>ERZ1031746.8-NODE-8-length-157467-cov-16.261257_pt1 | contig 157467 bp, 122 predicted proteins | sample MGYA00518171_ERZ1031746 | MGnify/ENA primary metagenome ERZ1031746 (study PRJEB33719, sample SAMN04261238) | wastewater metagenome | biome: rural village; feature: human; material: feces | host: Homo sapiens | place: El Salvador | collected 2013-01-07 ...
CCATCATCGGCCTCCAACCTCATGTCAATCGACCCCCATCGAACTGTCTAACACATTGTAGCCAATCCATGCGGGAGCTCCGCATTCTGAAGGACGCCCTGCGGCACCACCGGTAGCCGACGGGCATGCCTGACGTGCGTGCGGGACGATGCCACGGTGCCGCCGTCCCACACGCCGACGGCATCATATGCGCGATGCCCCGGCATGGCACGTGGCGGGAGGACGGCACGCCCGCGCCGGCCAGCGTTCCCCGACATGTCTTGGCTCGGTGGCAATCTCAATGCGGTGGGGCTAGCCATCACACCCATCGAGGCGCGGTCCAAGAGCGTGGCTGGACCTTCGACCCCACCCATCATGGGACGGTGCAGGGACCTATGGGCCGGATGGCGTTTTTCATCCGTAACGGCGGGATGATGCGGAGAAGCATATGAGGACTATTCGGAAAACGACAAAAAGCCAGCGGACGCCCACCACCGAGATCAGGGGCCTCATACTCGACGCCTCGAAACGAATCATCGAAGAGGACGGCTATGACGCCTTCACCATCCGGCTTCTCTCGGAAAAGGCGGATGTGTCCCCCGCGAGCATCTACCGGCATATCGGCGACAAGCAGGCCGTCATCGACGCTCTCATCGACGACAGTTTCCAGACGTTACGGGAGAAGCTCCTGCGCGTCACCACCGAGGATCCCCTGCAAAGACTCTACGATGCGGGAGTCGTATACCGCGGGCACGCCAAGGCGTCGCCCGGCATCTACGCCCTGTTGTGGCGATGGCATGCGGGCGAGGCTTCGGAGACATGCCTCGCCGCCATGACCGAGCTGGTGCGCTACGGGCAGGCCGCGGGAAAGATCCGGAGGGATGACCCGCACCTCATCGCATGGTCCATATGGTCCGCCGTGCACGGATTCGTCCAATTCGAGACACGACCCGAACATGATACGCCCGTCGACGATGACGATGCGGCCTATTCCTTTCTGCTCCGGCTGCTCATTCGAGGGGTCCGCGCCCCTCAGACGGTCTCCGAGGGAACGGCGACCATCGCGGATACCAGCCGATCGTAGAATCGCCATTGGCCGCGCAACGCCACATCCCGTCTCACAGCGGCGAACGTTCCATCCGCCTTCAGGCTCACGGATACCTTACGGAAGTCCCCCGTCCCGTCCAATGCGGACAACGCCTTCGAGGCGGCCTCCTTCGCGCAGAAGGCCGCCCTACGTTCCACCGAGGAGGCCATACGCAATGATGCGAGCTCTTCGGAAGAGAACACGAACCGCATGATCCCGTCGGACAATCCGTCCGAATCGTCCACGTCCACTCCCACGGCACGGATTCTTTCCGCCGACGCCACGGCGGCGACGCACAGCGACGGACAATGCGACAGCGATCCCACGATGCCGGATGGCCAGAGCGGTTCACCATCCGAACCTTTGAGTATGGGCCCGTCATGGCCGATACGTCGTAAGGCCTCGTGGGCCAAAAGACGCGTCTCCGTGAATTCCCTTCTTCGTTTGGCCGTGGCGTTCCCGACCAAGGCCCGCTCACCGTCGAACAATCGCACGCGGCGCGTCCCCTCCCCCGAGATCAGCACCTCGCAGCCGGAGGCGAGCAGCGGCCCGAACAGGCGAGCCCGTCGCATCATGAGGTCTGCGCACATCATGGAGACTCTATCTACCGAAACCCACAAACCCAGCAACAGCAAGGCTTTCTACCAATTCCCAGAATGAGTGTACCACTCTGTTCGCCGCCCAAAGCCCGCCAGAAGGAAATTTGCGCTTTTCCATACCTTCACGCCGACAAGAGGTGTCACGATTACCTATATCTCCCATACTTTCTATGTTTTCTTGTGTAGGAAAATGTAAAAGTGTAAACACCGTCGGAATCGACGGAGACGTTCTCATATGACACGCCGATCGATCATCGAATGTCATGAGTGGCTCCCTTCAGACATAGAGTGGTGCACCGATTTGGCCTACCGGATGCACCACGTAACGTGCCACCGATATCGTCGGGCCGAACACCCTCTGAAGACACTACAAGGAAACTATTCCGACAGTCCAAGCCGTTCGGAATTGTTGAAAGGAAACTGTTTTCGGCAAAAGAAAAGGGCTCTCGAATTTCTTCGAAAGCCCTGCTAGCGGAGGATACGAGATTCGAACTCGTGAGGCTGTTACACCAACACGCTTTCCAAGCGTGCGCCATAGACCACTAGGCGAATCCTCCATTGCGCTGTTTGCCGCGGCCTTTTGGTCTCAACAGACAACTCGAAGAGAATACCACAGACTCGCGGACAAGCAAAACCGTCGCGTGTTGTGCGTGTGTCGCGCTTGGCGGCTCGCGCGTCCGGGATCCCTCTGGCGCTCCGATGCCCGAATTCAGTAGTTGTTCGAGCCGGCACCCTCGAAGCGCACGTTGAAGCCGCGCTTGTAGTGCAGGAACATGTCGGCGCCGTAGCGGTCCGTGTCGCGGTGGGTGAACAGCATACGGAGGGCAAATGCGGTCTGCACGTCGTGCGGCAGGGCGCGGAACGCCTTGTGGGCGTTCCGTCCCGTCTCGGTGATCGCCTGGTCGGGCACACCTACTAGCTTGTCGGCGTGCAGTCCGGCAAGAACCTGTCCGCCACGGCTTCCGGCGATTCCACACTGTCCATCGCCGACACGCCCGAGACCCTGACCGACGCCAAGAAGCAGGCCTGGAAGTTCACCCAGATCGACCAGTCCGACACCGAGCGCCCCGACTTCAAGGCCTACGTCATCACCAATACGGACTGCAAGGTGCTCGTCGCCAAGGACGGCACCAACGCCTTCAGCGATGAGTCGGTGGAAGACGCCAAGTCCGACCCCGCGGCCCGGTGGATTTTCAACACGTCCGACGGTGCCACCTACCAGCTGCTCAACGCATCCGCGAAGCAGAACATCAACGTCGACGCGTTCGACCCGAAGGCCGGTGCGGCCGCTTCCGATGAGGAGGACGGCGATCTGACCGACAAGATCCTGGTCGAAGGTTCGGCGAACACCGAGAAGGACGGCGAATACACGCTGACGTATTCGGTGACCGACTCCGAAGGTGCGTCGTACACGGTCAAGCGTGTCGTGACCGTCAGGGAGAAGTCCGAGCCGACCGAACCGAGCAAGCCGATCGAACCGAGCAAGCCGATCGAACCGACCGAACTGACGAAGCCGACTGAGCCGACGAAACCCGGCGACACGGTGAAGCCGAACAAGCCGGATGCCGGCAACAAGCAGCCCGGCCTGTCGAAGACCGGCGCCTCTGTGAGCGGCGTGTTCGGCGCGTTCGCGGCACTGCTCGCAGTCGGTCGGTCACCTATTCGGTGGCCGGCCGACTTTTTGTTGACTGCCGGGGCCTCACGCGGGAGGTGAAGTCCACCCATCCCGCCAAAGTCCCATTTGAGTGTCTTCGGATGGGACTTTCGCCGGAACAAGTCGAAAGGAACCGGGGCCGGGACTCATGGGCTGGCGCATTGCCAGTCGGCCCTGTGTTCGTGTCGCGTGGGATGATGGTGGCATGGTGACATCGAACGTTGTGGAGTTTGCGGGGAAAGCGCGCATGCCGCGCCTCGGCATGGGAACGATGGCGCTCTCTATCGAGGGACGCCCGGACCGGGCGACGGCCATCGGCACGATCCATGCCGCGCTTGACGCCGGAGTGCGTTATCTCGACACCGCATGGTCGTATTATCTGCCAAGCGAACCGGGGCCTGACGGTACAGGCGTGCCGCGTGATTTCGGGTACGGCGAGATGCTGGTTCATGCGGCGCTCGCCAGTTGGAGCGGTCCGCGCGATGAGGTTCTGGTCGCCACGAAGACTGGTTATCGCCGAACGCTGGAAGTGACGAACCGCGACGCGGAAGATCCTCAGCAATCCCCGGGCGACGGCGCGAGCGCATCCGCATCCGAACGACAGCACCTGCAGGCGGCCGGCAGCCGGTACGGGTGGATGGCCGACTCGCGCCCGGAGACGATGATTCGTGACGCGAAGGAGTCCGCTCTCCGCCTCGGCGTCGACGCGCTCGATCTGTTGTATTCGCATGGCCCTGACCCCGCGGTTCCGTATGAGGATACGGTCGGCGCGCTGAAAACCTTGCTGGATGAGGGCGTGATTCGGTTCGCCGGCATCTCGCGCGTGGACAATGCGCAGATTGACACCGCCCGTGGGATTCTCGGCGACCGTCTGATTGCGGTGCAGAACCAGTTCTCGCCATCGCATCCCGACCCCGAGCATACGATGGGTCACTGCGCCGATCTCGGTCTTGATTTTGTGTGCTGGTCACCGCTCGGCGGGTTCCTGGACGCATTCGACAGTCATGCGTATGATCCGTTCCGCACGGTCGCAGCGGCCCGCGGCGTCTCGTACCAGCGTGTGGTGCTCGCGTGGGAGCTGACCAGATATGACCGTCTGTTCACCATTCCCAGTGCCCGCAACCCGCATGAGGTCCGGGACTCGTTCGCCGCAGTCAATCTCACGCTCGCCCCTGAGGAGCTGTCTTTGCTGCCGTGAATCAACGCTATGAGTCACCGTCATAAATACGGAACAGGCTCGTCGTCAAACGAGCCTGAGATATATGCTGGTGGTTCCGGGAATCGGTTGAAAACCGAAATGCGCATAGAACGCGCGTGCTTTATCGGCGTAAGGTTCCACAATGAGCGCACGTGACCCTAGTGCGCCGCTGACGGATCGTGCTCGCAGTGCCGAATATGCACTCAGCGTGTAGAATCCCGCCGGTTCACCTGACGCAGTGAATGACACGTACGCGACGGCCGTCCCATGCTGGGCCGATGACGGTGCGCGTTGTGCGGCCCACTTGTCGATGAACGGTACTCCACAAGAGAACTTCCCCATTCTCTCTTCCGGGCCGAGCTTGCGCGGACGTTGGAAATGATGGATCATGCCCACTGCGGATCCCTTTCCATGAGTTTTCGGCTGCTGGCGGAACCGGCTGATCCAATGCCTGTATGAAATCTTCGAATGCCTGTGATTCCAGATGCAGGACGGTTGCTTCTTCTATATCCTTACGGGCTGATTCCAGGAGATGGCGAGTGGTCCATTGCGTGAGCGTGCTGCCAGTCAGCTCGGCGGCACGCTCGATGAGCTGCCGTTGCACATCCGTCAGTCGAATGTCAAGCCGGGACGTTTTCTGTTTCGATACCGTTTACTTCGTTAGTGTCGCCATAGAATTGTTGTACGGAAAAAGCGTACAGATTAAGTTTAGTGGCAGGGGAGTAAAGCGCGGACATATAATCACATACTGTAAATTGTTTACGGTGTGAGATAATATTACAGATGTTTGCACGATGTATATGCCGCTGGAATGTATTGGCGGTACTCCGCGGAGCGCGGTAGTGCGGCAATGGTCGAATCGGAAGGCGGTGTGAAATGGGTTTTGAGCGGGAGGCGCTCAGCGAACTGTACGCCAGCGTGTGGGGCAACCGTTCCAAGATGCAGAAGGAGTTCGCGCGCGGCGCGCATGGCGAGCCATTCATTCTGCACGAGCTCGCACTGCGCGGCACCATGACGCCGTCGCAGCTCGCCAGTTCGCTGAAGGCCAGCTCCGGCCGCATCTCCACAGTGCTTGCCGCTCTGGAGAAAAAAGGGTTGATCACCCGAGACATCGACCCGGACGACCGCCGCATCATCCGCGTGAACCTTACGGATGCCGGGCGAGAGCGGTCCAAGTGCGACTTGGAGGAGATGCGTTCGGCAATCTGTTGGATCTTCTCGCAGATGGGGGAGCGGCGCACGCGCGAGTTCGTTGATCTGCTGTCGGAGTTCTCGACATACATGGCCATCTGCCATCCCGGCGCGCCGCGCCCGACCCCCGATGAGGTGCGGGCCGCGTTCGCCGAGCGTGACAGGCGTGTCGCCGATCATATGCGGGCCGAGCGCGCGAAGGCCGGCGAGGAGTAGCTTCTTCCGCCGGCTGCGGATGACGTGGGGGGCGTGCCGTGTCTCTCGTGCGCAGCCAGCGCAAAGCGCGCCATTCACAGCGAATACACAGAATAATGCGTAATATCTTACACTGTAAGTAATCTAACAACAGAAACTAATTCGGGCATCGGATATCGATGCCGCGGCAAATAACGTAACCAATCACCAACAAAACACAAGGGGAAAGCCAATGCTTCGCATCCTGAAATACCTCTCCAAAGCGGAGATCGGTCAGATGCTCATCGCCCTGGTGACCATCGTCGGGCAGGTCTTCTTCGACCTCAAACTGCCCGATTACATGTCAGACATCACCACGCTCGTCGAGACGCCGGGCAGCGCGATGAGCGACATCTGGATCGCCGGCGGCAAGATGCTGCTCATCTCCCTCGGCTCCGTCGCCTGTGCCATCGTCACCGGCTTCATCTCCGCACGCGTCGGCTCGTCATTCACCCAGCGCCTGCGCTCGCTCGAATTCCGCAAGGTCGAATCCTATGGCCCCGCCGAAATGAGCAAATTCTCCACCGCGAGCCTCATCACCCGCTCCACCAACGACATCACGCAGATCCAGATGTTCATCACCATCGGCCTGCAGCTCATCGTCAAGTCGCCGATCATGGCCGTATGGGCCATATGCAAGATCGCCGGCGAAGGTTTCGAATGGACTCTCGCCACCGGCATCGCCGTCGTCATCCTGCTCGTCGCCGTCGTCATCATGATGGCCATGGTCATGCCCAAGTTCAAGGCCATGCAGAAGCTCACCGACAACATCAACCTCGTGGCCCGCGAAAACCTCACCGGCCTGCGCGTCGTGCGCGCCTACAACGCCGAGGACTACCAGGAGGCCAAGTTCACCAAGGCCAACAAGGACCTCACCGACACGCAGCTGTTCACCAACCGCGTCATGGCGTTCATGATGCCGCTGATGAACACCGTCCTGAACGGCCTGATGCTCGCCGTCTACTGGATCGGCGCCTATCTGATCGACGCCGCCGGCCTGACGGACAAGCTCAACGTGTTCTCCAACATGGTCGTCTTCTCCAACTACTCCGTGCAAGTCATCATGAGCTTCCTGCTGATGAGCATGGTATTCGTGCTCTGGCCGCGCGCCGACGTGTCCGCGCAGCGCGTGCTCGAAGTGCTCGACACCGATCCGATCGTCAAAACCGGCACCAAGACCGCCGCCGACGTGGCGCGTCTGGGCGGCGGGAAAACCGGCACCGTCGAGTTCCGCAATGTGAGCTTCACCTACCCAGGCTCACGCGAGGCGACGCTCGAAGGCATCGACTTCACTGCCGAAAAGGGCCAGACCGTCGCGTTCATCGGCTCCACCGGCTCCGGCAAGTCCAGCCTCATCAACCTCGTGCCGCGCTTCTACGACGTGTCGGCCGGGCAGGTGCTCGTCGACGGTGTGGACGTGCGCGAATACGATCTGAAAGCCCTTCGCGACAAGATCGGATACGTGCCGCAGCAGTCCGTGCTGTTCAAGGGCACGGTCGCATCCAACGTGAGCTACGGCGACGACGTGAACGGGGCAAGCTCCGCGGACGTCGAAATGGCCGACACCTCCACTCCGGCCGGCCGCAAACGCGAAGCCGAACTCATCGCCGCGGGCAAGAGAGCGGAAGGCGCCGCAATGCCGGCTGAACAGATGAACCGGGTCAAGGCGGCGGCCGGCGTCGCTCAGGCCACCGAGTTCGTCGAGCGCATGGACGGCACATACACCGCCCCGATCGCACAAGGCGGGTCCAACGTCTCCGGCGGCCAGAAGCAGCGCCTGTCAATCGCGCGCGCCGTCTACCGCCACCCCGAAATCCTGATCTTCGACGACTCGTTCTCCGCGCTCGACTTCAAGACCGACCGCGAAGTTCGCGACGCACTCGCCAAAGAAGCCAAGGGATCCACCAAGCTCATCGTCGCCCAGCGCATCGGCACGATCATGAACGCCGACCGCATCATCGTGCTCGATGACGGCAAGGTCGTCGGCCAAGGCACCCATCAGGAACTGCTCGACACCTGCGATGTCTACCGTCAGATCGCCGAATCCCAGCTCAGTCAGTCGGAACTGACCGCGTGAGATCAATACGGACTTTTAAGGAGTAACAAATGCCAGGACCAAGAGGACCAATGGGCGGCGGCCGCACGGTCGAAAAGCCTGCCAATTTCGGCAACGTGATGGGCAAGCTCGTCCACTACTGCCGCAACTACCTGCCCGTCATCATCATTGCGCTCGTGCTGGGCGCGGTCGGCACGATATGCCAGATCATCGGACCGGACAAACTCAAGGACATGACCAACGAGATCGTCAAGGGGCTGCCGGCCGTCGTGAACGGCAAGCCGGTGATGAACTCGGTCGATTTCAACGCCGTCGGCCGCATCGCCTGGCTGCTCGTCGCACTGTACGTCGGCTACGCGGTGCTCAGCTACGTGCAAAGCTGGATGATGGCGAACGTCACCCAGCGCACCGCCCAGCGCCTGCGCGAATCGATCTCGGTCAAAATCAACAAGCTGCCGCTCAAATACTTCGACAAGGTCAGCTACGGCGACGTACTCTCCCGCATCACCAACGACGTCGACGCCATCGGCCAGACGCTCGGCCAGTCCCTCGGCTCGCTCATCACCTCGGCGACGCTGTTCGTTGGCGCGCTCGTCATGATGTTCTACAACAACGTCATCATGACCCTGTGCGCGATCGGCGCGAGCATACTGGGACTCATCATCATGATGGTCATCATGAAATCCTCGCAGAAATACTTCGCTCGCCAGCAGATGGCGCTCGGCGACGTCAACGGCCACATCGAGGAGATGTACGCCGGCCACCTCATCGTCAAGGCGTACAACGGCGAGGCCGACTCAATCCGCCGCTTCGAGAAGTACAACGCCGACCTGTACGAATCCGGCTGGAAATCGCAGTTCCTGTCAGGCCTGATGATGCCGCTGATGAACTTCGTCGGCAACTTCGGCTACGTGATCGTGTGCGTGGTCGGTGCGGCGCTCGCCATGGACGGGCAGATCGAATTCGGCGTGATCGTCGCGTTCATGATGTACATCCGCCTGTTTACCCAGCCGTTGAGCCAGTTCGCGCAGGCGTTCCAGAACCTGCAGCGATGCGCGGCCGCCGCCGAGCGCGTGTTCGGCTTCCTCGAAGAGCCGGAGATGGATGCGGAACCGACCAAGGCCGAACTCGGCGTGGCTGATGCCGCTGCGAGCACGGCACGGACGGACAGCGGCAAGCTGGCGCATCGCGGCACTCGCGCGAATGCCACCGCCGGTATGACGGCTTCGCAGCGTTCGCAGCTGCTCGGCTACGATGCGGCCGGCAACCCCCGGACCGTGCGCGGCGACGTCGAATTCAGTCACGTGCGATTCGGCTATGAGCCCGGCAAGCCGATCATCCACGACTTCTCGGCAAGCGTCTCCGCCGGCCAGAAAGTCGCCATCGTCGGTCCGACCGGCGCCGGCAAAACCACCATGGTCAACCTGCTGATGCGCTTCTACGAGATCTCCGGCGGCTCCATCTCCATCGACGGCATCGACACCACTTCCGTGCCGCGCTGGAACGTACACGACCAGTTCTCCATGGTCCTGCAGGATACATGGGTGTTCCGTGGCACCGTGCGCGAAAACATCGCCTACTCCAAGCCCGGCGTCACCGACGAGCAGATCGTCTCCGCATGCAAGGCCGTCGGACTCGACCACTTCGTGCGCTCTCTGCCGCAGGGCTACGACACCGTGCTTGACGACAACACCTCGCTCTCCCAAGGACAGCGCCAGCTGCTCACCATCGCCCGCGCCATGGTGCAGGACGCTCCGATCCTCATCCTTGACGAAGCCACCTCCTCCGTCGACACCCGCACCGAAGAACTCATCCAAAAGGCCATGGATGCGTTGACCGTGGGGCGCACGAGCTTCGTCATCGCGCACCGCCTCTCCACCATCCGCGACGCCGACATGATTCTCGTCATGAACCACGGCGACGTGATCGAGCGCGGTACCCACGAGGAACTGCTCGCGGCGGGAGGGTTTTACGCCGACCTCTACAACAGCCAATTCACACTCACCGATTGATGGAGCGCCCGTTGCGCTCGCTGGATTGATGAGGCTGACAGCCCGGTGAACTTACGCATGGCAGTGCGCCGTGCGTGGGCTCGCCGGGCTGTTTGCTATGTAGGCGAGTGATGGGCGGAGAATTTCCTATATATGGTGCGCGACGGGTTCGGGGACTGTGGTTCGCGTCCCTATGTGCGCACAGTCGTCGTTTCGGCGCGCACATAGCGACGCAAACGGGAGAAGGATTGTTGAGAGCGGATGCGCTGGTGCGGCAGATGGCCGGTGTGCTTCCGTAGAACATGATTGTGACGAGAGCAGAGGGGCGTCCGGCGCGTATCACCCTCTCGGTCTGCCACACAATGCGTTTTTCGGTGGTTTTTGGGCTGGTGTGGTACGCGGGCATCGGAGGAGTCGTTTTGGGCCGTTGAAAAATGGCGGTTTTGCGGTGCATGTTGTACCACACCACGTGATGTGAGGGTTCACATTTCATTGTGAGGCAGACTGGCTGGCCACACAATGCGATTTTGATGTGATTTTGCGCTGGTGTGGTACGCGACCGGCTGCGCTGACGACTTGGCCGGCCGATGGCGCGGATGGTGCGCTCCCGCTGTCAGGAGCTGCCGAGCGTAGCGAGGCTGGGGGCGGTCTTGCCGGCGGCCCTGCACCCTGTGATAATAATGCCAAGAATGTTACGTAATTCTGGGAACGGCGGTATCCAGGGACTTTCTGAGAACTGTGATTCCAATTGAAGACACAAGTCGCCGACGGACTTGATTCTTTTAGTAAACAATGTATATATTAACATGAACCGGCAAAGCTGCTGGCTGCCCTATAGGAGAAAGAACCAAATATGAAACATAGAGCGATGTCATCGCGTCTGATGCCACTGGTGGCGTCCTGCGCGACGGTCGGCATGCTGCTGGCCGGACTACCTGCGTCGGCTGTCGCGGTCGGCACGACGAGAGCGGCAGCGTCCGACGCCTCGTCCTCCACCACAGCAACCATCACCCCCTCCGCCGATACCACGTTGCAGACGTGGACGAGCGAGAAGAATTCCTCAATGGCGTCCAAGCCGTACATCGGCACACTGCAAGGGCCCTCGCAAGGCGTGTTCGGCGAGAAGTTCGAGTCCACGGATGCCGCGGACACCACCGATCTGAAGACCGGCCTGCTGACGTTCGACCTGAGCGCCTACGACCATGCCCCCGATTCCGCAACGTTCGAGATGACGTACCTCGGCTACCGCGGCAACCCGACGGCCACCGACACCGACACCATCAAGGTGACCCCCGTCGACACCACCGTGTGCACCAATAACGCCACAGACTGCGGCGCGAATGTCGCGACCGGCGCGACCAAGCCGAAGTTCAGCATCAACGACTCCTCATTCGTCGCCGAGTCCAAGCCGTTCGAGTACGGTACGACGGTTTACACGGGCGACGCCATCACCGTGGTTCCCGCCAATACCAAGAAGGTCACCGTAGATGTGACCGAAATCGTGCGCCAGCAGTTCGCCGAAGGCAAGAAGGTCATCACCCTGGCCGTGGGCGAGACCAAGAAGACCGAGGTTCGTTTCGCCAGTTCCGAAGGCACGACGTCCCTGAACGGCGCGACCGCAGACATGGCTCCGAAGCTGACCGTTTCCGTGTCCACCAAGGACGATCTCAAGCCCTCCGCCGACACCACGTTGCAGGCATGGGCCAGCGAGAAGAACCAGAAGAAGAACACTGCGGCCTATGTCGGCGCGCTGCAGCCGGAAGGCGATTACGGCGACTTCGGTGAGAAGTTCAAGTCCACCGACGTCCACGATGTCACAGACGCCAAGATGGGTCTGATGACGTTCGACCTGTCCGATTACACCGCGGCGCCCGAGCACTCCATCCTCACCTTGACGTATCTGGGCTACGCCGGTGCAGACAAGACCGCCACGGCCACCGATAAGGTCAAGGTGGTCGCTGTTGACACGTCGCAGTGCACCGGCACCGCTCCCTGCGACACCGACAATGCCACGTGGGCGAACCGCCCGGACTTCGAGGTGACCGATACCACGAAGACCGCGACGTCCCATGCGTTCGCTTATGGATCTAAGAAGTATTCCGATGGCATGACCGTCGAATCGGGCAACGCCAAGAAGGTTCTGCTCGACGTGTCCGACGTCATCAAGGCAGAGTTCGCCAAGTTCAGCGCCGGCGCCACCGAGAAGAAGATCACGCTGGCCCTGGGCGAGCTCAACAAGTCCGACATGCGTTTCGGCAGCAAGGAAGTCACCTCGCTGACCGGCGCCACCGAGGCCATGCAGCCGACCTTGTCCGTCACCAAGAAGCCGAAGGCATACACGCTGAGCATCGAAGGCCCGACCAAGGTCAAGTACCAGAAGGGCGAGGCGTTCGACAAGGCCGGACTCGTGGTCAAGGCCACCAGCACGGCTGACGGCACGGTCAAGACGCTGACCGAAGGCAACGGTGAGGATAACTACACTATCGACACCAGCGCTTTCGATAGTGCCAGCATCGGCGTATACCCTATTACCGTGAAGTACAACAAGGACCCCGAAATCGCCGCTTCGTTCAACGCCTATGTCATCGCCAGTGTTGAGGACGGCGGAGACGGCGACACCAGCAAAGACGACTGGCTGTGGTACAAGCAGCCCGCGTCGCAGACCGACGCCACCGCCACCGCCGGCGGCAATTACGGCAACCCCGACAACAACCGTTGGCAGCAGACCACCTTGCCGTTCGGCAACGGCAAGATCGGCGGCACCGTCTGGGGCGAGGTCAGCCGTGAACGCGTCACCTTCAACGAGGAGACGCTGTGGACCGGCGGCCCCGGATCCTCGACCAGCTACAACGGCGGCAACAACGAGACCAAGGGTCAGAACGGCGCCACGCTGCGCGCGCTCAACAAGCAGCTCGCGAACGGCGCCGAGACGGTCAATCCCGGCAACCTGACCGGCGGCGAGAACGCGGCCGAGCAGGGCAACTACCTGAACTGGGGCGACATCTACCTCGACTACGGGTTCAACGACACGACCGTCACCGAATACCGCCGCGACCTGAACCTGAGCAAGGGCAAGGCCGACGTCACGTTCAAGCATGACGGCGTCACCTACACGCGCGAATACTTCGCGTCGAACCCCGACAATGTCATGGTCGCCCGCCTCACGGCCAGCAAAGCCGGCAAGCTGAACTTCAACGTCAGCATGCCGACCAACACGAACTACTCCAAGACCGGCGAAACCACGACGGTCAAGGGTGACACGCTCACCGTCAAGGGCGCTCTCGGCAACAACGGCCTGCTGTACAACTCGCAGATCAAGGTCGTCCTCGACAACGGTGAGGGCACGCTCTCCGAAGGCTCCGACGGCGCTTCGCTGAAGGTCTCCGACGCGAAGGCGGTCACGCTGTACATCGCCGCCGCGACGGACTACAAGCAGAAGTATCCGTCCTACCGCACCGGCGAAACCGCCACCGAGGTGAACACCCGCGTCGCCAAGGTCGTGCAGGACGCCGCCAACAAGGGCTACACCGCCGTCAAGAAAGCGCACATCGACGATCATTCCGCCATCTACGACCGCGTGAAGATCGATTTGGGCCAGTCCGGCCACAGCTCCGACGGCGCCGTCGCCACCGACGCGCTGCTCAAGGCGTACCAGAGGGGCTCCGCAACCACCGCGCAGAAGCGCGAGCTGGAGACGCTGGTGTACAAGTACGGCCGCTACCTGACCATCGGCTCCTCCCGTGAGAACAGCCAGCTGCCCAGCAACCTGCAGGGCATCTGGTCGGTCACCGCGGGCGACAACGCCCACGGCAACACGCCTTGGGGCTCCGACTTCCACATGAACGTGAACCTCCAGATGAACTACTGGCCGACCTATTCGGCCAACATGGGAGAGCTCGCCGAGCCGCTCATCGAGTATGTGGAGGGTCTGGTCAAGCCCGGCCGTGTGACCGCCAAGGTCTACGCGGGCGCGGAGACGACGAACCCCGAGACCACGCCGATCGGCGAGGGCGAGGGCTACATGGCCCACACCGAGAACACCGCTTACGGCTGGACCGCACCCGGTCAATCGTTCTCGTGGGGTTGGAGCCCGGCCGCCGTGCCGTGGATCCTGCAGAACGTGTACGAGGCGTACGAGTACTCCGGCGACCCTGCCCTGCTTGATCGCGTGTACGCGCTGCTCAAGGAGGAATCGCACTTCTACGTCAACTACATGCTGCACAAGGCTGGCTCCAGCTCCGGTGACCGCCTGACTACCGGCGTCGCGTACTCGCCCGAACAGGGCCCGCTGGGCACCGACGGCAACACGTACGAGAGCTCGCTCGTGTGGCAGATGCTCAACGACGCCATCGAGGCGGCCAAGGCCAAGGGAGATCCGGACGGTCTGGTCGGCGATACCACCGACTGCTCGGCCGACAACTGGGCCAAGGGCGACAACGGCAACTTCACCGATGCGAACGCCAACCGTTCCTGGAGCTGCGCCAAGAGCCTGCTCAAGCCGATCGAGGTCGGCGACTCCGGCCAGATCAAGGAATGGTACTTCGAAGGTGCGCTCGGCAAGAAGAAGGATGGATCCGCCATCAGCGGCTACCAGGCGGACAACCAGCACCGTCACATGTCCCACCTGCTCGGACTGTTCCCCGGTGATTTGATCACCATCGACAACTCCGAGTACATGGATGCGGCCAAGACCTCGCTGAGGTACCGCTGCTTCAAGGGCAACGTGCTGCAGTCCAACACCGGCTGGGCCATTGGCCAGCGCATCAATTCGTGGGCTCGCACCGGCGACGGCAACACCACGTACAAGCTGGTCGAGCTGCAGCTCAAGAACGCGATGTATGCAAACCTGTTCGATTACCATGCGCCGTTCCAGATTGACGGCAACTTCGGCAACACCTCCGGTGTCGACGAAATGCTGCTGCAGTCCAACTCCACCTTCACCGACACCGACGGCAAGAAGTACGTGAACTACACGAACATCCTGCCCGCCCTGCCCGACGCCTGGGCGGGCGGCTCGGTGAGCGGCCTCGTGGCTCGCGGCAACTTCACCGTCGGCACGACCTGGAAGAACGGCAAGGCCACCGAAGTCAAGCTGACCTCCAACAAGGGCAAGCAGGCGGCCGTCAAGATCACCGCCGGCGGCGCCCAGAACTACGAGGTCAAGAACGGTGACACCGCCGTGAACGCCAAGGTCGTGACCAACGCGGACGGCGCCTCGCTGCTCGTGTTCGATACCACCGCAGGCACCACGTACACGATCACGAAGAAGGCGAGCGCCAACGTGCCCGTCACCGGCGTGACCGTGACCGGCGCCAACACCGCCACCGCAGGCGACACCGTCACTCTTACGGCTACCGTCGCCCCGGCCAATGCGACCGACAAGTCCGTCACCTGGTCGACCTCCGACGCCGCCGTAGCTACGGTCAACGCCAACGGCGTGGTGACCACGAAGAAGGCCGGCAAGGTGACCATCACCGCCACGTCGAACGGCGACAAGACGAAGTTCGGTTCCATCGAGATCACCGTCTCCGCCGCGACCGTGCCCGTCACCAGCGTCACCGTTGCCGGCGACGCCGCGATGACCGTCGATGGAGAGCAGACCCTGACGGCGACCGTCGCCCCGGCCAATGCGACCGACAAGACGGTCACGTGGAAGTCCTCCGACGCCACTGTGGCGACGGTTGACGCCAACGGCAAGGTCGTCGCGAAGAAGGCCGGCGAAGTGACGATCACCGCCACGGCCGGTGGCGTGTCCGGCACGCTGAAGATCACGGTGAGCGACAAGGCCCCGACCGTCATCCCGGTCCAGTCCGTGACCGTGACAGGCAAGCAGGAGCTCGTCGAAGGCGCCTCCACGACCCTGACGGCGACCGTCGCCCCGGCTGACGCGACCGACAAGACGGTCACGTGGAAGTCGAGCGACGAGTCCGTCGCCACGGTCGACAAGGACGGCGTCGTGACCGCCAAGAAGGCCGGCACGGTGACCATCACCGCCACGGCCGGTGGCGTGTCCGGCACGCTTGACATCACCGTGACGGCCAAGCCCGTCGAGACCGTCCCTGTCACCAGCGTGGAGGTCACCGTCGAGGCCGGCACCACCGTCTCCGTCGGCAAGACACTCCAGGCCACCGCGACCGTCAAGCCCGGCAACGCCACCAACAAGAAGGTGACGTGGAAGTCGAGCGACGAATCCATCGCGACGGTCGACGCCAACGGCGTCATCACCGCGAAGAAGGCCGGCAAGGTCGTCATCACGGCCACCTCGACCGACGGCACGGACAAGTCCGGCAGCGTCGAGATCACCGTCGTGGATGAGACCAAGCCGACGCCCGACCACAAGTCTGTCAAGGCCGATACCGGCGACGTGACCGCCGGCAAGACCGGTACGGTCACCGAGCCGAAGGACGTGGCGGGCTGGAAGAGCCGCTCCATCATCAAGCAAGGCAAGCTCGGCAAGGCCGAAATCGCCGACGGCACGCTCGTGTATGCGGCCGGCGACAAGACCGGTGACGACAGCTTCGTCGTGCAGTACACGATGGCCGACGGCACGGTCATCGACGTGACCTACAGCGTCACGGTCAAGGCCGCCGAAACCGGCAAGAACGACGGCGACGGCAAGGGCGACGGTGTCGCGAAGACCGGCGCCGCCGTCGGCGCGCTCGCCGGCCTCGGCTTGATGCTGCTCGCCGTCGGAGTGAGCGTGGTGATGATTCGCCGCAAGCACTCCGCCTGATCCCCAGTCAGACCGGCCAGTCGTGACCGGTCGGCCTGACTGACTCTTTCTCCACCGTCCCCCGTCGGATAAACCCCGGCGGGGGACGGTGGCTTGTTGCGGCCGGTCTGCCGTCGCGCGCGGTGTGGCCTGCAGCCGGGTGCCGCACGTCACGCTCATGCGCGATACTGGAGACATGAAGATTTCCGCTGACTTCACGGTGATGCCCGACGACTTCGCCAAAGCCGCCGCGCCCGAATACCGCACCGACGGCGTGCCCGTCATCTCCTTCCCGTTCTATATCGACGAGATCGATCCCGCCGCCCGGTACCTGCACTGGGCGTTCACCGACCCCGACTCCATCCCGGTCTGCGGATTCGAATGGATTCACTGGACGGTCGCCAATCTGCCCATCGACGCGCTGATGTACGACTTCAACGATTCCCATGCACTGCAGATTCCGCCTGACTTCTCCCGGCAGCTGCCCTCCATGATTCCCGAGACCGTGCAGGGCCGCACGTCGGCCGCGAGCAAGCTGGTCGGCAGCACGAATCCGCAGGTGACGATGCGCTACAACGGGCCCCAGCCGCCCGACAAGGACCACGACTATTCGCTGCACGTGTGGGGCACCGCGAAGCCGTTGCCGGGTCTGAACCAAGGATTCTGGCTCAACGAGCTGTTCCACGCGCTGCGTGACGTCGACCACGTCACCGATCAGGGTGTGATGTTCATCACCGGAAAAGCCTGAGGGCTGATGCCGTATACTCCCGTACGGAGTCATACACTCATGTGACAGGAGGCGCGCCGCGGATGCGCGCCGCAACGTGCACGCGACAGCGTGTGCACAGCAAGAAAGGACAGTATCGAATACTATGGCATGCACCACGATTCTGGTCGGCAAGGACGCCAGCTATGACGGTTCGACCATCATCGCCCGCAACGAGGATTCCGCCAACGGCGAATTCAACCCGAAGCGGTTCGTCGTCGTCAAGCCCGATGAACAGCCGCGCGAATACCGCAGCGTCATCAGCCACCTGACCATTGACCTGCCCGACGATCCGCTGCAGTACACCGCAGTGCCGAACGCTGACCTGAAGGAAGGCATCTGGGGCGAGGCCGGCGTCAACGAGGCGAACGTGGCCATGAGCGCCACCGAAACGCTGACCACCAACGAGCGTGTGCTCGGCGCCGACCCGTTTGTGGAATACCGGGCGGCACGCGGACGGGAAGGTGACTCGGATTACGAGCCGGCCGTGCCCGGCGGCATCGGCGAGGAGGACTTCCTGACCATCGTGCTGCCGTACGTCACCACCGCGCGTGAGGGCGTGCAGCGGCTTGGCGACCTTCTTAAGGAATACGGCACCTATGAGATGAACGGTGTCGCGTTCTCGGACGCCGACGAGATTTGGTGGATGGAAACCGTCGGTGGCCATCACTGGATCGCCAAGCGCGTGCCCGACGAAGCGTATGTGACGATGCCGAACCAGCTCGGCATCGACGAATTCGACCTCGATGACGCCCTCGGTGAGCAGGAGAACCACATGTGCTCCGAGGATCTGGTCGAATTCATCGAGCGCAATCACCTTGATCTGTCCGTCGAATCGACGTCACCGTTCAACCCGCGTGATGCCTTCGGCTCGCACTCCGACTCTGATCACGTGTACAACACGCCGCGCGCATGGGTCATGCAGCGGTTCCTCAACCCGTACGACGAGATGTGGGACGGCCCCGAGGCCGACCACCGCCCGGACAGCGACGACATCCCGTGGGCCCGTCAGCCCGAGCGCAAGGTGACGATCGAGGACGTAAAGTACGTGCTCAGCTCGCACTATCAGGGCACGCCGTTCGACCCATACGGCCACCTCGGCGACGAGCACACACGCCACATGTACCGCCCGATCGGCATCAACCGCCAGAGCCAGCTGGCCGTCATGCAGATTCGCCCGTACCGTCCGCAGTCGGACCGCGCGATCCAGTGGATCGCCTACGGCTCCAACCCGTTCAACACGCTGGTGCCGTTCTACCCGAACGTCAACGAAACGCCGAAGTATCTGGAAGACACGACCACGCGCGTGACTTCCGAGAACTTCTACTGGGAGAACCGCATCATCGCCGCGCTGTGCGACGCGGCGTTCGCGGAGACCTCCAACGCCATCGAGCGCTATCAGGAGAAGACCGGCGCGATGGGCCACCGTCTGATCGCCGCCACCGACGAGCAGGTCGCGCGTCTGGGCGGTGCCGATGAGGCCGCGGCCGCCTTGGCCGACGCGGAGTTGGAGGCGGCGAACGCGGACGGCGACGTCGAACCGATGGATCCCGAGGACATCATCGACGCGACCCGTAACGACGAGGTGCGCGACATCCTCGCCGCCGCCAACCAGACCATGGCCGACCAGCTCAAGACCGAGACCGACCAGCTGCTCGACACCGTGCTCTACACCGTGAGCATGAAGATGAAGAACGGCTTCAACCGCTCCGACAACTGATGCGCCGAGAGGCTCCCGGCCAAGCGTTTTCGGCCGCCAGCCGCTTCGACGGTAAGCAAGCGTCATACATCTACAGAAAGGTTCACCTACTGATGACTACTATCGAGGAGTTCACCAGCCAGTACGGGCTGGTCAAGAAGATCGACGCCTTCGGGTTTATGAAGTACCTGCACGACAATCCCGACGCGCCGCGCAAGCACGGCAAGGTCGTGCTCGTCACCGCCGATACGCCGCTCAAGGCGTCGCGCGGCGAAGGCAAGACCACGACGACGATCGCGCTGATCGATGCGCTGCGGGCTCGCGGCATCGACGCGGCCGCCGTGCTGCGCCAGCCGAGCATGGGCATCACCGCCGCCGGTTCCAAAGGCGGTGCCTCGGGCGGCGGCAAGGCTTCGCTGACCCACCCCGAGCTCATCGACTGGGGCCTGTGCGGTGAGATGGCCGCCATCGCCGCCGCGCAGAACCTGCTCGTCTCCTTCGCCGAGAAGGCTGTGGACGAGGGACGTATCGACACGATCCTCGTGCCGCGCGTCTCCGAAGTGCCGTCCCGCTCGCTGCGTTCCATCACCGTGGACGCGGGCAAGAACAACGTCGCCGAGAAGGTCGTGCTCACCCCGACGTCCGAGCTGATGCAGATCGTCGTGCTGTCCCGTTCGATGGATGAGATCGGCGAGCGCGTGGCCGCGATGATCGCCGGCACGAAGGACGGCGAACCAGTCAAGTTCGGCGACTTCATCGACCTGTGGCGCATCACCGATATGCTCGCCGATGCGGTCAAGCCGGCGCTCACCGAGACGGTGAACGGCTCGCCGGTGTATGTGCATGGCGGCCCGTTCGCCAACGTGTCGATCGGCATCCCGACGCTGGTCTCCGTGGAGCTGGCGTGCGCCCTGCACGATGTGGTCATCGTCGAGGCCGGTTACGGCACCGACGCCGGAGCGCAGAAGTGGCTCGACATCGCCTGCCGCGAGTATGGCGCGCAGTGGCCGTCCGCGGCGGTCGTCGTGACCCGCGCCTCGACGTGGCGTGATGACCCGGAGCTGGCGTGGCGCTACCCGTTCCACGTGGACCGCTTGGAGAAGCTCGACATTCCGGCGTTCCCGCTGGTGAACCTGTGGGACGGCGAGGACGATCAGATTCCCGAACTGCGCGAGACCGCGGCCCGTCTGGAGCTGCGCGACCCCATCATCGGCAACCTGTATCGCGACGGCGGCGAAGGCCTGAGCGACCAGATCGACGCATTCGTCGATGTGCTGTCCAACACGTCGATGCCGTCCAAGCATGACAGCCACAAGGGCATGGCCCTGCTGGAGAACGTGAAGTGGGTGGCCGAGAACGCCTACGGCGTGCCGGCCAGCCGTGTGCTGCTCAAGGACGGTTTCCTGGATTCCCTGGGTGCTGCGGATGATCTGTGCAAGGCCGCCGGCATGTCGCTGGACGATCTGGCGCTGGTCGCCGTCAAGTCCCCGGCCACGATGACCGACAATGACCGCGCTCCGGAAGACGAGCGTACGGTCACCCTGAAGAAGGTCGAAGTGCACGCAGGTGCCGGGCTGGTTCACGTGAACCTCACCACGTCCCTGACCACCCCGATGCCCAAGATCGTCTGATTGCGGCAGAGGCGTGCCGCCGGGGTGCCGGGGTACGCGTGCTGTGAGAGTGTGCGGCGGCGTGGCATGCGGAATCATGCCGCACTCGCGCTGACCGCACACCGTGACTGCATCATCACAACCCCTTTCGGATTGTCGGCCGATCATACGGGCCGACTGGCCGCAAGGGGCTCTTTCATTTATATATCGGCAACCTGTGTGCCGCAGAAAAGGCGTCACTGTGTGAGGGTTACGTCACTGTGTGCGTCCTCACACTCCGTGACGCACCCTCGCAACCCTTGCAAAATAAGGGTTTTGCGATTTACGTCACTGTGTGAGGGCTCGCAGCGTGACGGTGGTCGCACACAGTGACGCCATGCGCGACAATATAGCGGCGGATACCATCACACCTGAGCTCAGAAGTTACCGCCGTTCCAGCCCCAGTCGGTGGTGGCGGTGTAGCGGATGTAGGTGCGGTCCTCGGGGATGCCGAGCTCGCTGTTGAGCGCGGCCATGATCGACTTGGTCAGCTTCTCCCACGCAGAACCGGGCACGGAACGGCCGAACACATTGACCTCGACGTATGCGGCCGGGGCATCGTCGCTGCCGCCGAAGTAGATCGGCATATCATCCTCGAATGGGCACATCAGCCAGCCCTCGGACTTGCCGGGGACGGCCGTGATCGCCTTGCCGTAGGCGGCCTTCAGCGCTTCGCGCTGCTCGGGAGTGGTCTTGACGGATACGTGAGTGTGGATAACGGGCATGATTCCTCCTTGATTGGGTTCGTTCCCTATCCTAATCGGTTCCGCGGCGGGCGCGGGCTGTGCGGCCATGTGTGAAATCAGTGGCGGTTCAGGAAAACCGCGGTGTGAAGTCAGCGATATGTATTAGACAATCAATGTGAGGAAATTGATTGAACAGCTGATGAAGTTCGGTATTGTCGGTGTGGTCGCGTTCATCATCGACTGGGGTCTGATGAACATTCTGCTGATGACGCATATGCATAACGTGCTGGCCACGTCAATCTCGTTCTTCGTCTCGCTGATATTCAATTACTTGGCGAGCATGAAATTCGTGTTCAAGCACCGGCCGGACATGGCGCGCTGGATGGAGATCACGATTTTCTTCGTGGCGGCGCTTATCGGCTGGTTCATGAACGAGGCGATCGTGTGGACCAGCACGTCGTGGATGCCGCATGATTCCATGTATTCCATGCACACGAAGTACGTGCTGTGGACGAATGTCGGCAAGCTGGTAGCCACGGTAGTGGTGATGATCTGGAACTTCGTGATCCGCAAGTGGCTGCTTGACGATACGCATACCAATGCGATGAACCGTTTGAGGAAGTCCGAGAACCGTTTGAGTCAGGAAGAGCTCGAAGCGAAGTGGGAGAACAGCTTCTCGCATCGGCTTGGCCTGTGGTCGCTCGCGCATACGCCGGAGGGCTGGCCGAAGTAGCGCGGTATGCGCTCTCAAAACTCGCAGATAGAGTGTGTTTTCCTTCAAAAATGCCTTGTATCTGCGAGTTTTGAGAGCGGCATCCGGCGTATCACACGCTGACTTCGGTCAGAGTCGGGGTTTCGGTGCTGGATTTGATCTGCCGGAAGCCGACGAAGGCGATGGCAAGCGAGGTGATCGCCAGCACGGTCGCCATCAGGAAGCCTCCATGCGATCCCATGTGATCGATGAAGACACCCGCGATGGCTGAGCCGGCTGACGAGCCGATCGAGTTCATCGCGCCCATCCACGCCACGCCTTCGGTGAATCGCGTGGGAGGCACCAGATGCAGCATCAGCTGATTGCCGTTGATCCACGTGGGTGCCTGGCAGACGCCGATCAGCAGGTAGATGATCATGATCACCCACAGATGCTTGGCGAACATGAATGTGCCCACGCCGAGATTCACCACGATGAGGCAGAAGTAGAAGCGCTTCCACAGCGGGATGGTCCAGTTCTTCGCGCCGTACACCAGTGCGCCGCATAGCGAGCTGAACGAGAAGCATGCGAACACGAAACCGGTGTATTGCTTCATGTTCGCTTCGGTGGCGAACGCGATGATCGAGATGTTCGACGCCGACTGGAATGCGCCAAGACTGAACCAGGTCACGCACACGGCGATCAGGCCCGGCCCCCAGATCGACTCCTTCTTGCCGGCGCGGGAATCGGCGATGGCTCGGTCGACGGCGGCCTGCACGGCCTGCTCATCGTCGCCGCGGGCCTCGGCCTCTCGGCGGGCGCGGTCGGCGGCGTCCCTCTCGCGCATCTTCTGCGCCTTGGCGGCCTCACGCTTGCGGTACTCCTCGCGGGTCAGACCGGCCTCTCGGGCCAGCTGGGTCTGTGATTTCGGCTCGGTCGTCAGCTCGGTCAGGAACATCAGCGCGCCGATGACGACGCACACGCCGGTGAACGAGAACGCCAGCAGGCCAGAAATCACCGCCAGCGTAGAAGCCAGCGGATTGCCGATGATCCACATGCATTCATCGAACACACCGGACAGCGAGAGCGCGCGGTCGGTGCGCTCCCGGTCTCCCTTGAGCATGGTCGTCCAGCGGGCGCGGCTCATCGCGCCCCACGGCGGAATCGCGGCGAGGAACGGCGTCAGGCAGTACAGCACCCATACCGGGGCGCGGTTGGTGATGCTGGTGGTCAGGGCGATGGCGGCGACGATCCAGACCAGGATCGTCGGAATCGACACCTGCCGCTGGCCGAACTTGTCGACCAGCTTGCCGAGCAGCGGGCTGGAGACCGCCAGCGCGATCGCCTGGATGGCGGTGAGCACGCCGGCCAGCGAGTAGTTGCCGTAGTAATGCTGCACGGAGATGGTGATGGTCATGCCGACCATGGGGAACGGCATGCAGGCGATCACCGAGCCGATGGAGAACCTTGCGGTGTGCGGCATACGCAGCAGTTCCGCGTATCCGCCGAATACCTTATGGGCGACTTCCTTGATTGCAGCCGCGACATTGGCGTTATTGGACATGACAGCATCTCCTTTCCGCTCCCGATTGGATGTCCCCCGTCGGCGTGGCGTTGCCGGCGGAGCCCTCATCGTATTGATGTGTTGTCCTGTTGGTCGCGCAAAGGATGCTTTGCATGTTTGCGTCACGGCAACTTTAATCGCGCGTCGGGGCGCGACACGCGGTGTTGATATCACGAACGCATCAATTTTCATAACGTTCATAAACGACGGTGATATATCGGTGTATCAGGTGGGGTGACGAGCCGGAGTCGGGCGGGTGGAGTCAGGACGATATCGGGTGGGGCTGGGCCGTGCCGGGGCGGGGCGATGTTCGTCGGGCAAACGCCGCCGCGGACGCGGCATCGCCGGCCGGCCGGTGAATGTGGGACAATGAAAGACAGACATCACGAGTCCCGCAGGAAGGCCGCATATGCCGACAACCACCATACATTTCGTCCGCCATGGCAAGGTATACAATCCCGACCATCTGTTGTACGAGCGGCTGCCCGGATTCCACCTGTCCGACCGCGGCATGCGCATGGCGCAGGCGACGGGCGCATACATCGCAGCCGACCCCAAGCTCAACACGGTCGCCGCGGTGTATTCGTCCCCGCTGGAACGCACCCGCGAAACCGCCGGCGCCATTCTCGACGCGCTCAACCCGGTACGCGCCGGGCGTGGGGAGGAGCCGCTGGAACTCATCACCGACCCGCGTGTGATCGAAGCGGGCAACGAGTTCCGCGGCAAGCGCATCGGACATGGCAAGGGTGCGCTGTGGCGCGACGGCAACTGGAAGCTCGTGCTCAACCTGTGGAAGCCGAGCTGGGGCGAGCCGTACCGGCACATCGCCGAACGCGTGGGCGCGTTCGCGAACGAGAAGATCCGCGAGTATGCCGGACGGCAAATCATCGTCGTCAGCCACGAGTCGCCGATCTGGAGCTACCGGCACCTGCTGGAGACCGGCCACCCCGAGCATTGGATGTTTCTACGCAAGACCGCGCTCGCGTCGATCACCTCGATCACCTACGACAGCGATACGGGCAAGGTGATGTCCATCACATATGCCGACCCTGCGGCGCAAGTCGAGTGAGTGCGGCGTGCGCCGGCCGTACAATACACAGAGAGGACGGCTGCGGGCTCGCCCGCGAAAAGGTGCGCATGCGGCGCGGGCCGGGACTGACGGCGGCCGCGTAGCGGTCACTTGTGACGACGCCGCGTAACGGCAACGACAGGCGGCGAGTGGCCGGCGGTGCTGTGACGCGGTGGCCCGCGGTGCCGGCGACCGGCACGGCGGAAGGTTCCGCGCGTCGGCGGACAATGAAAGCGAAGGAGCGATATGGCATTCCAACTTGACGCGACGGCGATCGCCCATGTGTCGATGAATCCCGCGGTACGCGATGCGGTGGCCGTCGGCGCCGGACTGATCGAACTGTGGCCGCTGACCGACGCCAGGCAGATGGACAATGACACGAAATACGGTGAGAACCTGCAGGTGCGGATGACCCGCATGGCCGCACGGGTCATGACCGGCGACGACGTGACGGTCCCCGATGCGGAGTTCGTGTATGAGGGTGCGGACGAGATTCCCGGTCGTCCGCAGCGAATCGTCGATGCGTTGCTCGCCGCGAATGACGCTTACGACGAGATGGGCGACTACTCCGAAACCGGCGACACGAGGCTGATCATGAGAGGCGCCGGCCAGTTGGGCGTCGATTGGGATGATGACACCGTGCACGCCATCGCCGAAGCGTTGGAGGCAATCGAACAGGCCACCGGCGTGGGCGATGGTGCCGCCGGTGCCGCCGCGCCTGCGAATGCTGCGCCCAGTGCCGATGTCGAAGCCATCGCGCAGCGATTCGCCACGGTGACGGTGGCGGCCGACGGGTTGCTGCGCCTGATCGATCTGCGCAAGCCGTCGCGCGCGGTGCCGGTGATGTTCTATGTCAACGAACTGTGCGAGCGCCTGTCGGTGCCGCGGCTGTGCTTCAAGGCCGAGCAGCTGTCGTCGCTGATGACCGCCCGATCGCTGACTAACGACGACGAGGCCGCCCTAGCCGAAACGGTGAAATTGTTTACTATGGTCGCGGCGAGTGAGTGGAAACGTCACCATGACGACGTGCTGTGGGATGCCGCCGAGGCGAAGCGGCTCGCGAAAGAGGAGGACGAGCGCCGCAACAAGGAGGCGCTCGCCGCCAAGTTCGCGCACGTGAGCGACGACCCGTCCAAGCCACCCGTGGAGCTGTGACGGCTGCCGCCTGACGTCTGATGGGACGGGGCGGAGACCTGAAATATATGCGATTCACCGCTGACTGCTCGGAATCGTGCCGACCTGCTTGCGGCGCGCCCGCTGAATGTGGCGTACTTCTTCCAGAACCTGAGGAACGCCTTGCCGAACGAGCACCCGTAGTAGGGTTTGTCCAGCGGTGGCTCGCCTGTGCCGAACTGAGAGGGGCCGGCGTAAGGACTGTTGCCGCCGTACGCCGGCGCGGCCGTATATGGCTGCTGTGGTGCGGCGCCGGCTCTATTCGCCGTCGTCGTTGAACGCGATGGTGTCGTCCGGGCCGAGGAGCAGGCGTTCCGCGAGACTGATGATGGTCAGCAGCAGTGCGGTCAGTGCGACCACCATGATCGTTGCGGAGAAGATCAGCGGGGTGCGGAACGAGTTGAAAGCGGCCTGCAGCCAGATGCCCAGGCCGTTCATCGCGCCCAGATATTCCGCCGTCACCGCGGTGCCGAACACATAGGCGGCGCTGATACGCAGGCCGCCGAACACCTGGCGGGCGGCGACGCGCAGCTTCACATGCCACAGCGCCCATGCGCGGGTGGCGCCGCAGGTGAGCGCCACGTCCTCGTAGAACTGCGGTACGGCGAGCATGCCGCGGCACGTCTGCACGGCGACGGGGAACACGCCGAATACGGCGACGATCACGATTTTGCCGAGCGGCTCGAACCCGAACCAGATCATGAACAGCGGGGCGATGGTGATGAGCGGGATGGTCTGCGCGGCGGCGAGCAGCGGATAGATACCGCGATACAGGGTTTTGGACACGTACAGGCCGATGCCGATGAGCACCCCGGCCACCGCTGCGATGAGAAAGCCGGTGATTGCCTCGTATGTGGTGATGGCGGTCGCCTCCCACAGGTCGGGCCAAGTCTTGACGATCGATGCGGCGATCTGGCTGGGGGAGGCGAGCACGCGTTGGGAGATGTGGCCCGCATCCACGGCGATCTCCCATACGATGAGCAGCCCGCCGACCGTGACCGCCGGCGGCGCGACGCGTGCGAACAGGGATTTCAGTGTGCGCATGGCGTGATCTTCGGACAATGTGAAACCTTAGGGATGGGATTGATGGGGGTTGGCGAGTTGACGGGCTGACGGGCTGACGGGCTGACGGGCTGGCGGAGGGAGAAGGGCCCCGGAATCGTTACGAGAGTCGGAAAACTCCCCTCCGTCCCGTCTCGTGACGGACCGAAGGGGAGCGGAGGCTGGCCCGGCCGGCTGTGACGAACCTGTGCTCGCGGATTCGCTGAACTGTAGATAGATTGGCTGCGGCCGGACTGGCTGCAGCCGGCTCAGCCCACGTACTCGTTGGTCGCGAGGTCCTTGGCCTGCGGCGCGGACGCGGGATCGTTGCCGTCCTGGTCCTTGTAGGTGCCGGCCTTGTACTGGAACTCCAGGTACGGCTGCGCGTCATCGAAGTTCGTGGTGCCGGGCAGCGACTTCGGATCGTCGGTCGTCCAGTAGTTGTTCTTGGCGATCTCCTCCATCGAGGTGCGGGTCAGCTTGGAGTCGAGCTGCGCCTCCTTGGCCTGTTCGACCAGGATGTCGGCGGCCTTGTCCGGGTTGGCGAGCGCGTAGTCGTAGCCCTTCTTGGTGGCGGCGATGAACTTCTTCAGCGCATCCGCGTTGGCGGAGTCCTTGAGCCAGGAGCCCTTGACGGCGAATCCCAGCTGGTCGGGGTTGCCGGGCACGCCCCAGTCGGAGGCGACGAAGCAGTTGAGCTTCGGGCCGTTCAGCTCGCTTTCCACGCCTTCCCAGGTCACGTAGAAGCCGCCGAAATCACCCTTGCCGCTGGTCAGCGTCTCGAAGGTGTTGGTGCCGGCCGTCGCGGTCTTGATGTCGCCGGTGCCGCCAGCGTACTTGATCATCTGGCGGACGACCGCGGTCTGCTCGGCGGAGCCGAAGCTGACGAAGGTCTTGCCGGAAAGGTCCTTGGGCGTCTTGATGTCGGTGCGGGACGCCAGCGCGCACCAACGGGCGACCGGCTTCTGCGTCAGGTCGAACACGAACTTCAGGTCAGCGCCCTGCGAGTTGAACGCGGCGACGTTGCTCAGCGTGGTGAAGCCCACGTTGGCCACGCCGTTCTCGACGCTGGTTTCAGCTCCGGCCTGGGCGGTCGGCAGGATCTTCACGTTGACGCCGGCATCCTTGTAATAGCCGAGCTTCTGAGCCACGTACAGACCGATGTGGTTCGTGTTCGGCGTCCAGTCGAGCATGAACGACACGGTCGGCGTGGATCCGGAGTTCTTGGAATCGGTGTTGCTCGCGGAATTGGTGTTTCCGCAGGCGCTGAGCGTCAGGCCGAGCGCGACGGCCCCAACCATCGCCACGATCTTGCTGAAGCCCTTGACTGTCTTCATCTTCTGTCTCCTTGCCTTCTGCGCACGTCGTGCGCCTGCCGGCTGACACACGCCGGGCGGGAAGGTGAGGAGCCCGCGCGACATGAATCAGACCCGTCGCATCGCAGCGCGACACATATCGCCTTGCAATGCGTTTACTTCTCTGATGTCTGGCACGGCTGCTGCCACCAACCGCGCGAACGTTCTCCAGTATAGCGGTATGCGGGGGATCGCGGTATGTCTCGACGGGCGGCTTCGCGCAGGAGCCGGTGTGACGGCGCGGCATCGGGCCGCCATGGCATGTCTCCCGCCGGTGGACACGTGTTTGCCGGATTGCCGGGGCATTGCTGTTTTCTGCTGTTCTCGGGGCGGACCGTTTCCCCGCCGGGTTCATGGGCTACGATGCTAGTGGCTCGTGAAATGGCTTGTGAGATCAAGGAGGATGCCGATGATGAAGGCCGTGTTCTTCGACTTGGACGGGACGCTGATCGATTCCGATCCGTATTGGGTGCGCTCTCAGGAGACCTTGGTGCGCTCCTGCGGCGGGGAATGGAGCGACGCGCTCGCCGATGCGCTGCAGGGGGCGGCCTTCCCCGAGACCGTGCGTCTGCTGCGCGGTGCGGGGGTCGATTGGGATGGCGATGCAATCGTGCGGCACCTGTCCGATGAGGTGCTGCGCATGGAAAAGGAGCGTCTGCCGTGGATTGAGGGCGTTCGCGATGTACTGTCCGGTCTGGCGGCGGCGCGCGTTCCGGCCGTGCTGGTGACCGGCTCCCCGCGCGAGATCGTCGAGAATGTGATGGCGCAGGCGCCTAAGGGCGCGTTCGTCGGCTATGTGTGCGGCAACGACGATGTGACGCCGAAGCCCGATCCGGCGCCGTATTGGCGTGCGGCGTCGATGGTCGGGCTGCCGGCCGATGCGTCGGGTGCCGGTCAGTGTCTGGTTTTCGAGGATTCCAAGCCCGGGTTGACGGCGGCTCGGGCGTCGGGCGCGACGGTGGTCGCGGTCACCGGTCGTGCGCGTGTGGATATGAGCGACAGTGGGCTGTGCGATGAGGCAATCGTTGACTATCGCGGGCTGGCCATCGCCGATTTGGCCGGCTGGATGTGATGTGCCAGCCAGATTGTCGTGGCGTTGCAACGGTTTCATGGGTTGTTCCCTCATATTCGCACGTGTTTGGGCTTCGCGCGACTCGGTCGGATAACAGGAACTTCATCCTTCGGTGCGAAAGCGGCATCTGCGTTTCGAGGGGGTGATTTCGTCTCGCCCAAACATCTATCTACGTTTCGAGGGGTTGCTGTCTGCCAGTATACGAAGTATGAGGGGCGGAATATCGCCATCAATATAGGGAGGATTGACGAAAAGCAACCCCTTGAAATGCAGATAGATGTCTGCGAGGGCTGCGATCAACCCCTTGAAACCGAGAAAGTGGTGTTGCGGACTCTTTTCGTGTGGTGGCGCTTGATTATGTTGTGGCTTGGCTACGACATATTGCGAGTGCACTGTCGATGATGAGTGAATGGCGGTGGGGATGCCATTCGATGATATGAAGCTCGTCAAGCGTGGAATCTCCAGTGTACGAGCACGAATCCGCTCGTTTGCGTCCCTAAGTGCGCGCCGAAACGATGACCGTGCGCACATAGGGACGCAAACAGGGGCATTTGCGTCCTTATGTTCGCGTGCTTGTCGTTTCGGCGCGCACTTAAGGACGCAACTCGGGGAGTGACGGGAGTGTAGGCACGTATGTGGGTCTTGCGGCGCAGCAAAGATATGGGGCAGTCCCAAAGAAGCCGGGTGAAGGTAGCGGTGTGAATGGGCGCGGCATGTACGAATGCGGCATGTACGAACGCGGGGTAGGTGGGCAATGCGCAATCAGCAGAAACGGTGCGTCTCGGGCGGGAATGGTTGGAAGGATCCAGCGCGCTGACAAGTAGGAGGGGTGGGCTTGCGAGGCGAACCAGCATGGAAGGAGTTGGCGCACCGCATTGACTGGCGGGAGCGAGCGGCGGAACGAAAGGGGTGTAAACAAGGCAACGGGGAGTGCCGCGTGTGACCGTTTACATACATGAGTGTAGGGATTGTGTGACGACTCGCTGTGCGCGCTAACACGATTTGCGTTTTGCCAGTGGTTGCGATACATGAGTATCAACGATAATTTCGGTTGCGGTGATGGAATCGAAACAAGCAATTGGAGCTGTATAAGTAGCAATACAAGGGGACGATCATGAACAACGATCAGAACAAGGTCATGGACCAGCGCGAGACCCGCGAGGACGAGTCGCAGGATTGGGCGACGCTGTTCGCCGGTTTCGCCGCCTGAGCGCGCCGAAATATCCTGACCGAGGCGCACTTGCCGGATTGACGATACATCGCCGTACATGGAATCCGACAGTCACCCATCGGCAGGACGACGCAGCAACCTTCATGCGCAACGCCGTCGAAGCCGCCATCAAAGCCGGCGCTTCGACCGCCATACCAGCAGCCGTTCTTTCTGCCATCGACGGCGCGACCGTGAGACCGATTGACCAAAAGTGAGTGAACCGGCTCACGTCCCGTTGACGCGGCACAATGGAATGTATGACTGAAGCTGAACATTCAAAAGACACCAAACCAGAACTTCCGGCTCATGTTCGCGTGCGCTTCTGCCCATCGCCGACCGGCACGCCGCATGTCGGCATGATCCGTACGGCGTTGTTCAACTGGGCCGAAGCCCGCGCCACCGGCGGCAAGCTGATCTTCCGAATCGAAGACACCGACGCCGTGCGCGACTCCGAGGAAAGCTACAACCAGATTCTCGAATCCCTGCGCTGGCTGGGCATCGACTGGGACGAGGGCATCGACGTGGGCGGCCCCCACGGCCCGTACCGCCAGTCCGAGCGCGGCGACATCTACAAGGATGTGGCCGCAAAGCTGCTCGAAGCCGGCTACGCCTATGAGTCCTTCTCCACTCCGGACGAGATCAAGGAGCGCAACCTCGCCGCCGGCCGCCCGGCCGAATTCGGCTACGACGGTTACGACCGCGACCTCACCGAGGAGCAGAAGGCCGCCTTCCGCGCCGAGGGCCGCAAGCCCGCGCTGCGCATCCGCATGCCCGACGAGGACATCGCCTTCGACGACCTCATCCGCGGCACCATCGAATTCAAGGCCGGTTCCGTGCCGGACTATGTCATCGTGCGCCCGAACGGCGATCCGCTGTACACGCTCACCAACCCGGTCGACGACGCGATGATGGACGTCAACGTCGTGCTGCGCGGCGAGGACCTGCTCAGCTCCACCCCGCGTCAGATCGTGCTGTACCGCTACCTGATGGAGCTCGGCATCGCCAAGCAGATGCCGCTGTTCGGCCACATGCCGTACGTGATGGGCCAGGGCAACAAGAAGCTCTCCAAGCGCGACCCGGAGTCCAACCTGTTCAACCACCGCGACAACGGCTTCATCCGCGAGGGCCTGCTCAACTACTTGGCCCTGCTCGGCTGGTCGATTGCGCCGGATCGCGACGTGTTCTCCATGGATGAGATGATCGCCAAGTTCGACGTGCGCGACGTGAAGGCCAACCCGGCTCGCTTCGACATCGACAAGGCCATCTCCATCAACGCTGAGCACATCCGCATGCTTGAGCCGCAGGACTTCCTCAGCCGTTCCGTGCCGTACCTGCACCGCGACGGTGTGGTCTCGGCCGACAATTGGGATGCGCTGACCGACCGCGAGAAGGCCGTCCTGACCGCCTCCGCTCCGCTGATCCAGCCGCGCGTGCGCCTGCTGGGCGAGGTCGCCGGCATGGTCGGCTCCCTGCTGTCCACCGAGGAGTACCTGGAGCCTGCGGACGATGCCAGGAAGCAGCTCAAGGACTCCGCCGCCGACGTGCTCGATGCCGCCGTCGCCGCGCTTGAGGGCGTGGACGAGGCCGATTGGAAGACCGACAACCTGCACGAGACCCTGAACAAGGCACTCGTGGAGGATGGCGGGTACAAGCCGCGTCTCGCCTTCGGCCCGGTTCGCGTGGCCATATCCGGCCGTCGCGTCTCCCCGCCGCTGTTCGAGTCGATGGAGATCGTCGGCAAGCCGCTCACCATCGCTCGACTGAAGGGCCTGCGCGAGCACCTGTGATGTAACGCAGCGCTTGTGCGCATGCGGAATCCGGCGGGCGGCTGTCGCAAGACGCCGCCCGCCGTCTGCTATCTGCGGAGTTTGCGCCTCCGCTGGCGGGCTGAGCCGTGAAGCGAACGGAGGTGTCGTTCGTAATCGAAGGCGAGCCGACATACGAGTAGACAATACTGCCCCCGCAGGGGTGTCACGAAGCGACTGGGGGAGTCTCCGCCGATCAGGCGGGCAGAACTCCTCCGCTGATTTACCGCCCCAAATAACGCTCCGCCGTAACATACCTCCCGTTCTTACCCGTGAAGTTTTCTGTTCCTCGATACACGACGATTCTGCGATCGACCGGCATGCCCAGTTCTTCCTCGACGGTGGCGAGATGCCTGAAGAAATCTGGTCGCGGAGTCATTCTCGATTTGATCTCTATGAGGGTGGGGCTACGGCGCTGCGTAGCGTCTACGAGGTCGATTTCGCTCTGGTTGGTAATCGCGGTAGAAGTACAGCTCGCCGTCTTTGTTCTTGTTGAGGTATCGCTTCACGGTTTGCGAAATGATGAGATTCTCGAACGCATCACCGCGCTTGGGGTCGTTCAGCAGCTCTTCCGCAGAATGAATCCCGAGAAGATAGTTGAGCAGGCCATTGTCGTGGAAATAGATGTCGTTCGGCGTTGACACGTCATAGAGGTGAGGATAGCCGCCGCGGAACATGAATTCGTCCACGGTGAGGCCGGGTTCCGGCTGAATCGCCTCCTCATACGAGAGGGGCGGCAGTTGAAGCATGCCCACGCGCCCCGCCAGAGATTGGCCTAATGCGCTTCTCCATGAGGAAGTTTTGCGAGCCGGACAGCACGTATTGCCCCATGCCGCCTCGTTCGTCGGCCGCGACCTGGATCTGCGAGAACAGTCCCGGAGCATGTTGCGCCTCGTCGATGATGAGTTTCGCGCCGTGTGATCGAATGAACCCGACCGGGTCATCGATGGCGCTGATGCGGGTGGTTTCGTCTTCAAGATTGACGTATTCGTAATCGGGCAGCATGTTTTTGATGAGCGTGGATTTTGCCGCTTTGATGTGGTCCTGTCACTGAGACGACCGGGAACCATGACAGCATCGGGGTGAGCTCTTGCGCGACGGTCCGTGGTATCATCATTGTCTCATTTGCAATTTCATCAATACAGTGTCCGATAATTCATCAGTAGGATTCATGCAAATTCATCAGTAGGATTCGTGATAATCCGTCAGTGCATGTCTTATATCGTTGCAATATAAGGTTTTTTTGACAGTCTTTGTGGCTCAATTGACGTGAGCCGTTTCGCCATCCTCGATGATGGTCGGTGGAGATGCAGCCTAACGTATCTGCATCGTGCCGTCTCGTTCGATGTTACCGCATAACGCTTTTGTTGACTAGATTGGTTGGGATATTTTTGGAGTCTATCGGATTTCGTCGGTGGTCAAGAGCCCGTCCCAAAACCGTTGGAAATCCTCGCGACACGCCGTGAGTTGCAGTGGGCTGGATATTGCCGTATAGTTTTCATCTGTTGCGCGGCACGCCGCACAGCGGATAACTCAAGCCCCCATCGTCTAGCGGTCTAGGACTACGCCCTCTCACGGCGCCAACACCGGTTCAAATCCGGTCGGGGGTACGACGGACAACTTTTCGGAGTTGCCACGCCTGCCAAATTGGGATGTGGTGTAATTGGCAACACAGCTGATTCTGGTTCAGCCATTCTTGGTTCGAGTCCAGGCATCCCAGCGAATGAAGCTCTCGCGGAAGCGAGGGCTTTTTTGTTTCCCGGCGCATTCAGCCGGCGGATTCGTGGCCTATAGGCCGGATCCGTCCAAAATACGGGTTGAAATCGCCGAAATCTACTATTCCCCGTGTGAAATCGCCGTTTTTGAACCTTAAAACGGCGATTTCACACGGGGAATTGCCAAGAACGGCGATTTCAACCCGTAATTCAGTGTCCCGGCCCGCTCAAGACACGCCATGGTGCTGTCAGGCACGGTCAAGGTGGTATGTACTACGCTGTGAGTTATGACGGATTTCAACCAGATTGCAGCGCCGGCATCCGCTAGCGGCCCCGATGACGAGCGCCCGGTGTCCATCTCGGCGCGTCTGGGACGTCTCCAGTTCCACCGTTCCGGCAAGTTCCGCGTGTTGCAGCTGGCGGACATACAGGATGGTCCGAAGGTCTCCAAAGACACCATCCGGCTGATCGAGGCGTCGCTGGACGCCGCGCGCCCCGACGTCGTCATATTCACCGGCAACCAGATCGCCGGATACGACGACGCGTACCGCGACACGTTCCGCAAGCGGCAGTGGGAGCCGGCGCGGCGCGGCAAGATCGAGCGCACGCGGGCCAAGGTGCGTGCCGGCATCAGTGCGTTCCTGCAGCCGCTGATCGACCGCGGCATACCATTCGCCGTCACCTACGGCAACCATGATGCGCAGTGCGGGCTGAGCCCGGCCGAGCTGGACGCGCTGTACCGTGAGTTCCCGGGATGCATCAACCCGCCGTGCAGTATGGACGATTCCGCCGCGAATCCCGGCTTCCTGGTGCGTTCGGTGCCGTCATCCGGTTTGCCGGATCAGCCAGTGGCCGCATGCGAGCCCGGCACGTTCGCAATGCCTGTCCTGGATCAGGATCGCCAACGTGCCGTGCTGGGTCTGGTGGTGCTCAATTCCGGCGATTACGCACGGGAGGGCGGCTATGGCCGGCCGAGCGACGCCGCGCTGCGTTTCGTGCACGACGTGCCGCGGTGGCTCGGCGTCCGCTCCCTGGTGTTCCAGCATATGCCGTTGCCGCAGTTTTATGACGTGCTGAAGGCCATGCCGGCGAACGCCGATAACGCCATACAGGGGTATCGCAAGTACGATGCGCAGTATTACGTGCTCGATGATGACCGGACGCTCCCGGGCGGCTATCTGGGCGAAGGTGTGAGCTGTCCTGACGAGGATTGCGGCGAGTTCGCCGCACTGCGCGACACGGACGGATATATAGGAGTGGTTGTGGGCCATGACCATCGCAATGGTTTCGTCGGCTCGCTCAACGGGATGATGCTGGTGGCGACGCCGACCTGCGGATTCGGCTCGTACGGACCGGCCGCGGCGAATCGTGCGGCAAGACTGTTCGAGTTCGACATCCGCCACCCGTACAGCCCGCGGACGCAGCTGCTGACATTCGGCGAGCTGGTCGGAAAACCGAGCTCCAACAAGGCGTACACCTATGCGGTCGAAGGGCAGTCGAACGCCGCCGATGGCGTCAATCTGCTGAGGAAACCCGGCCTGCTCGCCGGGGTCGCCGCCGCATTGAAGAAGATCTGAGCAAAAGGGACGCCCCCACTGACGGGCTGAGTCGTCAGGCATTGTCTGATGCCAAGGAGCGCCCCCCCCGCCAGCGGGGGCGCTCCACTGATCCGCTGCGCTCGACAGCCTGCTGGGCTCTGCACCCGTCCGTCGCCGGCGCTGTCAGCGAACGGAACTGGCCTTGAGCAGGGCGTCGGTCAGGTATTTGCCGGCGGCCATGACCAGCGGGGCGTAACGGCGCCCGGGCGAGTTGCCCATACGGCCTGACGGGCCGGAAATGGAAATCGCGGCGATGACCTGACCGGAGGCGTTGCGGATCGGCGCGGAGATGGAGCAGACGCCCTCTTCACGCTCGTTCACTGATTCGGACCAACCGCGCTTGCGCACGGCGGCGAGCTTCGCGGCGGTGAACTTGGCGTGCCTCAGCCCCTGATGCAGCCGTTCGGAATCTTCCCAGGCGAGCAGAATCTGCGCGGCCGACCCGGCCTCCATCGACAGCATCGCGCCCACGGGAATCGAATCGCGCAGGCCGCTGGCGCGTTCCACCGCGGCGATGCACACGCGCTGATCGCCCTGACGGCGGTAGATTTGCGCGGATTCGCCGGTCCGGTCAAGCAGTGTCTGCAGAATCGGCCCCGCCGCGGTCAGCAGACGATCCTCGCCCGCTGCGGCGGCAAGCTCGGCGAAACGCGAGCCAAGCACGAATCGTCCGTGCTGATCGCGCAGCACGAAGCGGTGGCGCTCCAACGCGATAGCCAGACGGTGGGCGGTCGGTCGCGCCAGGCCGGTGGCCGACACCAGCTGTCCGAGAGTCGCGGGACCGGATTCCAGCGCGTCCAAAATCTTCACGGTTTTGTCGAGTACACCGACGCCGGAATGGATCTCTCCGCTGATGGTGTACTCGATGGCGTCTGCTGTCATGGTGCTGGTCACGGTGCCGTCGTCATGCATCTCGTCGTCGGCACGCTGTCGTTCATCGGCCATACTTGTGGCCAGTGGTTGCGTCAGAGAAGTCATAATGAAGCATTATGCCATCTCACATAATGAAATGCAAAAGTAACGTGGGCGCTTTTCTGTTAATGGCAGGCCGGTAATATCGCGATATTTTCGACAAGAACCGCAAAAAACAAGAATAATTCAAGCATCGCCGTGTTTTCGCCGTTTTATGGCCATGTATTTATCTCATATATCGGCCTAGGGAAGTTCTCGACGTGCCCTTGCCCATACGCTTATTACCACATAAAAAGCGTGAGGGCAATACCTTGCGCGAGGAAATTTGAGGAGGTCCCGAATGGGAACCACATTGGCCGAGAAAGTCTGGGCCGACCATCTGGTGCGGCAGGGGAGCGACGGCGCACCCGATTTGCTGTACATCGACCTGATGCTCATGCATGAAGTAACGAGCCCGCAGGCGTTTGAGGGTCTACGCCTGGCCGGGCGCAAGCCGCGTCACGTCGATCAGCTGATCGCCACAGAGGATCACAACACGCCGACGGTCGACATCGACCGCCCGAACCCGGACAAGACATCCGCCCTGCAGCTGAGCACGCTGGAAAAGAACTGCAAGGAGTTCGGCGTGCGGCTGCACCCGCTGGGCGACGCCGATCAGGGCATCGTCCACGCGTTCGCCCCGATTCTGGGCCTGACCCAGCCGGGCATGACCATCGTGTGCGGCGACTCCCACACGTCCACGCACGGCGCGTTCGGCGCGCTCGCGTTCGGCATCGGCACCTCCGAGGTCGAGCACGTGATGGCGACGCAGACGCTGAGCCTCAAGCCGTTCAAGACGATGGCGATCAACGTGAACGGCAAGCTGCCGGCGGACGCCACCGCCAAGGACATTATTCTGGCGATCATCGCGAAGATCGGCACCGGCGGCGGTCAGGGCTACGTCATCGAATACCGCGGCGAGGCGATCCGCAACCTCACGATGGACGAACGCATGACCGTGTGCAACATGTCCATCGAGGCGGGCGCCCGCGCCGGCATGATCGCGCCGGACGAGACCACGTTCGAATACCTCAAGGGCCGTCCGCACGCGCCCGAAGGCGAGCTGTGGGATCAGGCCGTCGCCTACTGGAAGACGCTCAAGACCGATGACGACGCCGTGTTCGACAAGGTCGTGGACATCGACGCGACCAAGCTCGGCCCCTTCGTGACGTGGGGAACCAACCCCGGCCAGGGCCTGCCAATCACCGCGAACGTGCCGGAGCCCGACAAGATCGCCGACGCCACCAAGCGCGCCGCCGCCGAGCGGGCGCTGACCTACATGGGACTCAAGCCCGGCATGCCGATCAAGGACATCGCCGTGGACACCGTGTTCATCGGCTCGTGCACCAACGGCCGCATCGACGACCTGCGCCAGGCCGCCTCGATCATGAAGGGACACCACAAGGCCGAGAACATCCACCGCGTGCTCGTCGTGCCCGCGTCCTCGCGCGTGCGCCTGCAAGCGGAGAAGGAAGGACTTGACAAGGTGTTCGAGGACTTCGGCGCCGAATGGCGCAACGCCGGCTGCTCGATGTGCCTGGGCATGAACCCGGACAAGCTGGTGCCGGGCGAGCGCTCCATCTCCACATCGAACCGCAACTTCGAAGGACGCCAGGGCAAGGGCTCGCGCACGCATCTCGCGTCGCCCGCCGTCGCCGCCGCGACCGCCATTCGCGGCACGATCTCGTCGCCCGCCGACCTGTAAATACTGCACACTGGCTCCCGCTGGCAGCAGCTGTCAGTCGAAGACTGACTGAGGGTGGGGCGGAGTGCCGCGCACTGGCGCCACCCCCCCCCAGTCAGCAAAGCCGACAGCCCCCGCCAGCGGGGGCAAGAATTGAAAGCCTGATATCCATGGAAAAACTCACCACATTGACCGGCGTGGGCGTGCCGCTGCGCCGCTCCAACGTCGACACCGACCAGATCATCCCCGCGGTGTTCCTGAAGCGCGTGACCAAGTCCGGTTTCGATGACGCGCTGTTCTACGCCTGGCGCCGCGACCCGAATTTCGTGCTGAACCAGCCAGAATATGCCGGCAAGGGGCAGATTCTCGTGGCCGGCCCCGAATTCGGCATCGGCTCATCGCGCGAGCACGCGGTGTGGGCGCTGCACGATTACGGTTTCCGCGTGGTGATCGCGCCGAGCTTCGCCGACATCTTCTACGGCAACACCGCCAAGAACGGCGTGCTGGCGGCCATCATGCCGCAGGAGTCCGTCGAACTCCTGTGGAAGCTGCTGGACGAGGAGCCCGGTCGTCAGATGACCGTCGACCTTGAGCAGCGCACCGTCACCTGCGGCGACGTGACGTTGCCGTTCGAGGTCGGCGATTACGTGCGCTGGCGCCTGATGAACGGCTACGACGACATCGACCTGACGTTGCAGCATGAGGACGACATCGCCGCCTACGAGAAGATGCGCGCCGAGAAGTTCCCGTTCAAGCCCAAGACCATCCCCGCCAAGCATTGGGCCGAGGAACCCATCCAGTCCGCCCGCGAGCCCGAAGAGAGCGACTGGGCGGGCCCGCTGAGCGACCGCGGCATCATCTGACCGATCGGGCCGGCCTCAGCCAGCGATGCCTTTGCGCCGGTGTTGGTTGAGCGGAGTGAAACCTGTTAATGTCGTATCCGTATATCGACCGGGATGTTGGCCGGTCATGATGGCATGCACGGGCGTGATTGTCGCCCGCTGCAACGGAAGGGGCATTGATGGATTGGCATGCGTCCGTGTATGGTTCCCGCTCCGGCGGCGGCCAGTACCGCGACTTCTCCGACGGTGATGCCGACGATGACGGCGTCACGTACGGCGCTCGCGGCTCGTACGCCGACATGGCAGACGACACTGCCGGTGCCACGCCGCTGCCGCCCTCCGTCGACGACGCCGAACTGCGCCGGCTCGGCGGCAACGCCGTGTATTTTCGTGCGAAGGACGTGCTGAAATCCGGGCGTATGCACGACATGGCCGTATCGTTCAACGTGCCGGATTCGCCACGTACCTCGGGCACCATGCTGACGGGTGCGTGGGCCAATGTACGCCTGACAGCGCTGGTCAAAGGCGCCGACCGGTACGCGGACGATTACCGCGTCTCCGCCGCGATCGACACCGACGCGGGCAAGGTCGGCCAGTCATCGTGCACATGCCCCGCATACGGCCGGTTCCGGGGCGTGTGCAAGCATGTCATCGCGCTGGTCATGGCGTACAACGAACATCCGGATGACTTCGCCGCGGCCGACGACGGTAACGGCTCCACGAACGGTATCGGTCGCGGAGCCGCAGGCTTGGTTCCCCGGCAACCTGCCGTGCGCACGACCCGCGCGCTTGACCTGTTCATGCGGCAGCAGGACGACGAGCGCACCCGCAGATCGCAGAGCCGGCAGCTCGACCTGTTGAAGGAAATCGGCGGACTGGCTGATTCCGGAGGTGTCGCCGGCGCAGCCCAGACGGCGCGGTTCATGCCCATCGCCAGCGTGTCGCTGCGGCTCTCCTTGAGTTTCTCGCTGAACAGCTGCGTGGCGAAATTCCGCATCGAAGTGCCGTCGCGCGGCATCTCCTATGTGGTCAAGGACATCGCCTCGCTGCTGCAATCCGTGAAAAACCGCGAGTTCGTCGCATACGGCAAGAAGCTCGCGTTCGTGCACTCGCGCGACGCCTTTGACGAGCGCTCGCGGAACCTGCTCGACGTGCTCTCCCGCGCGCAGGACATCCGCGCCGTCATCAACAACGACAACAGCGCATACTCCTACTATTACCGGCGTCAGTCGGATGACGCGACGCTGACGTTGTCGGACGGTGAGGTCGCCGAACTGCTCGATACGTACGTCGGCACCGAAGACACGGTGGAATACACGGCTCCGGCACGGTTCTACGCGCCGACGATGCGCGTATCAGTCGTGGACGGCAATCCCGATCTCGGCCTTGCGGTGGAACGCGGCGACGATCCCGAGGCCTCGAACGGCAGTACGGTGGCGGCCGGTTACGTGATACGGCATGCGCAGCGCGTGGAACGATTCATTGAAGGACAGCGCTCGCATTACGTGATCGCGCGGCCGTTTTCCCAAGCCGAATCGGGCGCGGGCGTGGGGTCGGGCGGTCGGGCGCTGCTGAGCGTCGATCGTGCGACGATATACCGGTGCGATGCCGATTTTGCGCAGAAACGGGCACTGCTGAGCCTGCTGTGCGGTGAAAACGATCGCGAGGCGATGTATCTGAGCGAAAGTGATGTGGATCGTTTCGTGCGCACGGTACTGCCGCAACTGGTCTCCCGCCAGGAGAACGAGGTCGGGCGGTCGGTCGACGCCATTGGCGCATCCGACGGTCCGAACGCGGAAGACGGTTCCGCCGCGTCATCGGTCTTTGACCGGCTCGTGCCGCCAGCTGGGCGTGAAACCGGAGTTCCGGCGCACGGCGGCTTGATCATCGACGTGCCGCCCGAGCTGCTGGCGAAAATGCGCGTGCCCTGCAGGCTCGCGTTTTACCTCGACCGCGACCGCGCCGGGGTGACGTGCGACGCGCAGGCTCATTATGGCGACAAGCATTACCACGTGTTCGACGGCGTCGGCGTCGACGCGTCCATGCGCGACAAAGAGATGGAGCGACTCGCAGTCGAGGCGATGCTCCACTATTTCCCGCGCCCGTCCGGTGCCGTGGCCGCCATCCCCGAGTCCGACGACGAGGCGATATACCGTCTGCTGACCGAAGGATTGGCGGTGTTGCGCGGTTTGGGCGACGTGATGGCGACGCCCGCGTTCGACGGACTGACCGCCATGCCGCGCCCGACGATCTCCATAGGCCTTTCGGTGAAATCCGGGCTCGTGGAGATATCGCCGATCGCCGACGAAATCGACCCGGACGACGTGCCGGGCCTGCTGGCGAGCTACCGTCGGCGCCGCAGATTCCACCGACTGCGCAACGGCTCCTTCGTCGACATGCGCAACGTGGATATGTCCGACGTCGACGAGATCGCGGATGACCTGGGACTGCGGGCCGCCGATCTGGAATCCGGCTCGATCACGGTGCCCGCCTATGAGGCGTACTATCTGGACCATCAGGTCGACGACGACGCGAAGGACGCAAGCTTCACCGCATACCTGGACGGCCTGCGCGTGATCGATCCGTCCACGTACCGCGTTCCCGCTGCGCTGGCCTCCGTGCTGAGGCCGTATCAGGTCGAGGGGTTCCGCTGGCTCAATGCCGTGTGTGACAAGGGATTCGGGGGTATCCTCGCCGACGAGATGGGTTTGGGCAAGAGCGTGCAGCTGCTGTCGCTGCTGCTTGCGCGGCACAAGGAGTCCCGGGCCGAGCGCCGTCCGAATCTGATCGTCTGCCCGGCCTCGCTGGTGTACAACTGGGTAGCCGAGGTGGCGAAGCACACTCCCGAGCTGCGCGTGGAGGCCATCGCCGGCACCAAACCGGAACGTCGCGCGATGCTTGACGGCGTGCGCGCCGCACAGCAGGACACCGGTGTGTCTCCGACGCGGGAATCCGCAAGGCCGGCATCGGCCGCGGCCGCGGCCGACGACGTTCCCGACGTGCTCGTCACCTCGTATGACCTGCTGCGTCGCGACATCGACGACTATGCGGGACTTGAGTTCTACTGCATGACGCTCGACGAGGCACAGTACATCAAGAACGCCGCTACCAAGGTGTCGAAAGCCGTGCGCTCCGTCACCGCAGTGCATCGTTTCGCCCTGACCGGCACTCCGATCGAGAATCGGCTGAGCGAGCTGTGGAGCATCTTCGATTTCCTGATGCCCGGCATGCTCGGCTCGTACGCGCATTTCCGCGAACGGTTCGAGATGCCGGTGCTGAGCGGCGACGAGACCGCACAGAAGAAACTGCAATCGTTCGTGGGGCCGTTCATCCTGCGCCGTCTTAAGTCGCAGGTGCTCAAGGATCTGCCCGACAAGATCGAGAACGTCATCACAGTGCAGCTGCAGGGGGAGCAGCGCAAGCTGTATGCGGCACTGGAGCAGCAGCTGCGCTCGGTCATCCTGAGGCAGCGTCCGGCCGATTTCAACACCGGCAAAATCCAGATTCTGGCGCAGCTGACCCGACTGCGGCAAGTATGCTGCGACCCGCGGCTGATATACGAGAACGCCGACGGGCATGCCAGTGCCTTGAGCGCAGGGGTGCAATCCGCCGCGAAAGACCCACAGCAGTCCGTGAAACAGCCTGTGAAACAGTCGAAGGCGCGCAAGACCGTAAGCTCCGCGAAACTGGACGCCATCATCGAACTGGTGGACTCCTGCCGTGATGCCGGCCGCAAGATGCTGATCTTCTCGCAGTTCACCAGCTACCTCGACCTGATCGCGCAACGGCTGCGGGCCGACGGCGTGGAATACGACATGATCACCGGAGCGACGCCGAAGAAACGCCGTCTGGAGCTGGTGGACCGGTTCAACGCCGACGCGACGCCGGTGTTCCTGATCTCGCTCAAGGCGGGAAACACGGGCCTGAACCTGACCGGCGCATGCGTGGTCGTGCACGCCGATCCGTGGTGGAACGCGGCCGCGCAGGATCAGGCCACCGATCGCGCCCACCGCATAGGCCAGACACAGGACGTCAACGTGTATCAGATCGTGGCGAAGGACACGATCGAGGAGCGTATCCTCAACCTCCAGCGCAGCAAGACAGACCTCGCGCAACGGTTCGTGGATTCCGCGTCCTCCGCCACCGGACGGTCGATGGCCGCGCTCACCAAGGACGACCTGCTCGCCCTGCTGGGCTGAAGGTTTTTCCCCACGCAACAGTCAATTCGTCGCGATACCATCGGTGCTTGGATGTTCGTAAAGGAAAGGACGTGATGAGCGTGCGTAAGAAGCTGATGAGCGTGGTCGCCGCGGTGGCGACGGCCGCTGCCATGGGCGCGACCGGTGTCGCTGCCAATGCCGCTGATGTTGTTGCCGTGCCGCAGGAGGGGCTGTCCGACACGGGTGCGTCGATCGCCATCGTCGTGGTGCTTGTCGTGGTGCTGGCCGCGATTGGCGTGGGCGTCACCGTGGCCCGGAAGCGTCAGAGCGCTACGGGCGCACACGTGCAGGGCGAGGACGAGGGCGCCGACGAGAGCGGACTGGTGGCCGATGGTGCTGATACGGCTGATACGCAGACCGTGCAGTTCGATGATGCCGCTCCGGCCGCGGATGACTCTGACGCCGGTTCGGAGGAATCCCGCGACTCCGAGTGATTCCGGAATAACCGCAATGTGCAAAAGGCCCTCTTCGGAGGGCCTTTTGCGTTGACATGGTGTTTTGCCGGTGTTTTTTCCCAGTCGGCCTTACGGCCGGTGGTTCCGTCCGTAGGCGAAGGCGAGCCGGCCGGCGAGCAAATAAGGTCGCGCCCGCAGGACGGGCGTCCTTGACTGCAGGGCCCGAAGGGCTGTCGCGAAGCGACTGGGGGTGGTCCCACATCGTGAGTGTGATTCGAGGTCTACGATCCGACGCTATCTGCATTTCGAGGGGTTGATTCGACGGTCGCGAAACATCTATCTACGTTTCGAGGGGGTGCCGAAACGCGATACCTGGAGTATTGAGCGCCAATCGCCATTGGAACCGTGCCGTTCTGGAGGCGTTCATACTTGGCTACCAACCCCCTGAAACGCAGATAGATGTCCCATGGGACTCGAATCAACCCCTTGAAAGCGAGATATCGCCAATCCAGGCTTCAAAATGTCGCCCACAGGCATATCGGGCCCACATGAGATGTCGACACTGACGTTGATGGGCGATACACGGCGTACTGTTGAACCATGAGCATGAACGATCGGCAACAGGCCCATGGGCAACCTGATGATGAGATGGAACCGGAAGGCCAGCGGCAGCCGGCTGCTGGAGACGGAAACCCCGAAAAACTCCAGATGCCTGCCGGTGACGCCCCGCAGCAAGTTGGGCAGCCGATGCAATGGACGGCCGGCGAAACGCCGCAGCCTTTGCCGTATTCACGGCCTGTGAATCCGCCGCAATCTGTGAACCGGCCTCAGCCGGTCGGCCACTCGCAGCCTCCGGTGGCGGGACAATGGGCACCGGCTTCTGAGCCACGTCCGATGCCTCCGATTCCGTCAGGAACAGGTCAGCCGGGGATGCGCCAGCCGATCCAGTCGTATCCGCCATATCCGTCACAGCTGTACCCGCCATATCCTCCATATCCTCCATATTCCTCGGCGCAACGACCCGTCGCGCCGCCCATCCCTGTCGCCCAGCCCGTCCCGATCGACCCGGTCAAGGCCCGCCGCCGCTGGCTGCGAGGCACCGTCACCCGCCACGCGGGCCTGATATTCGCCTACCAGGGCGTGTTCATGGGCGTGAACGTACTGGCCTCGTTCGTCATCGGCATCATACTGGGCCTGAGCGGAGCCGCGGGGCGAGGAACGCTGACGGCCGAGTCGCTCAGCGCCGCCCTCGTGCAGCTGACCGGCGTGATCATGCTGCTCACGGTGCTCGGCGGCATGGGCTTCATACTGCCGATGCGCCGCAGGATGATATTCCGTCGCGACTTCTGGCTCGGCGAGCCCGGCCATGCGCGTATGAAACCATCGTGGCTGCTGACGTTCATCATCCTGGTCATGGCGATCCAGACGGCGATCGTCCTGATCCAGCTCGGCTTCTCGATGTTCGGCACCACGTTGCAATCGCCCACATCCGACAACATCAGCGAGGCCTCGACCAACATTTGGATGTGGCTGTATGTCGGCCTTGCCGCGCCGGTCGCCGAGGAGCTGGTGTTCCGTGGCGTGCTGATGCGCGGCCTGAAGCCGCTCGGCCGGAATTTCGCCATCGTGACCAGCGCGCTGATGTTCGGCCTGTTCCATGACGATGTGGTGCAGGGCCTGTTCGCGTTCGGCTGCGGTTTGCTGTTCGGGTTCGTGGCGATGGAGTATTCGCTGGTGTGGTCGATTGTGTTGCACGTGTTCAACAACGCCGTGCTCGGAGGCGTGCTGCCGTGGCTGGCGGGTCTGTTCGGCGACGCGGGGGACACGGCGTATACGCTGGGACTTTTGGGTGTTTCGATCATCGGCCTGATCGTCGTGCTGGTGAAATACGGCGGGGGATTGCGCGCCTATCGGCGGGTGAACCGCAGTGCGCCGGGAACGTATTGGGGATGGACGTCGCCTGCGTTCCTAATTTTCGTGATCGTGAATGTGACGATCACGATACTGTCGTTCGTCACCGCGATGATGGGCGTCTGACCAGCCTGGCAGACGGCCTGGCGAATGCTCCCGGCGTTGCGGGTCTGCCGCTGTTTTTACAGTGGATATATCGTCGTGTTTGTGGCGCCGGCAGCGGTCCGGCGTCGGTTGAGTGTCTGGAGAGCCATGAGTGATTTCGAGCCGTTTTACAACGTTGACTTAAGTTATGAGGATAATTATGCGCGCGGCCCGTTCGGCGAGTTCGCCGCGGCGCTGCGCGGTGATGTGCCGGCCGGCGAGGCCGCTTCGCCGGCGAAGTCGTCGTTCCTTGGCATCCCCGTTGACCTGCCGTTCGGCATTCCGGCCGGGCCGCTGCTCAACGAGCGGTTCACCACGGCCGCGTTCCGCATGGGGTTCGACATCGCCACGTACAAGACCGTGCGCTCGCGCGCGTGGGGGTGCAATCCGTTCCCGAACGTGTTGGCCGTGCACCCGACCAGTGCCGACGGCTCACTGACGCCGGGCAGCGCCGAACTTGATGAGGGCGTGCTTGCGGACGCGGACTATCGCCTGCCGATTTCCATTTCGAATTCGTTCGGTGTGCCGTCCCGCGACCCGGATGAGTGGCAGCCGGACATGCGCCGGGCCATCGCGGCGGCCGGCCCGGGGCAGGTGCTGCTGCCGAGCTTCCAGGGATCGCGCGTGGAGGGCATGAGCGGCGACGACTATATCGCGGATCATGTCGCAACCGCACGATTGGTGTGCGAGACCGGCGCCGACCTCATGGAGATGAACACGAGCTGCCCGAACGAGGGTCATAATCGCCTGCTGTGCCATGACCCGCATCTGGTCGGCCGCATCACCGAGGCCGTCAAGGGCGAAATCGGCGACCGGCCTCTGATCGTCAAGCTGGCGTATATCCCGCCGACCGAGGTCGAGGGTGGCTGGGGGCCGGATCGCCGCGTGATTGACGATGCCGCTCTGGAGCTCATGGTGCGTCAGACCGCCGCCCGCGGCACGGTGCAGGCGTTCAGCACGATCAATACGATTTCGGCCCGGCTCGTCGACGCGAACGGCGGGCAGGCGCTGCCCGGCAAGGGGCGCGACCGCAGCGGCGTGTGCGGCAGCGCGATTCGCGGGGCAGGCCTTGACATGGTGTCGCGTCTTGCGGCGATTCGCGAGCGGCTGGGGCTTGACTATGCGATCATCGGCGTGGGCGGTGTCGTGGCACCAGAGGATTACCGGGCGTACCGCGCGGCCGGCGCCGATGTGGTGATGAGCGCTACCGGCGCGATGTGGGATGCCGAGCTGGCCCGCAAGATCAAGGCGGATGACTGATCCGCTGTATCAGCGAATCGTTCTCAATAGCGTTTGTGCGAGTACTCCTCACATTTGCGAACAAAACGAACATCGGCTTACTCGTTGGAATATCGGCCATATGCATACAATCATGTTCGTTTTGCCGACGACGGGACTCGCACGTTTCTTATTGAGAACCATTCGCTGCGACATGGTAATCGGCTTCCGGCGCATTTCACGTGCCCGCCACATGCCATATGGCAAACTAATGGATGTGATGTCCGGGGTGGCCCGGCGAATGAATAGGAGTGTTGAGGATGGCGGAATCGGAGAACGATGTCCTGCATGTGGTCGGCGGCAAACCGCTGAACGGCACGATCAAGGTGCGTGGCGCGAAGAACTTCGTGAGCAAGGCGATGGTCGCGGCGCTGCTCGCCCCCGGCAAGTCGGTGCTGAAGAACGTGCCCGAGATTCGCGATGTGCATGTGGTGTCCGATCTGCTGCGCCTGCATGGCGTGGATGTGGAGGTGGATGGCACCAACGGCATCGTCAACATCGACGCGACGCATGTGCAGCTCGCCGATGTGGCGGATGTCGACACGCTGTCCGGCTCTTCGCGCATTCCGATCCTGTTCTCCGGCCCGCTGGTGCATCGTCTCGGCGAGGCGTTCATCCCGGCGCTGGGAGGTTGCGCGATCGGCGGCCGTCCGATTGATTTCCATCTGGAAACGCTGCGCAAGCTGGGTGCCACGGTCGACAAGGAGCACAAGGACGGCATTCACATCACCGCTCCGAACGGCCTGCACGGCGCGAAGATCCATCTGCCGTACCCGTCCGTGGGCGCGACCGAGCAGACGCTGCTGGCCGCCGTGCTCGCCGAAGGCAAGACCGAGCTGTCGGGTGCCGCAATCGAGCCCGAGATCATGGATCTGGTGGCCGTGCTGCAGAAGATGGGCGCGATCATTTCGGTGGATGTGGATCGCACGTTCCGCATCGAGGGCGTCAAGGAGCTCAATGGCTTCACGCACACGTCGCTGACCGACCGCATCGAGGCCGCCAGCTGGGCGTCGGCGGCGCTCGCCACGCGCGGCGACATTTTCGTCAAGGGTGCTACGCAGCCGGAGATGATGACGTTCCTCAACGTGTTCCGCAAGGTCGGCGGCAAGTTCGAGGTGACCGACAGGGGCATCCGTTTCTGGCATCCGGGCGGCGACCTCAAGCCCGTGGCCATCGAGACGGATGTGCACCCCGGTTTCATGACCGACTGGCAGCAGCCGCTGGTCGTGGCGCTCACCCAGGCGAATGGCCTGTCGATTGTGCACGAGACCGTGTATGAGAACCGATTCGGCTTCACCAAGCCGCTTGTGCAGATGGGTGCGACGATTCAGCTGTATCGCGAGTGCCTCGGCTCGCTGCCGTGCCGTTTCCAGCAGCGCAACTACAAGCATTCCGCTGTGATTTTCGGACCGACCCCGTTGACCGGCCGCGATATCGACGTGCCGGATCTGCGTGGCGGTTTCAGCCATCTGATTGCGGCGCTTGCCGCGTCCGGCCCGTCCAATGTGCATGGCATTTCGCTGATTGACCGCGGCTACGCGGATTTCCGCGGCAAGCTCGCCGCGCTCGGTGCCGATTTCGAGTAACGGTACAGAGAGCCTGTAGGGCCCCGATTTCCGCTGAAGGAATCGGGGCCTTCTCTGTGACTGATTATGGTCGATGAAAAGGATGCACCGCCGTCGTCAGTCGTCGAAGTGCGCGAACAGCGACGCGGACAGCAACGCCATAGCGATGAGCACTGCGCCTGACGCGATGAATATCGCGGCGGCGGGGAGATGATCGAACGCCCAGCCGTACGCCATCTGCCCGAGCGGCTGCATGCACATGGCCAGCGCAGACAGCAGCGCCATCACTTTACCGAGCATCGCATCGGGCGTGCGCATTTGGATTGCGGGCACGGCGATGATATTCGCGCATGAGCAGATGACATCGCCGATGCAGGCGAAGGCCACGAGCGCCATCAGCCGCGTCCAGTTGCCGCCAGACAGCATGCAGGCCACGCCTTGGGGGATGACGGTCAGTCCGAGCAATGTCAGGATCTTCGTCATATGGCCAATTTTCAGCCGTCCGGCCATCATCGTCACGATGAGCATGCCCATCAGGGCCGCGACGCTGATCAGTCCGTCGGCAATGCCGTAGACGGTCGCGTCGAACCCCCATTGCGTGCGGATAACGAACGCGTATCCGACGGCGCCATAGCCGAGTATGACGAAGTTCAGCGCGGAGGCGAGCAGGATTATTTTCAGCAGGTTCGGTTTTTCCCGGGTCAGGAACCGCAGAGCGGCCTTGAGGTCGTCGAGTGGCGTCGGCATCTCCTCGTCGCGTTCGGGCATACCAAGCCGGATGAAGCGTTCGATGGCCGCCGCTCCGGCGAATGCCGCCACGGAGACGGCCATCATCGGCCGGATGCCGAAGAGCGAGTACACGGCGCCTCCGAGGAAGCTGGGTATCAGTGCGCTGACCTGCTGCACCTGACTGACTATCGCGGCGCTGGTGTTCAGCGTCGCATCCCCGTATTGGCGCAGCATCTGCGGCAGCGCGGATTCGACGGTCGGCGTCTCGAAGATACCGAGCAGCGATAGCGCCACCTGCATTACGCCCACGGCGATGATGCTGAATCCGGCGGCGGAGAACCAGACGAGCGCGAGCGCGACCGTCACGGCGGACGCCGCGTCGAGGATGACCATGAGCGTGCGGCGGTTCATCCGGTCGGCCAACACGCCGCCGAACGGGGCGCCGAGGATCATCGGCACGAACGATATGGCGAGGATGGATGCGAATGCGGTGGCTGAGCCGGTCTCGTCCAGCACCCACATCGACATGGCGAAGCGCAGCATCATGTTGCCGAACAGCGAGATGCCTTGCCCGGCGACGAGCAGGATGAAATTGCGGGAGCGCAGCGGATGCGCGGCCTTTGGCTGCGCTTGCGGCTGCGGTTGCGGTTCGGGGAAAGTGTTGGGTTGCTCTGTTTCGTGCTGTGCCGCGGGAAGCTGTGTTTCGGAGGGTTGTGCCGGTGTGGCGGGCATGGTTGGTTCCTTTGCTGCTGGTGGCGAGTTGGTCTCGGTGTTTTGCGTTGGTGGATTTGGCGTGAGTTTGATGGATGGTGTGGCAAATGTATTGGGGCGGACGATTTTGGCGCCGGGATTGATGGTTCATCGGCAATCATTCATACCGACTGACGGTATGTAAATCGCTGCTAGAGCGGGGGCGAAACATTCGTGCCGCGTCCTGCCCCGGAGTCAGCGTCGTCTAGTGTGCGTCGCTTACCGGACTGGTGCCGCCTCCGTCTTGTTGCTCGGCGGCGCTGCCGCTGCCGTCGCCGGCGAAGGCCATCATGCCGTCCGTGGCGAGATCGATGAGATGCTGGTCGAGGACCGGCGCGTGCAGCGCGTCGAGCATGGTGGCGAGGCATTGCAGACGATGCCGCAGCTGCGTGCGTGTGGCGGGGAAGAAGCATGGCATCAGCCAATAGTTGCATAGCAGGGCCAGCAGCTGCGCCACTTCGCGCGGGTATTCGGTGGGGATGGAGCCGTCCAGCTGGCCTTCCTCGATCAATGGCTCGAAGTTTTTCGGCAGCTCGGTTGACCAGAATCGCATGTTGGCGGTGAATGTGGCGGGATCGTCGAAGAACGGCACGGTGGCCTTGACGAGCGCCAGGTGCGCGGCGTCTCCCAGCGAGTTGGCGAACAGCGAGCGGAGCTTTTCCATCGCGTTCATGTCGTCGCGTTTCGCGATCTCGTCGCACAGGGCCTGGCTGGCGTGCCAGTCGTCGGTGTTCAGTCGTTCGAGGATGGCCTCTTTGGACTTGAAGTGGTGGTAGATCGCGCCTCTCGACAGGTCTCCCAGCTCATCGATGATGTCCTGGATGGAGGTCTTGTCGTAGCCTTTTTCGGCGAACAGCTTTTTCGCGGCGGCGAGGATGCGGCGTTCCGTCACCTCGGGGTGCGGGTTGCGTGCCATGGTTCCTCCTTTCGATATGTCATCAGTATACATACCGACAGTCGGTATGTATACTGCGTGTCATGATTGCGGCCGTCTGTAGGGCCTTTTCGGGGCGGCGGCATCGCGCAAAATGGGCAAAACCGTATTAGATATCGGTCATATGCTATGTTGGTCAATGTCGGGCGTTGGAGCTCGACCGAACGAGAGAAGGCACATATGACAGATCCCAATGCCGGTTTCCCCACCGGAAACAACCCTTATGAAGCCCCGCAGCCCGCTCAGTCGGCTCCGGACGCAAACGCGGCCTATCAGCAGCCGCAGCACACCGCATCTGTGCCGCCGGCCCAGCCTGTGCCGCCCGCGCAGCCTGTGCCGCCTGCAGGGGCACCCCATCAGGCGCCGGCAACCCCCGATTACGCGGCGAACATCCAGAACTCCGTCGCCGGTTTTGCCCAGAACCTGGGTGGCAAGAACGTGACTGTCGGAGGCCAGTCATTCGACTTCATTTCCATCATCACCTATGTGTCCGGCGTGCTGGCGATCATCGCCTGCATCGTGCCGTTCATGTCCATCTCGGCGTTTGGATACAGCGACAGCGCCAGCCTGTTCCAAGGCGGGGACGGATGGATTGTCCTCGTTGCGGTTCTTGTCATCGCGGCGCTCACGTTCTTCAAGAAGCACCTCCCCGCAATGATCATTTCCGCCTTGGTGCTGGTACTCAGCATCTTTGAGATGGTGTATTCCAAGAGCAAGATCAACAGTAGATTGGACGAGCTCGGCAGCAACTATGGCAGTCTGGGAAGTTTCGCGTCCGGCTACGCGAAGAATGCGGTGGCTTTCGGTATTGGTGCATACTTGCTCCTCATCGCGGCGCTGGGCCTGATTGTCGGCACCGTGCTTGCGTTCGTCAATCAGAAGAAGGCCGCGAAGGTCGCGGTGCCGGGTGTTTCCGCCCAACCGCAGTACGTGCCGACGGCATTCCCCGGCGCTCCGGTCCCGGCACCTGCCGCCCCGGTGTCCGATGCCGGCGTTCCGCAGGCTCCCGCTGCACCGCAGGCCCCGACCGCACCGGTCGCCCCGACTGCGTATGAGCAGCCGGCGCCTGCCGCTCCGGTTTACCAGCAGCCCGATTCGGACGCTTCCTACCCGGGGCAGACCCCGCAGGCCTGATTTCTAGGTCTTCCGCGTTCCGCGCCTGATCGGCGTGAAGCGTGACCAATGAGCCGCTGTGCACATGCGCAGCGGCTCTTCGCATATGCGACGGATCCGAGCCCAATGGCCCTGCCGATAATCCGGGAAATATGAACGGCCGCACGCACCCGCGATGCCGCGATATTGTCCGCTCTCATAGGCATAATAGAAAAGTTGTGTCTGGAGGGTACGTGTATGCGAATCCGCTAGCACAGCACAGCAATATACGTTGCGGGAGGAATCCGCTGCGGGCGACCGCCGCGGGTGCCGACATCACCGCTTCATAGAAAGAAGAACCATACAATGGCTCCCAAGAAGAAAGTCTCGGCGCTGATCAAGCTCCAGATCCAGGCTGGCAAGGCCAATCCTGCCCCGCCGCTGGGTCCGGCTCTGGGTTCGCATGGCGTGAACATCATGGACTTCTGCAAGCAGTACAATGCGCAGACGCAGGACAAGATGGGTCAGGTCATCCCTGTTGAGATCACCGTTTACGAGGATCGCTCCTTCACCTTCATTCTGAAGACCCCGCCTGCAGCGGCTCTGCTGCTCAAGGCCGCCGGTATTCAGAAGGGCACCGAAAACCCGCTGACCCACAAGGTCGGCTCCGTCACCAAGGCGCAGCTGCGCGAGATCGCCGAGATCAAGATGGCCGATCTGTCCGCCCGCGACGTCGAGGCTGGCATGAAGATCATCGCGGGCACCGCTCGCTCGATGGGCATCACGGTTAGCGACTGAGAGGAGAAGGACACATGGTTAAGCGTTCCAAGAAGTACCGCGAAGCGGCTGAGAAGGTCGATCGCAACAACCTTTACACCGCCAACGAGGCTATCGCTCTGCTCAAGTCCATGCCGGCCTACAACTTCGACCAGACCGTCGAAGCCGTGTACCGTCTGAGCGTGGATCCGCGCAAGGCCGACCAGCTGGTCCGTGGCACCGTCAACCTGCCTCACGGCACTGGTAAGACCGCCAAGGTCGCCGTGTTCGCCCGTGGCCCGAAGGCCACCGAGGCTGTCGAGGCCGGCGCCGACATCGTCGGTGACGACGACCTGATCGAGAAGGTCCAGAAAGGCTTCCTCGACTTCGACGCCGTCGTGGCCACCCCGGACATGATGGGCAAGGTCGGTCGTCTGGGCCGCGTGCTCGGCCCCCGTGGCCTGATGCCGAACCCGAAGACCGGCACCGTGACCATGGACGTCACCAAGGCCGTCAAGGACATCAAGGGCGGCAAGATCGAGTTCCGCGTGGACAAGAACGGCAACCTGAGCTTCCTCATCGGCAAGCTCTCCTTCGACGAGACCGCTCTGGACGAGAACTTCAAGGCCGTTGCCGACGAAGTCAAGCGTCTGAAGCCGGCCACCGTCAAGGGCCGTTACATCACGAAGGTGACCATCACCTCCACGATGAACCCCGGCGTCCCGGTCGATCCGGTGGCTCTCGCCTGATCAACACCAATCGGCTCAACCTTCATAGGGGGCTTCCCGCACGCGCGGGAAGCCCCCTTGTCGTATTCGATTCCCTGCTAGACTCCCCAGTTTCGCTGCGCTTGACAGCCAGCGGGGTCAAAGTAAACCGCCCGCCGCTGGCGGGGCTGTCAGTCTTTGACTGACTGGGGTGGTTCTTGCCGCCGCATATACAAAAGCCGCCCGGCACACACATGCGCCGGGCGGCTTTCAGCTACTGTCGCGGTCGCCTGTCAGTAGGCGGCCAGAATATCGACCACGAAGATCAGCGTGGAGTTCGCGGGGATGGAGCCCTGGGCGGTGTCGCCGTAACCCAAGTTCGGCGGAATCACCATTAGCACCTGCGAGCCGACCGTCTGGCCGACCATGGCCTGCTGCCAGCCCTCAATCACCTGATGGTTGCCGCCGCTGTACGTGTCGGCCTCAAGCGTGGTGTTCTTGTCCCATGACGAGTCGAACTGGGTGCCGTCCAACAGCCATCCGGTGTACTTCACCTTGACGGTGTTGTTGTTCGTGACCTTTTTGCCCTTGCCCTTGATCAGCGCCTGCGAGACCAGCTTGCTGCTTCCCTTGTACCCGTTCATGTTGATGGACGGCTTGCCGTTCTTCGCTCGCGTGACCTTCGGCAGATCGGACGGGATGTCGGTGACTTCGTCGCCTGTGGCCTTGGTGAGATCCTTCGACTTGGAAACGTAGGTCAGCGCCATGATGTACGACGTGCCGTTGGAGTTGGAGTCATTGACGCCGTACGCGATCGTCGTGTTGAGCTTGCGGCCCTTCAGCAGCTCATAGTAGGCGTCGCTCACCGTGCCCTTTTCCAGCACCAGGGAGCAATCGGGTGTGTTCTTCTCCCAGCTGCTCGCAAGCTCGGTGCCATCCTTGACGCTGATGGCGATGCCCTGCGAGCACAGACGGTCGCCATCAGCGATAGTGGCGCCGTTGCCTTCCTGCAGCACGGCATAGCTGTTGTTGTCGACGGTCTTCGGTGCCTTGAAGGAGACCTTCGGTTTCTCGCCCAGCGTACCCGTGGCGGTGATGCCGGCGATCTTCTTCATGTTCTTCAATGCGCTGGAGTCGGAGGACTGCGAGGAGTCGTCGCCGGATTTCTTTGACGACGAGCCGGAATCGCCGGAGCCGCACGCGGCGAGTGTGACGCACAGGCCGACCGTGCACACGGCCGCGAGTACGCGCTTGAACGTGGATGTCTGTGTCAACTTACGCATGGTCACCACACTAGCGGAAAACCCTGATTTTTCTTTGGAAACGTCTTTTTCGCCGGGGCTTTATGCCCTGCATTGTAGAATGGGTGAGTTATGAAGAAACAGACATCAAAAGAGCGCAAGCGTGACGAGCGAAAGTCCAAGTCGGCCGCCCGTCCGACGCGCCATGCCCGCATCATGCGGGGCGTGGTGACGCCCATCCTTGGTCTTCTGGCTGTGGCATGCATTGGTCTGGGCATTATGAACGCCACATATTGGAAGCCCAGCTCTCAGATCGCGGCCAGTGCCGCGGTGAAGGGGACGCAATATATCGTTACCGATCCCGGCGTGCTGCCGCTGGTGGACAATCAGGTGACGGTTTCCGCCGATGCCGGTTCGTCCGACAGGGAAGTATGCCTTGCTCTGGGGTCGAACAAAGATGTGATCGGTTGGCTCGCCGGGCAGCCATATGTGCGCGTCACCGGCTTGAACGAATGGACGACGCTCGCGACGACGAAGGTCTCCGCGCAGGGGTCTGCGGCCGATGCGGGCGATGACGCAGTGGCGTTCAAGGACTCCGATATGTGGACTTCCGTGACGTGCGGGACGGGCACCGTGAAAGCGGAGACCAAGGTCGCGTCCGACAGCGGTACCGTAGCCATCATCGACTTGGGCAAGTCCTCGAACGCGACGGTGCGCATGAACTGGGTGCGTCAGACTCTACCTGATTTCGCCATGCCGTTCTATTTCGCCGGAGGACTGCTGGCGCTGCTGGCCGTACTGGCCGCATCCCTGTTCGCCATGCCGCCGCACAAGCGTCGCAAGCGCGTGGTGAGTGGTTCCGCAGCCGAAAAGCAGGCAGAGGAGGTCGCCGTTTCGCAGGCGGTGGCGGGCAGTGTCGCGAGTCTCAAGGCGGCGGTCAGTTTCAAGCCGAAATCCAAGCGCCGCCGTCATGCCGCGCATCGTGGGAAACCCGGTGCGGGCACGCCGGCAAAGCCGGAAATCTCCCAGCCGAAGGTCGTCGATCCCGGCAGCCGCAACCTTGTCGCCGACCAGCAGAACGCGCAGGCCATGGACCAGCCCGACGATTCGGCGACGTCGGTAATCACCGCCAGCGAGCTGCAGACGTATTTCGCGCGGCTTTCGCAGGAATCCGATGATGACACGAAAGGGAGCTCCAATGAATAAACGCATAACCACCGCCCTGGCGGCGACGATGGTCTGCGCTCTGACGCTCGGCCTTGCAGGCTGCGAGGGGCAGGTGCCACAGACCGTGGCGCCGTCGGTGAAGGACAACGAGATCATCGATGTGACCGTCGCACAGGAGAAGCAGATCCGCGGGAAGATCCTTGACGTGCTGAACCAGGCGAACGAGGCGAAAAGCGCCGACGGGCTCGCCGCGCGCGTGTCCGGCTCGCAACTGGAGATCCGCACCGCCCAATTGAACATTGCGCAATACACGCAGCAGGATGTCACGCCGTTGGCGACTATCCCCAGTGATGTGACGCAGGTGGTCATCCCGACCGACAACGCATGGCCGAGGTATATTTTCACCGTCACCACCACCACCGAGGACCAGCAGGCGAAGCGTCTGCTGGTGATGCGGCAGGAGTCCGCCCGACAGAACTACAAGCTGTGGGCTGTCGCCCGACTGCTTGAGGACGTGTCACTGCCGGGCTTCGCGCCCGCTAAGCAGGGCAATGTCATGGGCGATGCCAACGACTCCAATCTGGTCATGACCCCCAAGCAGGCGGTGCAGCGATACGCCGATGTGCTGCAGAACAACACGAACAGCAAATACGCGGGAAGCTTCGAGGATGACCAGTTCCGCCAGTCGCTAGTCAAGCAGCAGGAAGAAAGCCAGAAGGGTGTGACCCAGAACAAGGGCACGCAGCAGGAGGTGTTCGCGCCGGTCGTCGACCAGATCGCCGTGATGCGCTCCCCTCGTGGCGGTGACCTGGTCGTCGCGCAGATCAACTCGGAGTGGACACGGTCCATGAGCGAGGGCCGTGAGTCGTTGCCGGGGTCCCCGAACGAGGATGCGCTGTTCAAGATGACGAATCAGAAGGCCACCAGTTCGCTGAAAGCCACTTATGTGAACGTTGTGGCGATATTTGTGCCGCTGGCCGGGTCGGATCAGAAGGTGACCGTGGTGGCGGGCGATCGTCAGGCGGTCAAGGTCGAGGCGCAGTAGACGCCGGACTCGGGCCGGCGCACGGACTTGCCAAGCACCGGAATCGGGCGCTTGCAGCGTAACCGGAGGCGGTGAGACGCCGTGGCCTATATAGTGGTATGCGTCAACGATGTTCGCGACGGAATCGACGGTGGTCGCAGGTATGCGGCCGCGCCGATTTTCGCGCGGCATGGATGTGACGGAACGGCGTGCGGCGCAGACCGCGGGCCGGTATGAGTCGTGAAAACGGAGGCATGATGGCACAGCAGCAGGAGTTTCATCCGGGATTGTCACTCGCGGGCGCGGTGGATCTCGAATCGTTGAAGCATCAGGTGAAGGCGGAGCCGGGGCAGGCCGGGGGAGCGCCGGCCGCGGGCGGCTATGTCATCGACACGACCGAGAACACGTTCCAGGCGATGGTGCAGACCTCCGCCACGTTCCCGATCCTGCTGCTGCTGTGGATCCCGACCGATGACCGTCTGTTCCCGATGGCCCGTACGCTCGGCGACGCGGTGAACAAGCTCAAGGGGCAGATTCAGTTGTCCCGCATCGACATCGTAAGCTACCCATCGATCGCGCAGGCGTTCCAGGTGCAGGGCGCACCGGCGCTGTTCGCGCTGATCGGTGGCCGCCCGATGCCGATTCTTCAGGGGCTGCCGGGCGATGACGAGCTGAAGCAGATCGTCGATCAGGTCATCCCCAAGCTAATTTCGGTGGCCGCGCAGTCCGGCGTGAACGGTACTGCGCCGTATTCCGGCGACCCGGACTCGGCCGACGGTGACGGTGCTGGTACCGGTGACGGCGCAGGTGCGGCGGCTGGTGCCGACGTGGTGCCGCCCGAGCATCAGGAAGCGCACCAGCTTGCGGCGCAGGGCGATTACGCCGGTGCCGCCGCGGCCTACGAGCAGGTGTTGCAGGCGAACCCCAATGACACGCTCGCCGCGCGGGAGCGCGCGAAGGCGCTGCTGTTGGCGCGTTCGGCGACCGCTGACGTGCGCGAGGTACGCAAGGCCGCCGCAGATCGTCCCGATGACGTCGAAGCGCAGCTGGCCGTGGCGGATGTGGACATGATCGGAGGCCAGATCGAGGACGCCTTCTCCCGTCTGCTGGATTATCTGGCGGACGGTCACACCGATCAGGTCGAGCCGGTACGCGAGCGTCTGCTGGAGTACTTCATGATTCCCGAAGCGACCGATGAGCGCGTCAAGCGTGCCCGTCGCCGCCTTGCCACGCTGATGTACTGAGCGCCATCGCGCCGAAATATGTCATTATGCTGAAACCGCCGCGGTGCCAATTCTTGCATCGTGGCGGTTTCAGCGGTTTTGGGCCTGTGGTCTACGCCTTATAGTCCCATGCGGTTACGGCCGAACTGGGTTTGGAATCGGGACCCGTCCCGGTGCAGCTCGGCGTCGAAGTCCGCGGCCCACTGCGAGAACGGCCGCGAAGCCAGTCCGTCGTTGCTGAACCGCGCCTGATCGGTGATCTCCGTCACGCAGAACGATGGAATCTGCAGATTGGTCACGGGTCCGCTACGCTCCGCCTCGGCGACGACCAGCGGGGCGTTCGCGCCGCCAAATATGTCGAGGCTCCATCCGTCCTCGCCGATCCATGCGGAGAACCGGTTCTTGATAATCGGACAGCCTCCGCGCATCACCAGTTCCGCGGCTATGCGGGCGTCGATCTCCCGTTCGGCCTCATAACGGGTGCCGCCCACCGACGGCCCCTTGACGGTGACGAACGCCTCGGTGAACCGGTCTCGGTATTGCCTCAGTACGGCTATCGGATCGGTGTCGGCGTTCATATCGATGCGCACCCCGTGTGTCTGTAGCCGCACCCGCAACGCGTAATTACCGTCGTGCACATAATAGCTCTGCACGATCAGCATCGGCTCGCCGTCATCCAGTTCCGGCGGCAGCGCCCTGCAGAAGAACCGACGTTCATATTCGAAATCGTTCATGGCGATGTCCATACCACTCCAGTGTAGTCGGTGCGGGAGCGCGTAAACCCGGGAATTCCGCGAAATTGTCGACATGTTGGGAGTGGGATGGTGTACAGTGATACAGTTGCTTGCCGCAAGGCGAGCGATGTCTCGGGTTCGTAGCTCAGTGGATAGAGCGTCTGTCTCCGGAACAGAAGGTCGAGGGTTCGAATCCCTTCGAGCCCACCAGCAAAGGCTCCATACCATCGGTATGGAGCCTTTTTCGTGGTCTATCTGCGTTTCGAGGGGGTGATTCGGGATGCGCCGGATATCTATCTACGTTTCGAGGGGTTGATAGCCAAGTATAAACGCTACGGGAACCGCATGATTCCAGCAAGAATCAGGTCGGAATACTCCGCATATCGTGTTTTGGCAACCCCTTGAAACGCAGATAGATGTCCCCAGACTGCAAAATCACCCCCTCGAAACGCAGATAGGAGATGTTGCGGCGAAAGCCGGTCGCGGCGGTTGTCTCCGCCTCGCGACCGGTCAGCTCTTCTTGGGGGCGGTGGTGCTTTCGCGGACGACCAGGCGTGTGGGCAGGATCAGGTAGTGGTCGGCGACGGAGCCTGCACGCGCGTCGAGAATCATGTCCACGGCCTTGCGGGCGATCATGTCGAACGGCTGGCTGATGGTGGTGAGCGCCGGGTACAGGTATTGTGCCGGGTACACGTTGTCGAAGCCGACGACCGACAGGTCAGCGGGCAGGGACAGGCCGCGTTGGCGGGCAGCGCGGTACACGTTGAGCGCCGTGACGTCGTTGCATGCGAAGATCGCAGTCGGCCGTTTGGCGGCGGGCAGGTCGAGCAGTTGGCATGCGCACTCATAGCCGCGTTCCGGCATGTAGTCGCCGTAGGCGACCAGCTCGGGATCCAGCTGGATCCCGGCGCGACGCAGCGCGGTGGCGTAGCCACTGTAGCGGGCCTGAGCGGATTCTGCGTTCTGCGGGCCGGTGATGATGCCGATGCGCTGATGTCCGAGTTTGATGAGGTGCTCGGTGGCGATCAGCCCGCCGGTCCAGTTGTCGATGCCCACGCCGAGCGTGTCCTGCGACCCTTCGCCGATGGAGTCGATAATGACGAAGGGAATGTTGCGCGAACGCAATAGTGTTTTTTCGCGTTCGGTCGCGTTGGACAGCAGCAAAATGACGCCGAGGGGATTGCGGTTGAGGATTTCCCGGAAGCTTTCCTCGCTGCGCTTGCCCCGCCCGGTCTGCGTGATGGTGATGCCGATGGGCATCGATTTCACATATTCGGAGGTCTCCGCGATCATCGCGTTGATACCGTTCGCCATGACCTCGGTGAGCACGAGCTCGATGGTCTGTGAGGTCTTCGTGGTGACGAGAGACTTGGAGTACCCGGATTCCTCCATGATTTTCTCGATGCGCGCCCTTGTGGAGCTGGATACGCCCTCTCGCCCGTTGATGACCTTTGATACGGTCGCAGTGGAGACTCCGGCAAGCTTCGCTATCTCACTGACCCGCGGTTTTTTCATATCGCCTGCCATCGGTTGCTCCGTTTCTCCCGTACTTCATTGTGGGTGTGTCTGCGTTCGTTGCAGACGCACTTCACACTATAGTAAAGCGTTTCGAGATAGATGAAAGAAAATTTCTAGAATAAGTGGTGATTTTTCTAAAAAAAGTGTATGACGGAAACGAAACACAATACATCGAGAACCATTGAGGCGAAGGAGCCAACATGAGCACCATCATCGGAGTCAAAACCTACGACCTGCGTTTCCCTACGTCCAGCACGCTGTCGGGCTCGGATGCGATGAACAAGGACCCCGATTATCCTCGGCATACGTCGTCATCACCACCGACGCGGATGACGGCCTGAGCGGCAGCGGCTTCGTCTTCGCTGTCGGCCGTGGCAACGACGTGGTCGTGGCTGGCATCGACTCGCTCTCCCGCATGCTCGTCGGCCGCAACGTCGAGAACCTGCCCGACGACATGCGCGCCGCATGGGACATGTTCGTCCACGACTCTCAGCTGCGCTGGCTCGGCCCGGAGAAGGGCGTCGAGCACATGGCCATCGGCGCAGTGCTCAGCGCACTATCGACCCGATCGCGGTCGCCACCGGCGAGCAGATGCAGAACCGCATCATGTACAAGCAGTATCTGCAGGCGGGCAACTTCAAGGTCATGCAGATCGACGCCACGCGCGTCGCCGGGCCGCAGGAGATCGTGCTCGAATACCTGCTCGCCAACAAGTTCGGCGTGCGCGTGTGCCCCCACGCCGGCGGTGTCGGCCTGTGCGAGGCGGTGCGCCACTTTGCCATGTTCGATTACCTGGCGGTCAGTGGACAATGGGATGATCGCGTCATCGAATATGTGGACAACCAGCACGAATACTTCGTGCATCCCACTGAGATCGTCAATGGTCGTTACGAGGCCCCGACCGCTCCGGGCTCGGGCGTCGACATGAAACTCGAAGCCGCCGAACGGTACCTGTACAAGGGCTGATCGCAGCGCCGCGGTGCCGCGGCTCGCACGGACACGAACGCAACAAAGGACACTGAAACATCATGGATTTGCATCTGGAAGGCAAGGTCGTCATCCTCACCGGCGGTTTCAAGGGCATCGGCAAGGGCATGGACGCCCTGAACACCCGCGTTCGCGATGACGGGGATGATTTCGACGTCATCGACGCGCACTTCCTCGGCGGCATGCGCGTGATGGGCTTATGGGGGACGCGGCAGCGGCACGTGGATCGTCGGGAACGGCGATCTGTGTGCCGCTGCCGCGTATTTGCGTCCATAAGTTCGCACGGTCATCGTTCCGGCGCGCACTTATGGACGCTGTGATATCGGGTCTATTGGGTCTCTGGTTTATCGGGTTCGCCGTGCTCGCTGCACTCACCGGGTTCGCCGTGACCCGCTCTGTTCACCGCGGGCATCTCCGCCCGGCCTGTGCCCGTCCACCCGCCCGTCGTAAACGCTTAAAATATGGACATAGCGTATAAATATAAACATGGTGAATGTAACAAATCGATAAACAGTATTACCAATGTTACGGGATATTGGGAATATCAACTCATAACTGCGGTGTAAATTTTAAATGACTAAAACGTTGGAAAATCAACGGTTTAGTCATTTTCTGCGCTCATGTCAAGAAATAATATAAAGAAAATTTCAAAAAAGACCCAATCAGATTTCACTCTTTTTGGAAACATACTGTACACTCGCGGATTGTACAAAACGGTACGGGTGCTGACGACAGCATCCGGGGACGCGGGCTTTGGGCTTGCGGCCTCCTCTACTTACTAAGGGGACAAGGAGGTCAAAGAGATGAAGAACATCGCTTTGGCAAAGAAGATCGTTGCGATCGTCGGTGCGGGCGCCATGATGGCCTCGATGGCCGCGTGCGGCAGCACCAACTCCAGCGACGGCGGCAAGGTCACGCTGAAGTTCGCTGCGTTCGAAGGCGGCTACGGCGTCGATATGTACAAGAAGGTCGTCGCGGCGTACGAGAAGCTGAACCCGAACGTCAAGATCGACCTGCAGGCCTCGAAGAAGATCGCCGACGAGATTACCCCTGGTATGAAGGCCGGCAACTACCCCGACATCATCGAGCTGGGCCAGGGCACCGAGTCCGGCCTGACCGAGACCATGCTGAAGGACAAGGCCGTCGAGGACGTCACCGACGTGCTCGACATGAAGGTCCCCGGCGAGTCCAAGACCGTCAAGGAGAAGCTCGTCGACGGCATGATCGGCTTGTACACCAACCCGTACGGCGATGACCAGACCTACCTGATGCCTATGTACTACTCGCCCTCCGGCCTGGTCTACAACAAGACCCTGCTCGACCAGAACGGCTGGAAGGTCCCGACCACGTGGGACGAGTTCTTCAAGCTCGGCGACGAGGCCAAGGCCAAGGGCATCTCGCTGTTCACCTACCCGACCGCCGGCTACTTCGATGCCTTCCTCAACGCCCTGTTGTCCGATGTCGGTGGCGAGGAGTTCTACACCAACGTGATGACCTACAAGAAGGACATCTGGAAGACCCCGGAGGCCAAGGAGACCCTGAGCCTCGTCCAGAAGCTCGTCACCAAGTACCTGAACCCGAACACCGTGGGCTACGCCAACGGCCAGGACTTCACCAAGAACCAGCAGTCCGTGCTTGACGGCAAGTCCCTGTTCATGCCGAACGGCACCTGGATCGTCAACGAAATGAAGGATGCCCCGCGCACCGACGGCTTCGAGTGGGGCTTCGCGCCCGTGCCGACCACCAAGGAAGGCGGCACCCGCTACATCAACACCACCATTGAGGCCACTTGGATCCCGAAGAAGGCCAAGCACATCGATGAGGCCAAGAAGTTCATGGCCTTCCTGTACTCCGACACGGCCGCCGACATCTTCAACAAGACCGGCGCAGTGCAGCCCATCAAGGGCATGACCGACAAGGTCGACAGCACGATGAAGGTCTTCTACGACGCCTACAACGAGGAGAACGTCAAGGCCGTCGCCGGCTCCTTCTCCGCCACCGTCTCCGTCGAGGGCAAGAACATCAAGGACGACCTGTACATCGCGGTCGACTCCGTCGCCTCCGGCAAGAAGTCGCTCGCCGACTGGCAGAACGCCCTGAACGACACCAGCAACGCGCTCAACGCGGCTGCCGGCAAGTAAGGCAAGGCCCATCTCCAAGATTCTCGCAAAGGGCGACGGCCCGTCCGAAGCCCTTTGCGAATCCACTTCGACACACAAACTTCAATGACCGCCGCGAAGCCGCAGGCTTCTCCTACTCCTTTCATCGAACTGCGGTTTCACGGTGGTCATTGACATTGTTGACATCCATATCGCTGCATCGCAAACAAATATCTATCATCGGGAGAACATCGATGTCGTCATCGACTACTCGTGCGGCAAAGGGCAAGAAGACCGTACTCGAACGGAAACGGGCGAGGTTCGGAGTCCTGTGGACGCTGCCCACCGCAATTCTTTTCATCATCTTCATGGTCGTTCCCACGTTCAACGTGTTCCGTATGTCGTTCTTCAAGTGGAGCGGCTTCTCCGGCGACCAGACCTTCGTCGGACTGCAGAACTTCAAGACGCTGGCCGGCGACATGAACTTCGTCCACGCCTGCCAGAACACGATCCTGCTGCTGGTGGTCGTCACCTCGATCACCATGCCGATCGCCATCATCTTCGCGGCCATCCTCACGCAGGACAAGATCATCGGCTCCGGCTTCCTGCGCTTCGTCATGTACGTGCCGTCCATCCTGTCGGCCGTCGTCATCGCCGCCATCTTCTCCGCCATCTACGACCAGCAGGACGGCCTGCTCAACAACACGCTCGGCTTCCTCGGGCTCGGCGCCCTCAAGCGGGTGTGGCTCGGCGACCAGAAGATCGTCATCTACTCCATCGCCTTCGCCATGGTCTGGCAGTCCTTCGGCTACTACATGGTCATGTACATGTCCTCGATGGCCGGCGTCGACCGCAGCCTGTACGAGGCCGCGCAGATCGATGGCGCAGGAAAGGTGCGCCAGCTGTTCTCGATCACCATCCCGATGATCTGGCAGAACATCCGCACCACCCTCACCTTCTTCATCATCAGCTCCGTGAACCTGAGCTTCGTGCTTGCCACCGCCATGACCAACGGCGGCCCGGACGGCGCCTCGCAGACGATTCTGGGCTACATGTACCAGCAGGCGTACACCAATTCGACGTATGGCTACGGCATGGCCATCGGCGTGGTGATCTTCCTGTTCAGCTTCATTCTGTCGCTGGTCGTCAGCCAGGTCACCAAGCGCGAGATCGTGCAGCAGCTGTAGGAGAGATCAGACATGTCACAAGCAAGCAAAAACAAAGTGATCAAGCCGGCCAAGGGCCGTGGCTCAGTCAACTCGTGGACCGTCGGCCGTACCGTCGGGCAGATCGTGCTCGTCATCTGCGCGTTGACCATCTTCGTGCCGGTCGTGTGGGTGTTCTTCGCGTCCTTCAAGGACAAGAGCGAGTTCTATGGCAGCCCGTGGACGATGCCGAAGGGCCTGCACTGGCAGAACTTCGTCGACGCGTTCCAGGACGCGCACCTCGGCCAGTACTTCGGCACCTCGGTGTTCGTCACCGCGCTCGCCATGGTGCTGTGCCTGATCGTCGCGCTACCGTGCTCCTACGTGATGGCCCGCTTCGACTTCCCCGGCAAGAAGATCCTGAAGATCGCCATTCAGGGCGGCCTGTTCATCAATGTGAACTACATCGTCGTCCCGATCTTCCTGATGCTCGTTGACGCCGACAAGCTGGTGTACGAGATCTTCCCCGACGGCTTCTTCGTCAACAACCCGGTGATGCTGGCCGTCGTCTACGCCGCCACGTCGCTGCCGTTCACGGTCTTCCTGCTGCAGGACTTCTTCGCCTCGATCCCGAAGGACTTCGAGGAGGCCGCGCTGATCGACGGTGCCTCGCAGTTCAAGATCATGACGAGGATCTTCTTCCCGATGGCCATGCCCGCCATCTCGATGTCGATGCTGTTCAACTTCCTGAGCTACTGGAACGACTACATCATCTCGATGACCTTGATGACCGGCGAGAACCGCACCATCCAGGTCGGCCTGCTCAACCTGATGCAGACCCAGAAGGCCGCCACCAACTACGGTCGTCTGTACGCCGGTATGGTGATCGTCATGGTGCCCGTGCTGATCTTCTACGCGATCGTGCAGAAGAAGCTTCTGCAAACCTCGACCATGGGAGGCCTGAAGTAATGAGTGATCGTACCCGTCGCGGCATCATCGCCGCCATCAAAGTCATCCTGTACATCGTGTTCGTGATCATCACGATCATCGGCGCGAGAACCGCTACCTGGGCGAGCCTCGGCCTCGAATGCGTCGGCCTGCTCGGCGTGGTGGTCATGCTCTGGGTCTACAACCGCTCCCAGAAGTGACCGTGCGGGCTCCATAGCTCGCAACGCAACGATACCGCAACATATCAGTCAACACCACAAAGGGGAGGGATTCTGGGAAACGTGCCCGCACGCCCCGAATCCCTCCTTTTTGTGTATCTTCCCGCAATTTCCTACCGCTTTCATCCGTTGTCGCCGCCCTTCCGGCGGTGGCCGCCGACGGAAGTCAATCCCAAGTCTCGCGAAAGGCAACCATGAACGAGGACTATCTCGCCAATATCCGCCCTACACACCGCCAGCTGCAGTGGCAGCGCATGGAGATGTACGCTTTCACGCATTTTGGTATGAACACGATGACCGACCGCGAATGGGGCCTCGGCCATGAGGACCCCGCACTGTTCAACCCGGTGGGCTTCGACGCCGACCAGTGGATGGAAGCGCTCAAGGCGGCCGGCATGACCGGTGTGATCCTCACCTGCAAGCATCACGACGGCTTCTGCCTGTGGCCCAGCGCCTACACGAAGCACTCCGTCGCCTCCAGCCCGTGGAAGGACGGCAAGGGCGACGTCGTGCGCGAGGTGTCGGACGCGGCCCGCCGCCACGGCCTCAAGTTCGGCGTGTACCTTTCTCCGTGGGATCGCACCGAAGCCGCCTACGGCTCCGGCAAGGACTACGACGACTACTACGTGAACCAGCTGATCGAGCTGCTGACCCATTACGGGCCGATCTTCACCGTGTGGCTCGACGGCGCCTGCGGCGAGGGTCCCAACGGCAAGAAGCAGCAGTACGACTGGCGGCGCTACTACAACGTGGTGCGCGCCCTGCAGCCGGAAGCGGTGATCTCCGTCTCCGGCCCCGACGTGCGCTGGTGCGGCAACGAGGCCGGTCACACCCGTGGGAACGAGTGGAGCGTCGTACCTGAGCGCCTGCGTTCCGCCGAGTTGACCGCCGCCAAGTCGCAGCAGGCCGACGACGGCGAATTCTCCCGTCTCGTGCGTTCCGACGAAGAGGACCTGGGCAGCCGCAAGGCGCTGACCGACTATGATGGCCCGCTCGCCTGGTACCCCTCCGAAGTCAACACGTCCACCCGTCCGGGCTGGTTCTACCACGAGAACGAGGACGCGCAGGTGCGTACGCCTGAAGAGCTGTTCGACATCTGGGCTTCGGCGGTCGGCGGCAACGCCACCTTCCTGCTTAACGTGCCTCCCACGTCGCGCGGGCTCATCGCCGACGCGGATGTCAAGGCGCTCGCCGGGCTCGGCAAGCTGGTCGCCGACTTCAAGGGTCGCATGATCGCCGATGGCGTTACCGTCAGCGTCTCCAGCACGTGCAGGCGTTGCACGGCTCGTGGCTTCGAGCCGGCCGCACTGCTCGACACCGCCGCAGATTCGGCCGCATGGACGCCGACGTGCCGTGACGCCGAGCCGACCGTGACGCTCGACTTCGACGCGCCCTGCTCGCTCTCCGCCGTCGTGCTGCGCGAGGACATCACCCAAGGCCAGCGCATCGATGCCGTGGACATCTACGTCGACGGACAGCTGTTGGCGCACCGCGAATCGGTGGGATACCAGCGCATCATCCGGTTCGACGAGCCGGTCACCGCCCGGCAGGTCGTCATCCGCATCCCCGGATTCCGGACGCGCGTGCACCTCGCGTCCGCCATCGCAGTGGAGGCCTGACATGTCCGTGTTCCGTCGCCACCCGGCCGCATCCATAGCGTCACTGATCGCCGTGATTTGTCTCGTTGTGGCGGGCGCGCTCGTCTGGGCGCACCCGTGGTCGGCGAGCGGCCAGACCGTGTACGGCGTGACCTCCGGCCAGAGCGTCGAGCAGGTGTCCGGCAAGCTCTCGGCCGCGCTCGACGGCATCACCGCCGGCGACCTCAGCAAGGCCGATGCCGCCATCAAACAGGCCGTGCCCGTCGTCGCCGCCGGCACCACGATGATCGTCCGCAAGCGTGCCACTCGCTGAATGACACGCCGTAAAGGCCGGGGCCGGTAACTATGTGCCGGCTCCGGCCTTTGCCGGTACGATGGATATAATGGATGTCTTGCCGTTGCGATAACGCCGCGGCAGACAAAATAGAAGAAACGTTCCAGAGCACAGAAAGGAACATTGATGTCAACTTCTGGCCGTTTTACGATTCCGAGTGAATCGAACTTCGCGGAGAAGACCGCGGAACTGGCCCGGTTGTGGGGTGCCGACGCGGTTCGCAACTCGGATGGCACGCAGTTGGACGACGAGGTCGTGGCGCTGGGTATGAAGGTCTACACGGCCTACTTCCCGACCCGCGCGCACAACGAGTGGATCACGCTGCACATGGACGAGACCCCGCAGGTGTACCTGCTGTCGAAGCGTGCGCTGGCGGAGAGCGACACGGTGGACGTGTCTCTGATGGACGGTTTCTTCGAGGAGCAGCTCAAGCCGAACTTCGACGCCGACCCGCACAAGTACTGGGAAGTCGTGGACCGTTCGACGGGCGCCGTGGTGCCGACCGAGCAGTGGACCGTGGACGCCGAAGCGGGCGTAGTGCATGTCTCCGGCGCGGAACTGATGCACGAGTACACGGTCTCGTTCCTCGCGTACATCATCTGGGATCCGGTCGAGATGTACAACCACCTGACGAACGGGTGGGGCGACAAGGAGCACGAGATTCCGTTCGATATCTACCACCCGGCGACGCGCAAGTTCGTGTTCGACACGTTCGAGCAGTGGCTCAAGGACAACCCGCAGGTGGATGTCGTGCGTTTCACGACGTTCTTCTACCAGTTCACGCTGCTGTTCGACCAGAAGCAGCGCGAGAAGGTCGTGGACTGGTTCGGATGCGCCTGCACCGTGAGCCCGGCCGCGCTTGACGACTTCGAGAAGGAGTACGGCTACCGCCTGCGTCCCGAGGACTTCGTCAACGAGGGCTCGTACAACTCCGCGTGGCGCGTGCCGCGCAAGCCGCAGCGCGACTGGATCGACTTCCTGAGCCATTTCGTACGCGCGAACGTGAAGAAACTCGCATCGCTGTCGCACGAGGCCGGCAAGGAAGCGATGATGTTCCTGGGTGACCAGTGGATCGGTACCGAGCCGTACAAGGATGGTTTCGAGGATCTGGGCCTGGATGCTGTCGTCGGTTCGATCGGTGACGGCACCACGACCCGCATGATCGCGGACATCCCGGGCGTGAAGTACACGGAGGGTCGTTTCCTGCCGTACTTCTTCCCCGACACGTTCTACGAGGGCAACGACCCGAGCATCGAGGCATGGGACAACTGGCGCAAGGCCCGTCGTGCCATCCTGCGTTCCCCGATCGCCCGCATGGGCTACGGCGGATACCTGTCGCTGGCCGCGAAGTTCCCGAAGTTCGTGGACGCGGTGGAGCACATCTCGGATGAGTTCCGCGACATCCACGACCGCACCGACGGCGAGGCGGCCCGCGGCGTGCTCAACGTGGCGATCCTGAACTGCTGGGGCAAGATGCGTTCGTGGATGGCCTACACGGTCGCCCACGCGCTGCCGAACAAGCAGACGTATTCGTATTACGGCATTCTGGAGTCGCTGTCGGGCATGCGCGTGAACGTGCGGTTCATCAGCTTCGATGATGTGCTGGAGCATGGCGTCGCCGACGACATCGACGTGATCGTGACCGGTGGCCCGGTCGACACCGCGTTCTCCGGTGGCTCGGTGTGGGCCGAGGAGCCGCGCCTTGCGGCGACGCTGCGTGCCTGGGTGCACGGCGGCGGCGCCCTGATTGGCGTGGGCCAGCCGAGCGCCCAGCAGTTCCAGGGTCGTTTCTTCCAGCTGGCCGATGTGCTGGGTGTGGACGAGGAGCGTCACCAGACGCTGTCGGTGGACAAGTACTTCCCGGCCGTCACGCCGGAGCACTTCATCACCGCCGACGTGCATCTGGGCGAAGGTGTGCTGCAGGGCTTCCTCGACGCCGGATACCGCAAGCCCCTGTCGGGCTGCGGCGGCGGTCAGGCGATCGGCGAGCTTGGCGGCATCGACTTCGGCGAGCCGATCGCGGACACGTTCCCGGTCAACGAGGACGTGACGCTGCTGCGCGCCGACGGCGGTCAGGTGCAGCTCGCGGTCAACGAGTACGGCAAGGGCCGCGGCGTATACGTCTCCGGTCTGCCCTACTCGGCCGCGAACGCCCGTCTGCTGGAGCGTGCCCTGTTCTGGGCCTCCCACAACGAGGGCAAGTATGCGGCATACAGCTCGTCGAACCCCGAGTGCGAGGTCGCGGTGTTCGACAAGTCGGGTTGCTACTGCGTTGTCAACAACACGGATCGCGCGCAGTCCACGTATGTGGAGCGCGGCGACGGTCGCATCGAGCGCATCGAACTGGCGCCCAGCGGTATCGCCTGGCGCACCATCTGATCCGGTCGCATCATCGCTCCGGATCGGCGTGAACGAGTGAATATCGGGGTCATCGTCGCCCACTCCTTCGACGATGACCCCGATTTTTCATGCCGCCTGTCCATTGTGCGTACATGTACGCATCACCGGATGGGCGGCATAGGTATATTACACGGTAAGCGTGCACAAGCGCGTCGCAACGCAGACAATAATCGCGGATACCCGCGGGGAATGAGGAGTCATGAGCGAGAAGATGGAAGCGGTCGCCACGTCGGAGGCGCCTGTGGCGCTGGGCGCGTACAGCCAGGCGGTAAAGGCCAACGGGTTCGTGTTCGTGTCCGGCCAGCTGGGCATCGACCCCACGACCGGCGAACTGGCCGGAGACACCGCCGGTGAGCAGACCGCCCAGGCGCTGAAGAACATCAAGCAGATTCTCGACACGGCCGGCACCGGCATCGAGCACGTCGTGCGCGCGACGATCTACATGAAGAACGTCGAAGACTTCAAGGAAGTCGATGCCCGGTACGCCGACGTGTTCATCGGCTCCGTCAAGCCCGCCCGCGTTGCCATCGGCGGCAACGACATCCCCAAGGGCGCCCTCGTCGAGATCGACGCCATCGCAGTTCTGTGACGGTTCGCGGGGAATCCGAACAGTAACCCGCCTTCAACCAAAGCCGTAGCAGTGAGCCTCCACCAGATGCATGATGGAGGCTCACTGCTGTGAGTCGTATTGCATAACCATGTTGCGCCGATGCTGATGGTTCCGTCGGATGTGGCGTATATGAAGGTGATTTGCGTCCGTAAGTGCGCGCCGAAACGACGACCGTGCGCACTTACGGACGCAAATCGGGCCTTTTGCGTCCATATGTTCGCGCACTTGTCGTTTCGGCGCGCACTTGCGGACGCTTTGGGAGCGCCCCCAATCTCGCTCCGCTCGACAGCCCCCTGTCAGCGGGAGTGCGGCCAACGCTCCCGCTGGCGGGGCTGTCGCAAAGCGACTGGGGCGGTTCACACGTGACACGCTATATAGAGTCATCAAACGTGTCTTCCAAATCATCTCCGGCCAATCCACCGCATATGTGATGCGGTGGTGAAGGAGTGACGCGGATCACCCTGATTCTTACCCTCGAATGCCCCGAACACAGCTGCGCGGCCTATGATGACCTGCGCCAGTGGAGTTGGCGCGACTATGTCGCGCGGCGAAATATGGAAGCGGGGTGTGAGATGCACGGGCGCGAAGGACGAGGACGGCTGTCCGAATCCGTTGTGGCGGTGGTTTCCGTACTGGCATGTATCGCCATGCTTGCCGGATTGGTGATGGGCACGACGCATGTGGTCGGCTGGGTGTTCGATGCGATCGCACTGGCGTCGCCACAGCATCGCCCGATCGTCATCGCGCATCGTGGCGACACCCGGCATGCTCCCGAGAACTCGCTGGCTTCCATTCGCGCCGCAAAGCAGAACGGCGCCGATTTCGCCGAAATCGACGTGCGGCTGACCAAAGACGGCATACCCGTGGTGTTCCATGACCGCAGAACCGGGCGTCTGGACGCGGGCGGTCGCAACGTGCTGGTGAACAGTATGCCGTTGTCCGCATTGCAGCGCATGATCATGCAGCAACGCGGCATGCGGTATTCGGTTCCCACGCTGCGTCAGGCGTTGGGCGACGCTTCCATGTCACGTCCGGGGCAGCGGCGGTTCGGCTTGCTACTGGACATCAAGACGGACGCGCGGTATGCCCGGAAAGTGGCCGATGCCGTGGTGCGTGTGGTCGAGGATTCCAAATACGCCGGCAATCTGATGGTGATGTCGGCCAATCCGTATGCGGTGATGGTCTTCAAGAGCATGCGTCCGCAGTGGCATGTAGGCCTGTGCGCCAGCGGCAGGCCCGATCTGACGCAATGGGATGATGACGGCACAAGCGAAGCGCGGTTCATGGACGGGGCCGCGCGGGTCGAGACCGTACGCCGCGAAGTGACGGCGAAGCGCGGCGGAAAGCAGCGAAAGTATCCCATGTTCCGTGGAATGCGCGGCGAGGCCATGGACTTCGTCGTGTTCCGCGCGCGGGACGTCACATCAAGACTGCTGCGGAATGCGCGGCTGCGCAGAATTCCCGTATATGTCGACTCGGTGGATTCATACGATGCCGCGAACGGCCTGCTGCGCCACGGCGTCAGCGGACTGCTCGGCGAGAACATCACGCCGTTGCAGCAGGCTTGTTCGTCATATCACGGGCTTCCCGAACCGTTCTCGTCGCCGGACGATGACGATCGCTCCCAGGCGTGACGCCGGCCGATCCCGCGTCGGTGCATGAACCGGACGTTCGCTGTCAAAGTGCCCGGTACACTAGGGAGAATGAGTCCTGAAGCGCTTAGTGAACTGATTGAAACCATTGCCCACGATCTGGTCGCCGCCGGAAAAGCCGGTACCCTGACCGACGATTTGATTCCTGAAACCGCCAAATTCGCCGTGATGCGCCCGAAGGATCGCGCGCACGGCGATTGGGCCTCCAACGCCGCCATGCAGCTGGCCAAGAAGGCCGGCATGAAGCCGCGCGATTTGGCCGAGCTGTTCGCCGAGCGGCTGACCGCCGCCGACGGCATCTCGACCGTCGAGGTGGCGGGGCCCGGCTTCATCAACATCACGCTGGATTCCGCCTCCGCCGCCGCGGTGGTCGACAAGGTGCTGGCCGATGGCGCAGGCTACGGCAAGAACGCGCACCTCGGCGGCAAGACGCTCAACCTGGAGTTCGTCTCCGCCAACCCGACCGGCCCGATTCACATCGGCGGCACCCGTTGGGCCGCCGTCGGCGACTCGATGGCCCGCGTGCTGGAGGCCAACGGCGCCAAGGTTGTGCGCGAATACTACTTCAACGATCACGGCGAGCAGATCAACCGTTTCGCAAAGTCCCTGGTCGCAGCCGCGCACGGCGAGGAGACGCCCATTGACGGATACAAGGGCAAGTACATCAACGAGATCGCCGACCGCGTGATCGCCGAGGCGGAGGCCGATGGCGTGGATGTGCTGAGCCTGCCGCGCGTCGACGGCGGCCTCGACAAGGACGGCAACCCGCTCGGCGAGGGCGATTCCGAGCAGCGCGAGGAGTTCCGCAAGCGTGCCGTGCCGATGATGTTCGACGAGATTCAGCGCTCGATGAAGGAATTCCGAGTCCGCTTCGACGTGTGGTTCCACGAGAACAACCTATACAAGGACGGAGAAGTCGACCGCGCGATTGAGGAGCTGCGCAGTCGCGGCGACATCTTCGAGAAGGATGGAGCCACCTGGTTTGAATCCACCAAGCATGGCGATGACAAGGACCGCGTCATCATCAAGTCGAATGGTGACTTCGCCTACTTCGCTGCCGACATCGCCTACTACTGGAACAAGCGTCACCGCGCTGTGGATCCGGCCGACGTGGCGATTTACATGCTCGGCGCCGACCATCATGGCTATATCGGTCGTATGATGGCCATGTGCGCCGCCTTCGGCGACGAGCCGGGCGTGAACATGCAGATTCTCATCGGCCAGCTGGTCAATGTGATGAAGAACGGCAAGCCCGTGCGCATGTCTAAGCGCGCTGGCAACGTCGTCACCATCGACGATCTGGTTGAGGCCGTTGGTGTGGATGCGGCCCGTTACTCGCTGGCCCGTACCGACTACAACACGTCGGTGGATATCGATCTGGATCTGCTGACTTCGCATTCCAATGAGAACCCGGTGTACTACGTGCAGTATGCGCACGCGCGTTCCTGCAATGTGGACCGCAACGCGGCCGCTGCGGGCATCGGTACCGAAGGCGCTGACCTGAGCCTGCTTGACACCGAGGCGGACGGCGAGGTGCTCGCCGCGCTCGCCCAGTGGCCGGCGACTTTGGCTCTGGCCGGCGACCAGCGTGCCCCGCACAAGGTGGCGCACTATCTGGAGGACCTGGCCGGTGCCTACCACAAGTGGTACAACGTCGAGCGCGTGGTTCCGATGGCGCTGACCGACCCCGAGGAGCGTCTGGATGACGCCGCTCGCGAGGCACTGCGCATCGCCAAGAACCCCGAACCGGCACGTGCCGCCGCACGCCTCAAGCTCAACGACGCCGTGCGCACGGTCATCGCCTCCGGTCTCGACCTGCTCGGCGTCACCGCCCCCGACAAGATGTGACCTAGGCTGCCCCTGGTCGCGCGTAGCGCGACTGGGGGCGGTTCTCATTCAGGTACTCTCCGACCGAGCCTCCGCCTTATGGTCGGGAAGTGGTATCACGGTGCCGGTTCTGGCACAATGGCACAGTAATAGGAAAAGCGGCAAGCCCTGAGCGAAAGAGGAGCAATGACTGGATCTGCTGTGCGTGTGGACGGAACGCAAGGTATCACCCCCATCTGGCCGGTGGCGACGGCAGTGAATGCCGAAGGCGCCCTGACGTTCCACGAGCGCACCGCCGAGTCGCTGCTTGACGAGTTCGGATCCCCGCTGTATCTGATCGACACTGACGAAGTCTCCGCCCGCGCCAGATATTTCGTGCGCGCGGCGGCCGACGCCTTCACCAACACCACCACGCACGTGAGTTTCGCCGGTAAGGCGTTCCTCTCCAAAGAAGTCGTGCGGTTGGTGACCGATGCAGGCATGCTCGTCGACACATGCTCGATGGGGGAGATGCGCATCGCGCTCGCCGCAGGCGTCCCCGGCCGTCGTCTGGTGCTGCACGGTAACAACAAGTCCGACGCGGAAATCGAACTCGCCATCGAGCAGGGCTTTGCGAAAATCGTCGTGGACGAGCCGGATGAGCCGGCCCGCATCGCCGCCATCGCGCGACGACTCGGCAAGCGTGCCCGCGTGATGCTGCGCGTGACCGCCGGCATTCACGCCGGTGGCCACGAATACATCTCCACCGCGCATGAGGATCAGAAGTTCGGCGTGCCGCTGCTGCCGGCCGGCGCCGATGCCGCGGCACTCAGCGTACTGGACGAACTCACGGCTGATCCAGCAGGCGTGACGCCGGCTGTTACGAACGCGCACATCGCCGAACGCGATGGTGATGCCGGTGACGGGAACGCGAAGCCCGAGCGCGAACTGCACTACGACGTGAAGTACCCGTACGACCTGAGCCACGAGGAGATCCCCGAAAAGGACAAGGCGCTCGCCGCCGCGATGGAAACCGTGGCGGATGGGCCGGCACTGGCCGTGCTCAAGGACATCCTCACACGGTCCGACGAGTTGGAACTCGTCGGCATTCACTCTCATATCGGTTCCAACATCCATGACGCAGACGCCTTCATCCAGGCCGCCAAGCGCATGATGCTGCTGCGCAAGACCTTCTACGCCACCGACGCCTATACGCTGCCCGAGGTCGACTTGGGCGGCGGCTACTCCGTGGCATACACCGACGGCGAGGATTCGATGGACGTGCGCGTCGAGCTGCGTCGTCTCGCCGAAGCGGTCGGTGCCATCAACCGTGCGCTCGGTGTGCCCGCGCCGGCCATCAGCTTCGAGCCAGGACGATGGATCGTCGCCCCGGCCGGCGTGACCCTGTATCGTGTGGGCACGATCAAGCCGGTGCATCTGTCCGACGCCAAAGACAAGACCGGCAATCCCATCGATGAGCGCGTGTACGTGTCGGTGGACGGCGGCATGAGCGACAATATTCGTCCAGCGCTGTACGGCGCCGACTACACGGTCCGGCTGGCCAACCGTCGCGGGTCGGACGAGTCGATGCTGGTGCGCGTAGTCGGCATGCATTGCGAGTCCGGCGACATCATCGTGCACGAGGACAGGCTTCCGGCCGACCTCAGGCGCGGCGACATCCTCGCCGTGCCGGTGACGGGCGCATACGGCCGCACGATGGCGAGCAACTACAATCAGGCGCTGATTCCTGCCGTGGTCGCCGTGAGTGAAGCCGGCGCACATGTGATGATCCGTCGCCAGACCATTGACGACCTGCTGGATCTGGATCAGAGCTGACCGTTCAGCGCCAGCGGCAAGATATAAAAGAAAAAAGCAGTAGAACTCAAAAAAGGAGTCCTCCCCGGCTATCAGGGAGGACTCCTTATTGTTTGTTGTGGTTGTGTCTACCGAATCACTTGGTGACGATGGTGCCAATCGGAGCGCCGGTAGCCACCGCACCCTTGGCGGTGATCGACAGCTTATCGATCTTGGCCGGGTTGGTGAACACGACGATCACGTCGGTGGGCTTTCCAGCGGACTTGACCACATTCCAGTCCACGTCGACCAGCGCGTCTCCGGCGTTCACCTGCTGGCCTTCGCTGACCATCATCGTGAACGGGGATCCGGCGAGCTGTACAGTATCCACGCCGATGTGCACGAGCACTTCCACTCCGGCGGGAGTGGTGATGCCCACTGCATGCTTGGCCTGGGCGACCGTGGTAATCTTGCCGGCCACCGGGGCGACCACACGACCCGACGTGGGAACCACGGCGAATCCGTCGCCAAGGATCTTGGCGGCGAAGGTCTCGTCGGGCACTTCCGTGATCGGCTTGATGGCACCGTCCACAGGGGCGAGCACCGCGTTGTCAGCGGCTTTCACCTTGGGGGCGGGGGCAGCGGCAGCGGGGGCTGCCGTCACGCTTTTGGGGAACCACCACCGATGACGGGCTTGCCGTACAGGGCGGACAGAGCGTCAGCCACGGCCTGCACCTGCGTGCCGACGATGATCTGGACGTTCTTCTTGTCGATCACCTTGACACCGGGGACGCCGGTCTTGCGGATGGCGTCGACGTCGACCTTCGAGGAATCCACGACGCCCATGCGCAGACGGGTGATGCAGTTCTCGATTTCGGTGATGTTGTCGTGACCGCCCAGAGCGGCGTACAGCTTGCCGGCGAGGTCGGCGTACTTGTCACCGGTGGACGAGGTCGCGGTGTCGAACGCTGCGGAGGAGGCATCGTCGTTATCGTCATCGCCACGGCCCGGGGTCTTCATGTTGAACTTCTTGATCATGAAGTCGAACACGAAGTAGTAGATGACTGCGAAGACGAGGCCCTGAACGATAAGCATCCACGGCATATGAGCTGCGGGAACCTTCAGCGACAGGAACCAGTCGATGAAGCCTGCGGAGAAGTTGAAGCCTGCGATCCACTGGAACGAAGCGGCGATGAACACCGAGATGGCGGTGAGCAGCGCGTGCACCACGTACAGCGGGAAGGCGGCGAACATGAAGGAGAACTCCAGCGGCTCGGTGACACCGGTGAGGAACGCGGCGAGCGCACCGGCGAGCATCAGGGATCCGGTGGCCTTCTTGTTCTCGGGCTTGGCGTTCTTGTAGATCGCGAGTGCACCGGCCGGCAGGCCGAACATCATGATCGGGAAGAAGCCGGCCTGGTAGATGCCGGTGACGTACACGCCGAACGGGTGGAAGCCGCCGGTGGCGATGACCGCGCCACTGGCCGGGTCGGCGCTGCCCCAGAACTTGCCGATGTCATTGATGTTGGCAAGGTTGAACCAGAACACGTTGTTCAGTGCGTGGTGCAGACCGGTCGGGATAAGCAGACGGTTGAAGAAGGCGTAAATGCCGGCACCGACGGCGCCGAGGCCCATGATGGACTCGCCGAACCAGACCAGCGCACCGTAGACGGCCGGCCAGATGAACAGCAACAGCAGCGAGATGATGGACATGACCGCGGCGGTCAGGATCGGCACGCAACGGCGGCCGGAGAAGAACGCCAGGAAGTCCGGCAGTTTTGTCTTGCCGAACTTGTTGTATAGCGCACCTGCCACGCAGCCGACCAGGATGCCGAAGAACACGTTCTTGTTGCCGATGGCGCCAGCGGCGAATGCCGGGTGCTCGGTGTCGACCTTGGTGGCGTCGAAGCCAAGGAACATGGACGCGGAGCCCATGATTGTGGTGACGGTCAGGAAACCGACCAGTGCGGACAGTGCCGAGGCGCCGTCCTTGTCGCGAGCCATGCCGATGGCGACACCAACGGCGAACAGCAGGCCCAGATTGTCGAGGATCGCGCCGCCGGTCTTGCACAGGTAGGCAGCGACGACGTTACTGCCACCCCAACCGCTCGGGTCGATCCAATAACCAATGCCCAGGAAGAGTGCTGCAGCAGGCAGACACGCAACGGGCAGCATAAGAGCGCGACCAAGGCGCTGGATATATGCTTTCATTCCAACCTCCCTCTGAGGATACGGACGGCGCTTTCTTCCGCCAAAATTCCCGTTCACGTACCATCCCACCATTGGATCGGACGCTCGCGAGTATGTCAGCAACGCCGCTTCAATGAACAATGGTACGTGACTTTTACGATATGAGGCCCGTGTTTCGTTAAGATTATTTGCTAAATAGGCAGGAAACATGGCGGGTGTATAAGGGCTCAGCCTTACGGGAAGCTGGTGTTTCACGATTTCTCTGTTTACGGCGTTAATTTGTAAATCTACTTTACTGCGGCGTGTCGTTAGCGCTGCTACATAGTGGAAAGCCAAGGGAAACGAGGCCATTGGGAGCTGGATCCGGCCTCCGGGGCGTTGACGGGCGGCGTGTCGGATTCATTCCGTAGGATGGTACACAGTGACGCCGGCCCGGCGACCATCTATCGGTGAGTGGCGGCCGGGCGCGCCAAACACCGCTGAAGGAAGGAAATCCGTGGCACAGCTGAATGACAACCCCATCCGCGTTGGACTGTTGGGAGCGGGAACCGTCGGATCACAGACCGCACGTCTGCTGGTGGAGCAGAAGGACGAACTCGCCGCCCGCATCGGGCGTCCGATCGAGCTGGTCGGCGTGGCCTGCCTGGATCCCGATGAGGTGGACTTCCCCTGGATCGACAAGTCTCTGCTGACGACCGACACGATGAAGGTCGCCACCAACGCCGACATCGTCGTCGAGCTGATCGGCGGCACCACAGTGGCCCGCACGTTCGTGATGGCCGCGATCGAGTCGGGAGCCTCCGTGGTCACCGCCAACAAGGCGCTGCTTGCCAAGTACGGCCCGGAAATCTACACCGCGGCCGAGGCCAAGGGCGTCGACATCTACTTCGAAGCGGCCGTTGGTGGCGCCATCCCGTTCCTGCTGCCGCTGCGCGAATCCCTGGCGGGCGACAAGGTGACCAGCATGCTGGGCATCGTCAACGGCACCACCAACTACATTCTCGACGAGATGACCACCAAGGGCCTACAGTTCGATGACGTGCTCAAGGACGCCCAGGCCAAGGGATACGCCGAAGCCGATCCGACCGGCGACATCGAAGGCTACGATGCGGCCAACAAGGCCGCGATTATGGCCACGCTCGGCTTCCACACCAACGTGACGATCGATGACGTGAGCGTCGAGGGCATCACGAAGATCACCGCCGACGACATCGCCGCGGCCGCCGCCGAGCACAAGGTCATCAAGCTGCTCGCCGTCGTGGAGAACGGCGAGGCCGGTGTGTCGGCGCGCGTCTACCCGGCGCTGATTCCCGAATCGCACCCGCTGGCATCCGTGCACGGCTCATTCAACGCCGTGTTCGTCAAGGCCGAGGCGGCCGACGACCTCATGTTCTACGGCCGCGGTGCGGGCGGCGCTCCGACCGCTTCCGCCGTCGTCGGCGACGTGGTCACCGAAGCCCGCCACATCGCTCAAGGCTGCACCGGCCCGTCCATCCCCATGTACCACGAGCTGCCCAAGGCGCCGATCAGCGCCAGCCGCGCCGCGTTCGCCGTGCGGTTCCTCATCCACGACAAGCCGGGCGTGCTCGCCGCCATCGCCAAGGAGTTCGCCGACCACGGCGTGTCGATCAACGGCGTCAATCAGGATCTCAAGCCGACGATGACCGATCCTGGTTATGACGGCGAGATCCAGCAGCTGCGCATCGTCACGCATCTGACCGACGAGGTCACGCTGCGTGAGACCGTCGAAGCCGTCCGCACGCTGGACTTCGTCACCGGAGAGCCGTCCATCCTGCGCGTGCTCGACTAGTCATACGGTTGCCTGCCCCCCGCTGTCGGGGGCTGTCGGCAAAGCCGACTGGGGGTGGTTTCGCGGCGTTTCCGCGAAACCACCCCGATCTCACTATCGTTTGCTCCCCTCCCCGTCAGCGGGGGCGGAATCGCTGAATCAAGGAATCATGGAACCAATCTGTACACAGGTCAAGGTCCGCGTGCCGGCTACAAGCGCCAATCTGGGCTCCGGCTTCGACACGGTCGGCCTCGCCCTCGATTATCATGACGAACTCACCTTCACGCTCAGCCGTGACCCGTCCAATCGCGCCGCGCAAGTGCTGATCTATGGCGAGGGCGAGGACACGCTGCCGCGCGACGAGACCCATCTGGTCGTCTCCACGTTCCGCAAGGCATGCCAGACCTTCGGCCTGGGCAAGGTCGGGTTCATCCTCGAAGCGCACAACAACATCCCGCAGGCGCGCGGCATGGGGTCGTCCGCCGAAGCCATCGTGGCGGGCATCGCCGCCGCTGCCGCGTTCGCGCAGGAGGGCCGGCTCAACCGCGATTCCATCTTCGAGCTGGCGGCCGCCATCGAAGGCCATCCCGACAACGTGGCGCCGGCGGTGTACGGCGGCATGACCGTCTCATGGAACTTCGACACGGCCGAAGGCGTCGGCTCGGTGCCGATCCCCGGTGGAGACCCGCTGCACGGCGGTTTCCACACGGTCAAGTACGCGGTCGATCCGGGCGTCACGGCGGCCGTGTTCGTGCCCGACTACGAACTGTCCACCGAGAAGGCGCGCGAGGCGCTGCCCGGCGAGGTCGCCTATCGCGACGCGGTGTTTAACGTGTCGCGCGTGGCGCTGATGGCCGCGGCGATGAACCCGCGCGCGCTCGCGTCCGGCGAAGAGCCGAACGCGCTGCTGTACGCTGCCACGCAGGATCGCCTGCACCAGCCGTATCGCAAGGGGCTCATGCAGCCGTCATGGGACCTGATTCAGGCGTTCCGTTCCCGTGGTTTCGCCGCCATGGTGTCCGGCGCCGGCCCGTGCGTGCTGGTGCTGCATCACGGCGACGCCGTGGCGGACATCGATGAGGTCGCGGCGGAACAGCTGGCTTCCGGCCATTGGAAGGTGCTGCACCTGCCCATCGACACGGTCGGCGTGCAGATCGAGCGTAAGTAGGAATACCGCACGTACCTCCTCGCCCGCTCCTCGGGCCGGAGATGAGGGGAGCGCGAAGTTGCCGGTTGGGTGATGCGGCAGCTGGTGCGGCGGCAAAAGAAAGGTGACGATCATGTCCATTCCGATGATTCTGGCGTCGAAGTCCCAGCCGCGCCGGGATGTGCTGTATGCGGCCGGCATCTGCCCGACCATCCGCGTGTCTCATGTCGATGAGCCGGCTGCGCTGGAAAAAGCCGCCGCCGAGCGCGGCGTCACCGTTGACCAGCTGAACGTCGAACAGCGCGTGATGATTTTGGCCGAGGCCAAAGCGCAGGCCGTGCATCAGGCGTACCGCGATGTCGCCGACGCGGCCGCGAGCGCGACGGGCGAGCGCGTGATCGCGTACCCGTTGCAGGCCGCGGAGCTTCGCGGCGAGATGAACGTCGCGGACATACCTCGCCAGAGTGGCGCTCCGCTTGACTATTCGAAGGCGCCGATCGCGATGACCCGTGACTTCTCCGGCGTGGACATGCCGACCGTCACCGAACCGATATCCAATGTGATTGCCATGCAGCCGGGGCTCACTCGGGCGAGCGGCGGCCCGCTGATCGTCGGCTGTGATTCGATGTTCCTGCTTGACGGCGAATGCTACGGCAAACCGCACAGCGTCGAGGTGGCGCGTGAGCGACTGCGCCGCATGAGCGGTGCCACCGGCGAGCTGTGGACCGGGCACTGCGTGATCGACTTCGCGTCCGGGCGCGTCGAGCGCGGCGTGAGTCATGCTGTCGTGCGGTTCGGCGAGTTCAGCGACCGCGACATCGAACGATACATCGCCACCGGCGAGCCGCTGGAAGTCGCGGGATCGTTTACGCTGGAAGGTTTCGGCGGCGCGTTCATCGACGGCATCGACGGTGACCCGCACGGCATCATCGGCATCAGTCTGCCGCTGCTTCGCCGACTCGTCGGCAAGCTCGGCGTGGACTGGACCGATCTGTGGAACGTGGCCCGCGGGGAATCGGCGCCCGAAGACAAGACCGGAGGCAGCGGAGTCGTGCCGCCCAAGGAGAACGTGCATCAGCCCGGCGACGGCTGGATCGACTGCGCATGCGGGCGCAAGCACTGGGGATTGAACGGTGCCTCCGGCGTGCTGCTCGCGCGGCGTGACCCCAAGAGCGGCGAAGTGACCAGCGTGGTGATGCAGCATCGCGCCGCGTGGAGCGCGGAAGGCGGCACATGGGGCATTCCCGGCGGCGCGACGGCCGACGGTGAAAGCCCGATCGAGGGTGCGCTGCGCGAGAGCTACGAGGAGGCGAACATCACGCCCGAAGACATCGAGGTGGTCGGGTCCTACCGTGAGGATCACGGGCCATGGGCGTACACCACGGTCTTCGCGTTCGAGAAGCCCGGTCACCGGGTCGTGCCGCGGGCGAACGATGACGAGAGCATGGAAATCGAATGGGTGCCGATCGACGAAGTGCCCGACCGCAAGCTCTTGACCGCGATGCGCACAGACTGGCCGCGCTTCGCCGAGCGCCTGCACGCGCTGGCCGCTGCCGCACGGTGTTCGTGACGGTTACTGCAGTTGCGCCAAACGCTGGTAGATGTCGGATGGAAGGTGGCGGTTTGCGAATCCTTTGACGCGAATTCCCGTGTCGAGGGGCATATACACGATGCGCATGTCGGCGCGCGACTGTTGGCCTCGTCGATGTTGGAAGTGGAAGGAACGCCACCTGCTGAAACCGTACTTGAGAGGGCTTCCTTCCACGTTGCCCTCCACGAGCCGTGTCAGGGCTCGGTGAACTCTGGCCACCGCCATCTTGAATTCGCCTTCGTCGGGCCAGACATATGCCAGAAGAATCACATCATCCGCAAGTGCATCCGGATCCATATACAGACCGCGGACGGACGAGATGATGGCAATGGCTTGCTCCAATAATGCGTAGTCGGCGGCCATCAGCGACCGCCATCAAGGAACGCGTGAATCTTCTCCTTGCGCCGCTTCAGACTTTCCTGCGCCGACTGTGACAGTTCGGAGCCGGTCTCCCATTGTTCCTTATCGCCTCGGGCGATGAACATCTGCTGTATGGTGAGGCGTTCGACCTCGGATTCCAGCGCATTGATGACATCCAGCATCTCGTTGAGAGAGTCCACGGACACCAGATAGCCAGCTGTGTCGGCGCGGTCGACGATTTCCAGCAATCCCCGCTGCTCCAGCGCCTTTCGCCATGCGTTCGAACGGGACAACTCGGTCAACCCGATGCGAGAGCCCGGCGTGGAGATCTCTCGTAACGCCTCCGCACGTTCCTTGATGTCCGTGTAAGTCACCACCTTAATCACAACAAAATATGCATTATATTACGCATAGTACTACATGATATAATGCAATATATATTCACGACTGCCGAGCCGTACCGCAGACGAGCGACTGGGGGCCTTAGTCTCGCTTCGCGACAGACCTTCGGGCCCTGCAATCACGGACGCCCTGTGGGCGCTCAGGGTAGTGCCACCACTCTCTTCCCCTAATCCTTCCGGATGAGGGGAGAACCGGTTCGCCGCAAGGCTCATACCGCCGCCCGATGGCCGGTCGCGTGCCGCCTGCGTAATCTCGGAGGCATGAACACAGCAACATCGCAATCTCAGTCCCGCGCCCGGTCTCAGTCGTGGACACCGGTGATCGAGGCCCGTGACCTGGTCATGGACTACACCGCAGGCATGGCCCGTGTGCAGGCGGACCACAGTGTCACCGGCGTGATGCCGCGAGGCGCCGGAACCGGCGGCCCCCATCCGTATGCGGCCGGCGGAACCGGCTACGCCATGCCCGCCGTGCATACGCTAGCGCTCAATCACGTGAACTTCGACTTGGCTCCCGGCGAGACGGTCGCCGTGATGGGACCGTCCGGTTCCGGCAAGTCGACGCTGCTGCACGCGCTCGCCGGCATCATCCGCCCGACGTCGGGCACGGTGACCTTCCAAGGCGCGAATCTGACCGCGATGAGCGACGCGGACCGGACCAAACTGCGCCGCGGTGCGTTCGGCTTCGTGTTCCAATCCGGACAGCTGTTGCCCGAGTTGCCGGCGGTGGAGAACATCGCGTTGCCGATGATGCTGGACGGCGCCGACTACCGTTCCGCCACCGATGCGGCGATGCTGTGGCTGGAACGGCTGGGTTTGCGGCAGCTGGCCTCGCAGCGGCCCGGCGAGATGAGTGGCGGGCAGATGCAGCGCATCGCCATCGCCCGCGCGCTTGCCGTACAGCCGGCGGTCGTCTTCGCCGACGAGCCGACCGGCGCGCTCGACCAGGCCACCGGCCGCGAGGTCATGAGCATTCTCATGGAAGCCGCGCGTGATAATGGCGCTGCCGTGGTGATCGTCACTCATGATCCCAACGTCGCCGGCTTCTGCGGCCGCACGATGACGATGCAGGACGGCCGCCTCAGCCAGACGGCCGAAGCCGGCCTTGCCCCCGCTGGCGGGGTTCGGCATCCGCAGGCTGACTGGGGGCGGCCCGAGAGCGCTGAACCACCCTCAGTCTCGCTGCACCCGGCAGTTCCCGCAGGAGGCGCCCAATGAGCACGTTCGCACTATGGCGGCTGTTCCACCGCCCAGGCCGGCGCGGCGGCTCCGGCCACACATCGGCGTTGGCCATCGTCGCGTTCGCGGCGGCGACGGCCATCTTCCTGACCGTGCTGGGCGGCGTGCACGGGTTCATCTGGCGCGCGTCCGCCGACCATACGCTGAAATGCCTGATTGACAGGTCGACCTGCGCGCCGGGCACATGGGAGGTGTGGGCCGGACGGCTCAAGGACCAGCACGACTGGGCGCAATACGCCAGCACGTACGTGATGCTGGCGGCCTTCGCCTGCATACTGCTGATCGTGCCGTTCGTGGCGCTCGCCGGCTCGGCGGCACGATTGGCGGCATCGCGGCGGGACGCGCGATTGGCGGCACTGCGCCTCGCGGGCGCCACCACCAGTCAGGTGACCAGACTGACCGCGTTGGATGCCGCCGGACAGGCGCTCATCGGCGCGTTGATCGGCATCGTCGGCTATTTCGCGATCATGCCGCTGATCATGCTGCTGAATTTCCAGGATCAGAGGTTCACGTTCGAGCAGTTGTGGGTAGGATCCCTGTCGCTGATCGCCGTGCTGGTGGTGGTCACGGTCCTGGCGCTGATCTCCGCATTGCTGACGCTGCGTCGGGTCGCCATCACCCCGCTGGGCGTTACCGCTCGGACCGCCCAGCCGCTGCCCACGAAGTGGCGCGTAATCGTGTTCCTGGTCGTGCTGGTGGCCGCGATCGTGCTGTTCAAGAACCCGCAGGGCCTGCTGCATTACGGTGAGGTGACGATGTATGCGGTGATTATCGGGTTCATCGCGCTGTGCTTCGCTCTAGTGAACCTGATCGGCTCATGGGTGGTGACCGCACGGGCGAGGTTGCGGTCCCGCCGCCCTAAGGACGCCGCCACGATGATCGCGATGCGGCGCATCCTCGACAATCCCAAGCGGGCATGGCGCAATGTGTCGGGCATCGCGCTGGCGGTGTTCATCGCTGGCATCACCTCGATCTGCGGGTTCATCGGCGCATCGTCGACCGCGCCTGTCGAAGGCGTACCCGAACCGGGACTGGCCTTCATCCGCGACATCGGCACCGGAGGGTTGCTGACGCTCGGATTCGCGGCCGTGCTGGCGGCCGTCAGCTCCGGAGTGATGCAGGCGGGCAGCGTCTACGACCAGGTTTCCGAATACCGCATGCTGGTGTTGGAGGGGACGGACGTGAAAACGTTGAACCGTGCGCGTTTCATCGAGGTGCTGACCCCGCTCAACACGGTGGTGGCCGTTGCCGGCGGCTGCTCGATGCTGCTGATGTTCCCGCTGTTCGCCGCATCCATGACCAAACCCGCCACGCTGCTCAGCTTCTTCGGCGGCATAGCGTTGTGTTATGCGCTGGTCTCCGTCGGCGCATTCGCCTCGAACCGTGTCGCCGCCAGCCTGAATCTCACCGACTGGCGTGCCGACGACTGATCGCACGCTCTCAAAACTCGCAGATAGGGGGCCTTTTAACGAAAAAGGCCCCCTATCTGCGAGTTTTGAGAGCGTCAACTCAGCAGAGCGGCGATAACCGCGATGAATATGGGGCTCGTCATCGTGCTCATCAGGATGCCGTCGCGTGCGAACGTAAGTCCAACGTTGTACCGGGCGGCGTAATTGTAGACGTTCTGGCCGGTCGGCAGCGCCGCCAGCACCACGCAGGCGTACAGCGTCGCGCCGCGGAATCCCATGACGAAATAGGAGAGCAGGAAGGCGATGATCGGCATCACGATGTTCTTCAGTACGGCTACGGTGAAGATCGCCGGGCGGTCGCCCTTCTGCTGCAGCGGCTTGGTGCCGTGCAGCGACATGCCGAACGCCATCAGGATCATCGGAACCGCGGAGTCCCCGATCATGTCAATCGGGTCGAAGATGAAGTTCGGCACGGGGAACCAGCCGATCTTCGCGTCGATCGCCGAAACCAGGATGCCGCCCAGGGAGCCGATCAGCAGCGGCTGATGCAGCGGCTGCTTCAGGATTTCCTTGACCGATACCTTGCCCTTGGTGGTCACGTCGAGCACCGTCAGGCCGACCGGCGTGAAGATCGCCTGCTGCATGACCAGGATCGGTGCTACCAGGGCTCCGTTGCCGAGGATGTACGTGGCTATGGGCAGGCCGATGTTGTTCGAGTTCAGATACAGTGAGTTCAGCGCGCCGACGGTCGCGTCTGCCGGCCCCAAGTGGAAGAACAGCTTGTTCAGCACCAGGAACAGCGCGCCGACGAGTACAGCGGAGAAGAACGCCACGATGATCGACGAATGGAAGATCTCGAAGATCGGCTCTTTCGACAGAATTGCGAACATCAGACACGGGCTGGACACGAAGAAGCTGAAACGGTTGAGCACCATCTGGGCGCTCGGCCCGCCTATGCGCATTCGAGCGGCCACATATCCGACTCCGATTACGATGCCGATGACGCAGAAGCCTTCCATCGCATTTAATAGACCCGGCATATTCCCATCCCTTTTCCGTTTGCTGGCAAACCCCATACTGCCATACGCATGTGTTTCGCGAGGTTCTGTCTCATAACGCAGGCGAAACCCGTCTCGCGAGCCACGGTAGCACGGCATGCTGCGCGTCGCGCGCTTGTTCTCGCCGCCGACGGGGAGTTCGACCGTCTCATTCCGGCCCGGCAACGGGCTCCGACGGGACGTGCTGCCGTTAGGATGGTCAGCATGACTACGACAACGACGATGGCAGCGGCCGGCGCTGACCCGCGCTCGGCGATCGCGCCGATCACCTGCGACACGACCGGCACGCGCGAGAAGGCGCTCGCCTCACTGCTCGAACAGATCATGGACTCGTATTCCGTCAGCGATGACGAGAAGCCGCTGGCCGACGCCGTAGAGGCGTTCCTGCGGTCGAAGCCGCACCTGACGGTGCACAGGCACAGCGACACGGTGGTCGCGTCCACGTCGCTCGGCAGGCCTCGGCGCGTGGTGCTCGCCGGGCACCTTGACACGGTTCCGGTGATCGACAACTTCCCGCCGCGCTGGCTGACGCCCGGCGACCCGCTGATCCGGGAGGACGTCGCCGCGGCGCACCCCGGCGAGCGGGTGATGCGGGGCCGCGGCGCGACCGACATGAAGGCATCCGACGCGGTGTTCCTGTACCTCGCCGCCACGCTGGTCGACCCGCAATATGACCTGACGTACGTGTTCTACGACCATGAGGAGGTTGCGGCCGAGAAGAACGGTCTGCGGAAGGTGGCCGAGGCGCATCCCGATTGGATCGCCGGCGATTTCGCGATCATCGGCGAGCCGACCGACTGCGGCATCGAGGGCGGCTGCAACGGCACCATGCGGTTCGACGTGGTCACGCACGGGGTCGCGGCGCATTCGGCCAGGGCATGGATGGGGGAGAATGCCATTCACAAGGCCGCCGATGTCCTGAACCGCCTGAACTCCTACGAGCCGCGCACCATCACGGTGGATGGGCTGGATTATCGCGAGGGGCTGAACGCGACGCTGATTTCCGGCGGCAAGGGGACGAATGTCATCCCCGACGAATGCCGTGTCCATGTGAACTACCGGTTCGCGCCCGACAAGACGCTGCCGCAGGCGAAGGCACTGATGATGGGCGCGGATGCCGGCGCGGAGCTCGGCAATGGCGAGCATGTCGCCACCGGTGGCGTGTTCGAGGGCTTCGGCATCGAGATGAAGGACGAGTCGCCGTCCGCCCGGCCGGGCATGGACGCGCCGATGGCGGTGTCGTTGGCGAAGCTGGTGCGTGAGCGTACGGGACGGGAACCGCTGGCGAAGCTCGGGTGGACCGATGTCGCGCGGTTCTCGCTGCTGGGTGTGCCCGCGGTGAACCTGGGCGCGGGGAGCCCGCTGCTTGCGCACAAGCATGACGAGCAGATCGCCGAAAGCGAGTTGGCGACCATGGCCGGCATCCTGGAGGACTGGCTCACCGGCCGCGCGTGAGCGGGGTTCGGGCGCGGATGTCGGCATCCGTGCCATCGAATAGTGTGCGGACGGCTGCCCGCACAACGCTGTCAGTTGGCGCTGCAGGTTTTGTCGACGATGTCGTCGCCGTCCGCATCGGTGACGATGATACGGATCCTGACACCGTTCGCGGAGCGAAAGCGTCTGCGTACAAGCATGGGCTGAGCGTTGTCGCCACGCCAAAAGAACGTTGAATATGGTGAGATGGTCATGGCCGGTCAAATTGTGTGCCATACTTAAAGATGGTGGTTCTGCAAACCACCTGAGCGTGAAAGGCGTCGATCCCCTCGCATGCATGAAGATGCGCGAGCGCTGGTGTCCGCCGAAGCACGCACACGGACTTTTAACGGATTTGCTTCCTGCGGGCGCAAGCGTAGCGCGGCCACGGTGAGAGCGTGGTGTGAGACCGCATGAGGCCATGAGTGTGCGACGTGGTGCAGCACGTCGTGAGGAGTATCGTGCCTAGTGTGAACGATAACGGTTTCAGTCGTGACGAAACCGAAGAACAGCAGCCTACCCACGCCGATGCGGCCCAGTCGCCTGATTCGGCCGATAAAACGCCTGCGGCGCCGCGTCGTCGTCGCGGTGGCCGCCGCGTGGTTCGTGGCGCCGGTGCCGCCGGTGCCGCGGTCGCGCTGAAGGTCGAGGACCATTCCGCTCCGCTGTTCGCGGAACCCGTGGTGGAGCAGCCCCTTACCCGTCGTCGCCGCTCGAAGGCGGCCGACGAATCGCCGGAGACCAACGAGCCGGAGACCGCCGCATCGGCCGATTCCGAAAAGAAGGATGATGCGCGGCACGCCAAGGCCGACGGCAAGTCTCGGTCCGCGTCGCACTCCTCGAAGGCGACGAAGCGCCATGACGATGACGCCGATCAGGCCGAACCCCGTCGCACCCGCGTGCGTCGTCGCACTGCCATGTTCTCCTCGCGCGAGGACGCTTCGCCGGCCGTTCCGGGCGAGCCGTCGGATGACGACCTCGGCGTCGATACCGGCACCGATATCATCGTCCGCGATGATTCCGCCGATCTGTCCCGCGCCCTGGATGTCGTTAGCACGCTGCCGCAACCTGCGCCGCGCGCTCACGCGATGACGTCCGTGCTGTTCCAGGAGCCGGTGCTGCCCGTGCCGGGAATCGTGCGCGACGCGCGCGATGACGACCGCGAGGATGACGACCGCGACAGCCGCGGTGGTGGCAAGTCCCGTCGCTCGCGCAATGGTCGTGTGTCACGTGACGGTGCGCAGGGGGACAAGGACAAGAGCGCTTCCTCCCGTCGCGATATCGACGGTCTGAGCCACATCGAGCGCGTCGACAGCTTCGATACCGACGACAGCCGCAGCCGTGACGAATCCGGCGAGGCCGACGAGCCGGTGCGTTCGTCGCGCCGCAACCGTCGCCTGAACGCGCAGGAGCGCCGTGCGGCCGCCGAAGTGGAGCAGATCGAGGAGGACCTGGAGCTCGACGGCATCTCCTATACGCCGGTCGACGACGAGGAGCCCTCCGAGGATTCGGGCACGAGATCCCGTCGCCGTCGTCGCTCCCGTCAGAACCGTGCCGACGACAGCCGTGGCAACGGCGAGTCGGACAGCAGCCAGTCCGCGGCGCAGCAGGACGAGCCGGCCAAGCCGTCGTCCCGCCGCACACGCGACGAGGAAGAAGACGATGACTCCAACGTCACCCGTCGCCGTCGCCGTCGCCGCTCCCGCGCGTCCGACGAGCAGGGTGACGATGAGATGACCGTGCGCCGCTCGCGCAAGCAGCAGTACATCGACGAGATCACCGACGTCGAGGGCTCCACCCGACTGGAGGCGAAGAAGCAGCGCCGCCGCGACAACCGCCGCGAGCGCAGCCGTCAGAGCCAGCTGGTCGAGCAGGACTTCCTCGCGCGCCGCGAGCACGTGAACCGTCTCATGGTGGTGCGCGAACGCGGCCATCACACGCAGATCTCCGTCATCGAGGACAACGTGCTCGTCGAGCATTACGTCTCCGACATCCAGGAGGTCGCCACGGTCGGCAACATCTACCTCGGCCGCGTGCAGAACGTGCTGCCGAGCATGGAGGCGGCGTTCGTCGACATCGGCCAGTCCCGCAACGGCGTGCTGTATGCCGGTGAGGTGAACTGGGACGCGACCCGCCTCGAAGGGCAGCCGCGCCGCATCGAGCTGGCGTTCAAATCTGGCGACCCGGTGCTCGTGCAGGTCACCAAGGATCCGATCGGCCACAAGGGCGCTCGCCTGACTTCGCAGGTCACGCTCGCCGGGCGTTTTCTGGTGCTCGTGCCGTCCGGCGGCATGACCGGCGTGAGCCGCAAGCTGAGCGAGCGCGAGCGTTCGCGCCTCAAGGGTATTGTCTCGAAGATCGCGCCGAAGGACATGGGCGTGATTATCCGCACCGCGGCCGAAGGTGCCAAGGAGGAGGCGATCGTCAAGGATCTGGAGAGCCTGGTCCGCCAGTGGGAGCGCATCAACGCCAAGCGCGAGGAGTTCTGGCACGGCAAGCGGCCGAAGCTGCTGCAGGGCGAGCCGGACGTCGCGATCCGCGTGGTGCGCGACATCTTCAACGACAATTTCGGCGAGCTAATCGTCGAGGGCGACAAGGTGTACGAGCGCATCGAGGAATACCTCGACACGATGGCGCCCGATCTCAAGGAGAAGTTGTCCAAGTGGGATCCGTCCGAGCATCAGGGCAAGGACGTGTTCGACAAGTGGCAGATCGACGCGCAGCTCAGGAAGGGCATGGAGCGTCAGGTGTACCTGCCTTCCGGTGGGTCGATCGTCATCGACCGCACCGAGGCCATGACCACGATCGACGTGAACACCGGCCGGTTCATCGGCCGCGGCAAGAGCCTTGAGGAGACGGTGACGCGATGCAACCTGGAGGCGGCCGAGGAGATCGCGCGCCAGCTGCGTCTGCGCGATATCGGCGGCATGGTCATGATCGATTTCGTCGACATGGTGATGCCCGCCAACCGCGATCTGGTGCTGCGGCGTCTGGTCGAATGCCTGGCGCGTGACCGCACCAAGCATCAGGTGGCGGAGGTCACGTCGCTGGGTCTGGTGCAGATGACGCGCAAGCGCATCGGCCAGGGCCTGGTCGAAGCGTTCTCCGAGGAGTGCCCGACCTGCCATGGCCGCGGGTTCATCTTGCATGACGAGCCGACCGTCAGCGCGGATTACGACGATCCGTATGCGCTCAAGGGTGGCGATCCGTTCATCAAGACCAACAAGCACGGCCGCGGTACGGATGTGCAGGTGCCGCAGGGCTCCTCGCCGGATATCAAGGCCAAGCTCGCGCAGATCGCCGCCGCGGCGGTCGCCGCGAACGGCACCGACGAGGATGAGTGACCCGACGCGCTGAATGAATCATGATTTCCGGTGTGTCAACCTGACACGCCGGAAATATGATTTGCGTTAGTACATGGGTCAGTGTAGATTAGATTGCTGGTGTCTGACCAGCGGCTTGCGTGCGTCAGGCAAGTAGCTTTTATAACACCATAGCAAGGAACGAAGCATGTACGCGATTGTGAAGGCCGGTGGCCATCAGGAAAAGGTCGAGGTCGGTGACGTGATTCTCGTCAACCGTCTTGAGGCGAAGAAAGGCGAGACCGTTGAATTCCCGGTCGCGCTGGTTGTGGATGGTGCCAAGGTGACGCTGGGCGCCAAGGATCTCGCCGCGGTGTCCGCCAAGGGTGAAGTCATTGACGACGAGGCCAAGGGCCCCAAGATCAACATCATGAAGTACAAGAACAAGACCGGCGTGACTCGTCGCAAGGGTCACCGTCAGAAGCTGACCGCCGTGAAGATCACGGCGATCGCCTGAGCCAATACAGGAAGGATCTGAATCATGGCACATAAGAAGGGTGCTTCCAGCTCGCGCAACGGTCGCGATTCGAAGCCTCAGTACCTCGGCGTCAAGAAGTTCGGCGGCGAAGCCGTCGTCGCCGGCAACATCATCATTCGTCAGCGTGGCACCAACTTCCACCCTGGCCAGAACGTCGGCATGGGCAAGGATCACACCCTGTTCGCGCTGACCGACGGCAGTGTGAAGTTCGGCGTCCGTCACGACCGCAAGGTCGTCGACGTCATCGCCGCCTGAGCGATACCGCATTAAGCGTCAAGCCGCATCCCACCCGGGTGCGGCTTTTTCGTTTGCCGCCCTAGCATTCCCGGCACGCCCGCACCGCACGGCGCATCCCCACAGAGCCGTCACGCCTGTGCCATGCGATGTCACGCCTCCCTCATCAGACACCACATCACTCTCCGAGGAGCCCCCCAAATTCCTCTGGTACACCGGTACATTACGGGTTGAAATAGCCGATTCCGGCAATTCCCCGTGTGAAATCGCCGTTTTCAGGCCTCAAAACGACCATTTGGCACGGGGAATTCCGGATAACGGCTATTTCACCCGTGTTTTGGCGCATGGCGGCGCTTATCGGGGCTTGGAATGGTGTCGCTGCGATCACGGTCGGCCTTTCCGGGCTTAGACGGGTAGCGGAGGAACATGCCTGCTGGCCCACATGTGTGGGTTACGAGTGCGGCGTGCGCCCCGACATCACGCGTGTCATGGTTGTATGCCCATATCTCTGAGCTGCCGGACGATTCGTCCCGGATTGTCAAGATCCCTGTAGTACATGCGCACCATGCCGATCGCATACTGCGACATGCATTGCTGGCGTTTCCGTTCCTCATCCACTACTTCGCGAATTTCCCGGCCTGAAGTCATATGCGGATCCACATACTTGCGAACGCCATCGAATTCCCCGACGATTACCGAGCCGTCTTCACGCTTCCAGAGAAAATCACTGCGATGCTTACGACCGGGATGATCGAGACAGGGGAATTCCACCTGAATGTCGTCAGGAGGGCAACCGGCATCATGCAACATGCCGCGGGCCTCGGATTCGCCGCCGTTCTCGGCACGCCGATCTGCAAGCGCGAACGCGCGCTCGACGGCGGCGCGGTTGCGTGAGTATTTCACGCTGGAGGGATACGCCCGGAGCACGGATTCGCTCACGAGGCCGTTGCGGAGCGCACAATCCGCCGGCCCGAGGGCGTAGCGCAGAGGCTGGCATGCCGCGAGGTCGAACAGTGTTTGCAGCAAGCTGATGACCTTCACTCCCTGAACCACGGTGATGTCCGGATGCGTGATCGCGTGATGCGATATGTGCCTGGTGTCCTGATGATGCGCGCCGGGGCTCGCGACGATGCAGATTGGGAATGCCAGCCGATAGGAGCAGTCGAGCCCGTGCATGATGGCGGCCGTGGGACCGCAGAACACCCAATCAGGATGTTGGATGGCGAGCGCTCGTACGATATGGCGAACCTGTTCATGCGGATCAAGCGATTCCCAATACGCGGGCTCTGCGTACAGGCCGCGGAAGACTCTCAGCACGGCGCCGGTCTTCACTCTCCTGCGTATTGCCTGTATGTCCGTGTTGGTGGAGGGAATGGCGCAGCGTCGCTCCTGCCGTGCAACGGCGAAAAGTCTGTCCAGCGAATGATGCGTCCCCATATGCCAAGTGTAGGGGGTCTGGGCTCGCGACATCTGCGAATTCGCGATGAGCCTATTCCGACGGGAAATCCGGATGATGGCGGAGCATACGGTGGTGTGCAAGGCATCCATTCGATTGCGCATAGGCGGCGACGGCCCACATTCGCGCGTCATGTGCCGTGCCCTCTCATCATGTATCGTGTTTCCCGCGTCATGTGTTGTAACCCCCGTGCATCCCCTCCGGTACCGTGCCTCCCTCATCAGGCACCACATCACTCTCCGAGGAGCCACCCCCACCCTCCTCTGGTACACCGGTACATTACGGGGTGAAATAGCCGTTATCCGGAATTCCCCGTGCCAAATGGTCGTTCTGGGGCCTGAAAACGGCGATTTCACACGGGAAATTGCCGGAATCGGCTATTTCAACCCGTAATTTGAGCACTTGTGAAGACCTCCGCACGGATTGGGGGGCAGAGCGACCGGGGCTGCTCCGCTGCGGGCGGAGCGAGCGAACCTGGGGAGAACCGGGGGTCAAGGTAAGGTAGAGCGTTATGAGTGATTTTGTGGATAGAGTGACCGTTCATGTCAAGGGCGGCGACGGCGGCAATGGATCCGCCGGCATCAGGCGCGAGAAGTACAAGCCGTTGGCGGGCCCGAACGGCGGCAACGGCGGCAACGGTGGTTCCGTGGTGTTCGTGGCCGACACGAACGCCACCAGCCTGCTGGACTACCGGTTCATGCCGCATCGCAACGCCGGCGACGGCACGATGGGTCTGGGCGACGTCAAGGACGGCTCCAAGGGCGCCGACCTGATCCTGCCGGTGCCGCTCGGCACTGTGATCTTCGCCGCGGTCGGCGCTCAAGGCCGTCCCAAGCGTCCGGGCGAGCAGCTGGCTGATCTGCGCCATAACGGCGACAAGTTCGTCGCGGCTGCGGGCGGCGCGGGCGGTCTGGGCAACACGGCGCTGGCCAACAAGACCCGCCGCGCTCCGGGTTTCGCTCTGCTGGGCGAACCGGGCGAGGAACGTGACGTGATCCTGGAGCTCAAATCCATCGCCGATGTAGCGCTGGTGGGCTTCCCGTCGGCCGGCAAGTCGAGCCTGATCGCCGCGATGAGCGCCGCCAAGCCGAAGATCGCCGACTACCCGTTCACCACGCTGGTGCCTAACCTGGGTGTCGTCGTCGCAGGCGACCACCGCTATACCATCGCCGACGTGCCCGGCCTGATTCCCGGCGCATCGCAGGGCAAGGGTCTGGGACTGGAGTTCCTGCGCCACATCGAGCGCACGGAGATCATCGCCCACGTCATCGACTGCGCGACGCTGGAGCCTGGCCGCGACCCGGTTTCCGACTACCATGCGCTGGAGCATGAGCTCGCCGAATACGCCGACAAGCTGGAACTGCCGCTGGGCGCCATCCCGATTCCGGAACGCCCGCGCATCATCGTGCTCAACAAGGTGGATGTGCCGGAGGCCAAGGAGCTCGCCGATTTCGTGCGCCCGGACTTCGAACGTATGGGATTGAAGGTGTTCGAGATCTCCACGGCTTCTCATGAGGGGCTGAAGGAGCTGAACTTTGCGCTGGCGGCCATGGTCGCCGACATGCGGCAGGAGGTCGCCAGCCGCGAGCAGGCCGAGGAGGAGGCGCGCGTCGTCATCAATCCGTTGGAGAACCGGTCGAATCGTCGCCGTGCGGCTGCGAACGGCACTGCCGATTTCGCCGTGGCCCGCAAGGAGGGCGATGGCGGTTTCTGGTACGAGGTGACCGGCGTGAAGCCCGAACGTTGGATGGTGCAGACCAATTTCGACAATGACGAGGCCGTCGGCTATCTGGCCGACCGACTCGCCAAGCTTGGCGTCGAGGACGAGCTGCGCCGGCTGGGAGCGAAGCCGGGTGACGAGGTGCGTATCGGCAAGGGGCAGCGTGCCGTGTCGTTTGATTGGGATCCGACCATCGCCGCCGGCGCGGAGATGCTTGACGGCGCTCAGCTGGGTGCCCGCGGCCGCGATCTGCGTCTTGAGGATCAGGAGCCGGGCGGCCGTCGCCGTACCAATGCGGAGCGTCGTCGTCAGTACCACGAGATGATGGACGCCAAGGCCGCGGTGCGCGAGGCCATGATGGCCGAACGTCAGGCCGGTCACTGGGCTGATCCGAGCGTCGACGACGACCGTCACGACGAGCAGAGCCTGTTCGGTCGCGGCGAGGACGGCGACGAGAATGACGGCGGTCTGGCCTGACACCTGACCACCCCCAGTCAGCTTCGCTGCCAGCCCCCGCCAGCGGGGGGCTGGCGCGGAGCGGCTGAGGATGGCTGGCACATTCGTCTGCGGTTCCACCAGCGCGGCGGCCGCAGCGTGGAACGGCGGCGTCCTATGACACCGGCGTCTGCGATGATTCAAGATATACGTGATCGGGAAGGGAGTGCGTGTTGTCCGTCACTGAATCGGATGTGCGCCGCGCCATCGCAGGCGCACGGACCATGGTCGTCAAAGTCGGTTCGAGCTCGTTGACGCAGCCGTCCGGGCATCTGGATGTCAAGAAGCTGAACTCCCTGGTGGCCGCGCTGTCCGCCGCCTCGGCGCAGGGCGCCCGCGTGGTGCTGGTGTCGTCGGGCGCCATCGCCGCGGGTTTCGGCCCGCTCGGCTTCGAGAGCCGTCCGAGTGACGTGGCGACGCAGCAGGCCGTCGCCGCGGTCGGCCAGGGGCTGCTGATGGCGCAGTATGAGGCCGCGTTCGGTCGTTTCGGCGTTCGGGTCGGCCAGATTCTGATCACTGCCGAAGACACGATCCGCGCGGTCCAGTACCGCAACGTGCAGCGCACGCTGAACCGTCTGCTGGAACTCGGCGTGGTGCCGATCGTCAACGAGAACGATTCGCTGGCGAGCAACGAGATCCGTTTCGGCGACAACGACCGGCTTTCGGCACTGGTGGCAAACCTCGTCCGGGCTGATGCGCTGGTGTTGCTCACGGATGTGGACGGCCTGTATACAGCTCCGCCGAGCACGCCGGGCGCCCGCCGCATCGGCTTTGTGCCGAATGTGATCGACACGATCGGCGACGTGCAGGTCGCCGGTTCGTCGTCCGGGGTCGGCACGGGTGGCATGGTCACCAAACTGGATGCCGCCCGCGTAGCGGCCGTGTCGGGCATTCCCGCCGTGCTGACGAGCGCGACGAACACCGGCCCGGCGCTGATGGGCGATCCGGTTGGCACGGTGTTCGCGCCGGTGAAGCACCGCGGTTCATCGCGTCGGCTGTGGATCGGCTTCGCGTCCGACCCGCGTGGAGCCTTGGTGGCGGATGCCGGTGCGGCCAAGGCGGTTCGAGGCGGGCGCGCGAGTCTGCTCGCCGCCGGCGTCGTGGAGGTTCACGGCGAATTCTCCGCCGGAGACCCGGTGTGGATTGATGACGAGGCGGGCGCGCATCTGGCTCGCGGGCTCGCGGGCTTCGACTCCGAGGAGATCCCGCAGATGCTCGGCCGCAACACCGCGCAGCTCAGGCGGTTCCTGGGCGACGAGTTCGCTCACCCCGTGGTGCACCGCGACAATCTCGTGCTGGTCTGATTCGTCGCGCAACGAGATCCGCCGTGCCGGGCGTAGTCGGGGTCTGTTGTTTTTTCGTGCTCTGGGTTTAGCATGGATGGCATGACTATGGCTGACTGGCAGACTTTTTCCGACCGTATCAACAATGTGGCACCGAGCGCGACTCTTGCCGTCGATTCTAAGGCGAAGGCGATGAAGGCCGCCGGCGTCGACGTGATTGGCTTCGGCGCGGGAGAACCCGATTTCCCGACTCCCGCGGATGTCGTGGATGCCGCCGTCAAGGCGTGCAACGACCCGCGCAACTACAAGTACACGCCCACCGCCGGCTTGCCCGAGCTGCGCGAGGCGATTGCGGCCAAGGTGCTGCGTGACTCCGGCTACGAGGTGACCGCCGATCAGGTCGTGGTGACCAACGGCGGCAAGCAGGCCGTGTACGAATCCTTCCAGGTGCTGCTCAATGACGGCGACGAGGTCATCATTCCCACGCCGTTCTGGACGAGCTATCCGGAGGCCGTCAAGCTGGCCGGCGGCAAACCGGTCGAGGTGTTCGCCGGCGCCGACCGTGGTTTCGAACCCGACATCGCCGCCATCGAGGCCGCTCGGACCGAGCGCACGAAGGCCATCATCATCACCTCCCCGAACAACCCGACCGGTGCCGTGTGGAGTCGCGAGACGATCCGCGCGATCGGCGAGTGGGCCGTGGAGCACCACGTGTGGGTCATCTCCGACGAGATCTACGAGCACCTCAACTATGACGGCGCCAAGACCGCATACGTCGGCGTCGAGGTCCCCGAATGCCGCGACCAGCTGCTGGTGCTCAACGGCGTCGCCAAAACCTACGCGATGCCCGGCTGGCGAGTTGGCTGGATGGTCGCCCCCGCGCCCGTCGCCAAGGCCGTCGCCAAGCTGCAGGGCCATTTGAGCTCCAACGTTTCCAACGTTCCGCAGCGAGCGGCGCTCGCTGCCGTCGCGGGTTCGCTCGACGAGGTGCATATGATGCGCGAGTCATTCGACGCCCGCCGCAAGGCCATTGTCGCCGCCCTGAACGATATCCCCGGCGTCCACTGCCCGACGCCCACCGGTGCGTTCTATGCGTTCCCCGATGTGACCGGCCTGCTGGGCAAGCCGCTCGGCGAGAACGGCACCGTCGTGAACACGTCTTCCGAACTCGCCGCGGCGCTGCTGGACGAGGCCCATGTCGCCGCGGTTCCGGGCGAGGCGTTCGGCGCTCCCGGATACCTGCGTTTCTCGTATGCGCTGGCCGATGACCAGCTCGCCGAGGGCATGCGCCGGTTCCGCCGCTGGGTCGGCTGAAACCGTTGCAAGAGGTCGTGCGCGGTACCTGCCGCGCACGCCGCGGCACGCCGATTACGCGCCGGTCGAGACACGCGATTGGACGAAATCGGCAATCCCCGCTAATATGGCCTCTTGGCGGTTTTGCCAAGTAACGGACACGTAGTCTTGCGTGCCGGGTACAGTGGGCAAAGTTCACTTAGGGAAGTGGCGCAATTGGTAGCGCAACGGTCTCCAAAACCGTAGGTTGTGGGTTCGAGTCCCGCCTTCCCTGCCAAGTATTTGCAACCAACACACAAAAGGATGAACATGGCGAAGGCAAGCAAGGCGGAGAAAGCGGTCAAGCCGAATGTATTCATGCGCATCGGCCTGTTCATCAAGCAGATTATCGATGAGCTTCGCAAGGTGGTCACCCCCACTGCGAAGGAACTGTTCTTCTGGTCTCTTGGCGTGTTCATCTTTGTCGTGTTGCTGATGCTCCTCGTCACGGGCATGGATTTCGGTCTGGGCAAGCTCGTGCTGTGGGTGTTCGGCTGATCCATCGACCCTGAAGGTGAAAGTTACGCATGACTGATGAAGTGAATCTCGATAACCTCGACGCACTGGCGGATCTTCCCGATTCGGCCGACACGGCCGTTGAAGCCGATCCGGTTGCGGACGCGGCGGTTGATTCCATCAATGACAATGCCGAAGAACAGCCCGTCGCGGCTGAGGACGCCGTTGAATCCGGCACCGCCGAAAACGATGCGGAAGCGTCCGGCGACGCCGACGAGCAGGAATCCGAAGAACTCGACGCGGGCGCAAAGGCCGTTGAGGAGTTCTCAAAGTCGCTGCGCACCCTGGAAGGCAAGTGGTATGTGCTCCACACCTATTCCGGTTACGAGAAGCGCGTGAAGACGAACGTCGAATCCCGTGTCGTCAGCTTTGGCCTGGAAGACAAGATCTTCCAGATCGAAGTGCCGATGGAGGAAGTCGACAAGCACACCGACAAGGGCAAGAAGGTCATCACCCGCGTCCGCGTTCCCGGCTACGTGCTCATCCGCATGTGGCCCGACGAGGATGCCCGTCGTATCGTGCGCGAGACCGAAGGCGTGACCGGCTTCGTCGGCCCGACCAAGGATCCGGCGCCGCTGTCCCGCAAGGAAGTCGTCGCCATGCTGGCGCCGATGATCGCCTCCGAAGCGCTCAAGAAGGCCGGCGATAAGCCTGCCGCGGCCAAGAAGCGCGTTGTCGAGGTGTCCTACGCCGTCGGCGATCAGGTCACCGTCATCGACGGGCCGTTCGCCACGATGGCCGCCGTCGTCTCCGATGTCGAACCCACCACGCAGAAGCTCACCGTGCTGGTTTCCATCTTCGGGCGCGACACGCCGGTGGAACTCGGCTTCCATCAGGTGGAGAAGCTTCAGTAAGTCGTCAGACGTTGTTTGCATGAACGGCGGTCGGTTTTCCGGCCGCCGTTTTGCGTTGCCGGCACCATTTGTGCCACGACATGCCACGCACGTACAATGGCTCTCATGGCATCCAAAGGAAAACCGTCACCGCGTTCCGCGGTCAAGCCGCTGTCCAATGCACAAGTGAGCAGGCTCGCCAAGGCGCACACGCTCGTCGATCCGATGCACGACCTGCCGACCGGCCCGGATCGCACGATCAACGAGGCCGAAATCGCCGCGCAGAACCCCAAGGGCACCTCACGGCTGCTCAAGGGCGTCGATGTCGTGTTCCGCGCAAGCTGCAGGACGTACGCCTGGGGGCTCGACAACATCCCTGAAACCGGCCCGTTCATCACCGCGGCCACGCATGTGACCATGTTCGACGTGTTCGTGCCGATGGCGTCGCTGTTCCACATGGGCCGTCGCCCGCGCTACATGGCGAAGGCCGAGATGGCGCACTGGCCTCTGATCGGCAAGTGGTTCCAGATTGTAGGCATGCAGCCGGTTCAGCGCCGGTCCGGCAAGGCACGGGCCATCGAGGAGACCTCGGTCGAGATTCTGACGAGCGGCCGCCCGCTGACCGTCTGGCCGGAGGGCACGGTGACCCGCGACCCGAAGAAATGGCCGATGAGCATGAAGAACGGCGTCGGCGTGATCGCACTGGAGGCATCGCGCCGGCTCGGATACCAGGTGCCGCTGTTCTGCGCGGTGACGTGGGGTGCGGCGAGCATCAACCACTGGTGGCCGTGGCCGCGCAAGAACGTCGTCATGTGCTACGACGCGCAGCTGGATTACGCTGATCTGCTGGTCGACAGCGAGTCGTGGGGCGATGAGCCGCCCGTGGAGCTCGCCGACGAGCTGACCCGCCGGGTACGTGTGCGCATGACGCAGGTCATGGCGGAGATCCGCGGCGAGCGTGCTCCCTCCGGCTACTGGGATTACCGTACGATGCGCCGCGTTACCGACTGATTCCCGAACACGACGGACATCCGAGACGCCCGCGCAGCGCCATGCCGCGCGGGCGCGTTCATACCTGCGCGACGTGCGCATGGAGGTCTCGTATCCGGGGCTGGAGTAGGGTAGTGGGTTATGAAATGTACTGTATTGGGTGCCGGCGCATGGGGCACCACTTTTGGCCAGGTGATGGCGGACGCGGGCAATGACGTGACGATGTGGGCCATCGAGCCCGAAATCGTGGAGGGCATCCGCGACCGGCACCACAATGCCGTTCGTCTGCCGTCCGTCGCCAAGCTGCCCGACAACATGACCGCCACGGGCGACCGGGCGCAGGCCGTCAAGGACGCCGATATCATCGTCGTCGCCATCGCCGCCCAGTTCGCGCGCGTGGCGCTCGCCGAGTTCAAGGACCTGATTCCCGATACCGCCGTCGTCGTCAGCCTGATGAAGGGCATCGAGCGGAACACCAAGAAGCGCATGGATGAAGTGGTCCGCGAGGCCCTCGACCTGCCGGCTGAGCGTTTCGCCGCGGTTTCCGGACCGAACCTGAGCAAGGAGATCGCCGACCGTCAGCCGGCCGCCACGGTCGTCGCCTGCGAGAATCTGGACAATGCGCGCAAGGTGGCGTCCGCCTGCACGACCAGTTACTTCAAGGCGTTCATCACTTCCGACGTGATCGGACTGGAGATGTGCGGGTCGTTGAAGAACGTCGTCGCGCTCGCAGTCGGCATGGCCCGTGGAGCCGGATACGGCGAGAACACCGCCGCGATGATCGAGACGCGTGGACTGGCGGAGCTGACCGCGCTTGGCAAGGCCGCAGGTGCCGATCCGAAGACGTTCGCCGGTCTCGCCGGCGTGGGCGATCTGACCGCCACCTGCGGCTCGCCCCTGAGCCGCAATTACACGTTCGGCGCGAATCTGGGCAAGGGCCTGAGCGTCGAGGAGGCCACGAAGGTGAGCAACGGCGTCGCCGAGGGCGTGCCGACCACCGACGCCGTGGTCGCGCTCGGCGACGAGCTCGACGTGCCGACTCCGCTCGCCTACGCGATGAGCCGCGTGCTGAACGAAGGCATATCCTGCCAGCAGATGCTCTCCGAACTACTCGGCACCGAGATCACCGAGGAGTAGGCTGCATTAACCACCCCCAGTCTCGCTGCGCTCGACAGCCCCCGTCAGCGGGGGCGTTAGCATATGCCCCGCAGCGAGACGGGGTGGTTCGCGCCATCGGCAAAGCTAATCTCACCGGTGCCCACCCTGCTGAGTTTGGCGGGTTTTGCAAGAGGCGAATTGTTACGGGGCGGTGCGCCATCGCACGTATTAGGCTATGACCCAGTATGTGCAAAACACGGCATGGGAGGAAAAACATGGCTGAAACGGCCAAGATTCGCGTTGTGGTGATGTATGGCGGCAAGGCCGACGAGCATTCGATTTCCTGTATTTCGACTGCCGGCGTGCTGCGCGCGCTTGACACCGACCGGTTCGAGCCGGTGCCGGTGGGCATCACCAAGCAGGGCCAGTGGATCGTGGACGGCGAGGACCCGCGCGGATGGGATATGGCCGACGGTCTGCCGGTCGTCGAGAAGACTCCCGGCTCGCGCGACGTCGTGCTGGACGTGGCGCTCGGGCAGGATGGCTTCTTCGCCCGCAACGACGACGGCACGCTGAGCTCGCTGGGGCACGTTGACGCGGTGCTGCCGGTTCTGCACGGCCCGTATGGCGAGGACGGCACGATTCAGGGTCTGCTGGAGATGATGGATGTGCCGTACGTCGGTTGCGGCGTGCTCGCGTCCGCCGCGTGCATGGACAAGCATTACACGAAGGTGCTGCTGGCCGCCGCCGGCATTCCGGTCGCTCCCGGCATCACCGTGGACGCGCGCGGCTTCGACGCGGCGTCGCGGTTCGCCGCTGATGCCGATGGTCTGCTCGCTCGGGTCGAGGAGGCCGGACTGGCGTACCCGCTGTTCGTCAAGCCGTCCCGCGCCGGATCGAGCTTCGGCGTGACCAAGGTGGAGCATGCCGGTGACGCCGCCGAGCTGGCCGCCGCCGTGTTTGAGGCGAGCCATCATGATTGGCGAATCCTGATCGAGCAGGGCATCGACGCGCGTGAGATCGAGTGCGCGGTGCTGTGCCCGAAGGCCGGCAGTGAGCCGCAGGCCAGCTGGCCGGGCGAGATCGTGCTCGACAAGCGCAACAGCGGCGACGACCAGTTCTACGACTTCGACAGCAAGTACATGGATTCGTCGGCGAGCCATGTGGAGGTGCCGGCGAATCTGCCTCAGGAGACTCTGCAGCAGGTGCGCGAGACCGCGGTCAAGGCGTTCAAGGCGGTGGATGGCGCCGGCCTGAGCCGCGTGGACACGTTCGTGACGCCGGACGGCGAGGTGATGGTCAATGAGATCAACACGATGCCCGGTTTCACGCCGATCTCCATGTATCCGAAGGCATGGGAGGCGACCGGCATCGGCTATACCGAGCTGATCACCAAGCTGATCGACGGCGTGCTGCGCTAGAAACCGACGGCACGGTTAGGAGAAACACTATGGGAAAACATGTTGGAGGCAAGCTGGTGCTTGTCGGAGCCGTAGCCGCGGGCGCCGCGGTCTGGGCCATCAAGCCGCGTTCGTTCAGCGACAAGCAGCGTCATTTCGCGCCGTCGGTTCCGGACGTATGGTATGCGCATCGTGGCCTGCATGACGCGGGATCGGGACTGACGCCGGAGTATGCGGCGCACAGCGGCGAGTATGTGGCGCTGGCGCGTCGCTGCGCATTGCGCGCGGGATACGGGACCGCTGACTTCAGCGGCTCGATCGCCCCGGAGAATTCGCTGGCTGCGTTCGCCGCCGCCTGTGAGGCCGGATTCGGCATCGAATTGGACGTGCAGCTCACCAAGGACGGCCGCGTGGTGGTCGTGCATGACGATAACCTGTTGCGCGTGGCCGGAGATCCGCGCAAGATCGCCGACCTGACGTATGAGGAGCTGTCGCGCATCCCGCTGTTCCCCGCGCCCGCGAAGCCGGGGGATGCCGAGGCGGCGCCCGTCGCCGACCCGGTGGCCGCCGCACAGTTCGCTCCGCAGGGCTACTACCAGCACGTGCCGCTGTTCGTCGACGTGCTGCGCGTGATCGCGGGACGTGTACCGGTGATCGTGGAGTACAAGTTCACCGACAACGCCGCGTGGGGCGAGCGGGCGGACGAGCTGATGGAGAAGGGCGACCAACTGCTGCAGGCGTATGACGGCCCGTATGTGATCGAGTCGTTCCATCCGGGCGCGGTCAACTGGTACAAGGAGCACCGTCCGGAGGTGTGCCGCGGCCAGTTGGCAGAGCCGGCGTCGCTCACCGGTACCGGGGTCAAGGAGTGGCTGGCCGGGCTGTTGGCGTTCGATTGGATCTCCCGTCCGGACTTCGTGGCGTTCGACTGGCATGGCGGCCCCTCTCCGCAGCTGCGGGCCGCACGCTGGATGGGCGCGATACCGGTGTCGTGGACGGTTCGCAGCGCGGACGAACTCGCCGAATGCGACCAGTATTTCGACCGCCACATCTTCGAGTCGTTCGTTCCGGATAGCAAATAGTCCTTTTATATATATAGTGCGTGCCCCCCCGTCGCGAAGCGACTGGGGGCATTAGCGTCCGTAAGTGCGCGCCGAAACGACAAGTGCGCGCACTTACGGACGCAAACAGACCCATTTGCGTCCGTAAGTGCGCAGGGTCGTCGTTCCGGCGCGAACATATGAACGCAAATCACCTTCGGTGAGCATCGCATCGGCCAGTTGGCTCTTCCAGCGCTCCAATAAGTAAGGTAAGTTAACAAATAGCGGAAGACTTCCGCGAGATAGTGTTGTCGCGACGGGAAAAATCGCTGTTCTTTGAGGGGATTTGCGCAGGTCTTTTCATGCATACCCATTGGTATATGGCGAAAATTTCTATTTTCCTTGGAAAATAATAATGTTAACAACACACGTTCTTGTATTTTGTTAAGAGTGTTATCATAGAAAACTGAGACGCGCGTGTCGGGCTTCCGTCATGCGTATCCGCTCAAGGTTAAGCCTTAGTGCTCCATGATGAAGGTAAGGAAATATGAGAAAACGAGTGGTTTCAGTGGCCCTTGCGGTTGCGCTCGCTGTCGCCCCACTGGGGGTGGTCAGCACAGCGTCCGCCGCGCCGCTTTCTGCAAGTGATTTGCAGACTCTCGCGCTCCGTTCAGCGGCTAGCTCCAATGACGCGAACGCCAACGATGTCGCCACCGTCGCGGACGATGCTGCCGTGAACGGCTGGACGATTGACCGCAACACCGCCAAAGGCGGCGAAATTCTTGCAGCCGGCACTGGCGATTATGCAGGATGGACTCATTTCAAGTCCACCTCCGCCAACGGCAATGCCACCAGCAGCAGTGGCTATCCGGCTGTCGCCATTAGCGGCAAGACGATTGACCTGACTCGGGCTGGAGAGTTCTCCATCAAGGTCAAGTCCCCGCAGGCTGGTTCCGCGAACCGTTTCGGCTTCTACCTCGGCTACAAGGATCCGGGCAACGCCCTGTTCCTGGGCTATGACAAGGGGGGCTGGTTCTGGCAGAAGTATGTCGGCGGCAATGGCGATTGGTACAGCGGCACACGTGTCGCTGCCCCTGCCGCGAACGCTGAAATCACCGTCAACGTCTCCTGGACTGCCGCCAAGGTTGCCACGCTGACTATTGACGGACAGAAGGCGTTCGATGTGGATTACTCCTCGATGACCGCGCTGACCGACAAGCTCGCCATGAAGGCCGGCTCTTACTCCGGCACCAGCGAAGTCACTGATGTCTACTTCAAAAACTTCACCGTGGGTGAAGTCGCCAAGCACAACGTGACCGGCAAGGTCGTCGACGCCAGCGGCGCCGCCATCGCCGGCGCCGAAGTCGTCACCGGCAAGAACTCCGCCACCACCGCGGCGGACGGCACCTTCACCCTCACCGGCCTCGCCGCCGGCGACTACACGCTGACCGTGTCCGCCGAAGGCTACGATGACGCCACCAAGACCGTCACCGTCGCCGATGGCAATGCCTCAGTCGGCAACATCACGCTGAACAAGTCGGCCGAAGTCGCTACTGAGACGCTCTCCACCGCCGCCATGGACGTGCGCGTGAAGAAGAACTTCCCGTCCGTGTACGACTACACGATGAAGAAGCTCGACGGCAAGATCATGTACGGCCAGCCGAAGGACGTGCGCGTCATCACCATTAACGGCACCGACGTGACGCTGAAGGACTCCGACGTGACCTTCAAGAAGGTCAGCGCGACCGAGGCCCAGTACACGCTGAACGTCAAGAGCGGCGACAAGATCAACGCGGTCGTCACCGTGCAGATCAAGGTCGTCGACAATACGCTCAAGCTCAACGTCACCAAGATCGTGAACAAGGCGGATGACGCCAAGACCGAGGCCGAGGAGAACCCGGTCCAGACGATTGCGTTCCCGAACCAGAGCCTCATCTCCGTGCGCTCCGGTCAGGACGGCGCCCAGTTCACCGGCGCCCGCATGTCGTCCGACACTGCCAGGCCCGGTGACACCAACTTCGACATCACCGCCGACACCACGGTCAGCAATGCGAACGACTACACCTACGGCTTCGTCTCGGGCAATGGCCTGAGCGCCGGCCTGTGGTCCAACTCCGAGCACGACGGCACCACCGTCGGCAACACCGTCGCCGGCGGTGCGAGGAACACCCGCGTGCTCACCTCCACCCAGAAGGTCGGCAAGGCCACCTCCTTCGGTCTGGGCACTGCACCGTGGTACTACCACCGCGTCGTGACCGACACGAAGAAGAACACCTACACCGTCGAAGAGACCGACATGCCGAAGATGGCCGTCGCCATCGCCGGCGACGAGAACGAGGACGGCACGGTCAACTGGGAAGATGGCGCGATCGCATACCGCGACATCATGAACAACCCATACAAGTCCGAGGAAGTGCCCGAGCTGGTCGCATGGCGCATCGCCATGAACTTCGGCTCCCAGGCGCAGAACCCGTTCCTGACCACGCTTGACAACGTCAAGAAGGTCGCCCTCAACACCGACGGCCTCGGCCAGTCCGTGCTGCTCAAGGGCTACGGCAACGAAGGCCACGACTCCGGCCATCCGGACTACGGCGACATCAACACCCGCGCCGGCGGCGCCGCGGACATGAACACCCTGATGGAGAAGGGCACCAAGTACGGCGCCCGCTTCGGCGTGCACGTCAACGCGTCCGAAATGTACCCGGAAGCCAAGGCCTTCAGCGAGGACATGGTGCGTCGCAACTCCAGTGGCGGCCTGAGCTACGGCTGGAACTGGCTGGATCAGGGCATCGGCATCGACGGCATCTACGATCTCGCCTCCGGCATGCGCAAGTCCCGCTTCGCTGACCTCAAGAGCAAGGTCGGCGACAACATGGACTTCATCTACCTCGACGTGTGGGGCAACAACACCTCCGGCGCCGAGGACTCGTGGGAAACCCGCAAGATGAGCCAAATGATCAACCAGAACGGCTGGCGTATGACCACCGAATGGGGCGCCGGCAACGAGTATGACGCAACCTTCCAGCACTGGGCCGCCGACCTTACCTACGGTGGTTCCGCCATGAAGGGCGAGAATTCTCAGGTCATGCGCTTCCTGCGCAACCACCAGAAGGACAGCTGGGTCGGCGACTACCCGTCGTACGGCCAGGCCGCGAACGCCCCGCTGCTCGGCGGCTACAGCATGAAGGACTTCGAAGGCTGGCAGGGACGCAACGACTACGCCGCGTACATCAGGAACCTGTACACGCACGACGTGTCCACCAAGTTCATCCAGCACTTCAAGGTCGTCCGCTGGGTCAACAGCCCGCTCGATGCCACCTCCGTGAAGGATGCCTCCGTCAACAACGGCAACGAGCAGATCACGCTGAAGGACGACCACGGCAACGTCGTCGTCCTGTCCCGTGGCTCCAACGACACCAACAACACCGCGTACCGCAACCGCACCATCACGCTCAACGGCATCACCGTGGCGTCCGGCGCGGTCTCCCCGGGCAACAGCAACACCGTCAAGGGCACTGAGTCCTACCTGCTGCCGTGGCTGTGGGACGTGAACACCGGCAAGCTCGTCAAGTCCTCCGATGAGAAGCTGTACCACTGGAATACCCAGGGCGGCACCACCGAGTGGACCCTGCCGAAGGATTGGCAGAACCTCGCCTCCGTCAAGGTGTACCAGCTCACCGACCAGGGCAAGACCAACGAGAAGACCGTCGCCGTCTCCGGCGGCAAGATCTCGCTGACCGCCGAGGCCGAGACCCCGTACGTCGTGACCAAGGGCTCCGAGAAGCAGATCTCCGTCAAGTGGAGCGAAGGCATGCACGTCGTGGACGCCGGCTTCAACGGCGGCCAGAACACCCTCAAGGACAACTGGGCCGTCTCCGGCACCGGCAAGGCCGAGGTCGAAGGCACCAACAACGCCATGCTGCGCCTGACCGGTGACGTGAAGGTCTCCCAGAAGCTCACCGACCTGACCGCGGGCAAGCGTTACGCGATCTACGTGGGCGTGGACAACCGCACCAACTCCCCGGCCAAGATCACCGTGACCAACGGCACCAAGGTCCTCGCCACCAACGAGACCGGCAAGTCGATCGCCAAGAACTACATCAAGGCGTACGGCCACAACACGTACTCGAACACTGAAGGCGGCAGCAGCTACTTCCAGAACATGTACGTGTGGTTCGTGGCTCCGGAAAGCGGCGACGTCAAGGTGACGCTCTCGCACTCCGGCGCATGCGACAACACCGACCATGTGTACTTCGATGACGTGCGCGTGCTTGAGAACGGTTACAAGGGCCTGACGCTCAACGCTGACGGCACCCTGAAGACGCTCACCAACGACTTCGAGGACAATGCCCAGGGCATCTGGCCGTTCGTGGTCTCCGGCTCCGAAGGCGTCGAGGACAACCGTATCCACCTGTCCGAGCTGCATGACCCGTTCACGCAGGCCGGCTGGGATGTCAAGAAGATGGACGACGTGCTCGACGGCAAGTGGTCCGTCAAGGCCAACGGCCTGATCCAGAAGGGCACGCTGATCTACCAGACGATCCCGCAGAACGTCAAGCTGGAACCGGGCGAGACCTACAAGGTGTCGTTCAAGTACCAGTCCGGCTCCGACGACATCTACGCCATCGCCACCGGTGACGGCGAGTACAACGCCAGCACCGTCAAGCTCACCAACCTGAAGAAGGCCCTGGGCGAGGACGGCACGGCCGAGTTCGAGATCACCGGTTCCATCACCGGCGACAGCTGGTTCGGCATCTACTCGACCTCCACCGCTCCCGACCTGCAGAACACGTCCGATTCCGCCGCCAACTTCGGTGGCTACAAGGACTTCGTCCTCGATGACCTGAAGGTCGAGCACGTGGCATCCGCCGAGCACACCAAGGCCGACGCCGAGGCGAAGCTCAAGGAAGTCAAGGACACCTACGACGGCAAGAGCGGCGACTACTCCGCCGAAGTCTGGACCACGTACGTGAACACGGTGGCCGAGATCGAGGCGCTCATCGCCAAGGATAAGCCCGACTACACCACCGCCTACAACAAGGCTGTGGCGCTGGCCGAGTACATGAAGAACGCACCGGGCGACGACTCGAACGATGCGTACGACGTGGCGACCGACGCCTACACCGTCGAGGCGGGCAGCCAGCAGGCACTGTCGGGCGGCAATGAGGGCCCGGCAAGCCTCGCCCAGGACGGCAATGCCGGCACTCACTGGCACACCTCCTGGAGCGCCAACGCAGTGTCCGCCGGTACCGCCTGGTATCAGTTCAACCTGAACGAGCCGACGACCATCGACGGTCTGCGTTACATGGCCCGCAGTGGCGGCGCGAACGCGAACGGCAAGATCAAGAAGTACAAGATTACGCTGACGCTGTCCGACGGCACCACCAAGGACGTCGTCACCAATGGCACGTTCACCACGACCAGCGGTGTCTGGCAGAAGGTCAAGTTCGACGCGGTCAAGAACGTCACCAAGGTGCGCATCACCGCTCTCGAAACCGCGGGACAGTCCGCGGGCGAGGTGAACACGTACGCCTCCGCTGCCGAGCTGCGTGTCACCACGGTTCGCGACGTGCCGAGCACCGAGGTCAAGGTCAACAAGTGCGATCTGCAGAACCTGTACGATGACGCTTCCGCCCTGACCGAGGCCACCTACACCGCCGACACCTGGAAGGTGCTCGTCGCCAAGCGCGACGCCGCCAAGAAGGTGCTGGACAACGAGAACGCCACCGCGCACGACGTGGCTCTCGCCTACCAGAACCTGAAGGATGCCATCGCCGCCCTGGAAGAGCGCGTGGACACCTCCAAGCTCGCCGGCCTGGTCGCCGATGCCGAGAAGCTCAAGGAATCCGCGTACACCAAGGATTCGTGGGCCGCGTTCAAGAAGGCTCTGGATGCCGCCAAGGCCGTCCTGAACAATGCGAACGCCACCAAGGCTGACGTCGATGCCGCGTACAACGCGCTGAACGCCGCGATGAAGGCCCTGAAGCCCGCCTCCTCCAAGCCGACTCCGAACCCGGAGACGACCGACAAGAGCAAGTTGCAGGCCACCATCGATCAGGCCAAGGCCCTGGATCTGAGCGGTTACACGAAGAAGTCCGCCCAGGCCGTGCGTGACGCCCTCGCCAAGGCCCAGAGCGTCCTCGCCGATGACAACGCCACCCAGGCTGACATCGACGCCGCGCAGAAGGCCCTCGCCGACGCGATCGCCGCACTGGAGAAGGCCGATGCCAACGGCAACGCCATCTCCAAGACGGGTGCGAACGTCGCCGTCATCGGCATGGCCGGCATGATGCTGGTCGCCGCCGCTGGCGCGGTGTTCATCGCCCGCAAGCGCGCCGAGTGATATAAGTAAATAGAAATAGGGAGGTCGCCCTGTGGCGGCCTCCCTATTTTGTGTTCAATCCGTTATGGATGGCCAGGACCGCGTCATTTTGCCCCCGCCAGCGGGGGCAGATATGTAGCCCTTTGTTTTATATTTCAGGCGTAGATGTTTCTCGGGCGCATGTCCTCCGGCAGGCCCTCCAGCAGTGTCGCCACGGAGCCTTCCTCGAAGACGGAGCGGATGCCGGCGGCCAGCAGCGGCGCCACCGACAGCACGGTCATGTTATCCAGGCGCTTCTCCTGCGGCACTGGCACAGTGTCCATCAGGATGATTTCGCGGGCGCCGCAATCGCGCAGGCGCTCCACGGCCGGGCCAGACAGCAGACCATGCGTGGCGACCAGAGTCACCGAGGCGGCGCCGGAGTTGCGCAGTGTGCGCACGGCCTCGCAGATTGTGCCGGCGGTGTCGATCATGTCGTCCACCACCACGCAGTCGCGCCCCTGCACGTCGCCGATGATGCCATGCGCTTCGGCATGGTTCGGGCGCGTGATGTCGCGAGTCTTGTGGATGAACGCGAGCGGGAGCCCGCCCAGCTTAGCGGCCCACTGCTCGGAAACCTTGATGCGGCCGGCGTCGGGGGAGACGATCGTCGCCTTGTCCATAGGCACGTGGCTGCGCACGTAGTCGATCAGCACGGGCATGGCGGTCAAATGGTCGACCGGGCCATCGAAGAAGCCCTGCTCCTGCGCGGCATGCAGGTCGACGGTGACCAGACGATTCGCTCCCGCGGTGCGGAACAGGTCGAACATCAGGCGGGCGGTGATCGGCTCGCGGCCCTGATGTTTCTTGTCCTGACGGGAGTAGCCGAGGAACGGTGCCACGACGGTGATGGACTTGGCGGAGGCGCGCTTGAGGGCGTCGATCATCAGCAGTTGCTCCATCACCCACTTGTTGATCGGGTTGGTGTGGCACTGCAGCACAAACACGTCGGCGCCTCGAACCGGCTCCGCGAACCGCACATACATCTCACCGTTGGCGAAGTCGTATGCGGTGGTGGGCAGCACGTTGATGCCGAGATATTGAGCCACTTCATTGGCAAGCTCAGGATATGCGCGGCCCGTCACCAAGGCCAGTCGCTTATCGGGTGTGCCCTCAAGGATCGCCGACATGTTTTTCCGCTCTTTCCGTCGATAGTTTCGTTACCGTTCACCGTGGTGATACGTTGCCGTACACAAACCTTATCCAATATACAAGAACCCGCCGTCCCAAGAGGAACGGCGGGTTGCGATGCTCACGGATTCTTCCACTTACGGCACGGTGCGCGCAGCAGGTGCCCCGTGCCGGGCGAAATCATTCCGATCAGTCGTCGTCCAGCGTGATGTCCAGCTTGTCGCCGTCCAGCGTGAACTGCCCGCTGATGCTGAAGCTGGTGGAACTGTCCGTCGGCTCCCAGGAGTCGTCATAGTTCTTGTACTCGTACGCCACCTTGGCTTCGCCGCCGTACACGTAGAAGCTGCCCGAGTCGATGCTGAGGTCATCAGTGGTGACGGTCGGGTATTCGGTGATGTTCCATGCGATGTTGCGGTAGTCGTCATCGGAACCGTACATGCTGAACGGGCAGCCTTCAGGCTGTGCATCCGTGGACTTGGCGCAGGTATCCAGCTTGTCCTTGATCTTCGCGTTGATCTCGTCTGCCAGAGCGTCGGTCGGCTCGGCAGAGATCGAGGCGGAGGATTCGGAGGAGGTGGTCAGCGTCGTCGAATCCGCGGTCAGATACTTCGACGTGACCGGTTTCACCGTGTACGAGCCCGGATACACCTTGAAGGTGTAGGTGCCGGAATCGGATGCTGTGGCGTTCTTCGCGCCGACCTTGACACCGTTGACGGTGAAGTTGGTGATGGCCGGTGACGCGTAGACGGAGATCTCCTTGACCAGCGGCGTCGTGATGTTCCAGTTCTTGAAGATCAGGAACTTGGATCCGTTCGGCGCGACCGTCAGAATGTCGGTCATGGACTTGCCGCCCAGCGTGTACGAGATCCGCATCGTGCGGGAGCCGTCCGCGTTGTCGGTGGCGGAGATGATGCGCTGGTTGCTGATCGTGGTCTTGTCGCCCTTGGAAGCCGCATTGGTGAGCAGCGTGCGCTTGCCGTTGGCGACCTGCGGGTCGGAGATGCCGTTGGCCTTGTCATAGTCGCCGGACGCGATGGCCGACAGGTAGCTCTTCGCGGTGTTATCGGCGCTGAACATGGTGGAGTTGACCACTGCGTAAGCGATACCGAGCAGGGCAAGCACGCCGACGATGGCGCTGATGATGATGATGGTCAGCTTCTTCTGCTGCGGGGTCATGGCCTTGGCTGCAGTCGGGGCGGCGGGAGCAGCCACCGGAACGGGGGCGACAGGTGCAGCTGCAGGAGCGGCAGGAGCGCCGGCAGGAACTTGGACAGTCGGGGCACCACCTTGGGCCTGAAAGGCCGCGGCGTCGGTGCCGGCAGCGGGAACCCCCTGAACCGGAGCACCGGGAACCGGAACGCCCTGAACGGGAACGCCCTGAACGGGAACGCCCTGAACCGGGATGCCAGCTGCGGGTGCGGTCGGCGCTCCGGTGCCGGCGCCAGGCTGTCCGCCGAAGGACTGCTGCGGGCCTGTGTAGCCGGCGGCCGCGGCGACCTGTGACGGGAAGCGACCAAAGTGCGCTCCGCATGCCGCCGCATACGCGGTGACCTCGGCGGGCGTCGGGCGGACCGTGCCGCCGACGAACAGCTTCCATGCGCCGCCCATCGACAGCACCATGGCCGGGCCGAATGTCAGCGCCACCACCTCGATCAGGAACGACCATACGGCCGCGACGAGGAAGTACCATGCCGCGATGTTCAGCGACACGTCAGAGGTATCGGACTGCATGGTGTAACCCAGCGTCACGGACGTGAACAGGAACGTGACGATCAGCCAGATCACCAGCGTGGCGACCGGAGACTTCCACGAGTGCTGCCATCCCGCATATGCCGGATCATAGATGTTGCGGGCCGCGGCGCGCAACGCAATGTAGAACGTGGTGATAAGGAACACCACGAATACCAGCCACAGCTGCCACGGTGCGCTGATGGAGCCGACGTACTGGTTCGAGAAGCCGAACAACGACAGGTTAGCGATATTACCGCTGGCCGTGATGCCGACCGCGCCGAACGAGCCGAGCGCGAACGTCAGGAACGAAAGGTACGGCAGCAGAATCGGGAACAGCATGAACATCTGGCCGTTGTGCAGGCTGCTGGACAGCATGATCAGGCAAATGAAGCCGATCACCGTGAACACGACCGCGTAGATGAACGTCGCGTCAAGCAGCGTGCGCACGAAGCCGCGCGTGCGGTGAGCCCACTTCCAGGCCGCGGTGAACACGTTGTTGGAATCCGAGGCGTACTGGGCGAGCAGATAGCCGAAGAACGCGCCGATCGCGGCGAGCAGCAGCGTCATGAAATACGTACGGGCGGAGACGCCGGTCAGGATGGCCTTGGCCTGAATGCCGCCCATGCCGCCCATGCTGCCGGCTCCCAGCGTCAGCGGGAAGATCGCGGCGAGAATCAGATAGACGAATCCCATCACGACGCCGACGATGACGCTGCTGACGATGCCGGTCCACTTGAACCGGATGGCGAACTTATGCGCGAACCAGTATGCGCCGAACGCGGTGCCGAGAACCAGCGCCACGCCGGAAAGACCGACAGGCATCCATAGATGGCCGGACACGCCGAAGGACGACAGGGAGAGGTTGCCTCCGGTGATGCTGGGCGACAGTTGACCGGATACGCCCAGAACCATCACCAGAATCAGGAACTGGAAGAAGTTCGGCGTCACCGTGCCGGAACCGCTGGCGTCACTCATCATGCCGGACAGGCCGGGGACCATGCTCAGCTTGGACGCCCATGATGAGCCGGCCGACAAGAAGAAGATGGAGCCGATCAGGGCCAGCGCCATCGCGCCGATCAAGCCGAAGGCAAGGCTGATTGCGGCGGTCTGCAGCGAACGCGCGGAGAACAGCTCCTTGAACATCGGGTTGGGGACGAACTGCTGCGGAGCGCCGGGCTGAACCGGGGCGCCGGGTGCGCCGGGGGTAACGGGGACAGATGCGCCGGGGACGGGAGCACCAGGCGCGGGCGCAACAAAAGTGCCGGGAGCCGGTGCTGCAGCCGCAACAGGTGCGGCGGCGGGAACTTCTCCGGCCGGAGCGGCGACTGGCACTTCTGCCGCCGGGACGGGAGCTGCAGGAGCTTCTTGTGCGGGGACTGGTTCGGGAACCGCCGGGAAGGCCGGCTCGGCCGCGGGCTGTTCCGCGCCGGGGAATGCGGGTGCCGGCTCGGGCTGCGGTGCCGCGGCCTGCGGGGCCGGTACGGGCTGCGGTGCCGCGGCCTGTGGGGCCGGTACGGGTTCAGGGAATGCGGCGACGGGAGCGGGTGCTTCCGGCTGGGGCGCGGCTGCGGTGCCGTGTGGAGCGGTGCCGAGCACGGTCGAATCTTCGACGTTGTCGTTGCTGTTTGCTGCGGCGACCGCGAGCGTCTGCCCGCATTGCGTGCAGAATCGTGCGGCGCTGGACAGCGTGGCGCCGCAGTGAGGACATATCATGACAAGCCCCTTTCTTGGTTTGCTCTTCCCTCCTTATTGTATAGTCGCCACGTCATCTTCAGCAGCTTATTCGCGGTATTTGGGCGGGGCATATAAGGTATGTTTTCGCCCCCATCGGGCAGGTAATCCGATATCCGATAGGGGCGAAAACATGCCAATGCATTCTCTGTGCCTGTGGCGTCATCTGTCCATGAATACGTTGCCGTTGGCGGCGAGGCATGCCAGCACTTCCGGTTTCTTCATGTCATACGTCGTGTTGACGGTCTCTCCGGGAGCGGCATGACCCATTGCGTTCGCCTCCTTCTCGTATTGTTCGACGGTGTAGGATTTCGGCACCAGCCCGGCGCGCTTAAGGCAATCGACTGCCCCCTCCTCATGAGACGCATACAGATTGGGATTGCCGACTTGTGCCATATACAACGCGTCCACCGAATCCACGGTGGCGATTCCACACGCGTTCAAGTCCTTGGCCTTTTTTTGGATGTAGTCAAGGTCATCGGCTTTATCTGAAGGCAGTATGTCTCCCTGCGGCTGCTGGATGCCGTTGGAGTAAGTTTTCAGTGTCGGCCTCGGATAGCCCTTGTCTTGGACGCACGTGATGTATCGGCTCCATGCGGCCTTGTAATCGGACAGACTTATTTTGCCGCTTGTCGCGGCCTTGCGCAGTGTCGCTTTCTGCGCGGGGTCCATTCCGGAGTCCTGGCCGAGCAGCTGCGTCGCATAAGCCTGCAAAGATGAGGCGAGACGGTTCCCGCCCGAGCCGGAATCCGTTGCTTGGTTCGTGTTCCGTGCCGTGCCGCATCCGCACAGCATCGCAATGGAAAGCGTAATGACGGCGATGACGGCGATGGCCATCGTCACCGTACGACGGGATGCCGGAATATGTCCCATTCTTACTCCTCTTACCCCGATATGCATTATCTCAACGTATGAGAATGTCTTTTTACCAACGGGTGACACTCTTCCCCGTGACAGCACTATTGTTTGCCATGCGTATCCACAAATGCGGTCCTAGTTTCGGCGAACTCATGGTCGCACCTTTGTATTGATAGATCACAAAACCATGCAAGTTCCCGGTGTAGTACGCATTCCTATACGGCCAGGTGCCGGACACAGCTCCACTTCCGGCGAATTGCATATCCCCAAGTGCGCTACCGCTTGTCCAGCATCCAGCGTTCTTGTTTGTGCATCCCCTTGTTACGGTGATGGCTTTGACATTCATGGATGAAGGAGGAATCACGTTTAGAAGTTTGCCGGTCGATGGTTCTATGACTGCTACAGAGCCGGGCTTGGCCATGATGATTTTGCTGCCGTCTGCATCAGTGACGACTTCATATGTGGAGTCAAAGCCAGAAGCCTGCTTGGGCGACATCGATACGAACGATGCGGCGAGAGTCAGCAAAACAGCCAACAATGTTATCTGGAACCTTTTGGTTGCCGACATGATAATCTCCTCTTCGAAATTTCGTCAGTCTTCAAATTATATATCTAAAAAGACATCTCGGTCAAATGGTTGCGGACGTCATTTGGGGTCCGTATCGCAGTATATCTGCAGGGGAATGCTGTCATGCAGTGTAACGTTGAGCGCAGGATAGTCACGAGGAGAGATTATGCGGTGTTCCCGTTGTGGTGCGAATGTCGTTGAGGGCGATAGATTCTGCGAGAACTGCGGGGCGCCCGTAGCCGTGCAGGCGGGTTCCGTGTGCACGGTGTGCGGCCAGCAGTCGGAACCCGGAATGCGGTTCTGCCAGCAGTGCGGTGCCGAGCTGTCCGCCGGCCCGCAGCCCGCCCAGCCGGTGCCGACCGCCCAGCCGGTGCCTCCTGCACAGCCTTATCAGGCTGTTCAGCAGTACGCGGGGCAATACGGTGCCGCCCAGCCCGGTGCCGTCTTCCCGCCGCAGGCCGTGCAGCCGCCAGCCCAACCGTCACGGCCTGGAGAGTCCGCCGGCAAGGGCAAGAAGAAGACCGCGCTGATCGTCGGCATCATCATCGCCGTACTCGTCGTGGCGCTTGCCGCCGGATTCGGCGTCTGGTGGTTCATGCTGCGTGATTCCGGCACCCAATCGGCTCAGACGCAGTCGACATCCCAGCAGAGCGGCAAGACCAAGTCCGGCGACAGCAAGGCCGCGAAAGACGACAAGCCCTGCACCGCTGCGCCCGATGCCGAGCTGGGTTCCGTCGACCACAGCGACGCCAATCTCGTCGCGCAGCTGCAGCTCACCTCCAACTGCGCGTCGACGAAGGACGGCGACACGGCGGAGTTCAAGGAATCCGACGTCAAGGTCAGCATCAAGGACGATGATGGCAATGTCATCGCCTCGGCCGTCTTCGACTTCTCCAAGCGGCCGGTCAAGTTCAATGGCGAGACGGCCAACGTCGCGCTCGAATTCACCACGAGGCAGTACTGGCGCCCGTACGACCAGATCGAGACCGGCAGCGCCGAGGTCATCCTGCAGACCGGTCAGAGCGGCACCGGCGAGGCGGGCAGTGCGGACGGCGACGCGTTGGCAGGCTCCGACATCGACAGCGAGGACGCCGAGCGGTACGCGCAGCTTGCGTTGAGCTGGCAGCTCAAGCATGACGAATCCGCCGCATCCCGCTTCTACACCACCTACACCACGCAGCTGTCCAGCAAGAAAAACGACATGAAGGCCGACGGCAAGACCTGGCATTACGTGGACATCTACGAGCAGTTCCTGCAGCAGCGCATCAAGCACAAGAACGCGATCCTGATCTGGTCCGGCGATTACCCGACGTACACGAAGGCCGACGCTTCGACCGCGTATTACGTGATCCTGTCGGGTGATACGGTCGACTCGGTGAAGGCCGGCGACGCATGGTGCAAGTCGAACGGCTATGGTGCCGCGGATTGCGCGGTCGTGGATTTGCAGTAGGACGGATTACTCCCCAGTCGCTTCGCGACAGCCCCCGCAAGCTGTCGCGGGCATGGCGTAGCTTAGAGAAGTTGCTGTTTTCAGCAGCGCGTATACACACTCCTGCCATGGATAGTCCATGGCCGACTAGTCCGAAGGAGGTGGGTGATGTCTGCGCATAAGTACGAACTGATGTTCATTGCCGATCCTGAGCTGGATGAGCGCGGTCTGAAGAAGTTGACCGAGCAGTATCTGGAGCTCGTCACCAAGGAAGGTGGTTCCGTCGAGAACACCGATATTTGGGGACGTCGCAAGCTCGCTTACGAGATTGACGGCAAGACCGAAGGCAACTACGTGGTGGTCAACTACACGACCACTCCCGAGGTCAGCGCCGAGCTCGATCGTGTGCTCAACCTGAACGAATCCGTCGTCCGCACGAAGATTCTTCGTAAAGACGCCAAGTAAGCCGTATGAGTTTCTGATTGTTCGCGACTCGCTGAACCAAAGGTAAGAAGGTAAGTCATGGCAGGCGAAACCATCATCACCGTGGTGGGCAACCTCACGGCAGATCCCGAACTGAGGACCACGGGAAACGGCGCTTCCGTCGCCAGTTTCACCATCGCCTCTACCGCGCGTACCTACAATCGCAACACCGGGCAGTTCGAGGACGGCAATGCGCTGTTCATGCGCTGCTCCGCCTGGCGCGATCTCGCCGAGCATTGCGCCAGCACGCTGTCCAAAGGCATGCGTGTCATCGCGCAGGGGCGTCTCCAGCAGCGCTCGTATCAGGCGCAGGACGGCTCGAACCGCACCGTCATCGAGATGACGATTGATGAGATCGGCCCGTCGCTGCGTTACGCGACCGCGCAGGTCACGCGCACGTCCAGCGGCAACGGCCAAGGCGGATTCGCCGGCCGTGGCAATGGCGGCAATGGCGGATTCAACGTCGGTCAGGGCAATGGCGGCGGTTTCGGCGGCAACGCCGGCGGCTACCAGGGTGGCCGTGGCAATGGCGGCTTCAGCGGTGGCTATCAGGGTGGCGGCAATGGCGGCTACCAGGGTGGCGCGTCCGCTGCGGGCAACGCCGGCCAGAGCGCCGCGCCCGCGACCGATCCGTGGGGCACGTCCGGCGATGCCGGCTCGTCCTTCGGTTCGTTCGGTGGCTCGTCCGATTTCGGTGGCGATTCGCAGGAACCCGAGTTCTGATGCCCGTCCGCGGCCATATGAAGCCGCGCGACGCACGTAACAATCCAGAAGCAAGCATTCAATCGTAATTTTCAAGGAGAACATCATGTCACGTAAGAGGCCGCAACCGCCGGTCAAGCCGTTCAAGAAGAAGCCGAACCCGCTGAAGGCCGCCAAGGTCACCGAGATCGATTACAAGGACGTCGCGCTGCTGCGCAAGTTCATCTCCGATCGCGGCAAGATTCGTTCCCGCCGTATCACCGGCGTGACCGTGCAGGAACAGCGCGAGCTCTCCAAGGCGATCAAGAACGCCCGCGAGATGGCCCTGCTGCCGTACGCCACCACCGGTCGCTGAGTTAGGGAGGATAGGAAATGGCTGAATCCAAGGTTATTCTCACCCAGACCGTTGCCAACCTGGGCCACTCCGGCGATGTCGTCGCCGTCCGTTCCGGCTACGCCCGCAACTACCTGATCCCGCAGGGCCTCGCCTTCGCGTGGACCAAGGGCGCCGAAGCTCAGATCGTGCAGATGAAGCGCGCTCGCCTGGCCAAGGCCGTCGCCACCCGCGAGGATGCCGTCGCCGCCAAGGCCGCCATCGAGGGCACTACCGTCGAGATCGCTGCCAAGGTTTCCGAGTCCGGCAAGCTGTTCGGTAGCGTCACCGCCGAGCAGATCGCGCTGGCTCTCTCCGACAAGGCCGCGGTCAACCCGAAGGCCATCGAGGTCGAGCCGATCAAGACCACCGGCGACTTCCCGGCTAAGGCCGCCCTGCACCCGGAGATCACCGCCTCCTTCTTCGTGAAGGTCGTCGCCGAGTAACTCCGGCCCATCAGACAGATTATCGTCTGAGCTTAAGCATCAGCCCCTCCGCCGCTCCGTGCGGCGAGGGGCTTTTTGTATTGTTCCAAGTCGCAGCGAATGATTCTCAATAAGGAAGGTGCGAGGATTGCGAACATTTACGCACAAGTGAACAATATGAGACAACGTTGTTTTCCAAGGATTTGCGGACATTGATGTTCATTTGGAGTTGCGGCGGGCTCGCACCTTTCTTAATGAGAATGATTTGCTGCGAGGATGGGCGTTCTCAAGACGCGGAAGCCAAGCCAGCCCCGTTCAACTCGTTGACAGCGGCGAACGGCATCACCCTCAAAGCCGGTGAGTTCCTGCTGCTCAAGGCCGGCGCCACCTGCACCAGCGCGACCCAGACCATCGACGGCGCCTCGGTCAAGACCGGCCTGCGCGTCATCAACTCCAAAGGCGCCAAGGACGCGCCCATCACCATCGGAGCGTACGGCGAAGGCGCCGCGCCCATCATCGCCGGTGCGGGCGTCAGCGAGACCATCCTGCTGAAGAACTCCGAATACATCACAGTGCAGGGCTTCGAAGTCACCAACACTGATGCGAACGCGGCCGATTACGAAAAATACATGCGCCGCGGCATCGCCGTGGACGCTCGGCAACGCCGACAACACGAAGAACAACGACGCCGGTGGTGCCACTCGGCGCCCGAAGTCCGAACTAAACCAGACCGACGCCGTAGTCTCCGGCGAGTACGCGGCGAACAGCTCACCCCGTACAAGGGCGACACCATCAACCAGCGCACGCTGTCCGCGACGCCGGGCAAGAGACGTACCGTCTCGGCCTGTGGGCGACGCTTGGCAAAAGCAACGACGACACCCCGTCCACGCTCAAGGTGCAGGTCAAGTTCAACCTCGCGTCGCTTGGCGCCGTCAGCTCGTTCAGCCAGTACCGCAAGACCGTGCTGAGCGAGACCGTGGACGCCGAAAGCAAGGAAGGCGGCAAAATTCACTACAGCGGGTCGTTCATCGTGCCGCTCGACGTGGACCCGTATGCCGCGCTGTGGGTCGCCATCTCACAGACCGATCTGGCCTCCGGCTCGTTCGCGTACATCGACAACGTCACGCTCGTCGAGGACTCCGCGGCCGTGTCCGACGTTGCGTCGATCGCCGTGACCACTCAGCCGACCAAGACCGAATACGCCATCGGCGACGCGCTCGACCTGAGCGGCATGGCCGTCACCGCCACGATGTCTGACGGCACACCGCCGAGCTCGGCGAGGGCGAATACACGGTCTCCGAGTTCGACTCGTCGACCGCCGGCGAAAAGACCATCACGGTGACGTACGCCGCCGATACCTCGCTTACCGCCACGCTCAAGGTGACGGTGAAGGAGGCCGAGCCGGTCGACACCGTGCCGCCGGTGATTTCCGGTGCGGATGACGTGGCCGTGGAGTTCGGTGCGTCGTTTGATCCGATGGCGGGTGTGAAGGCGGTTGATGATGTGGACGGTGATGTGACCGGTGCCGTGAAGGTGTCCGGTGACACAGTGGACACGAGCAAGCCCGGCGCGTACACGTTGGTGTACACGGTGAGCGATGCGGCCGGTAACGAGGCGTCCGTGACCCGTGTGGCCACCGTCAAGGAGAAGTCCGGCGAGACGCCCGTCGAGCCTGGCGACAAGGATCCGGACGGCGACAAGGAGCCCGACAAGGAGCCGGGCAAGGATACCGACAAGGACGGTGATAAGGACGACCAAGGCAACAAGAAGCCGGGCCTGTCCGCGACTGGCGCCTCGGTGTCCGTCGTTGCCATCGCCGCAATCGGCCTGCTTGCGACGGGCGCCGTGTCTGTAGCGGTTCGCCGCCGTCGCGACATCTAAGGCGCGGATTTCCTGAGTCGCGTTGGCCCTGATCGGCTCAGGGCCAACGCATGGCATTGATGCCGGTCGAATGGCTGTCCCATTCGACCGGCATCTTCGTCTATTTTGGCCTTGCCCGGCGTGATTCCACGATGTATGTGCTGCTATCTTCGTTTCGAGGGGTTGATTCCACTGCCTGGGAACATCTATCTGCGTTTCAGGGGGTGGCCAAAACACTATGCACGGAATATATAGGGCATTTGCTCATTGAAATCATGCGGTTTGCGTGATGTTTATACTTTGCTACCAACCCCCTGAAACGCAGATAGATGTTCGTCGCGGCCTGAATCAACCCCTTGAAACGCAGATAGGGGCGGATTGCGAGGATCACCCGGGCGGGGGCATGCTTCCAGTGGCGAATTAGGGGTGATTTGACTCGGGCGCACCCCCTCGACGAAAACAAAAAAGGCCAGAATCTTTCGATTCCGACCTTGCTTGTGCCCCCGCAGGGATTCGAACCCTGGACACGCTGATTAAGAGTCAGCTGCTCTAACCAACTGAGCTACAGGGGCGTTGGTCATTTCTTGAGCCGAGTGATAACTATACTCGGAACTCGCTGCGATGCAAATCGGCATGTCGCGTACGGCGTGTCGCGAGTAATTCCAATGGGTTCCACATGACTGCACCCAAGTGTGCATGGCAGGGCAGGGTGTGAATCACCGGGGATTCTGCCGTCCAATCCGCCCGTATCGCCGTTCGTCAAGGGGTAAAGTGTACAATCACGTCGTTTGCTTTCGCACCCAGCGAAATTGAGTCGCCGGGAGTACGAGAGAAATCCAATCATCCAGAGACCGTGAGCAGTCAGCCATGTCTGCGATGCGGTGGAGAGAAAAGAAGAAGCCGTGGAATATTCCCTCTTTACCAAGCTGGCTGCCGAGTTCTTCGGCACCGCCATCCTGATGATCTTCGGCAATGGCTCGGTCGCCAACGTCGAACTCAAGAACACGAAGGGCCACCACGCCGGATGGCTGAACATCGCCATGGGCTACGGTTTCGGCGTCATGTTCCCGGTGCTCATGTTCGGCGGCGTGTCCGGCGCCCACATCAACCCGGCCATGACCCTCGCCCAGGCGATCAACGGGCTGTTCCCGTGGAGCGACGTGCTGCCGTACATCGTGGCGCAGCTGCTCGGCGCACTGCTGGGACAGTTCATCGTGTACCTGACGTATTACCCGCACTACAAGGAGACCGAGGACGCGGAAGCGATCCTCGGCACGTTCTGCACGACCGACGCCGACAACGACAAGATCAACTACTTCCTCAACGAGATGTTTGGCACGCTGGTGCTGGTGTTCGGTGCGCTGTGCTGCCTGATGCTGCCGTGGGGTTCGAAGGATTTGGCGGCCGCGTCGATCGTGGTTGGCTTCATCGTATGGGGCTTGGTGACCTCGATGGGTGGCCCGACCGGCCCCGGCCTGAATCCGGCCCGCGACCTGATGCCGCGTCTGCTGCACGCGATCCTGCCGATTCCGAACAAGGGTGCCTCGCGTTGGGGAGAGGCGTGGATTCCGGTCGTCGCTCCGATTGTGGGCGCCATCGTCGGCGCGTGGCTGTACGTGTTCTTCTTCGCGTGATTTTTGCGCGAACCGCGTGAGCCGCGGCGGGCTCGCGTGACGCCACGCGTGTTGCGCGGCCCCACGGCTGACGGGATACAATGCTGGGAGAGACGCCTGCGAAAAGTGTGCCCTTGTGCTCGCGCTTTCGCGGGGCGGCGCGGCTTGACCTATGACGTTGCTGGGAGTGATTGAAGTTGCAGCGGTTGCGTGGTGACGATATGCGTCGGGTGTTCCGCACCCGGCGCATTGCCGTATGTGCGGGGTTGATTTTGGCGCTCGTGTTGTTTGTTCTTGCGGTGCGGGCGAGCGTACTTCGCGTGCCGGGCATGGGCGGTGAGCGGTCGTCCATCGCGCAGCCAAGTGTGACAGCGCAGCCGCAGTCTGCGGGGGAGCAGAAGGGCGGCGATTCCGCGAAATCGTCGGCCACCGCGAAATCCACTAATTCCGAGGCACAGTCAAACGGGCATGACCCCTCGAAGCCGTTCTCGCAGGCGCAGCGGCGCGAGATTCTCGAGAAGGCGCAGCAGACCGCGGCGGCCAGCGGCAAACCCCGCCACGAATACCATTACTGCGTGTCCACCAAGGGGAGCGTCGGCGATACCGGCGAGTTCGGGCGCACGGTGTACGCGACGCTGAATGATTCGCGTGGGTGGCCCCGTGCCGGTCTCACGTTCGTGGAGAGCGGTTCCAGCAAGTGCGACATGACGTATATTCTGGCCGCGGCGGAGTATATGAAATCGTTTTCGTCGCTTTGCTCGTCGCAGTACAGCTGCCGCGTCGGCAATCAGGTGATCATCAATTATGACCGTTGGCGCGAGCCGACCGACAGCTGGCTGAAGGGCGGCGGCAATCTGGCGAATTATCGCACGATGGTCATCAACCATGAGACCGGTCACCGGCTCGACCATCGCGACAATGAGACCGTATGCCAGCAGGCAGGCAAGCCGGCGCCGCTGATGCAGCAGCAATCGATATCATTGCGCGGCTGCACGATCAACGAATGGCCGCTCGACTCGGAGCTCTGGGCGCGGTGGTGATCGGACGATTCGCGCCGACGCCGTCCGGACGAATGCATATCGGTAACGTGTATGCGATGCTGGGTGCGTGGCTGTCGGCTCGTGCGGGTGGCCCAGAGCGTACAAGCCGGACGGGCGGTGGAGCGGGCGATGCGGATTGCCCGAATAACGTGAATCGCGTGGATGGCATGAGTGGCGCAGCCGATCCAGGCGATGCGGACGGCGGGCGAGGGCGCATGCTGCTGCGCATCGAGGACATCGACACCCCACGCGTGCTGCCGGACGCGGACCGCTGGATCATGGACGATCTGGCATGGTTGGGACTGGACTGGGATGGAGAGCCGGTATACCAGTCGCGGCGGCTCGACATCTACGAGCAGGCGTTGCGCGCGCTTCAGGGCATTGACTTGCGAGACGCCGCCGCGTTCGGTGGCCGTGATGGCGTTGACGGCACCGAGACCACTGCGCTGATATACCCGTGTTTCTGTTCGCGCGCCGACATCCGTGCGGCCTCGGCGCCGCAGGAGGGCGACCGTTTCGTCATGTATCCCGGCACATGCCGGCGCGCGCTCGCCGAGCATCCGCGACAGGTCGAGCAACGCTTGGCGAATGGTGATCGGCATTCGCTGCGCATCGCCATGCCTGTCGCCGGCGACGCGCGTGCCGTGGTCACCGTGCATGATCGCGTGTTCGGGAACTGCCGATTCGATTTGCCGCGCGATTTGGGCGATACGGTGGTGCGACGGGCGGATGGTCTGTTCGCCTATCAACTGGTTGTCACGGTTGACGACTTGCTGATGGGTGTGGATGACATCGTTCGCGGGCGTGACCTGTTGCGATCCGCCGCGCTGCAGCTGTACATCCGTGAGCGGCTGCTCGACGCCGGCTTCGGGGATAGCTCGGATGGCGGCGTTGCCGCGGCTCATCGCGATATCCGTTTCGCACATCTTCCGCTGATCGACAATGCGGCCGGGCGGCGGCTCGCCAAGCGTGAACGGTCGCTGGATATGGGAACGTTACGCAAACATGGCGTCACGGCGCATCAGGTGATCGGCTATTGCGCGTGGCTGCTCGGATTGCAGCAAGAGCCCGAGCCGTGCGCTGCTGCCGACCTGTTGCATGGATTTTCGTGGGATGCGCTCGCCGCGGATTCGCAGGATCGTTCCATCCCCGACGACCCGTTCAGCATCGGATTGTGAGATTCCTCCTCTATATGCTGCGTGCGGAGCCGTTTCGCGCTTCGGCCCCAGCCTCGCATCGCTCGACGCCCCGCCAGCGGGGGTCCACGCCGGAAGTTCCCGGTTTCTCTAGCCGATTCGCCCTCATCCGTGGGCATACTAATATATGGTGCAGCAAGACGGATAGGGAGCATATGATGACCGCTTACATGGATCACAAGGATCTGACCAATGAAAGCATCGACGAGACGCGGGCGACGCAGATTCGCGATGGCGTGCATCGCGTGCTTGACGCCATCGCCGAAGCCGAGTCGGCGGCCGGTCGCGCTCCCGGTTCGGTGAAGCTGCTGGCGGCGACGAAGACCCGTGACGTCGGCGAGATCATGGCGGCGATCGATGCGGGCATCCGCATGATCGGCGAGAACCGCCCGCAGGAGGTCATGGCCAAGGCCGAGGGACTGCGTCGCCTGTGCGCGGACCGGGGATTTGCGCTCGGCACAGGCGACGGCGACACCACTCGACCGTCTGACGCCGAACACATCCCGTTCCATCTCATCGGCCAGCTGCAGGCCAACAAGATCGGTAAAATCCTCCCCGACGTCAACACCATCGAATCGGTGGACGGCGTCGAACTGGCGCAGCGCATCGCCCGCCGTGCCGTCGCCCGTGGAATCACGGTCGGCGTGCTTCTGGAAGTCAACGAGTCCGGGGAGGCATCGAAATCGGGTTGCGACCCGCAGGCTGCCGTCGACATCGCCGCACAGATCGCACAGCTGGACGGCATCCGGCTCGAAGGCCTGATGACCATCGGCGCACACGTCGATGACGAGGCCACGATTCGCGCCTGCTTTGCGCATCTGCGCGGCACGCGCGACACGATTCTCGCCTCTCGCGCGCCCGGCACCGAGCACTGCACGGAACTGTCGATGGGCATGACGCACGACATGGCGCTCGCCATCGCGGAGGGTGCGACGATTGTGCGCGTCGGAACGGCGATTTTCGGCGAACGCGCGTTCATCTGACGGATTGCGGCAGGCCTCGGCGGAAAGGGGCCGGGCTGTAGCGCCCGCGCTGCGCTGCCGGCTTCTCGACTGCCGTTTGATGGTGGGCATACGATGGGGGTATTGGTGTCGGCTGACGGCAACGTGAGGTGAGTGCGGTCATGAAACGTGATGATATGCGGGCGAGCCGCGGCGCGCGGACTGACGAGAGTGAAGAGGGTGCCGTGCCGGTGTCATCGAGTGATGATATCCGTGTCCATGCCGTGGTGGCGGGTCTGGTGCAGGGCGTCGGATTCCGGTATTTCACGGTGATGACCGCCGGCAAGCTCGGCCTGGGCGGTTGGGTGCGCAACTGCTACGACGGCTCGGTGGAGGTCGAGGCGCAGGGGGAACGCGGCAAGGTCGCCCGTCTGATTTCGGCACTGAAGCAGGGGCCGCGCTATGCCGATGTCGAACGAGTGGACGTCACCGAGATCCCGCTGCAGGAGCTGAAGCCGGCCCGTCATGGGTTCCCCTCGTTCGGCGTGTTCTACGAGCGATAGTTTCGGGTCTATTGAGACGGAACTGTTCCGCCGGCAGATGATGGTAAATGACGTTAGCCGATGGTTCAGCCCACTGTCAGAAGCAATATATAACTCTGCCCCCGCTGGCTGGCTCTTGCGAAGCGGGCAGGAGCGGTTTGCGTTCCTAAGTGCGCGCTGAAACGTTCAGCCTGCGAACATAAGAACGCAAATCGCACGTTTTGCGTTCTTATGTTCGCGTACTCGTCGATACGGCGCGCACTTAGGAACGCAAAAGAGTCCGCGTAATCTCACGACGAGAGCCTCCCTCAGTCTTGTTGTGCTTTGGCGGGAGCAGACACTTCGCTGATACAGCGGTATACCTCTTATGTAAGAGGCCTCAGGCCCTGATTTAAGCCGTATTTCGGTATATTTCCCAAGAATTTTCCCCGTAGGGAAGGGGGTATGGCCTGATTCCCGAGGACCTTATGCCGCAAGGGCTGTGAAAGCGGTTTTTCTGCGGGGGGGGGCATGTATTCGGCGTTATTTCAATGTTTCGGGGGATTGCGTCGATTTTTGGGTGCGGATACGGTCAGGAGTTAACAGGACGGTGGAGGTCGATGATTTGCGCGTGCTGCGACGGTGAGAGTCGCAATCGTGAGTCTTTGTCGAACTGCTGAACGCCGGATGAAGAGTTCTGGAAATGATGGAAGGGATGCTTATCGTGACTAAGCAGAATCGGAAACCATCGCATACGAGGGCGATGCGCTCTCGCCTGATCGCGGCCGCCGTATCCGTCGCGACCGTTCTTGGACTTGCCGTCACCGGCACTGCGATTGCGGCCAATGTGGGGACAGTCGCACCCGAAGCCGCGCAGTCGGCCACGACGCAGGCATCACAGGCCGGCACCGGCCCGATCAGCGGCGTCGCACAGGGCGACAGCGCTCAGCAGGGGGTGCCATCTGCCCTGACCGATCGCGCCGGGACTGGTGCTTCGGGGCAGACCGCCACGGTCAAAGCGTCGGCTGCGCCTCGCGCCACGGCGAACGACAGCAAAGTGAAGATAAACCTATTCGATTATTGGGACAGCAGTGATCCGAAGGGCCCGGCAAAGGCCGCTGGCAAAGAGAACGTGAACTATGCCACGGGCGGTACCAGCAGAAATGAGGCGGCTGCAGCATTCTACTTCAACTACTTCAACGGAAAAGGTAAGGATTGGAACGGCTGGACTGGCAGTGCAGAAACCTCTCCGGGCATCGTCAAGACGAACCTCACCAAGACCGGCGCTGACGCAGTTCCGCAGTTCTCTACGATGGTGACCAATAAAAATAATGCACAGGCCGACATGACGTATCTGTTCACAGAAAGCGAGTGGGCCAAGGCATATACCAATGGCGGCAATGGGCTGACGGGGCTGTTCGATCCGACGGAAGAGGCCAAGGGCCACTATGTGTACGACTCCAATACGACGTACGCCGCGCTGAACAGTGCCGGTACCGGATTTGACCGGTCAGCAACATGGACCAAGAGAACTGACGCATGGATTCCGAAATTCCTGCCGTTCAATGCGGATAAAAGTAGGCTGCGGATCGGCTTGCATTCGGTGAGCGGCGCCCGGTACGCCTTCGGCATGACCGCATACGCGAAGTTCATGCAACCGAAAGAAGGCAAACTCGTTGATGGTTCCCCGATGACGTTCAACTTCACGGGTGACGATGATCTGTGGCTGTTCGTCGACGGCATGCTTGTGTTGGATATCGGTGGCATCCATGATGCCGCCAGCGGCTCCATTGATTTCGTGACCGGTGTGGTGACGCTTGTCAGCAATAAAACCACTACGACCACGTTGCAGGCGTTGTTTACTCAGGCGCTCAAGGACCAAGGCAAGTCGGATGCCGAGATCACCGCTTGGATGGAATCCAATATGGTCAAAGCCTCCAATGGCTCCTACACCACGTTCAAGAACTACACCAGTCACGAGATGAACATGTACTACTTCGAGCGTGGCCATTATGGTTCCAACTGCAAGCTTGACTTCAATTTGGTGACTCTTGACTCCAGCCATATTCAAATCGGCAAGGAGACGGAGAACGTTCCTGAAGCTGACAAGGACAAGAACTATACGTTCAACGCTTATGTCAACTATGAGGGAACCGACAGTGACAAGGATTACACGTTGTACACGGGTAAATACGACGTGTACAACACCGCCACCGGCACCAAGGACGGTGAAACCCGGATCACGGATTCCAATGGCGTGATCACGCTCAAGGCGGGCCAGTATGCCGTGCTTTTGGGCAGCGACGCCAAGAGGATCACCGAGTCCTCGAAGTACAAGGTGACGGAAATCAACGTTGACCAGGACACGTATGCGGTGAGCGCCAATGGCGGTCAGGTCAAGGTGACGCAGAAGAAGGATTCTGCGACCACGGAGCCGGTGTCGGTCGGTGAGGTGCCACGTACCACGGTGACGAACACGGTCGTCACGGCGCCCCGGTACCGCAAGTACATCAAGGCGAACAATGATGGCACCTATGACCTGTCCCTGAACGTGACCGGCACGCAGTCCGGCTCGTCGCAGACGACCGTGTCCCCGGCCGACATCGTCGTGGTGTTCGACACCTCCGGTGCCATGAGTAACCCGATGGGACACAACTCTCGTCTTGAGGTTGCGAAGACTGCCGTCAACAGCATGGCGCAGCATCTGCTGACGTCTGAGAACCAGGGCAAGGATAGCAACATCCGGATGGCGCTGGTCCCCTTCTCGACGACGGTGGGCAATGTGTCGAACTTCACCGACAACGCAATGGACATAGTCAGTGCCGTTAATGGTCTGCGCGCCGATGGTGGCACGAATTGGGAGGCCGCGCTTAAAGCCGCCAATGCCAAGCTGACTTCCGGTCGTAAGGGCGTGAAGAAGTACATCGTGTTCATGTCAGACGGCGACCCGACGTACCGCACGAGTTCCGTGCGGACCGGCACTGATTGGTTGGGCCGTCCGATCTATGATGCCGATGATGGCTGGGGTCTTCCTGCCGGGGTTCATGGTTCTGGCCTCAGTGATCGATATGGGGCGAATCTCAGCTCCGCTGTTGCCGAGGCTAACAGGCGTGGCGATGCGACGTTGTTCTCGGTTGGCGTGTCCTCCGATCCGACCAAGATGCGTGGCTTCGCCGATCAGACGAAGGGCTCGTATTACAGCGCCACCAGCACGGATGAGCTGAACAAGGCATTTGCCGATATCATCGGTCAGATCAACAGGAAGTCTTCGTACAAGAACGTGTCCATCACCGATACGCTGTCGGACTACGCGGAGTTCGTTAATGCTAACTTCGGCTCGAATGATGTGACGGTGACGGCATCTAAAGACGGTAATAGTGTCGATCTCAACGAGAGCGATTACACGGTTACCGTTTCGGGCAAGACGGTGAAGGTCACGTTCGCGGACGGCTATGAGCTTCAGGATGGCGTGACGTATACGGTCACGTTCAAGGTCAAGCCGACGCAGAAGGCCTACAACGAGTACGCCGCCAACAAGCAGAATGACGACAAGACCGGATATAAGGATGTTCTTGGTGCCGACAACACTGATGCGGATGGTCACCATACTTCGTCCAATTTGCCCGGCTTCCATTCGAATGCGGATCACGGCGCGAAGCTGGAGTACACCGTCGTCAACACGGTCGGCGACCAGACCACCGAGACACCGGGTTCCGTGGAGTACCCCCACCCCGTCCTGCAGGTAAAGACCGGCAAGATCCAGGTGACCAAGAACTGGTCCGATGGAGCGGAGAAGCATGGGAATGGCTCGGTGACCGTCACGTTGAAGCAGTGCAATGCGCAAGGTGAGGATTGCAAGGACATCAACCGGGCCGTGACCCTCAACAACCAGGGTCAGTGGGCTGGCGCGTTCGAGAACCTCGCCCCTGGCACCTACCGCGTGGAGGAGTCCAGCGTGGGCGGCTACACGGCGTCCTACAACCCCGAGAACCAGTTGGTAACCTTCACTGCCGACGACCTGTGGGCGGCTCCGGATAACAACAACATGACGACCTTCGACAACGTCAAGACGTACCCGGTCACGATCACCAACACCTTCGTTGCCGTGTCCGCTCTGCCGATGACCGGCGGCGCCACGACTCGTGACTGGCTTGTGTATGGGGGCGGCTTCGGCCTGCTCGCGGCACTGGTCAGAATCGGATACTTCATCTGGCGCAAGCGTCGGCTCGTCTGACCTGCGGCGGATGCTCCGCCCTCCTCCCTCGTCGGGGAGGGCACACGGGGGCGGCGACCAGTCGCCCCCGACAACTCAAGATTTGCGGACTGCGGAAGCCTCAACGACTGCCGCTTCCGCAGTTGCAATATACAAAACAACGAAAGGAAGAGGAGTTTCTCATGAAGTTCAAGAAGCTTTTCGCGGGTGTCGCGGCTGCGGCCACCCTTCTCGCCGGCATGGCGTTCGGCACCGGTGCCGCCAACGCGGCCGAGACGACAGTGGGCACTGCTGCAACAGTCACGTTCAAAGCGCCCAAAGAAAGGCAGCTGACCAGCGCCCGGCTGAGCGCATACAAGATCGCGGACTACGTGAACTATGGCACTGCCGAAAACCCGGTGTATGGTGTGAAGACCGCTGCGGGCGCCGATCGCACGAAACTGGCTGCGGCTCTGACCACCGCCGGCTTCCGGAACGTGCCGACCGATGGCACCACTGATTTGATGGCTTGGGCTATGAATCAAAAAGCGACCACGGGTACGGATGGTAACGTCACGCAGGTTCAGTTCGATCAGTCCGAGACCCGTCCGTGGAATAATCCGTCCGTGACGCGTAAGTTCGCGGATGCGCTGCAGGCCGACAACCCGTTCACCGCCACCGCGGATTCGTTCGTGCTGAACAAGGCGACTGGCAGCGACACGGATGGTTGGACCGCCACGAACAAGACCGCGCTGACTGCTGGCGTGTATCTGTTCCTGGACGGCAACGCATCGACCGATACCCTGACTCAGGCCGTCCCGATGATCGTGAGCACCGGCTCCGTTAACGCTGAGGGCGTTCTGTCGCTTGGTGATAGCACCGCAGAAGTGGACATGAAGAGCACGGTGAGCGGCACCAAGACGAAGTCCACCACCGCCAAGAGCGCGTCCGTGGGCGAAACCGTGCCGTTTGAACTGGGCTACACGATTCCGAATCCGGTCCCGACCGGCTTCACCCTGCAGTTCAGAGATGTGCCAAGCAAGGGCCTGACCGTCGACTTCGCCAGCCTGACCGTTAAGGCCGGCGATAAGGTGCTGACTGGCACCGATTACACGGTGGAGAACAACCTGACTGACAACAAGGGCGACGGCACCAATACTTTCGTGGTGAAGATCACCGACCCGGCCAAGTACGCCGGCAAGCAGATCACCATCACCTACAACGCCACCGTCAATGACGAGGCCGAGACAGTCAAGGGCCAGGATTACCACGCGGTGACCAACAAGCTCGTCGACAATGATGGCACCCCCATCCCCGGCACTGAAACCCTCACCAAGATCTTCGGCTTCAAGTTCACGAAGGTCAACGCCCAGGGTGAGGCCGTCGAGGGCGCGAAGTTCACGCTGAGTGTCGCAAAAGACCAGAACGGCGTGCTGCCGAACAGCGATAAGTACCCGCTCGAAGTCACGTCCGGTGCCAACGGCGTCGTCAAGTTCGACGGCCTGAAGGCCGGCAGCTACACCGTGACCGAGACCGCGGTCGCCGACGGATACCAGGACTTCAAGGCCTCGTTCACCGTGGCCATCGATGAAAACGGCAACGTCACCTTCGCCGGCACCGACTCCTGGGGTCTCGCGCCCAAGGACAGCGCCGCCGACTACAAGGTGACCAACGTCAAGTCCGTCTTCGAACTGCCGAAGACCGGTGCTGCGGGCATCGCGCTGTTCGTGGTGATCGCTGCGCTGCTCGGCGGCGCTGCCGCCACCGTGTACGCCAAGTCTCGCCGCGCCAGCCGTGCGCTGCGCTGACTGACACGATAACAGGCCAAGTCGCCGCATGACGTGCATCCCGCACGAGCATGGTGGCGGCTTCGGCTTGCTGTAACCATTCGCCCCCGGCAGCACCCCTGCCGGGGGCAACACAGTACATACACGAATTCGTTTCACGGCGATTGCAGTGACGGCCGGCACAACAACAGGAGGATGCGCATGGCATCGAGGAGACACGGATCGAAACGGCCGGCCACCTCATCCGGCAACGACCCAGCCGTCAAATCCTCCCATGCGCCCGCACGGTCAACGATGACCCGCAGCCTGCCGGACAATGACGGGCGATCCTCGAATAATTCCCGCAAATCCTACCGAAACAGCCGTCACAAACCCGCCGTGCAGCCGCAGCTCCCGTACTCGAGGCTGAGCTTCAATCAGGCGACCGACATCTCCGACCTTGTCGCGCAACGCAAACGACTGCGCATACAGCTCATCATCATGCGCATCGTCACGCTGATACTGGTCATAGCCGCTGTCGCCATCGCCGGATATCCCCTAGCGCTCCAATACCAGAGCTCGCTCAAACTCGCCCAAACCTCACGCAACAGCGCACAGCAGGTCGCCGGCTGGCCATACCCGCAAGCCGAAGACGCCCTCGCCGCCGCCCGCGCATACAACGCAAAACTCGCCAGATCCGGTCAACCCGTGCTGGGCGAGGCCATCGACCCGTTCAGCGCCGCACAAGGCGGGTCGAGAGCCAAAGGCGAGGACTCCGCCGCCTCCAAAGACAAGGAATACCAGTCCCTGCTCGACTCGGGCGACGAAGTGATGGGAACCATCAAGATCCCGAAAATCTCCGTCAACCTGCCGATCTACCACGGCACGTCACAGACCGCGCTGGCCTCCGGTGCCGGTCACCTGTACGGCTCCTCGCTGCCGGTCGGCGGGGACAGCACGCACTCCGTCATCACCGGGCACCGCGGTCTCGTCAACGCGATGATGTTCACGCGGCTCGACGAGATGAAAACCGGCGACTTCTTCTACATCGAAGTGATGGGGGAGACGCTCGGCTACGAGGTCGACCGCATCACCGTCATCAACCCGGACGACACGTCGCAACTCAAGATCGTGCCCGGCGAGGACCGAGTGACGCTGATGACGTGCACGCCGTACGGCGTCAACACGCAGCGCCTGCTGATATCCGGGCATCGCGAGCCGATCCCGATGCCGGCGCCGGACCCGTCCGACCTGCATGACACGCGCACCATCGTGACGATGGTGGTGGTGTGCGGGCTGCTCGGCGGATGGCTGCTGCTCGGCGTGATCGGGCGGATTCGCCGGCTGCCGTTCAAGCCGATGCGGCACGCGTCGTCGTGGCCGCGGCGCATGCGTGGGTGAGGGGTGCCGGGTTCACGGGGGGGGTGTCGAGGGGGGGGTGTCGGTGGCGTCGCCGGTGAGGTCCTCGAAGGCGGACTTGCAAGGTTTTCGAGGGATCTCGCCGTGCGAATCGAACTTGCCGTGAGATGAACATGAACTTCCGGTCAATACCGTGCATATCACGGAAAGTGAGTGTACGCTGAGGATTAGCCGATCAGGTGCATACAGCGTTGCATGTGGCCGGTTGCGGTAACAATGATTTGACCCGGTCGACGGGGCTCTCTGCAAGAGGGGGACATATGAGCAACACGTATCCAGATGGAGCGCCGCAGACTCCGTATGGTGATCCGAACAATGCTGCGGGCGCGGAAGGCGCGCCCGAACCGCAGCCAACGCAGGCTTTCCCGCCGGTGCCGGTCGTTCCTCTGCCCGGGCAGGGGGCGGGCGTGCCGACGGGAGCCCCAGCCGCCCCGTACGGGCAGGGCGGGGCTCCTTATGGTGGTGCGCCGACTGCCGCGTACGGCGAGTCGCTCGCCGGGCCGCAGGGCGGCGCCGAGCCGTATGGATACCAGGCGGCGCCGTATGGGCAGGAGCCGGGAGCGTACGGACAGTCGGGCGCTGGCTCCGCATACAACCAGGGTGGGACTCCTTATGGTCAGCAGCCTGAACCCGGTCCGAACCCCTTCAGCCAGCCCGATGGCGGAACTCCGTATGGTGGCGAGGCGCCTACCGCCGCGTATGGTGAGCCGCTTGCAGGGCCGCAGGGCGGCAACGGCAATGCGCCTGCCGCGCCCTATGGTCAGCAGCCCGAGCCGGAGTATGGTGCCGGCGCGCCTACCGCTGCATACGGTGAGCCGCTTGCCGGCGGTGCTCCGGGAGGGTACGGTCAGCCGGCCGCACCGTACGGCGGCGAGCAGCCGACCGCCGCGTACGGACAGCCATACGGCGCCAACCAGAACGGTGACCCGCAATACGGGAACCAGCCGCCCGCAATCGCGCCGCAAGGCTACGGCAATCCGTACCAGCAGGAACCGCCGAAGAAGAAGAGCCGTGGCCCGCTCATCGCCGGCATCACCGCCGGTGTCGTTGCCGTCATCGCCATCATCGTCGTAGTCGTGCTGTTCGCCACCGGTGTCATCGGCGGCAAGAAGGACAGCAGCGCCGACGCGAAACCCAACACGTCCACCAGTCAGACGCAGGGCGACAGCAAATCCAATGGCGACAACTCCAGCAACGGCAACTCCGACGGATCCAGCAGCAACGATCTGAACAACCTTGACGACGCGTTGCAGAACGGGGCCGACGACACCAACAACGATCTCAACAACGACAGATCCAACGGATCCTCCAGCTCCGGCAAGCCGTCACTGGAAGAGTTCGTCAACTCCAGCGAAATCCAGTCGCAGCTCGACAGCATGACCTCGTCGTACCAGGGCATGGGCATCAGCATCAAGGCGTACGCGGAAGGCAACACGCTCGTGTACGACTACACGCTGTCTGACACGTACAGCAGCATGGGCGACATGATGACGTCGAGCCTTGACGGGATGGACAGCACGTTCAAGTCGGTGGCGCAGACGCTCAACGAAACCTGCGACACCGGCGGCAACGCCAAGGTGCGCGTGTACCTGCATACCGAAAGCGGCAAGACGCTGTTCGACAAGAGCTACACGGAGTAAGCGGGTCCAGCTCGCGAGAATCCGACAAGGCGGGACGGTCATGATTGGCCGCCCCGCTTTTCGTATGCGCGTTCTTCGTAAGGATTGCACTCGCACTGGTTTACACTGGTGGGTATGAGAATCGCACGTTTTTCACTCAACGACAAGCCGCGCTATGCCTTCGTCCAGCAGGACCCGGCCGACGGCAAGGACTACCTGATCGAACTGGACGGATACCCGTTCGGAGCCGCGCCCGTCAAGCCCACAGGGGAGCGGTACGCACTCGACGCCGATGGGCTGAGGCTGCTCGCGCCGGTGATTCCCTCCAAGGTGTACGGTCTCGCCAAGAACTACGAGGCGCACGCGCAGTTCATGCACGAGAGCGGGCACTCCGAGATTGCTCACGCGCCGGAAGACATGGTGATCTTCTCGAAGCCTTCCACGTCGGTGATCGGGCCGGACGATCCGATCGTCATCCCGTCGTATTCGAACGATATGAACTTCGAGCCCGAAGTGGCGGTGATTATGGGGCGTATCGCCAAGAACGTGCCGGTCGAGAAGGCCATGGACTACGTGCTGGGCTTCACGTGCGTCAACGACGTGACGCTGCGTGACCTGCAGGGGCTGGATCCGATGTGGACGCGGGCGAAGGGCTTCGACACGTCCTGCCCTATCGGCCCGTGGATTCAGACCGAGCTGGACTGGAAGGACGCGAAGATCTCCTTCACGCTCAACGGCGAGGACGTGCCGATGGCAAGCGGCACCACTGCGAACCTGATTCACGGCATCCCCGAGCAGATCGCCGCGATTTCCTCGTTCTCGACCCTGCTGCCCGGTGACGTCATCATGACCGGCACCCCGAACGCCTCCGGTCACCTCGATCCCGGCGACGAGCCCATCGTCCACGTAGCCGGCATCGGTTCCCTCCGCAACGTGGTCGTGCGCGGCTAGGCGACAGCACAGTGTGCTGTCGCGGCGCACGAGCCGAGCGACAGCGAGGCCGGATTGGGTCGGCCGCAGGCCGTCCGAAATTGCGGGACCGTGCGCGGCATTGCCCGTCGCCTCGACCGGGACGTTGATGATTGGCTCGGGGAATCCATACCGTTTGAGCAGCAGGCGCAAGTGGGTCTCGGCCGGGGAGTCGGTGTTCTCGCGAATCTGGGTGAGTGCCCTGATGCATTGTTTTTGCCCCTGGAACGAGTCGCATGGGTGGATGAATTTTCTGAGTTCGGCCAGAGTGGTCCGTCTGTGTGCGGGGTCGCGGCATACCAGCGAGTCGCCGAATTCTATGAGGTCTTCGAGGGACAGCTCTTCGGCCATTTGGGCGAACAGCGCCTCGGGGGAGGTGCATAGGAGCCCATGCACCTCGATGGTTGCGCCCGAGGCGTCCGTATTGGGCCATACGCGGGGAATGATGTCTTTCGCGCGCGTCCGCCGCGTGGTTTTGAACGTGACAGTCGCGGCGGGGCGGTTCTTCGTTGATCTCAAACATGACCGCTCTCAAAACTCGCAGATACGAGAACTGTTTTGGCGGAAAATGGCGGTTTCGGGTTTCGTATCTGCGAGTTTTGAGAGCGTGTCGCACGGATTCGAGTTATCCACATTGCGTTTTGGCGCTTCAAAATCAGTGCAAAACTTGAGTCGCGTGCGCTCAACTTTCGGGAATAGAATGGGTGCCGAATCGGTTGTGCGTATCAGACACAGACGGAAAGCGCTGTGCGGGGCGGTTCGGATGTCGTGGGCCGCGGCCGCCAAGGCGCATGAGACATACGGAGGTTGATATGGAACAGAAGTTCACCACCATGGCCCAGGAAGTCATCGGTGATGCGATTCAGAGCGCGTCTGCCGCGGGCAACGCGCAGGTCGAGACACTGCACGTGATGGATGCGCTGCTGCGTCAGGAAAACGGCGTGATTCAGGGACTGATTCAGGCGGCGGGCGGCAACCCGCAGGCGATTGGCGCCGCGGTGCGCAATGCTCTGGTCAAGATGCCGGCGGCGAGCGGGTCCACCACATCGCAGCCGCAGGCGAGCCGCCAGTTGACGGCGGCGCTGGCACAGGCCGAGAAGGAGATGCAGCAGATGGGCGACGAGTACGTCTCCACCGAGCACCTGCTCATCGGCATCGCCGCATCCGCGCCGAACCAGAGCGCGGACATCCTCAAGGCGAACGGCGTGACGGCCGCGGCGCTGCGCAAGGCCGTCCCCGGCGTGCGCGGCGGCGCCAAGGTCACCAGCCCGGACGCTGAGGGCAGCTACAAGGCGTTGGAGAAGTACTCCACCGATCTGACCGCCCGCGCCAAGGAGGGTAAGCTCGACCCGGTGATCGGGCGTGATCAGGAGATCCGCCGTGTGATCCAGATCCTGAGCCGCCGCACCAAGAACAACCCGGTGCTGATCGGCGAGCCCGGCGTCGGCAAGACCGCCGTCGTGGAAGGCCTGGCCCAGCGTATCGTGGCGGGCGACGTGCCCACCACCCTGCAAGGCAAGAAGCTCATCTCCCTTGACCTAGGCTCCATGGTGGCCGGCTCGAAGTACCGTGGCGAGTTCGAGGAGCGCCTGAAGAGCGTCCTGAACGAAATCAAGAACGCGGACGGCCAGATCATCACCTTCATCGACGAGATTCATACCATCGTCGGCGCGGGTGCGGCCGAAGGCTCGATGGACGCCGGCAATATGTTGAAGCCCATGTTGGCCCGCGGCGAACTGCGCCTGATCGGCGCGACCACGCTGGACGAGTACCGCGAGAACATCGAAAAGGATCCGGCATTGGAACGCCGTTTCCAGCAGGTGTTCGTGGGCGAGCCGAGCGTGGAAGACACCATCGCCATCCTGCGTGGCCTGAAGCAGCGTTACGAGGCGCACCACAAGGTGACGATCGGCGACGATGCGCTGGTCGCCGCCGCGACCCTCTCGAACCGGTACATCTCAGGCCGTCAACTGCCGGACAAGGCCATCGACCTGGTCGACGAGGCCGCCGCCCACCTGCGCATGGAACTCGACTCCTCGCCCGAGGAGATCGACGAACTGCAACGCAAGGTGACCCGTCTTGAGATGGAGGAAATGCAGCTCAAGAAGGCCGAGGATCCTGCGTCCAAGGAGCGTCTGGGCAAGCTGCAAGCCGAACTCGCGGACACCCGTGAGAAGCTCAGCGGCCTCAAGGCGCGTTGGGATGCGGAACAGGCCGGCCACAACAAGGTCGGCGACCTGCGTGCCAAGCTCGATGACCTGCGTGTGCAGGCGGACAAGTACACCCGCGAAGGCAACCTCGCGGAAGCCTCGAAGATCCTCTACGGCGAGATCCCATCCATCCAAAAGGAACTTGCCGCAGCGGAGAACGCCGACGCCGAAACCCAAGACTCCGGTGCCGGGCAGCCGGGCGCCGAACCGATGGTCCCGGACCGCGTGGACGCCGACTCGGTGGCCGGCATCGTCTCCGACTGGACCGGCATCCCCGTCGGCCGCCTGATGCAGGGCGAGAACGAGAAGCTGCTGCGCATGGAGGACTACCTCGGCAAGCGTGTGATCGGACAGAAGGAAGCCATCGCCGCCGTATCCGACGCGGTGCGCCGTTCGCGCGCCGGCATCTCCGACCCGAACCGTCCGACCGGATCGTTCCTGTTCCTCGGCCCCACCGGCGTGGGCAAGACCGAACTGGCCAAGGCGCTCGCCGACTTCCTGTTCGACGACGAGAAGGCCATGGTCCGCATCGATATGTCGGAGTACATGGAGAAGGCGTCTGTGAGCCGTCTGATCGGCGCCGCGCCCGGCTACATCGGCTATGAGGAAGGCGGCCAGCTGACCGAGGCCGTGCGTCGTCGTCCGTACTCGGTGGTGCTGTTCGACGAAGTCGAGAAAGCTAACCCCGAAGTCTTCGACGTGCTGCTGCAGGTGCTGGACGACGGGCGTCTGACCGACGGCCAAGGCCGGACTGTGGACTTCAAGAACACGATCCTGATCATGACCTCGAACCTCGGCTCGCAGTTCCTGGTGAACCAGGGCATGGACGCGGACGCCAAGAAGAAGGCCGTGATGGACGCGGTGCACATGAACTTCAAGCCGGAGTTCCTGAACCGTCTGGACGAGATCGTGATGTTCCATCCGCTGACCCGTGAGGAGCTGGGCGGCATCGTCAACATCCAGGTCGCTCAGGTGGCCTCGCGTCTGACGGATCGCCGCATCAAGCTCGACGTCACCGACGCGGCTCGCGAATGGCTCGCCAACACCGGCTATGACCCGGCGTACGGCGCTCGTCCGCTGCGCCGTCTGGTGCAGACCGAGGTCGGCGACCAGCTGGCGCGCATGCTGCTCGCCGGCAAGGTACACGACGGCGACACCGTGCTCGTCGACCAGACCGGTGGCGAGCATCTGGAACTCGGTACCATGCCCGAGGATCCGGATGCCGGCTCCGAGGCCGACGTCACGGTCGAAGACGTCACCGAAGACAAGTGATGGCCGGGTGATGGCCGCATAATGACCGAGCCGCGATGAGGGGAGGCCGGGCTCAATACCCGGTTTCCCCTCAATGCGTCATAAGTGCGTCACGCTGTGCGGGTCGCGTCACGCGGCGAGCGCTCGCACAGCGTGACGGTTCGTGAGAAGCCTTATTTTTCAACGTTCTTGGAGTATGCGTCACTCTGTGCGCTCGCTCTGCGTGACGTGACCCGCACAGCGTGACGCTGCATAGTGCGTGTGTAGGCGCTGTGGTGCCCGGATCCGCGCGTAAGTCCGAACGCGCCGCGACCCCTATTCGCCGACCGCGGCGCGCTGCTCCACGAACTCGCATCCAGCTATCGCGCGGGCCATGGCGTCGCGCATGGTGGACAGGAACACGCCGTCGCGCGTGAACGCCAGCGCCTGCACTTCGATGCCGTACGGCGAAAAACCGGTGAGCTTGACGAGTGGTTCACTGCCGGGTTGCGCGAATTCGACGGTGGCCGTGGCCACCGCGCGCTTCACCGCCTCTGTCACGTGCGCCGGGTCGCTGCCGGCCTTCGCGGTGAACGTCATCGTCACGCATCCTTCATTGGACGGCGTGAGCTTCTCCAGCGACGCGGTGTTGAGCACGGAATTGGGTATGACCATCTCGTTGCCGTTGCGCTCGCGCACCACCGTCTGCCGCCACGTGATGTCCTTGACCACGCCGGCCGTCCCCGCGACCGACACCAGATCGCCCGGCTGTATCACCTTGCCGAGCATCAGCCCGAAGCCCGAGATCACGTTCGCCACGGTGTCTTTCAGACCCAGCGACACGGCGATGCCGCCGACGCCGAGCGCGGTCATCAGTGTTGTCGGGCTGATGCCGAACACCGGCTGCAGCACGATGGACGCGGCCAGTATCCACACCAGCACGCGCATGATGTTGATGAATATTGACGCGCTCGGCATGTCCGTCCGATCCAGCACCTTGCGCATCACCCGTGCCAGTCCCTTGGTGATCAACAGCGCGGCGACGATCGCCACCAGCAGGAAGATGATTTTCCCGGCGTTCGCCTCGAACCATTGCAGTATCTGATCCATGTCGCCTCCAGGGTCGCGTCCGCGTCGCGCACCCCGCGGCGGCGACTGCTCTGCAAGCCACTTTAGTGGGCGGTTTTGAAATCTCCTGGAATGTCGCCTTTGAAAATGCGGCTCCAGTAGGCCAGCATGTTCTCCTTCGACATCGACAGGTACACTCCCATGGCGAGCACGGCGACATCCTCATTGAGCAGGTCGTCGACCGAGAGTTTCTTGCTCAGCTCCGGCCACCGCCGCAGCACCGCGAGGATACCGCCGACGGTGAAGTCGAGCATCAGGTCGGTTTTCAGATCCAGGTTGTCGGCGTCGAGCTGGAGGTCGTTGATGATCATCAGACGGCCGAAGTCCTTCAGCGACTCGATGAGCTCGGGCGAGCTATGGCTGCCGGCGAGCAGTGCCAGACGGTCGAGCCGCTGCCGCTGAACTGGGTCGTTCATCACCAGGGAGCATTGGCGCCTCCATTCGATGTCGGGATTGAGGTCGGCGCGTGGCGCCTGCACGGTCGAATGCTCCACGGCGTGCATGATCGCCGAATCGGCCAGCTCCGGCAGGCTGGCGTAATGGTAGTAGAACGAGTTGCGGTTGACATGCGCCTCGCGTACGACTTCGGTGACGGTGATCTTGCGGTATTCGTGGTCTGCGAGCAGCTCCCAGAACGCGTTTTCGAGGCGTTCGGTCGCGGAGAGTATCTCGGAATCCTTGCGTGGGCGCGGCATGATGGTTCCCTTCCTGCGTGACGTGCGGCTATCGTTTATTGGGCACTATGTCTATATGTGTGATATGGATTATTGTAGGGCGGATTGTGAGGCGGATGATCGGAAAATAGGCGAACTGTCCATTTTTCTCGGTTGGCGAAACAGAGTTCGGGCACGAGACGGCTACCGCGAGGAACGGGACCGGACCGCGGCCATGAGCAGCCCCATCGCCTCGATCAGATGACGGCGATCCGCCTCCGACAGACCCACGAACGTGTTGATCATCGTGGGAACGGCCTTCAGGCCGGCCGCCATGAGATCGGAAATGCTGTCGGCATGGCTCGACCGCAGCACGGAGAACAGGGCGTCCACCGCGCGCTCGCGGTCCTCGGTGCTCAACGATTCCAGCCAGCCGTTCAACGACCGGTTGAACAGCTGGGAACTCGGCGATACCTGCGGCAGATATTCGAAATCATTGCCCGAGACCTGCCAGGAGAACGTCAGATGCTGCATCACGCCCTTCTGGTCGGAGCGTACAACCCGCATCGGCTCGGGCGTCTCCAGAATCATGCCGACAATCGAGGAGTCCGGTACGATCTTCACGATGAGGGGCATGACGCTCCGATACGGATCGCTGCCGACGATCTGCGACGGGAACCCCGGCCCGTCCAGCGAATACACCGCCGTGACACGCCGCTGCACCGGCTCGGGCGCGTTCATCGCCGCATACACGGCCAGATTGCCGCCCTTGGAATGCCCCAGCAGCACCATCGGGCCGCGCCACAGGCGCGCCACGGCGCACACATACTCACATGCCGCATGCTGTGCGGGCACCGGGTAGCGAAACGCCATGTTGAAATCCTCTTTCCAACCCACGAACGAGTCGTCCGTGCCGCGGAACGCCACCGCCAGCGTGCCGCCCGGCAGCAGCATGGTCACGGCGGCGAACTGCATCTGCTGTTCCTCGCTGAAATGCTCGTCGGATGCGTCCACGCGAACGCAGGCAAAGCGCGGATTGACTCCGATGGCGGCGTACAGCTCCTGCGTCAGGCGCGGGTCGGCGAGGCCGTTATGGCCGCTCTCCACATGAAAATCATCGGGGGTCAGCGCCTCCGACACCGAAGCCAGCGTTGCGTCGCCGAACTCCGGGGCGGCCAAATGGCGAATCGAGCGCACCGGATGGCGCACGTCGATGCTGCTCAGACGTCTGCGGAATGTGCCGGATCGTGCCTCGACATCGGCCAGAGTCCGCACGCATGCCGGCATGTCCTGATAGACAAGCGACGCCAGCACCAGCGCGTCGACGGCGTTGAACGGTGCGTCGACGCCGAACGGGCGGGTCTCGGAACGTGCATAATCGATGATGTTGGGCGTCGTGCGCCTCCTTTCCGCCGCGGCGGGGCTATGCTTGTCGTCCGGAGCCGCTAAGGGCCGGGCGGGTGACCGGTTACCCGTCAATATACCCGGTTCCCAACCCGCGCGAACCCAACAACAACCGGCGACATGCCCTGTTGTGCGTGGTCGGTGGTAAAAACGAAACCAGAGTCCAACGGGGAGGTTGTGCCATGATCAACGAAACATACAAAGCCATGCTCGGCGGCAAATCGGTCATTCGAACCCTGAGTGAATACGCGACCGCAAGGGGCACCGAAATCGGATACGACAACGTGTTCGACTATTCGCTGGGCAACCCGAGCGTGCCGTGCCCGTCCAGCTTCACCAAGGCGATGATCGACATGTACGAGACCGCCGATCCGGTCGCGCTCCACGGATACAGCCCGTCGCTGGGCAACCCGGAGGCGTGCCGCACCATCGCCGAAAGCCTCAACCGGCGTTTCGGCATGGATTACACGGCCGGCCACATCTTCCCGACGACGGGTGCCGCCGGTGCGCTCGCCCACGCGCTGCGGGCCGTCACCAAGCCCGGCGACGAAGTGCTCACGTTCGCGCCATACTTCCCCGAATACCATCCGTATGTCGAAGGCGCGGGCGTGCGGCTGACCGTCGTGCCCGCCGACATCGAGAGCTTCCAGATCAACTTCGCGGCGTTCGAGGCGGCGCTGAACCCCGAGGTGGCGGTCGTGCTCATCAACACGCCGAACAATCCCTCCGGCGCGGTGTATTCGGCCGAAACGCTCGACCGGCTCGCGGGTATCCTGCGGGCGAAGCAGGCCGAATACGGTCACGACATCTTCCTGATCAGCGACGAACCCTACCGCGAGATCGTGTTCGACGGCGGCACGCAGCCGTACCCGGCCAAGTTCTACGACAACACGCTGACCTGCTACTCCTGGTCGAAGTCGCTGAGCCTGCCGGGCGAGCGCATCGGCTACGTGGCAGTCAACCCGCGGGCGACCGACGCCGAACTTATCGTGCCGATGTGCGGACAGATCTCGCGCGGCACCGGCCACAACTGCCCGAGCTCCAGCATGCAGCTCGCCGTGGCGAAGATCATCGACGAGACCAGCGACCTGAGCGTGTACGAGACGAACATGAACCTGCTGTACGATGCGCTGACCTCGATCGGCTTCGACGTGGTGCGCCCGGGTGGAACGTTCTACATCTTCCCGAAGGCGCTGGAAGCCGACGCGAACGCCTTCTGCATGAAGGCCAAGGAATACGACCTGATCCTGGTGCCGTCCGACAGCTTCGGCGTGTCCGGGTACTTCCGCATGGCCTACTGCATCGACACCGACAAGGTGAAGCGGTCGATTCCGGTGCTGGAGCGCTTCGTGCGCGAGGAATACGGATTGTAGGCGAAACCGCGCTCTCAAAACTCGCAGATACAGCCCCAAAATGTCGATTCTGGGGTTGTATCTGCGAGTTTTGAGGGCGCGTTCCGTCTAAGAGCATCCAGAAAGCATCAGAAAACATTCGAAAACCGTTCCGCAAGGTTGCAGGACGGTTCAACGCCAGGCGCAGGGGCCGCTAGGAAAGCCGTCGTTCAATGGAGTCAATCCAAGGAAAGGACGACGACCATGAAACCCCATGACATGCAACCCCATGTGAGCCCCGGCGGCATGGTGCTGATTCGGCACCTCTCGGCCGGTTCCGCTGGCTCCGCCTCAACCATGCAGCCGCCGAACGGCAACTTCGGTGGCTGCGCCAACACCATGCAATACGACTATTCCGGCAGCTACTCGGTGTCGCTCACCGTCGGCGAAGACTCCACCGCCGTCATCGACGGTACCGACATCACCGCCTCCAGCTCCGGGTCGAACGACGTCTTCGCCACCGATTCCGGAACGGCGCTCGTCAACGACACATCGATTGAGACCATGGCCGACAATTCACGCGGGCTGGACGCGACCTACGGCGGCACGATATTGGCGAACAAGATCACCGCGGACACGCAGGGCGGCCACAGCGCCATCGTCGCCACCGATCGAGGCAGCGGATCGATCTCTCTCGCCGATGCGACGCTGAGCACCGCCGGCTCCGGCTCCCCGCTGCTGTATTCCACCGGCGACATTCAGGTGAACAACGTCTCCGGAACCTCATCCGGCAGCCAGATCGCCGGCATGGAAGGCCTCAACACGATCCTGATCAAGGATTCGACGTCGGAAAGCACGGTCACCGGCAAAACCGCATCCGACCCGATCGCCAACGGCATCATCATCTACCAGTCCACCTCGGGCGACGCGGAAGCCAGCACCGGCGAGCCCGCCACGTTCCAGTCGGTCGATTCCACACTCAGCTCCGCCATCGGATCAGGGTCGATGTTCTACTTCACCAACACGACCGCCGATGTGGTGCTGCAGAACACTGAGCTTGATTTCGACACCGACGCGGTGACGCTCACGGACAACGCGGCGGCCGGCTCCGGCACGGGCACGGCGAGCGACGCCCCCATCACTGTGAATGTCGACGGTACGTCCACGTGGGTGGTGGCGAAGGATACGACCATTTCCGCGCTCAACGTCGCTTCCGGCGGCGATGGCAACACCGTCACCATCGTGGCGAACGGCAAGACCGTGGTCTCCGGCAGCGGCGACGTGACCGTCACGGTGACCGGCTCGTATTCGACCTCGGTCTCGGCCGGGAGCGACACGGAGCTGTCGAGCGACACCATCGACCGCAGCGAGTTCGACAGCCGGTTCGGCACATCGACAGCGTGGACGATGGCATAACCATGGCGGCGTGCCAGACATCAACATCAGCAATCACTTCATCAGTCAGTTTTCAAAGGAGTCATCATGACCAGCAACAACAGCAACAATGTCAACAATGCGAATGGCGGCGAGAGCGGCAACGGCGCGGATGGTGCCATCGAGGGCGTCGCTATCGAGGCGGCGGCGAACGTCACCGGTTCGGAGCAGCGTCAAGCGGCTGTGAATGACGCCGCTGTGGCTGATGGTTCGGTGACTAACGGTTCGGCGGGCGGCTGGGGCGTGGAGCCCGGTTCCGCGGCTGGTCGGGCCGATGGTGGCCGGGCTGCGGCAGACAACGGCGGTACAGACGAGTATGCGGGGAATCGTGCGGCTGGTCTGGGAGACGCCGAATGGGCTGCCGGGACCGGGGCTGCTGGATGCGGAACCGCCGGATACGGCTCGGCTGGGTATAGGCTCGCGGCGGCTCCGGGCAGTTCCGGCTATACGCCGAACGGTCCGATGCCGGGGAGCTACGGCGAGGGATCGCGTGCGGCGTGGTACGCGCAGAATGCGCCGACGCAGGCAATGAATCCGCAGCCGGAGAATATGCAAGCGGTGAGTGGCCAGAACATGAACGCGCAGGACGCGAATATGCAGGGCGCGAATACACCAGATGCGAACGCGCAGGGCGGCCGGATGCCGTTGTATGCGGATTGGAACGGCCGGGGGCCGGTGCCTGGAGCAATGGGCGGTCAGGTCCCGACACCGAAAGGCTCGAAGGGCGGCGAACACGCGTTGAGCGGTAAGACGTGGGCATTGCTCGCCGTGGTGTCTCTGGTCTGTGGCCTCGTGGGTGGCGTCGGTGGAGCGCTCGCGGTGAACGCGCTGACCGACGACGAAGATGGCACAGGCAGCAGCCAGCAGATGCCCGGAGGCATGGGACAGCCGCCCAGCGGAGGCCAATTCGGCAATGGACAGTCTCAGCAGTATGGTGGCTCAGGGGAGTCGGACAGCCAGCTCGGCAGTGGTTCCAGTGGCTCCGGCAGCAGCTCCAGCGGTTCCGGTTCCTCGTACAGCTCCGACGGCAGTGATGCGACCACAATGTAAGCCATGAGCCGCGTCCAAACGCAATCGCGTCCAACCGCAATCGCGTCCAACCGCAATCGCGTCCAACCGCAATCGCTGCCCCCTGTCTGCCCCCTGTCTGCCCCCATCATCCTCGTCAAATTACGGGTTGAAATAGCCGTTCTGGGCAATTCCCCGTGCGAAATCGCCGTTTTGAGCTCGAAAAACGGCGATTTCACACGGGGAATTGCGGATTTCGGCTATTTTACCCCGTAATTTCGCGTTCTGTTCGCCCTCCACAGCCCGTAAATGGCCCAGCCAGTCGGGCTTTACGGCTCATCCGGCCAGCGCATCGCTGACGAATCGGTCGACCGTCGACCAATGCGGCCCTTGCCTCCTCGGCTGCATCACGGCGCACGCCCTCCAGCTTGGCGCCGGGAACCTTACCGGCCCTGACCAGTTTCATCATCGAAAGCGGCGCCTGCGTGTCAAGGACAAATCGGAACATGAACGCCGACGTGGCCAGCGTCAACGCGCCTGCGGATGCCGCGGCGATGCCGGTAATTCGGCATCCGCGCCGTACCCGGCCGGCGCGTCGCGAGCGAAATGAGTCATGCCGATGCGTGAAAGCAGCCGGCGCAAACGCAGCGCAGCTTCCCATGCGGATACCCTGTGCCGACTGGATTCCAAGCCGGCTGCACGGCCCAAGCGCGGCCGGCATGCCCGGGAAGAGCGCGAAAGGCGAAAAATCCTCACGACCTCTAGCGAACCGCGCGAACGGTTGTTAGTGTTGATGCACAGACGATTTCGGTTGCCGCGGCAGGCGTGCCGTCGGCTGATTGACGCGGCGTGCCGAACGCCGCATATACCGCTTGATTCGCACCAGACGTAGAGCGGCGGTCTCCAAGACCGCAGGTCGTTGGTTCGAAGCCAACCGCGTATGCCAGTCACTTGTTTTTCCGGGGTCTGCCTCCGCCGACGCCCCGACCGGGACGCTTCGCGTTCCATCCGTCTATCGTCTCCGGGAGCCAGCCGCGCGTGCGGCCTATCATGGCGTCGGGTTCGGGGAGCTTGAGGTTGAGCAGGCCGCCGCTGGTTATGCCGAGGCGTTCGGCGACCTGCTTGACGCCGAGAGATATGCAGTCCGAGAACACGCGACACGCAGTGAATCTTAACGACCGCAGGACTAGGCAAACAACAAATGGCACTACGCAGATGCTCATACACCCGCTGCCACCTGCCCGTCATCCGCGGCCAAGCATGGGACCTCGGACATAACGACCGGCGCGACAGATACAACGGACCCGAACACGCGAGCTGCAACCGCAAAGCGGGAGCAGCCAACAGCAACCGCATGCGCGAACACTGGAACAAACAAGCAGGAAACAACGTGGCGACTGCAGGCCGGGTGAGCCTACTTCTTCTTCGGCACGTAGATCACAGTGTCGATCAGTTCTCGGTAGTGCGCGACGATCTGCGCGCGGCGGGTCTTCAGGCTGGCCGTCAGCATGCCGTTGTCTTGTGTGAACTCGTCGGGCAGAATCTCGAACTTGCGGATCGACTCGGCGCGAGACACGCCCTCATTGGCCTGATTCACCGCACGCTCGACTTCGGTGTGCACGATCGGATTGCGGGCCAGCGACGCCAGGTCGGACTCCTCCTGAGCGCCCTGTGATTTCAGCCACGCGTTCGCATCGGCGAGATCCAACGTGACCAGCGCGGCCACGAACGGCTTCCGGTCGCCGATGACCAGGCACTGGTTCACAACCGGCGATGTCATCACGGCGGCCTCCAACAGGCCGGGGGAGACGTTCTTGCCGCCGGCGGTGATGATCAGATCCTTCTTGCGGCCGGTGATCGAAATGAAGCCGTCCTCGTCGATGTCGCCCAGATCGCCGGTGTGCAGCCAGCCGTCGACGATCTGCTCGGCGGTCACATCGGGATGGTTGTGGTATCCGCGGCAGACCAGATGGCCGCGTACGCACAGTTCGCCGTCGTCCGCGATACCCGCGGTGACGCCGCTCATCGGCATGCCGATCGTGCCGATCCGATTGTTCTCCGGCAGGCTCACGCACACCGGCCCGCAGGTCTCCGTCATGCCGTAGCCCTCAAGCAGCGGCATGCCGATGCCGTTGAAGAAGTGCGAAAGGTTGGCGTCCATCGGGGCGCCGCCGGTGATGGCGAAGTCGGCGTTCGGGCCGAAAATCGTGCGGATCTTCTTGTACACCACCAACTCGTAGAACCCGTGGGCGAGGCGCCCCCGCCACGGCAGTTTCTCGCCGGCCTGCTCGGCCTTCGACCAATCCCGCGCCACGTCCGCCGCACGCAGGAACATCTTGCCGGCGATGCCCTTGCCGGCGCGCTGCGACGCTGCGTTATACACCTTCTCGAACACGCGAGGCACCGCCAGCAGCAGCGTCGGGCCGAACGACTCGAAATCCTTGACGATCGTCTTCATGTCGGAACTCAGTCCCAACGTCAGCGTGCCGCAGAAGCTCAGCAGCTCCATGAACCGCGCGAACACGTGGCTCAGCGGCAGGAACAGCAGCAGACGGCGGTCGGGCCACGCGCAGGCGCGGGGCATGTACTGCATGGCCGACAGGCACAGGAACGCCAGATTGCGGTGCGACAGCTCCACGCCCTTGGGGGTGCCGGTGGAGCCGGACGTGTAGACGATCGTCGCGAGGTCGTCGCCGTGGGCGTCGTTCTTGCGCGCCCAGAACTCCTCGTCGCTCACTTCCTTGCCATATGCCTGCAAGGCTTCGAGCGCGCCGGCCTCGATCACGAACACCTTGCGCAGCGACTGCACCTCATCGTGGATGGATTCGATCTTGTCGCGCTGCCCGTCGTCCTCGGCGAACGCGATCGTGGCCTGCGAATCGTTGAAGATCCAGCTTACCTGAGCGTCGGAATTCGTCTCGTAAACCGGGACGGTGAGCGCCCCGACCGCCATGATGGCCATGTCGAGCGCGGTCCATTCCCAGCGCGTACGCGACACGATTGACACGGCGTCGCCCTTCTTCACACCCAAGCCGATCAGACCCTTGCCCAGGGCGATCACCAGGTCGCGGAACTGCGTCGCGGAGAACGACTTCCAGCCGCCATCCGCCTTGTATTCGACGGTCGAGCCGTCCGGGTCGCGCTGGGCGCGGCGGTCAAGGAAATCAAACAGGTTGATATCGTCGTCGATCGGTTCCTTCAGCGGATTGGTGAACTCTTTGACCATGGTCGAGGAATTTACTGTCATACTCTCTTGAATACTCTCAGCGTGGTACAAAAACCGCGCGACAGGCGGCATTCGGGGGGGGCGGAGGGGTCGGGGAGGGACACCGAGCATGCGGCGCGATGATGTCGCATTATGTGCGTCGCGCGTGGCCGGGGCTGTGCGATGGAGGCAGGTTTGCCAGTATCGCGCCTTCGGTGGCGCGGCGCGGTGATTCGTGGCCGATGAAGGTGACGGGCGGAATAGGCGAGGTGCGGGCGAGATGCAGGCGAGCGGCATGAGCCGGAGCGAAGCGGCCCGAGCCGGACGGGAGCAATCATGAACATGCCGCCGGGCTGGTATCCGGACCCATCGGGCGATCCCTCGCTGATGCGTTGGTGGGATGGCGAGGAATGGGCCGGTGATTTCGCGCCGGCGCAGCAGGTGACGCCGGACGGCAACCGTATTCGCCGGGCGCGTACCCGATGACGAATGGCGACCGCAACCTGCGTCTCGCTGCATTCATCCTCAACATCATCTCGATGGTCGCGTTGGGATGGACGTTGCTCCCGCTGGCATGGATGATCCCGATGACGGTGATGAGTTGGGGCATCTACAAGGGCACACGGGCCAACACCGTGGCGTTCGGTGTGTGCAACCTGCTGTTCGTGAATACCATTTTTTTTGGGGGGGGGGTGCTGCTCATCAGCAACAAAGAGCGGTGACTGATTCCGCGGAATTTCAGGCGTGTCGCGATTTTTGTCCCGTTTGTACAGGCGGTCGGGTAGTGTATTCCCCTGTTGCCTGTCAAGGTGACATTGCGGACATAGCTTAGTTGGTAAAGCGCAACCTTGCCAAGGTTGAGACCGCGGGTCCGAGTCCCGTTGTCCGCTCGCAGATTCGGCTGGCTGAAGCGATTCGGCCGGTCGGCACGCAGACCCGGGCGGTTGGCGCAGAGGTAGCGCACTTCCCTGACACGGAAGGGGTCACAAGTTCGAATCTTGTATCGCCCACGGATGCCGAAGTTCACTTCGGTGTGCACTGGGTGATTGGCGCAGCGGCTAGCGCACTTCCTTCACACGGAAGGGGTCGTAGGTTCGATTCCTACATCACCCACGGCCGCTACGGTGGTCGGTTTTCGGGGCTATGGCGCAGCTGGTAGCGCATCTCCATGGCATGGAGAGGGTCAGGGGTTCGAATCCCCTTAGCTCCACAGAACAGAACGCCCCTCCTTCCGGGAGGGGTGTCTCTTTTTTTTTCGAGCCTATAATCGCAGGCGAGGATCCTCGGCATCGACAGCTCCCCGGACATGATCGCCTCGGCGCGCAAGCTCCACCTCGACTGCGATTTCGATGTGCTGGACGTCGGGTCGCTCGACGAGCTCGACACCGATTTCGATGTAGTCTTCTCCAACGCCTGCCTGCAATGGGTGCCGAATCACGAACGGGTGCTGCCCTCCATGCTGCGACGGCTTAACGCCGGCGGCTTAACGTCGGCGCAATTCACCGAGAACATCAACCTGCCGCCGCACATCATCATGCGCGAGACCGCGTGCGAGCCGAAATGGCGGCAGTGGATCAGCGAGATACGCCGCTACTGCAATCTCGGCGGCGACAATTTCGACGTAAGCGCATACTATGATCTGCTCGCCCCGCTCTCCGCGCACGTCGACGTGTGGGAGACGAACTACTACCATGCGCTGCCTGGGTATGAGGCGATCCTCGACTGGTATCGCGGTACCGGTCTGCGCCCGTATCTGGCCCAGCTGCCCGATGACGGCCTGTATCTGCGAGTTTTGAGAGCGTCGGTTGAGCGAGCCATAGATTTTTCATATGTCCGCGGTCTTGTGTCGCGCCCTGCGACGTGCTTCGATGGTGGGTGCCGGCGGCAAGGGGCTCGCCGGTGCCATGTCAATGGTTCGCACGTCAAGAAGGGGGTTGCGATGGTGTCCACCACATTGGACTTCGCCGAGAAGTACCTGCTGAAAACCGAGGTCAGGACCGTCGCGGTCATGCCCGACGACGATGATTCGGTGCGTGATGATGATTCGTACGACGCATAGTGCGGTGATCGTTCTCGATGATGTTTGTGCGAGGATGACTCATATTCCCGCACAAGTGCGCATGATGCGGATTCCCGGAATCCCGAGATTTGCTTTCGCTTGATGCCCGATTGGCCCGGTACCATACTCGCGCCTGTATCATTGAGGGCGATTCGTTGCATATCTTGCCACCGGGAAGGGTCATCATGGGGCGCAGTCGGTGATGCATTTCCACGTGCACTTAATCCCGCGCAGATATGGGGACGGATTGGACACCTGGCCCAAGCTGCCGGGCCGCTCGCTCGACCTCGATACGGCATGGCTGCGGTTGCGGCGGGGAAAATCGATTTCGTGAGGATTGTGATATAGGCCATCAAAACGGCGGGATTCCGCCGATGCAACCTGTGGTTGCGCACGGTTGCGGGGCATGGTCGGCGATTGCAACCGTAAGATGGTGGCGGATGGCGCGGACGGCGTGCCATAGTGGGGTCATCGGCCGAACATGACATGATGGAATCACTTGAGAAGGGATTTGACGATGAGCTTCCGCACCAACCTGCAATACCTGCGCGCCCAACGCAACATGACCCAGGAGCGACTGGCCATGCTGCTCGGCGTCTCGCGGCAGGCCATTTCGAAATGGGAATCCGAGAAGGCCTACCCCGAAATGGACAAGCTGCTCATGATCTGCGATCTGTTTGGCTGCACGCTCGACGACCTCGTGCTCGGCGACGTGAGCGTGAGCACCAGCCGGCCGGACTCGCACGGCGCATCGGCAACCGGCTGCGGCACGACTGTCGGAGGCATGACCGGTGAAGATGCCGGGAGCCCTGCACATGCGGGGAACGCGAAGGGAAGTATAGGCGACGCCGACGAGCCCGCGCATCTCGGTGCGGCCGGTGCCATCGAGCCAAGCCTCACGGGCGTGCCGACCGGCGAGACACCGTACGGAACCGGTTCGCCCCGCCCCGCCGTGCACGCCAATACGGCCACCCTGCCGCAGGACCTGACCGGCTACGACGAGCATCGCCGCCGGTTCGCGCTGCTCATCTCCGGCGGCGTTGCGGCGATCATCGCGGCGGTCGGTATCTGCAATCTGTTCGATTCAAGCAACTCCATCCTCGGCGTGACGCGGCTCAATGACTTCCTCACGTTCCTGTGCATCTGCATAGGTGTGATCGCCGGGCTGGCGATGCTGGTCCCGGGCGGCATGTCGCACGCCGAGTTCAAACGCCGCCATCCGTATATCGAGGATTTCTACACCGATGAGGATCGCAGCCGCGAGACGCGTCTGCTGGTGGTCGGCATCGTGGGCGGTATAGCGGCAATCCTGATCGGCATAGCGGTGACTGTGTACGCCGATGACGTGTTGGGCATCAGCGATGGATGGCCGAACGCGATCATGCTGATGCTGTACTCGGTCGCCGTCTTCAGTTTCGTTTACTGCGGAATACGGCACGGCATGCTCGACATCGACGGCTACAACAAGAAGGCCGATACCGATGGCAAGAAAGAGCGTGCAGCCGGGCATGATTTCTACGACAATCTGACCGGTACGGTATGCGGCATCATCATGTTGCTGGCCACGGTAACCGCCCTGTGCCTACTGTTTCTGGGGCCGTGGATGCTGCATGACGACTGGAGCTTCGTGGGCCCGTTCTGGCTGCCGTGGCCGATCGGCGGCGTGCTGTGCGTCATAGCGAGCCTCATCATCCAGCTGGTCAAGGATTATCGCAGGCGCAACGACGACGGACAAGGCGCCGGGCAGCCCGGGCGGACGAAATAGCAAGGAAAGGACGGCCGATGGATGATCTCGCCGCGTTTCGTGAGCGGTATCCGTTGCAAACCATGCGATTGCCGGATGGCGAACCCTTCGCATACCGGTATCATCGCAATCCCTCCGCCCGCGCAACGATTGTGCTCCTGCCGGGCGGAATCGGGCTGTCCTGTTCTACCTGCATTTCGAACGGTTCGCCGAGGACTGCTCGGTCATCACCTTCGATTATCAGGAGCGGCTCGCGAAGAACGCCGAACTGGCGCGTGCCATCGCAAGTGGAAGCGGACGCTTCGCCTGATACCGATGCCGCTGCACCGGCGTCTGATGGCGTGGGCCGTGATGCGCAAGACGCAAGACCTGTCGTCTAGCGAACGGCGGCTGATGCAGGGCCTGTGCGATGTCCTCAAGCAGTTGCTGAGCAAGCCGTATCAGCGGCATATGGCCGATTTGCTGATCGATGCTGCGTCGCACGCCGACATGGTGACGGCGGTCATCTCGCGCTGTTGGTGCGCATGGACGAGTACATGGATACCGTACGCGCCTTCATCGGGTCGCATGCGGCCTGCTCTTAGCAGACGTCTCTAGTCTCGCGTCGGATCCTTCTGCAGAAGCAGGAACACGAGCGCCACGACCAGCAGCAGCACCGCGATAGGCAGCACGCCGGCGAGGCTCGTGGTCTGCGACGCATGAGTGTGACCGTGAGCTCCCCAGCTGATGAGCGCAAAGGCAGAGATTGGTTTCACGCGGGATTGTCCCGATGTCAAGGTCATGATGCAAAAGCGTTAAGCGTTCTACGGATTGTATTGAGAAAAGAAGTCATTAGTAATACAATTGGCTTTGGAAAGGATTCATTATGAGCACTACCACTGTTCGCATGGATGATGATCTCAAAGCCGAAGTGAACGCCATTCTTGATTCCATGGGATTGAATTTCAATACGTTCGTGAATATGGCCAGCGTGCAGTTGGTGTCGCAGCGTCGTATTCCGTTCGAGGTGAAGGCGCCTGAACCCGTGCTGCCTCGCGCGGGACATGTTGCCGCCAATGGGGTTACATACCGTGGGGTCGACGAACAGGGGTATCCGGTGGTTGAAGTGCCGAACGCCATGGTGTTGAATCCAAGCCGGGGCGCCGATGGTGTTGCCGTACTGCCCAAGGCGTGGCGCGATGGCGAATAATCATGATATTCCGGAATTGATGCCGGTTCCGGAGCAATTGCATGTCTTCGACGTGTATCGCATGCGGGTGCGGTTCGAGGATGATCCGACGAAATCACGCAACCATTACGTGGCCGCCATCGTCATACAAGCCGACGATGACGGCGGAGTGGCTGTGAAACTGACCAGCAATCCAACCTGGCATGGGGCGGGCGATGTGCAACTGCCCGAGTATGAGCATGCCGGGCTTACCCATCTGACGACTGCTCGCTGCGCGCAGCTGGTGCGGTTCCTCCGGTCGGATCTACAGGGATTCACCGGTAGATTGAGTCGGAATGATGCCATACGTGTGGCCAATGCGGTCGGCGAGGTAAAGCCTGAAGAACAGGTGTGGCTGTAATTCTGTTCTGCCGTCTAACTGGTTCGGGGTATTCACTGTGAACCAGTGCGCAATTGCGATGGTCGGATGTCTTTCTACAGTCCGCTTATATGTGAAGGTTTTGTGGTCGACGTTGCGTCATATGTTGCTTGTGACGTTGCGTAATGCGGCATATTGCTTGGTGAAAGGAGGTTAGACCATGTCGATGGACGATGAAACGGACAGCCGATACACCACAGGGGACATCGCCAAACTCACTGGTGTGAGTGTGCGAACCGTGCAGTACTACGACGCCAAAGGTCTGTTGATTCCCAATGAGATCAGCGACGGCGGCCGAAGGCTGTATGGGGCTGCAGAGGTCGAGCGGATGCGGGTCATCCTTTTTCTCAATGCTCATGTACGGTAAGGAAGCAAGCAACCGAAAACAAGAGATAGACCGCCA
>ERZ1031746.9-NODE-9-length-148918-cov-36.108738_pt1 | contig 148918 bp, 123 predicted proteins | sample MGYA00518171_ERZ1031746 | MGnify/ENA primary metagenome ERZ1031746 (study PRJEB33719, sample SAMN04261238) | wastewater metagenome | biome: rural village; feature: human; material: feces | host: Homo sapiens | place: El Salvador | collected 2013-01-07 ...
CCGCAGTGCGCAGGGCGCGCGCCAAAGATGGACGTCAATATGCGTACGTCGATACCGTCGGGTTCGTGCGCCGCCTGCCTACCCAGCTGATTGAAGCGTTCAAATCCACGCTGGAGGAGGTTGCCGAAGCCGATCTGATCGTGCATGTGGTGGACGGCTCGCATCCGGACCCGTTCTCGCAAATCGACGCGGTCGACGATGTGCTTGCCGACATCGACGGCGTCGAAACCATTCCCACGATCATCGTGTTCAACAAGGCCGACCGTATGGATGAGGCCACACGCGAGCGTATCGAGGCGTTGATGCCGGAAGCGTACATCGTGTCGGCGTTTTCCGGCGAAGGCGTCGACGAGCTGCGTATGCAGGTGGAATCCATGCTGCCGACGCCGAACGTGCATGTCGAGGCGTTGCTGCCATACACTGCCGGTTCGCTGGTGTCGCGCGTGCGTGAATACGGCAAAGTGATCAACGTCGAATACCGCGATGACGGTATGATGCTCGAAGCGGAAGTGGACGATCATTTGGCTGCGCAAATCGTGGAACAGTCAATCGGCTGAAAACCTTGCAAAACAGTGCAACGCAACGGACACAGCGTTTGTGAGCGCTCACATACTTTGTGAGGCAAATCACTTTTTCAATACTTACAGGTCGTGTTACAGCATGTCAAAACGTCATGCTGTATGGATAGAGTAAAGATGAAATCCTAAGAGAAAACCTGCTACCAGCGGGACATTCTTTTCTTGTAAGAGAGGTAAGCACATGGTGGATTCACCAATCAAGCCCACAAAGCTCGCTATCATCGGTGCCGGCGCAGTCGGCTCCACTCTCGCTTTCGCTGCCGCTCAGCGTGGCGTCGCACGTGAGATCGTGCTCGAAGACATTGCCAAGGAACGTGTCGAAGCCGAAGTGCTCGACATGCAGCACGGCTCCAGCTTCTTCCCGACCGTGTCCATCGCAGGCTCCGACGATCCGGAAATCTGCCGCGACGCCGACATGATCGTCATCACCGCAGGTCCGCGTCAGAAGCCAGGCCAGTCCCGCCTCGAACTGGTCGGTGCCACCATCAACATCCTCAAGGCCATCATTCCAGGTCTCGTGAAGGTCGCCCCGAACGCCATCTACATGCTCATCACCAACCCGGTCGACATTGCAACCCATGTTGCCCAGAAGATCTCCGGCCTGCCGGCAAACCAGGTCTTCGGCTCCGGCACCAACCTTGACTCCGCACGCTTGCGCTTCCTGATCGCTCAGCAGACCGGCGTCAACGTCAAGAACGTGCATGCCTACATCGCCGGCGAACACGGCGACTCCGAAGTGCCGCTGTGGGCCTCCGCCACCATCGGTGGCGTTCCGATGTGCGACTGGACTCCGCTGCCGGGCCACGCCCCGCTCGACGCCGAAGTCCGTGAGCAGATCCACCAGGACGTCAAGAACGCCGCCTACAAGATCATCAACGGCAAGGGCGCAACCAACTACGCCATCGGCATGTCCGGCGTCGACATCATCGAAGCCGTCATGCGCGATTCCAACCGTATCCTGCCGGTGAGCTCCATGCTCCACGACTTCCACGGCATCTCCGATGTCTGCATGTCCGTGCCGACCCTCCTCAACCGCTCCGGCGTCAACACCGCCATCAACACCCCGGTGTCCGACCGCGAACTCGCAGCCCTTAAGCGCTCTGCAGAGACGCTGAAGGAAACCGCCGCCCAATTCGGCTTCTGATAAAAAACGCGGTAACGGAGTGCCAGCTGCGTTACACGGAATGCGACGTACTTTTGTGCGCCTTCGTCATATGCGCCTTGCCGTCGCACACGTTGCCGCGTTTTTTGTTTGACTTGGGTATTGACAGACGGATGATGAGTCGCTAGACTGCAAGCAGAAATAACGGAAACCCCAGCCTTTGGCTGGGGTTTCTTGCGTTTTACAAGCAATGAAAATGGTATTGAGAAACAATTTCAATAAGTTCCTCAATCAATTAGGTTGAAGGATTCCATACATGGCACACGACCACACGCACGGAACAACAGCGAACGCAGGAGCGGAACATCAAAAACGACTCATGATGTCACTGGGACTCACCTCGACGGTATTCATAGCGGAAGTCGCCAGCGCAATCATCACCGGATCATTGGCACTGCTCGTAGATGCAGGCCATATGCTCACCGACATGTCCGTACTCATCGCATCAACCGTCACCGCAATACTGATGCAACGCAAACCCAGCAACAAACGCACTTGGGGATGGGCACGGCTCGAAGTGCTCACCGCGGCAGTCGGAGCCCTCATACTCCTCATCGTCGGCATCTACGCGCTCGTGGAAGCAGGCATGAGACTCTTCGGAGGGTCTGCTGACGAAATAAACGACGTGCGACTGTTGCTCTTCATGGGCATACTCGGCCTTGCCGCCAACGTCGGATCAATCTTCATCCTCGCATCGCAAAGCGAAGACAACATGAACATGAAAGCGGCGTTCCTCGAAGTCATGAACGATGCCTTGGGATCCGTAGCCGTAATCGTATCGGCAATCGTACTCATCTGCACCGGCTGGTCCGGCTTTGACGCGGTTGCAGGCGGCATCATCGCGCTCATGATGATTCCACGCGCCATCAAACTCCTGCGCAACGCGGTCCGCGTGCTCTTGGAAGAAACACCCAACGGACTTGACCTTGACGAAGTAAGGACGCATTTGGAACAAGTGCCACATGTTATCGCCGTGCACGACCTTCACGCCAGCACCGTATCCACCGGCATGCCGATCCTCATGGCACATGTCGTGGTCGAACGAGACCTCACCATGAAGGAGGCCGCGGAAATACTCGCCCAACTACAGGACTGCCTGCGTGAACATTTCCCCGTATCGGTTCCGCACACTACCTTCCAGCTCGAACCGGAGGGATATAGTTCGGCGAGCAAACCCGAAATGCATTCCTGACCAACGGGAACCCTGCTGTGTTATGAAAAACCGCGCTCTTGGACGTGAAAACAAACATTTGACTTCACGTCCAAGAGCGCGGTTCCGTAAACGACGAGACGATTCCTATGCCTTAGATCTTGCGGAGCACGGTAACCACCTTGCCCATGATCTCAGCATGCGTGCCATCAATGGGGGAGTAAGCGGGATTGTGCGGAATGAGCCAGATGTGACCATGATCCTTGCGGAACGTCTTCACCGTGGCCTCATCGTCGAGCAGTGCCGCCACAATATCCCCGTTCTCCGCGGTGTTCTGCTCGCGTACCACCACAAAATCGCCGTCGCAAATGGCCGCGTCGATCATGGAATCGCCGTGCACCTCAAGCATGAACAGATTTCCGGTACCGGTGAGTCGTTCGGGCAATCGCATCACATCATCCACATGCTGTTCAGCGGTGATGGGCACTCCCGCGGCGATGCGCCCCACCAAAGGAACATCTCGTGAGGCCATGATGGAACCGCTGGAATTTGATTGGCTTGGAAATGGAATGACCTGTGCCACCTTGCCTGACGAGGATTCATCGTCAAAGCTTACGACTTCAATCGCCCTGCCCTTGTTCGCATTCATGCGAATAAAACCCTTTTCGTCAAGTACCTGCAGCTGGTGTTTGACGGATGACGGACTTTTCAGCCCTGCAGCTTCGCCTATTTCGCGGAACGAAGGGGCGAAACCTTGTTCGGCCAGATGCTTTTTGATGGCGCCAAGCACCTTGCGCTGACGATCGGTCAGCGTGCTTTCGTCCGGACGCGCAGCATCCTTTTTGGGTGTGAATGGGACGGTGCTCACGGTGGGCTCCTTTCAGATCTCAGATAAGCATAACGTGAAACGCTGAGAAAATCAAACATCTGTTCGAGGTGTGTTTGCGATTATCGAACATATGTGCTATACTCAGAACGTGCGTTCGATAGAACAGCTGTTTGAGAAGGGGCGGCGTGATGATTCGTGTGCGGTGAACGAGCTGGTGCGCTTGAATAATCTGGATTCTGTTTCGTTAAGGGTGGGCAAAGGCTTATCGTTCCTGACGAGGTGTAACTCACGTGGGATTGTCCTAGTTCAATGGCTCAGGCTATTCTTAACATCATGCATTGCCCTTTTTGTCAGAATCCAGATACCAAGGTGGTCGATACCCGCATCAGCGATGACGGCCACTCCATTCGCCGTAGGCGAGAGTGCCCGAAATGTTCCAAGCGTTTCACTACGCTGGAGACCACCATGCTGTTGGTGGTGAAGCGTTCCGGCAACGTTGAACAGTTCGATAGGAACAAGGTGATTTCCGGCGTTCGAAAAGCATGCCAGGGTCGCCCGATCAAGGAAGACGATTTGAAGGCGCTCGGGCAGCAGGTTGAAGAGGACCTTCGTGCTCGAGGGCTTGCCCAGGTCAAGTCCGACGAGGTCGGCAAAGCCATTTTGAAACCGTTGCGTGATCTTGACGAGGTTGCTTACATGCGTTTCGCCAGTGTGTATCAGAACTTTGAGAATCTTGGGGATTTTCAGAACGCTATCAATGAGCTGAAAGCTGACGCGCTGAAGTAGTTTGATGGTCGCTATCGAAACGTGTGGCAATGCGTTGTCTCGTCAAGGATGGACTAAGTGACGCAGAAGTTGGGCGATTACGGCATGACATGACGATTTATGCATTGTGGGGGTTCCAGCCGCTTAGGCTGGAACCCCCACAATGCATTTATGTCGTATTGACGTATGTCGTATTGCAGGCCGTCAGCTGATTATACGCATGCGAATCGTGCCTTCAATGGCTGCAAGCTCGTCCAAAGCCTTCTGGCTCGGGCGCTGCGCCACATCAGTGACCACATAGCCGATTTCGCCTTCGGTGCCAAGCGCCTGGGCTGCGATATTGATGTTCTCTTCGCCAAGCACGTGGTTCACCTTGGCGAGGACGCCAGGCAGATTCGCATGAAGATGCGCGATACGGAAGTTCGAACGGATATCGGACAAGGTGATCTGCGGAAGATCAACCGACAACATCGTGGAACCTTTGAACCAATAATCCTCAAGACGCTGTGAAACGAACTGGCCGATGGATTTCTGCGCTTCAAGTGTGGAGCCGCCAATATGCGGGGTCAGAATCATATTGTCTTCATCTGAAAGGTTCGTCAGGAATTCATCGCCGCTTTTCTTCGGCTCGATAGGGAACACATCCACTGCAGCGCCTGAAATATGACCGGAATCCAAGTGCTTCTTCAACGCGTCCAAATCCGCCACGAAACCGCGGGACAGATTGATGAAAATCGAATCCTGCTTCATATGGGAGAACTGGTCCTCACCGAAGAAACCGGTATTGGACTTGCGGCCATCGACATGCAAGGTGACCACATCGGACTGCTCAAGCAGCTCGTTTAGCGTGGAGCAACGGTGAGCATTGCCCATGGCAAGCTTCTCTTCGATGTCGTAGAACACCACACGCATGCCAAGCGCCTCGGCGATAACGGAAAGCTGGGAACCGATATTGCCGTAGCCGATGATGCCGAGCGTTTTGCCTCGCACTTCATGGGAGCCGGAAGCGGACTTATCCCACGTGCCATGCTTCATGTGATGGGTGTGCGCGGGAATGCGGCGCATCAGGCAGATGATATCGCCGATGACCAGTTCCACCACGGAACGGGTGTTCGAATATGGGGCATTGAACACGGCGATGCCATGCTTGCCCGCATAGTCAAGATCGACCTGATTGGTGCCTATGCAGAAGCATCCGACCTCGGTGAGCGTCGGACGGGCATCGATGACCTTGCGGGTCACGCTGGTTTTGGATCGGATACCCAGAAGGTCAACGCCCTCCAGAGCGTCGATGAGTTCGTCTTCGTTGAGAGCGCCCTTGAGGCACTCGACTTCGAAGCCGTGGTCACGCAGCGACTGCGCCGCGTCGGGATGAATGTTTTCAAGTAACAATGCTTTAGGCATGATTCCTACCTTATAGCTTGAGCAGTTTTTCGTCAGCATTTGTCCGGACTATAAGCAGGCGTTGCGTCGGTCTGGTCATGGCGACATACAGATCGGCGGCTGCCACAATGCGCGAAGGAGCGTTCTCCTCGATGATTCCCGGCTGTACCACCATCACCGCGTCATACTCCAGTCCCTTTACCATTTGGGTGGAGCAGACGGTCACCTGCTCATCCCAGGAGCTTTGCGCATCAAGACGGTCGAATTCCTTTGTCGGCAATGTTTCACGCAACTGTTCGTACACGCGCCTACGCAGTGACTTGACCATATCATCAGGCGCAATGATGGCCACACGTCCAGTGCCGTCGGCGGATATGTACGAACGAACCAGATCGACGGTCTGCTGCGCCACGGCGTCGAAAATCAGACTTTCATCGGCCAAGGTGAGACGCTTGACCGAATCAGGCACGCCGCGAACCGCATTGACGGTGGAGATGTACAAACCTTCGGCAGCCGCGAAATCGCAGGCGAGTTGCGACACTTCCTTTGGATTACGGTAGTTGATCGTCAATTCGTTGAGCTGCCAATTGCGGGGGCCGAATAGAGGATCCATCATGCGTCGCCACGAACGAGTGCCGCCTAACGCGGACGTTTGCGCTACGTCGCCCACAATGGTAAACGAACGCGATGGGCAACGGCGGATGAGCATACGCCAATCCATGGCGGTGAGCTCCTGAGCCTCATCGACGACGATATGGCCATACGTCCATTCGCGGTCCGAGGCGGCGCGCTGCGCGGTGAGTTCGGCGTCCATACCATTGATATTGTCCACCAGCATTTGCGAGGTAACGATGCCAGACCCGATGCCAGCCTGTGCCAACGTGTCCTGTGCGAATTGCTCTTCTTCGGCGCGTTTGGCGTCCAACGCCTTTTGACGGGCGACCGCCTTCGGGTCGGGGCCAAGCAGCTCCATGGCCTCATCCAACAAGGGAACGTCGCTGACTGTGAACGGCGATCCCTTCGGGCGCGTCAGCGCTTCGATGTCTCGTTCCTCAAGCCAAGGTGCGAAACGACGAAGCTGCTGCGGCTTGCAGAACAATTGGTCGACCAGCCATTCGCCGGTCATCGGCAGCCAGGCGAGATTCAACGTCTTACGCAGTGCGTCGTTCATGCGCAGCTGTTGCATCACATCCGTCAACTCGGCTTGTTCCGGTTCGTAATCAAGTTTGTCCACATAACGGTTGCGCATGGCGATCAGCATGCTGTGCACGAAGGTTTCGCGTGCTTTGTTGTGCTGCTGTCGCGTGCGTTTGGCATCGGTGATGGCCTGTTCAATATCCGTGCGCACGATGGACACAGTGAATCCGTTGATACGAATCGACGGCAATTGCGAAGGAACGCGTTCCCTTGCTGCGACGGCGTTGGCGATGGCCTTGGCCATGCGTCGGTCGCCCTTGAGTTTTGCCACGAACGGATCGTCATGCGCTGTCGCGATTACGCCGGGAATGAGATCGGCGATGGTGCGGCTGACTACTCCGGTCTCACCAAGGGAGGGAAGCACCTGGTCGATGTAATGCAGGAACGTGGAGCTCGGACCAACCACCAGCACGCCGGAACGTTCGAGCATTCTTCGATGCGTGTAGAGCAGATATGCGGCGCGATGCAGGGCAACGGCGGTTTTGCCGGTACCCGGACCGCCCTGCACCACCACGGCCTGATTGAGGTCTGCACGGATGATACGGTCCTGTTCGGCTTGGATGGTGGCCACGATGTCGGTCATCTTGCCGGTGCGTTTGGCGTTCAATGATGCAAGTAGCGCGCCTTCACCGGTTAGCGTGCCGTCCGAGGACGCTTGACCTACTTGGTCGGAATGCACATCGAGCACCTCATCTTCGACACCGACCACTTCACGGAAACTCAGCGTGATATGGCGACGCATTACGATATCGCCATGGTGCGAAGGCGTCGCCTCATAGAACGGGCGTGCCGCGTCGGCTCGCCAATCGGTGAGGATCGGCTCATGGTGCTCGTCGGACAATCCGATACGACCGATATACCGGTGCGTGCCGTGAACATCATCGAGCCTGCCGAACACCAGACGGTCCTCGACTGCACGCAACTGGGTGAGACGGTCCTCGTACATGGTGGCGAAGGAGTCGCGTTCGGTGCGTTGCGTGGGCGAACCGTGCGAGCCCGCTGCCCGCACGGTGTCGAGACGGGCGCGAGCTTGAGCCCGTAGGTCGTCCAAGCGGCCATACGCGCGGCTGACGGCCTGTTGTTCTTCACGCAACTGGGCGGAATAACTCGACATCTACAATCCCTTCCTCACAAAACTTAGGCATTCTAATGTACCCCGAGGCTTCTACGAAAACATTATTGTCAAACGAAAAGCGATGTTTCTAGGGCAGGATGATGAGTGAATTTCGACGGAGCTTGTTCATTGTGGGGAGAAACGGACTTTTATTTGCCGATTTTTTCCATTTACGTGGGGATTTATGGTGACCTGTGGGGTAAAGTGGGAAAGAGTCTCGGGCCTGAGGTGTTCATGTGTGTCGGATAAGGAGGTGTGGTGATGGTTCAAAGTGTTGAAACCACACCATTCTCCGAGGACGATGCAATGCAGGCAGGCAACATGATGGTGGAATTGCCGCCATTGTTGCTGGGAACATACACGCCAAAAATCGACGCCAAAGGACGCATGGCACTGCCTGTGAAATTTCGCAGTCAATTGGGACCGGGCATGGTGATGGCCCGAGGTCAGGAGCGTTGTGTTTACCTGCTGCCCCAATCGGAATTTCGCCGGATCGCGTTGCAGATTCAGCGCATATCCATGGGCAATAAGGCCGCGCGCGACTATTTGCGCGTATTCCTTTCCGGTGCTGTTGACCAGGAGCCGGACAAGCAAGGACGTGTGCTCGTGCCGCAGATGTTGCGCGATTACGCGAAGTTGGGAAGCGACATTGTGGTGATTGGTGTGGGAACCCGAGCGGAGATTTGGAATAAGCAGGCATGGGAGGAATATCTCGCCGAAAAGGAGCAGGGGTATTCCGATATTGCCGATGACGTATTACCGGCGGTGGAATTCTGATGACAGATGTGACAACGATTCATCAGCCAGTGTTGCTGCGTGACTGCGTGGATCTGGTGGCGCCTGCATTGGCGAAGCCAGGGTCGATCGCAGTGGATTGCACGCTTGGCTTGGCCGGGCATTCCACGGCATTCCTTAAAGCGAGCCCGCATGCTTGCCTGATCGGCATCGACCGAGACACCGAGGCGCTTGCGCTTGCCACACAGCGAATGCAGATGGAAGGCCTTGCCGATCGCTTCATACCTGTGCATGCCGCGTTCGACGATTTTGCGCAAGTGCTTGATGATCAGGGAATCGATCAAGTGAACGCCGTGTTCATGGATTTGGGATTGTCAAGTCTGCAGATTGATGAGACGGAGCGGGGATTCTCGTATTCCCACGATGCGCCTTTGGATATGCGTATGGACGTGACCCAGCCATTGACCGCTGAGCAGGTGCTTGCCGAATATTCATTTGCCGATCTGGCACGCATTTTCCGTACGTATGGTGAGGAACGCTTCTCCAAGCAGATCGCCCGTGCGATCGTGCGTAGGCGTGAGATCGAGCCGTTGACCACATCAGGGCAGCTTAACCGTCTTGTGGATGAGGTTGTGCCGCAGGCGCACCGTCCTGCAGGAAATCCTGCCAAACGAGTGTTCCAAGCGTTGCGCATCGAAGTCAACGGTGAGCTCGACAAATTGGCGGGAACATTGCCCCAGATCGCCAACCGTCTCGCGGTGGGAGGGCGTTTGGTGGTGGAGTCGTACCATTCGCTGGAAGACAAAACCGTCAAAACATTCATGAACCAAGGTCTGAAAGCCGACGTACCTGCGGACATGCCGGTGGTTCCGCCGGATATGATGCCATTCTTCAAGGAACTCACGCGAGGCGCCATTAAAGCCGACGAGGAGGAAATCGCCATGAATCCGAGGTCGGCTTCCGTACGATTGCGTGCAGTGGAACTGACCAGGCCAATTCCCGAACGCTGGCGAAAACGATTCGACCAGGGCAATGACTACGCAAGCATGAAACGGCAAGGAAGGAGGGGCTGAACGTGGCTGCACCAAGAACGATCGCATCAAATGCGGCTCCCGCAGGACGCCGGGACCAAACCGAAACTGTAGGCACCACTCGTCCTGAATTGCATGTCGTCAAAGGAACGCGTGCCGAAGGCAATGGTGTCAAGCGAGGATTCAAACAGCTCATCACATGGACTCGCACCAGAAGCACCCCGTTGCTGCATTTGGTCATTGCTGTCATTTTCCTTGGAATCTGCCTTGTGGGATCCTTGATGCTACGCACCCAAATGGTGCAGGATTCCTTCGACGCGAACAGAATCGAGTCGAACATCATCCGTTTGACGCAAGACGTGGGAGATGACCAGACCAAGCTCGACGAGCTTGAGGCCTCGCTACCAAGCAAAGCCGAGGAAATGGGTATGGTGCCTCAAAAAGGTGCCTTGACGATTGATCTGAACGGCTATCAGCCAAGCGGAGACGACGCTCAGTGAATCCTTTTCGCAGTACGTACACGCGTTTCCATAAGAAGCTGCTCACAAAAACCATGGCCATCGGCGTCCTTCTGGCGCTGATGGGCACGGCATGCCTTATCCAATTGGCCAACGTTCAGCTGATCAACGGCAAAAGCATGGCGCAAGCCGCGGCGCAAAGCAGAACCATCACAGTGACATTAAAGGCGAGCCGCGGAAAAATCATGGACACGAACGGTTCTATCCTCGCACAGAGCGTGGAACGATACACCATCATCGGCAATCCCGAGGGGGCGCAGGCCTTCACGCCGATAACGTGCACCAAACAGACCGGAGACATCTGCCACCAGATCAACGGCAAACCGGTAGGTGCCACAGGAGCCGCGGCCGTGGCCAGGCTGCTCGCCCCGGTACTGGACATGGATGCTACCGAATTGGGTGCCATGCTCTCGGGAACAGGTCAATACGCGGTACTGAAGAAAGACGTGACGCCGGCGGTTAAACGCAAAATCTCCAAGCTCAATTTGGACGGTATCGTCTATGCGGAACTCAGCAACGAACGCATCTATTCCAACGGAACCTTGATGGGGGCGTTGCTGGGAGGCGTCGATAGCGAAGGCAAAGGCGTCGCCGGTATCGAACAAATGGAAAACAAGACGCTGACCGGCGAAGATGGATACCAGGTCTACCAACAAGGCAACAACGGCGTCGAAATCCCAGGAACCATGACCGAATCAAAAGATGCGGTCAATGGATCCGACATCACACTGACCATCGACCACGACGTGCAGTGGTATGTCGAAAAAGTACTGAGAGAAAGCTGCGAGAAATACAGTTCGCCATGGGGAATTGCTGTGGTGCAGGACACTCAAACGGGGGATATTCTCGCGCTTGCCGACAGTGACGAGATCGAAGCCGGCAGTGATCAGGCGAAGATGACGGTTTCCAGGGCCGTCAGAGAAACGTTTGAGCCTGGTTCCATTGGCAAGGTCTTCACAATGTCGGGCATGATCCAGCTTGGATTGCATCAGGCGTCAGACAAATTCACTGTGCCGGACCATATCACGGTGAACGGGCAGACCTACAGCGATGCGACCACTCACGGTGACGAACACTGGACCCTTGCGGGCATTCTCGAGCAATCGTCGAACGTTGGCATGATCATCGCAGGAGAGAAGATGTCTAACGAGCAGCGATACGATTTCATCAGAAAATTCGGTGTCGGCCAAGACAATGGGCTCGGGCTTCCTGGCGAATCGGATGGTTTGCTATATTCGGCCGATCAATGGGATCTGCGAACCCAGAACACCGTGTTGTTCGGCCAGGCTTACACGACCGATGCGCTTCAGCTGACGAATGCGGTTGCCGTGATCGCCAATAAGGGTGTTAAGAAGCCGCAGCGCATCATCAAGACGATCAGCGATGCCGAGGGACATTCCGAAGAGCAAAAGCCCGAGGGTGAGGCGACGCGCGTGATTGACGAGCAGGTGGCCTCTCAGGTGATGAACGCCATGGAATCCGTGTCCGACCATTACTCCCAGTTCATCAAGGTGGATGGTTATCGTGTCGCAGCAAAGTCCGGTACGGCGGAAGTCGCTGGTGCCGATGGCAGACTGTCGTCGATTATCAGCGATTATTCGGCGATTATTCCCGCAGACAATCCTCGCTTTGTCGTCACGGTGGTGCTGAAGTATCCGCAAGGCGTTTTTGGTGGTCTGACGGCAGGTCCGGTTACCGCGGAGATTGGTGAATTCCTTATGCAGAAGTATGAAGTGCCGGCGTCAAGTCCGCGAACTGATGCTATTCCAGTAACGTGGTGAGTATGCGAGTATGAAGAACGGAGGGCGGAAAGATGAGCGCGGTCAGTGAGTCCATGAACAGACGAATGACATTGGGTCTGCTTGCCAGCAGATATGGCTTTGACTTGGATCCTACGTTTGCCACTGAAGTGACGATCACGTCCATTGCAGACGATATCGATTCGGTGCGGCCGGGATCGTTGTTCATGCCGTCCGCACCGGTGGATGAGCAACAGTTGCGTCAGGCTCAGGCGCTTGGCGCATATGGTGCGGTGGTACCTCATGCGTTGCGTGGTAAGACGGAAGGCATACAGATTCCTGTGATCTATGCCGAGCCGACCGCACAGCAGTTGGGTAGGCTTGCCAGCGAATTGGCGGGTAGCCCGTCCGATTCGTTGGCGGTGTTCGCCGTGGCGGGAAACGATGCGCAGGCGGTGGACCAGGGAGTGAGGGATCTTGCTGATTTCCTGCATATGCTTGGTAATCCGGTTGGTGTGATCAGCTCGGGCAACTCGCAATCGTTGGAACGATATCTCGATCTGAACTATCCATTGTCGATTCTTGACGTGCAGCGTACGATGGCTGTGTGCGCTGAAGACGGTGCTGCTGCTGTGATTCTCGCTTTGAGCGAGGAGACATTGAAAGACGATGCATTGCAGTCGGTAAGTGTCGATGTGCTTGGTTGCGATGACAATGGTCTAGGCGAAGCCGAGATCGTCAAATCGGTTGCGCGATTCGGATGTACCGTCGGAAAGCGGACCCATATCGCCGTCCGTACGCAGGAATCCGATGTGCTCGCATCGCAAGCGGCAGTGGCATACGGGCAGACGAACAGCAGCGCATTGTCGCTGTCCATATCGATGGTGCTTGCGGCGGGTGTACGCAAGGCCAATATCAAAAGCGCGTTGCGCGTATCCCGAGATCTGAACTAGTTTCAATCAGAACGGATACGTAAAGCACACACACGATAATCGTAAACAACATGAACAGTAAACGGAACAGCAACACAGAGGAGAAATCACAGTGAGCAGCCTGACCATGATGCCAATGAGCTTGGAGGAGATCGCCCAGGCAGTTCAGGGACGGCTGATTGCCGGCACTGCGGCAGTGAATACGCCGGTGGCCACCAGCGCATTCACCGATTCACGGCAGATCGTTGAAGGTTCGGTTTTCGTAGCGATTGCCGGAGAGCGTGTGGACGGTCACGATTACGTGCCGCACGTGGGCGCTCAAGGTGCTGTTGCCGCAATAGTCGACCATGAGATCGCCGACGCCGGTGTGCCTCAGATTGTGGTGGAGGATACGGTGTTGGCCTTGGGGGCATTGGCCAAGCACAATATCGAGCGCCGTCGCGCGCTAGGGACTCCGTTTACGGTGGTCGGCATCACCGGTTCCGTCGGCAAGACCACCACCAAGGATCTTATGAAGGCGTTGCTGTCTCATATGGGACCAACAGTTGCGCCGGTCGGATCGTTCAATAACGAAATCGGCCTGCCCCTGACTTCGCTCAAAGTAAATGCCGAAACTCGTTTTCTGGTAGCGGAAATGGGCGCCAACCATGTTGGGGAAATCGCCAATCTGACGTCGCTGGTACCGCCGGACATCGCGGTTGTGCTGAAAGTCGGTGTCGCTCATTTGGGCGAATTCGGCTCTGCGGAACGCATCGCGCAGGCCAAGTCAGAAATCATTCATGGCCTCGTTCTTGGGGGTCTTTCCGTGCTGAATGCGAACGACGAGCATGTGGCTGCGATGAGCGCCTTCGCTCCGGGCGACGTGATGTGGTTCGGACTTCCGAATGGTGATGGTGGCAATCCTGCGATCACCGCTCAGCATGTGCGTTGCGACGAGTTGGATCATCCGTCCTTCACTCTGGAAAATGGTGATGGCGAGCATGCCGAAGTCACCTTGGGCATCTGCGGTCAGCATAATGTCATGAATGCGCTTGCCGCCGCTTCGGTGGCGATGCGTTTGGGCATGTCGATTGGCGAGGTCGCATCAGTATTGTCGGATGTGACGACCATCAGCCCCCATCGTATGGCTGTTTCCACCGTGAACAAGCAGGAAACGTCATTCACGCTGATTGATGATTCATTCAACGCCAATCCTGATTCCATGAAAGCTGGTCTTGACGGATTGCTGCGTTGGAAGGCTGGTTCCGAAAGCCAGCCATTCCGTATTGCGGTGTTGGGCGCCATGCTTGAGCTTGGTCCGGATGAAAAGGATTTGCATGTTGGTATCGGCCGGTATGCGTTGGAAGGTGGGGTTGATGCGCTGCTGACGGTTGGCAGTGCATCCGATGCCTCTCTGGACGCTCTGGCAGGTGCCATGGCTGACGGCGCATCCTTGGCGGGAGACGCTTCTCACGTCGATTGGGTCCACGATATCGATGAGGCCGATCGTCTTGTGACGCGACTCGCCGTCGAACATCCAGGTGCCGTGGTGCTGCTTAAAGGTTCCCACGCTTCTGGCTTGAGTGCTCTGGCTGAACGTTGGCAGGCCCTGGCTGCACAATAGAACAAAAGCATTTAGCAAGATTTGAATAATCGAATAATCGACGTTATCTGAAGAATGTCTGACTGAAACGGAGAACATCAGGTGATTTCGCTCATCATCGGAATTGTGGTGTCGCTGGGTGTGACGATTGTGGGAACCCCGCTGCTGATTCGTTTGGTACACAAGCTTAATTACGGCCAGTATATACGCCAAGATGGTCCGAAGTCCCATCTGGTCAAGCGTGGCACGCCTACGTTGGGTGGCGTGGTCATCAATCTGGCGGTTGTGTTGGGCTGGGGCTCGTCGGCGTTGTATCGCTTCATCACCAGGGGAGAGGTACCGTCATGGTCGGCACTGCTGGTGCTGTTCGCCATGCTGTCGATGGGTATGCTGGGATTCATCGACGATTTCGCAAAGGTTCGCAAAAAGCAGAGTGAAGGTCTGACAGTCAAAGGTAAATTCATCGGCCAGTTCATTCTTGCCACCGTCTATGCGGTACTGGCGTTGATTCTGCCGACGAAATCCGGTTTCCCCAGTGCGCAGGCCGGCATGAGCTTCATTGAAAAGCCGTTTTTCAGTTTCGAGTTCGCAGGCAAAGCCGTGGCCATCGTGCTGTTCGTGATTTGGGTGAACTTCCTGATGACCGCATGGACCAATGCCATCAACCTGACCGATGGCCTTGACGGATTGGCCGCTGGTTCTTCGATGATCGCATTCATGGGATATGCGGTGATTGCTTTTTGGGAGTTCTACCATCTCAAGGGCTCGGGGCATGAAGGCTTCGCCTACGCGGTGTCCGATCCCCTTGACTTGACCATCATCGCGGCCTGTACGGCGATGGCGTGCTTCGGATTCCTGTGGTACAACTCCAATCCGGCATCCATTTTCATGGGAGATACCGGTTCTCTAGCGCTTGGCGGCCTGTTCGCGGCCATGTCCATCGCCACGCATACGGAATTTCTGGCGATTATCCTTGGCGGCCTGTTTGTGATTGAAACCATGAGTGATGTTATTCAGGTTGGCTATTTCAAGATGACACGCAAGCGTGTGTTCAAGATGGCTCCGATCCATCATCATTTCGAATTGAAGGGGTGGCCGGAAGTCAAGGTTGTGATTCGCTTCTGGATGATTGAATTGCTGTTTGTGTTAGTCGCGTTGGTGATTTTCTACGGCGATTGGGTTGCCCGTTCCGGTCTGTGACGGCTGTTGTATTCCGTTGATATGCCGAACGGCTGCAACACGACTGTGACATGTAAGGAATATCAAGGCATATGAGGTTTCGACAATCGAAGGATGATGGATATGGATATGAGCGGTAAGACCGTGATTGTGGCGGGTCTTGGAGTTTCTGGACAAAGCATGATGGAAGTATTGGGTTCCCGTGCCGAAAAAGTGCTTGGTGTGGATGAAAAGAAGCCCGATGCTGATTTGCACTCCTTTGATCGCATCGACTGGGATCATGTTGATTTGGTTATGACTTCGCCGGTGTTCAATCCGAGGACTCCGTTTATTCTTGAGGCGCAACGTCGTGGCATTCCTGTGATGAGTGAGGTTGAACTTGCTTGGCAGCTGCGAGTGAATTGCGATTCCACCGGAGAACCAGCGCAATGGATCGGCATCACCGGCACCAACGGCAAAACTTCCACTACGGAAATGACTTCGGAAATGCTGACGGCTTGCGGTCTGACGGCACCGGCTGTTGGCAACATCGGCAGGGCAGTGTCCCATGCCGTAGTCGATCCGGCAAATGATGTGCTATGCGTTGAGCTGAGTTCCTTCCAGTTGCATTTCACCGATTCGCTGGCTTTGGATTGCGCTGCGATCACCAATATTGCGGATGATCATCTTGACTGGCATGGCGGCATTGATAATTATGCGGCGGATAAGGCGAAGGTCTTCCACCGCGTCAAGAAGGCTTTGGTATACAACGCTGATGACGAGCGTGTGACTAGGCTGGCGTTCGCCGCCGAGACGGCGGAAGGCTGCCGCAAGGTCGGATTCACTTTGTCTGAGCCGCAAGATGGTCAGATCGGTGTGAAGGACGGCTGGATCGTCGATATGTCCGGCATCGCAGGTGGCAAGCCTGGAACGCCGGAGCAGGTTGCCAAGGTGTCTGAGTTCACGCATCTGACTGAGCCTGATGGCACGGTGTACCCGCATTTGCTTGCCGACGCGTTGACCGCATTGGCGCTGGTGCTGGGGCTTGGCGCAGACAAAGAAAAAGCCATCGCATCTCTGCAACAATTTACGCCAGGCGGGCACCGCATTCAGACCGTCGCCACCGCCACCACGCAAGATGGGGGCAGCATACGTTTCGTGGATGATTCCAAAGCGACCAATGCACATGCGGCCAAGGCATCGCTTAACAGTTTTGCAGACAAATCCGTGGTATGGATCGCTGGAGGATTAGCTAAGGGCAGCCGTTTCGAACAGTTGGTGGCAGAACAGGCGCACACTATCAAAGCCGCGGTCATCATCGGCAAAGATCAGCGGCCTATCTTGGACGCGTTTGCTACGAGCGCTCCCGACATTCCGTTGACCATCATCGATCCGGCAAATAATGATGTCATTATGAAACGGGCTGTCGATGCTGCGGGTGAATATGCCCAATCCGGCGATGTGGTGCTGATGGCACCTGCATGCGCGTCCATGGATCAGTTCAAGTCGTATGCCGATCGTGGAAACCAGTTCGCGCAGCAGGCTCAGCGTTGGGTGAATGAGTATGGAGAAGCCTAGAACCAAGCAGAGTGACGGTACCCGTCAGAGGAGGCAGACTGCGGCTGAAGGACGGGTCGACGATTTTCGTGGTTATGTCGGTCTGCGAAGTCTGCTTAATCCGATTTGGTGTTTTCACGGGTTTAGGGTCTCTGTGATTATTCTCACCATTTTCGGTGTGATTATGGTGTTTTCCAGCTCTTCGGTGAATATGATCGCCAATGGCCAATCTCCGTGGTCGCAAGCGATTAAGCAGGGTGGATTCTGCGTTCTCGGACTTATTGTGGGTGTGGCCTGCATGATGGTTCCGGCGGAGCTTATCAGAAAAGTCAGTTTCGCTTTTCTGTTTGTCGCCCTATGCTTGCAATCGTTGACGTTTACTCCGTTAGGTATTGATGTTCAGGGCAATAAAGGTTGGATTGGCGTTTTTGGATTTACCTTCCAGCCGGCGGAGGTCGTCAAGCTTGCGCTATGCGTATGGCTGCCTCGGGAGCTGATTGACGCGCAGAAGCAGATAAAAAAGGTGGAGCCGTTCAAGGCGTATCGCAAGTTGATTGTGTGGCTTGGTCTTGCATTGCTGTTGGTTGTGGGTGGCAAGGATCTTGGTACGGCCATGATTCTCCTTGCGATTGCGGGAAGCGCGTTGTTGCTGGGAAATTTTCCTGGCAAATGGCTGGCTATTGTGGCATGTGGCGGTGTGGCTTTGGTTGGCGGTCTTGTTATCAGCAGTCCGAATCGACTTGGTCGCATCATGGCTACGTATCAGACTTGTTCCACAGCCGATATGCAGGGTGTCTGCTATCAGGCGGTGCATGGCAAATACGCCATGGCTTCCGGAGGCTTGCTGGGTGTTGGGATCGGCAATTCCGGAGAAAAATGGGGATATCTTCCGGAAGCGCACAACGACTTCATTTTCGCCATCATTGGTGAGGAAACGGGTTTCGTTGGCGCTTCGTTGGTGATTCTGCTGTTCCTTGTGCTTGGATGGTGCATGCTGGTGGTGGCCATCCAGGCACATGACAGATATATCACTTTGGTGCTGGCCAATATTACCGTGTGGATCGTCGGACAGGCGTTTGTGAATATTGGTGTCGTGGTGGGGCTGTTCCCCGTGATGGGTGTGCCTTTGCCTTTCGTGTCGGCCGGTGGTTCGTCGTTGATTCTGTGTTTGGGTGCCGCGGGCGTGACCATCAGCATGATGAAACAGCAGCCGCAGATTCAAGCGGAGATTCAGCGTGCCTGAAAAGCTACTATTGCCTGCAGGGTGCTGTAGCATGCGACGGCACCCAAACGTAGATGAAATGTGAGTATCCTTGCGAGCATCGGTATGGCGCATGGTGTGCCGGGATGCCGTGGACTAAGCTCGTGCATTATGAGCAATCAGAAGCATATCGTTCTAGCCGGCGGTGGCACGGCAGGTCATGTCAATCCTCTGCTCGCCGTGGCACATGTGATTCGCGAGCTTGAGCCGGATGCCGATATCGCGGTGGTGGGCACCGCAGTCGGTTTGGAACACGAGTTGGTTCCGCAAGCGGGCTTCGAGCTGGAAACCATTGAGAAGGTGCCCTTCCCCCGTAGGCCCAATATGGCGGCATTGAAGTTTCCCGCGCAGTGGAAGGCTGAAACGGCCAAGGTCCGGGACATCCTCACCCGTCACGAGGCGCAGGTGGTCGTCGGATTCGGTGGATACACGTCGGCTCCCGTGTATGCGGCTGCGCACAAGATGGGCATTCCGATTGCGATGCATGAGCAGAACGCCCGTGCTGGCATGGCCAACAAGCTGGGCGCACGCTGGGCGTCCATGATCGGCACCGCGTACGCGCAAACCGGTTTGAAACCACGCAAGGGTGTTGAAGTCGAACGTGTGGGATTGCCGTTGCGTGCTGAAATCGCGGCAATAGCCGAAGGGATGGAACATGACCGTGCAGCCACAAGGCAAACGGCTGCAGCACAGCTGGGAGTCGATCCGAACCGTCCTCTGGTAGTGGTGACCGGAGGATCGTTGGGTGCTGTGAACGTGAACCGTGCGGTGGCGGCTTCCGCCAAGGAATTGCTGGAACATGCGCAGGTGATTCACCTGACGGGAAAAGGCAAAGACGATGAGGTGCGTTCGTTGGTGTCGGTGAGTGCCGGAGAGCAGGTGCTTGGTGAGCTTGGACCAGAACATGTCAACGACGGTGATTATCGAGTCGCGCCTTACCTGGAACGTATCGACCTTGCGTTCGCTTGTGCCGATCTGATTATCTGCCGTTCCGGAGCGGGCACCGTTTCGGAATTGACTGCTTTGGGACTTCCTGCGATTTATGTTCCATTACCGATCGGCAACGGCGAGCAGCGTTTCAACGCTCAGCCGGTCGTCGATGCGGAAGGTGGCCTGATGGTGGCGGACACTGACTTCACTGCCGAATGGGTCAAACGTCATGTGCCGAATCTGCTAGCCGATTCGGATGCGCTTGCCAGGTATGGCGATAACGCTTGGAAATACGGTATTCGAGATGCCGCCGAAGTCATGGCCAAGCGTGTACTTTCCATGATTGACGAAAGGTAAGCCGTAGCGACGGCAGGTGTGTCCGTCGCATTTGAAGTCGCGTTCCGAATCTCACCCATGATCGACCAAGTACGAGACCATGGGTGAGACCATAATGGAACAAGCTAAACATAATATGCAAGAGGAGCAGTCGTGACTGACAACCAGCGTGAGGCCGGTACCATTATTCTTGATCCAACCCATGTGTCATTCAGCCAGCAGGAAGGCGTGAACGATTTGGGGGTCACCCATTTCATCGGCATCGGAGGAGCGGGCATGAGCGTACTTGCCGAGATGCTGCACGAGCAGGGTGTGGAGGTGGATGGCTCGGATCGCGAGCCCAGCGCCAAAACCGATCGTTTGCAGGGGCTTGGCATTGCCGTCGAATTCGGGCAGCGCGAGGAAAACGTCGAAGGCAAACAAACTATTGTTTTTTCCAGTGCCATCAAGCCTGACAATCCGGAAATCGTCGCAGCGCATGCGGCGGGCGAACGCATCGTGCACCGCAGCGACATTCTTTCGTTGCTGATGAATACGAAACGTGCGGTAACGGTTGCGGGAGCCCATGGCAAAACCACAACCAGTTCCATGCTCGCCCATATTCTCACCCATGCCGGTGAGGGAAATCTGGCTGATCCAAGTTATGCCATTGGCGGATCCATCCAAGGCAAGGATGGCGTGATACTTGACGGAGGCCATGCAGGCCAAGGCGATGTGCTTGTGGCGGAAGCCGACGAATCCGATGGAAGCTTTGCCAAATATCATCCGGAAATCGCGATTGTCACCAATTCCGAAGCTGACCATCTCGACCATTATGGAACGCAGGAAAACTATCGGGCAGCTTTCGTGAACCATGTTCAGCACGCCATCAAATCGGTGGTGATGTGCGGTGACGACGAAGGGAATCTGGCTGTGTTGCGCGCTCTTGACGCGTCTGCGGCAGCACATACGGTCGTGTATGCGACGCAGGATGCGGCTTCGTTGGGTGATCTGAACGGTGCGGCATTCGTACATATCGAATCGGAAAGTGAAAGCGCGCAAAGCGGCGCCGAACATTTCACCTTGCATGTGCCTGCGGGACTGCTGGGCGAACAGGAACGTATGGTTTCCGTAACGCTCGCCGTTCCAGGCATTCACAATGCGCGCAATGCTTCCGCGGCGATTATCGCGGCAGCATTGCTGGGAGTCGACATTGAGAAGGCCGCCGAAGCGGCCACGTCGTTCCTCGGCGCAGCCCGTCGCTTCCAAGTGCGCGGCACCGTCAGCCAGGTGACCGTCGTTGACGATTACGCGCATCATCCCACTGAGATTTCGGCTTTGCTGGATGCTGCCCGCCGTAAATATCCGCAATCGGCGATTCGTGTGATTTTCCAGCCGCACTTGTTCTCCCGCACCAAGTTCTTCGCGGAAGCATTCGCGGAGGCGCTGGCCAAGGCGGATGATGTGATTGTCACCGGCATTTTTCCCGCACGTGAAAAGCAGGAGGATTATCCGACGGTCGGCCCGGCCACCATTGTGGATGAGGCTCTTAAGCTCGACCATACGCCTGCCGAGGATTGGATCCGTGGTGTGGAAGACATGCATACCGCGGCGCAGATGATGGTGATGCGCGCCCATCATGGTGATGTTATCTTCACCGTTGGCGCGGGTGATATCACGCAGATGGACGAGGTGATATTGCACGCGCTTCAGGCTCATCGTTGGGATTGTGAGGGCTGATGGCGCGAAGGGTCGTCAGCTCCGGCACGGGTTCGGATGGTTCTGCAACGACGTTTGAAAAGCATGCGTCGCACGGCAGGACCATCCAAAGCCGTAATCATTCCGACTCCCCGGCTCAGTCTCAGCCGAAGGGTCGTTCCATTGCCGGAGGAACGGGACGTTCGTCGTCTTCCGTGAACCATGCGCAGGCGGAAGCCGGAATGGAGCATGGAGGCAAGAGCAAGACGAGTCGTTCCCGGTCGGGTGACTTCGTGGATGCGCGCAATCTTGCAGGTGAGGATTTCGTTGCGAAGACGTTGGAGGAAACCACTGGCACTTTGGGGGTGGCCACCCGTCCGAAAGTGGTTGATTTCAGTGCGCGTTTGAAAGAACGACGTAAGGCGAATACGCGTGTTGTGGCGATGCGGGCCTTCGTGTCGGCCGCGGTTGCGGCCGTCGTGGTGGCGTTGGCATGGTTGTTTTTCTTCTCATCGTTGTTTCGTCTTGAACCTGGCAATATTTCCGTTGTCGGGGCCAACGAATGGGTGAGCGAGTCGCAGGTATTGGATATTGCCGGTCAGCAGGCCGGTAAATCGATTCTGCTGGTATCGAATAACGATGTGGAGAAGAAAATTAAGGAGATACCGGGAGTCACTTCCGCGCAATCCACGAAGCAACTTCCGAACTCCCTTGAAGTGACCATCAAAGCGCAAAAGCCGGCTGCGATGCTTAAAACAGGTGAAGACAGCATGACCGCGGTCGATAGCAAGGCTCGTATATTGAATTCCGTCAGCGGTGCCTCCGTGGATGGAATTCCCGTTATCGAAGTGAAGGATGTCGATACGAGTCTGAGTAACCGCTCCATTAAGGAGGCACTGAAGATTCTGAGCTCGTTGCCTGAGTCGATGCGTAACTCCATTACTAAGGTGACGGCTGAAACTCAGGATTCCATTACTACGGAAATCAATGGGGGAGACCGCGTGATCGTATGGGGTGACTCTTCCGATCTTAAGTTGAAGAAAGCTGTTGTCGACAAGATCATCAACGATCCAAATGTGATCGGAGACAAACACAACGTCGACGTGTCCGCGCCTCTACGGCCGATCATCAAATAGTGGTGAAGACGTGGCTGGAAAATAGGAGAATCGCATACGCTGAGTAATCTGGTTTGATATACGAAGAACCCCGGTTGCCTTGTGCGGTGACCGGGGTTCTTCGCGAATAGGAGGAGAAAAAAGGAGAAGTTTTATCATTGCGTGCCGTCAGGCGTTCGGATTGGCCTTCATTGCCGGAGCGACGGAAACCGCCGGATCGAGACGCGGGATCAGTGTGCACTGCGTGGCGTGGTACAGGTCGGACTTGCCTGGCCAGACGGTGCCGATGACCGCGTTGTCCTTGTTCAGCTGGTGGAACCAGGAACCATTCTCGTGGTCGATTAGGTATTCGTCGATGTACTTCCAGAAGATGGCATACCAGTCCTTGTACACCTGCTTGCCGGTGACGGTGGCCAGCGTGGCGGAGGTGTTCACTGATTCGGCGAGGGTCCAATGCATACGGTCGGTGACGACGGGCTTGCCGTTCCAATCGGTGGTATAGGCCAAGCCAATGGTGCCTTCGGCGTTCCATGCGTCGGAAAGTGCTTGGGTGAACAGGTTCTCGGCTGCTTCGATAAGCTGCTGTTTGCCTTCTTCGGAACGCTGCCTGGAGCTCAGCGCATACTGGGTAATGAGACGAGCCCATTCAATGCCATGGCCTGGGGTTGCTCCGTACGGCTTGAACTGATCGTCCGGCTTGTCGTGGTTGCATTCGAGGTCCGGCTGCCAGTCGGCAGTGAAATGCTCTGGAATGCGCCAGCTGTTGTTGGACGCCCAGCCGACCACATGGTCGATGATACGGCCCGCACGCTCGCGGTATTCCTCGTTGCCGGTCACATCGGCGACGGCGAGGAACGCTTCGGTGGTGTGCATGTTGGCGTTGATGCCACGGTAGGAGTCAAGCTTAGTGAATTCCGTGTTCCAAGTATCGACGGCCAAACCGATCTCATCATCCCAAAAATGCTTGTCGTAGGTTGCCAGAGCCTCTTCGAGCAGCTCGTCAGAGCCCGGACGGTCGATAAGCTTGGCGGAAGTGGCAGCAAGAATCACGAAAGCGTGAGCGTAACAGACCTTGCCTGTTTCATGTGTGGAGCCGTCTGCGGAAATGGACGGATACCATCCGCCGTTTTCATCGTCATGCAGCGGACCGCGTAGACCGGCGATGGCCTTGTCGACCAGTTCGGCTGCACCTGGTTCGCCATGCAGGAATCCCAAGGAATACACGTGTGCCATACGGCAGGTGATCCACGTGTGGATGCTTTGGGTCAGATCAGGATTGCCGCTATCGTCCAGCCAATAGGAGCCACCCTGCGGGGCGGGGAAGTTGTGGCCGAAGTGCAGAAGCTCGTTGGTTTCCGCATTGAGCAGGTCATGGTTTTCTTCGGAGCCGAATACGTAGGCTTCGGGAGAGTAAGTGCAGGTCATCGATCAAGTCCTTCCTTGACGTCGTCTGCTGTGACGCGATAACTAGGTTGATTTATTAACTATGTTAATCACTTAAGCGGTTAATGCAAGTCGACACGCGGAATTTGATGCTGCGATTATATGCGATTTGTGATGGGGCGGGGTATGTGAGATCAAGTAAGACGAGAAGGGGATTTCTGGCAACATTTTTTTAGAATATCCGATACATCGGGGGTAATGTGCGGTAAACTCGGAAATCTTTTGAAAACTGTTGGGAATAAAAGAAAAAAGCCGCCATTTCTGGCGGCTTTCAATTCGTGAAGATGCGGGGAATCGACCCCGTACGGTCTTGTCATGGAAACGTTGAAAACATGCAGTTTTTAAACGTTGATTGCGTTTTTTGCCCACATTTTGCCCACATTTCACCAGACCATCGGCAGGTTCAGGCATTTTCTTGCCCAACGTTCCACCGCCAGATTCTCCTCGTCGTTGCCAAGCAGCAGCAGGAAGCCCGCGTTCTTGCCGAGTGACGCGGGTTCCAGCTTCTTTATCACGCCACGCTCCTGAAGCCATACGGCGGCGTCGCTGAATTGCTTCTTGGCATTGAGTTCGCGCTTGCGCATGATTTTGTCGGCGTCTTCGCTCATGGCTTGCTCCGGAGTGAGCATCACCATTCCATGATCGTCGGAGAATGAGCGTTAGCCTTTCGTGTAGTAGCGGCATGGCGCGTTGACCAGATCGTGACCACGTTGAACGCTCTGGCCGTGCTGGTTGGCGCGTTGATCGGCGTCAGCGAGTTGAAGGCCCAGTATTCCGAGTAGAAACCTTTCATTTCTCTAACATCATGTTGGAGAAATGTAAGAATACTATGACCTACTCGTGCATTGAGTACGAGTAGGTCCTCTCTCAGCATTGCTGGGGGGGGGGGCTTTTTCGTTTTTATTCAGCTTTCTTGCGTGGTCGTCCTCCGCCGACACCGCGGCCGGGGCGTTGCGCGTTCCATTGGTCGATGGTCTCGGGGAGCCAGCCGCGCGTGCGTCCGATGGTGGCGTCCGGCTGGGGGAGCTTGTAGGTGGCGAGGGCGCCCGTCTTGACGCCGAGGCGTCCGGCCACTTCGGTAAAGCTCAGATATTCAATGGGCATGTCAGTCCTTCCTTCCGGCGATGAGCGCGAAGACGGCGCTGACGATGGCGCATCCGGCGGTGAGCGCGAAAGGCCAGCCGAACCATGCGCTGGCCGCCGTTCCGAGCGCGAATACCGCGCTGACTATCGATTCCGTTCTCATGATGTTCCATGACATAATCGGAGATATGGGGTTCCGGCCCCTACGACTGGCCGGAACCCTTTCTCACTTTTCCTCTTCGGCTTCCGCCTCATCTCCTTGATGAGTCCGGTCACAGCTTTGATGAGGGCCGCGAGGCTCGCGACGAGGAGCGAGATGCTGGCGATGATCTCCGATGGTGTCATGTTCACCTCCTTTCCTGATATAACTATCATACTATAACAATGAAAGTAATGCAAGTCAGAACACGACGAACCGCGCTCACCAAAATCATCAAAATGTGTCAGGATTATCCAGATTGTGAAGAAACGTTGACGAAGCCACGCGCTCGCCGGTAAATTGAAGACGAAAGCAAGGAGGTGCCGTGGACGATGAGCATGAAGACGATGATGGAATCGATGCGGCGCGGAGCGGCTGCCGGAACGAGGATAGCGGTGACGGGACGCGTGGAATACAGGTCGCCGATTCAGGTGAAATCGGCCACGGAACTCCAGATGGCGGCGTGGAACAGGGTCGGCCGGACTCTTCACGAGTCGATGGAACGGGAGAAGGCGTCCAGCAGGTAGCCCTTCAATGGCGTTCCGCCCCACTGCCGACCGTCGACGAATTCGCAGGCTACGAGCGGATCCAGCCAGGAGCCGCGGACCGGATCATCACCATGGCCGAGAAATCGCTCGACGCGGAGATCGAAGCTCAAAAAACATCGAATGAGGTCGCAGCCAAGGACCATAAAGCGCAGAATATCTGCATGATCATAGCCACTACCGCCTATTCGATCCTCCCGATCATCGGATTCGGAAGCGCGGTCGTCTGCGCCGCGCTCGGACAATCGGTGGCGGCCGCCTTCGGCGCGCTCATCGGAGCCGTCACGGCCGGACCACAAATAATCCAGGAAATCAGGAAAAAGGGATAACAGCAAGACCCTGACGCTCGCGGTATGCGGGTGGCCGGGGTCTTCGTGTTGTTATTCGTTCTTTTTTACGTGGTCTGCCGCCTCCGACTGGGAAGGCCCATTGTGCTCACGCTCGGCCTGTGTGGATTGCGTTGGGGCGAGCTGGAGGGCTTGCAGGCCGGAGACGTTGATTTGAAGCGGCAGCGTATCCATGTGCGCAGGTCGGCAACGGAGGTGTGTCATGAGATCGTGGTGGACGTGACGAAGACGGGGGAGGAGCGCACCGTCATCTTCCCGCGCTTGCTGCGGCCATGTCTCGAAGACGCCTGCGATGGCCGTCGGCAGTCCGGCCTGCTTTTCCCCGACCGGCGCAGCGGCTCGTATCTGCGCAAGACGCACGGGCCCTGCAGCACGTCGAGCTGGTTTTACTGGGCGAAGAAGCGCAGCCTGGGAGATGCGATCGCGGAGTCGATGACCATACACGACCTGCGGCATACGTGCGCGTCGCTGCTGGTGCATGCCGGCGCGAATGTCAAGGCGGTGCAAAGGCAGCTCGGTCACAAGAGCGCGACGATGACCTTGGACGTGTATGCGGATCTGTTTGATGATGATTTGGATGCCGTCGGCGATGCGATGGATGGATTGCTGGTGAGGGCGATTGGCGAGGGTAGGAGTCTGGCGGCTTGATTCGTGCCCACATTTTGCCCACGTCTTTGCGGTAAATGTAGTGATTTGGAGTGATTTGCAGTGAATTGGGGAAGTGGTGCAAACCGTTGGGAATAAAGGAAAAGCCGCCATTTCTGGCGGCTTTCAATCCGTGGAGATGCGGGGAATCGAACCCCGGTCCGATAACCGAACCCTCAGTCTTCTACGTGCGTAGTCTGCTGGCCGTGCGGCGGTTTTTCTGCCCCCATCGATGTCGCAGACAACTGATGGCGAGCATATCTACAGTAAAAGTCCCTTGCCGGCCCTGTGGCTCAACCGACAAAGCAAGTCTTCTTAACGACGCTCAACATCCTCCCAAAGACGAGAAGGAGTGAACGGAGCGGCTGCTCGCTGGTTAATCCTGGCGCGAAGCTCAGGCAGCGAGAGCGAACTCAGTGCGGTTAGATTTAGCACTTATTCTTTTGTAGGGGGCATCCACGAGCGGACCCTACGTTCTCGGCACGCTTCCCTGCGACGAACAGGTCACCGTCGAAACCGATCATCCCCAATCTTGAATTATCAAGCACCCGGTACGAGACCGGACTTTTCAAGATATCATGAGATGTCAATAATCGCAAATCGTATGCTGCTTTTCTTGTGCTGTGAGCGAAGTCGGAACATGGGCGGGCATAGGAGTTCGGGATTGCACCAATTGCGGATTGAATATGAGTATGAAAAACGAGGCCATGATGGCAGGCATGGCCTCGTTGGTGGTGGTGAAAGGGAAGCTGGGATTACTTACCGGCTTCGGCGAGATAATCCGGAACGCCTTCCGCCGGGTAGGTCGGCCAGCCGCCTTCCTTGGTGCACACGTAGGCTGCGGTGTTCACGGCGGCACGATGGGCTTCCTTGAGCGGAGCGCCGGTCAGCAGCTTGCCGGTGAAGGAGCCGGAGAAGGAATCGCCGGCACCGACGGTGTCTGCAACCTCGACATGCGGGGTCCGCAGAGTGGAGATCTCGCCATCCTTGGCGGTGATGGTACTGAACGTGGCACCGCCGGTCAGAATGATGTACTCGAGGTTGAAGCGGTCGATGAACCACTTGCATGCCTCTTCGTCATTGCATGCAGGAATGGAGAACATGTCACGCATCATGATCAGCTCTTCGTCGTTGATCTTGAAGATGTTCGCGTAGCTGAGCAGCTCTTCGATGAGTTCATTGGAGTAGAAGTTGGCGCGCAGGTTGATGTCGAAGAACTTCAGTGCGCCTTCCTTGGTGTGCTTGAGCAGCTCGACGATGGTGTCGTGGGATTCAGGGGAGCGCAGGCCGAGGGTGCCGAAGCAGACGGCGTCGGCCTTGGATACGGCTTCAATGAGCTCGTCAGTGAGCTTGATGTGATCCCATGCCACGTTTTCGACGATGGTGTATTCCGGAATGCCGTTGGTCAGGGCCACGTCAACCGTGCCTGTCGGGTATTCGTTGGCCTGCACCAGCGTGTTGATGCCGGCCTTGTGGGCGTCTGCGAGCAGCTCATTGCCCAGTTCGTCGTTGCCGACCGCACTGATGGCGAAGCTTTCCGCGCCGTTCTGAGACGCATGGTATGCGAAATTGACGGGTGCGCCGCCGGCACGTTTGCCGGTGGGGAGCATATCCCACAGGATTTCGCCGAGAGAGATGACGATTGGCTTGGACATGGTGTTCCTTTCTTTGGTTGTGGCGTGCTATGCGACGTCAAAGAACATCGAAGGATGCTCTAGAAAATTGGTGATGGCCACGGCTGCGGCGCCGGTGACGGTGGCATCAGTGGGTAGTGCGGACATGGTGATTCCGGTATGGCGTCTGATTTCGGGAATGGTGCGTTCTCGAACGACCTGCTTGACTTCGTCAAGTAGCGGCTGTCCGGCTCTGGAAACGATGTCTCCAAGTACGATATGCGTCGGGTTGAATGCGTTGATGATGTTGACTGCGCCGTACCCGATATATCGTGCGATTTCAGAGATGAGTTCCGCGGCCGCTTCGTCTCCGGCAGCGTTTTTGGCGAATAGCGCGGCACATGCCTGTGCGTGCGTCATGGTTTCGCATCCGGGAACGATATACGGTTGCTTGTTGAGCATTTCGTGGATTGCATTGGCCGAGCAGTAACGTTCGAGACATCCGTAATTGCCGCAGTCACAGGGCTTGCCGTTGACGTCAACGGAGATGTGTCCGATTTCGGTGGCGGTGCCGTGGGCCCCGTAGTAGATCGTGCCATTGTCGATGATGCCAAGACCGATGCCTTCGCCGAGCAGATAGTAGGCGAGGGATCCTTCGAACAGTTCCGGATTGAACAGGAACTGTGCCAAAGCGCCTGCGCGTGCATCTTGCTCTACAAACACAGGTACGTCGAAGGCTTCGCTGAATTCCTTGATGAAATTGACTTTGCGCCAGCCCTGCATGGAGGAGACGAGTGCGGTATGCCCTTCTTCGACAAGGTATGGTCCGGGGACTGCCATGCCGACTGCCACGATTTTCTCGTCTTCGGCGATGAGGTGACGAATGGTGTTGTGGATCTGCTTGACTGTCTCGTCGATGTTTTCTTCGCTGACGGTCGGAAGATCGGTAAGCGAAATACGGTTGCATTGAAGGTCGAACAGACCGATTTGTACCAAGCTTCGTGCGAATTTTAAGCCAATCACATGGTATTTTCCGCAGTTGAGATTCAACCCGATGGAACGACGATTCTTATCGCCTTCCATGTCGCCGGTTTCTTCGATGATGTTCTGTGCGAGTAGTTTTGCCGTGATTTTGGTGATTGCCGCAGGGGTCAATCCGATTGCTTTTGCGATTTGCGCACGTGAGCAGATGCCGTTGTGATACAGGTATTGCAGGATGCGGGATCGATTGTTTTCGGAAATCGATGATTGCTGAGCGCTGTAATTACTCATAACACCTCCTTGCGCCAGTGCACGGACCCTTCGTTGAACTAGTTGATACATTAACGCCGTTAATTATTTGATGCAAGTTCCGTCTTTCGGCGTGTCATAAAGGATGTCAATTCTCAATATGGGATTAGCTGTCTCATTATTTGACACACTTTTTTCGGAAAATAATTAATTGCAAAAGCGTTGTGATTGCTGGGTTTTTGCTGGATCGAGAAAGGGTAGTGTCACAAAATGAACTTCCGTGAAATGTTCCGCTAACAAAGTGTGCCCTACTCTTATGGCACGTCGTTTTGGAGTGCCAATTACGACAGCAGGAAGAGAAAGGATTCCATAGTGAATCACAAGAAGATTATCGCTGCAGCTGTTTCGGTTGCCGCGCTGGCCTCGCTCGCGGCATGCGGCGGAGTAAAAGATAGCGGTTCCGCATCGGGGAATGCGGATGTCATTACCGTCGGCACCACAGACAAGGTTACTAGCGTTGACCCTGCCGGCTCCTATGACAACGGTTCCTATGCCGTTCAAATCAACGTGTTCCCGTTCCTGTATGCACAGGATTACAACACCTCTGAACTGTCTCCGGACATTGCTGCGGATGACGGTACTTGGAGCGGCGACGGCACTGAATTCACCGTTAAGATCAAGTCTGGCCTGAAGTTCGCCAATGGTCACGACCTGACTTCGTCCGATGTCAAGTTCTCCTTCGACCGTGTCAATACGATCAACGATGAGAATGGTCCGAGCTCGTTGCTGGCCAACATCGAATCCATCGATACGCCAGATGACACCACTGTGGTATTCCATTCCAAAGTCAAGAACGATGTGACCCTCAAGCAGGTGCTTTCCAGCCCGGCTGGTCCGATTGTTGACGAAGAGGTCTTCTCCGCCGACAAGCTCACTGATGCTGACACCATCATCAAGAAGAAGGCTTTCGCTGGCCCATACATTCTGACCTCCTACAAGGCCAATGAGGTTGCAGGATACTCCAAGAACGACTCTTATCAGGGTCTGACCCCAGCCAAGAACAGCACTGTTCAGGTCAAGTACTTTGCCGATTCTTCCAACCTGAAGATGGCCGTGCAGCAGGGGCAGGTCGACGTGGCCTACCGTTCTCTGACTCCGACCGATATCGATGATCTGTCCAAGGACTCCAAGGTCAAGGTTGTCAAGGGTCCGGGCGGTGAGGAACGCTTCCTGGTCTTCAACTTCAACATCCAGCCGTACGGCACCAAGTCCGACGAGCCGAATGCCGACAAGGCCAAGGCTGTGCGTCAGGCCGTTGCTAATCTTATCGACCGCGAGGAGTTGGCTACCAAGGTCTATAAGGATACGTACACCCCGATGTACTCCTACATTCCGGATGGTTTGGCTGGCCACGAAGACACCTTCAAGACCACGTATGGTGACGGCAACGGCAAGCCGAGCGTTGACAAGGCCAAGAAGGTTCTTGAGGACGCAGGCGTTTCCACTCCGGTTGAGCTCAAGCTGCAGTACAATCCGGACCACTATGGAGCCTCTTCCGCCGACGAGTATGCTGCTCTCAAGGCCCAGCTCGAAGAGGGTGGTCTGTTCAAGGTCGACCTGCAGTCTACCGAATGGACCCAGTACAGCAAAGACCGTGTTGTTACCGAGGATTCTGATGGATCCTATCCGGTCTACCAGCTCGGCTGGTTCCCGGATTACTCCGACCCGGATAACTATCTGTCCCCGTTCTTCCGTGACGGCAACTTCGTGAACAACGGTTACTCCAACTCCGAAATCAACGATTTGATTATGGAACAGGCTGGTGAAACCGACGAAAGCACCCGTGAGGATCTGCTCAAGAAGATTCAGACCCTCGAAACCGAAGACCTGTCCACCATCCCGCTACTGCAGGGTGCGCAGGTTGCAGTTACCGGCGCCAACGTGAAGGGTGTTGTGCTCGACGCTTCTTTCCGTTTCCGTTTCGCATCTGTCACCAAGGCGTGATGTGTGCGGACATGCGGCATAACCTGCCGCAGCCTGCATAGAAAATCACTGGGGATCCCCGGTCCATGGCCGGAGGTCCCCATTTCCCGAATTAACTGCCTGAAACGGCGCAGTGATTCGATATTGTTGTAATCAAAGCCGTATAGGCTTCTTATCAAGGAGCATCGCGTGTCAGACACAGCAGCTCCGGCCGTCTCTCAAGAGGCGAAGCCGAAACAAGCCAAAAAGAATCATTTGTCAGGCGGATTTTTCCGTTTTGTCCTGACTCGATTCCTGCTTATTATTCCAACCGTTTTCATTCTCGTCACCGTCGTGTTTTTCGTGATGCGAGCTACTGGTGATCCTATTTCTGCGGCATTGGGTGGTCGTCTTGCCCCTGACGAGTTGCAAAAACGTATTCATGCGGCCGGCTACGACCGTCCTCTTATTGTGCAATATATCGATTACCTTGGGGGTTTGCTCCACGGGAATCTCGGCACTACGTTGACTGATGATCAGCCGGTTATCAGCATTCTTGTTCATTACGGATCGGCGACTTTCGAGTTGGCGCTCCTATCGCTCATTGTTGCTTTGATCGTAGGTATCGGCTTAGGTCGTGTAGCTGCGTGCAGACGCGATCACGCTGCCGATGCAGGCATTCGAACCTTTGCCATTCTGTGCTACGCCACCCCCGTGTTCTTCTTGGGATTGGTACTCAAACTCATTTTCGCCATCTGGCTGAACGTGTTGCCGGCATCCGGTCGATGCTCGTTGTCTTCGGAAATGCAGTTCGCCCGACTCGTCTCTCCGACCGGCTTCTACATTATCGATGCACTGCAGCTAGGTGATATGAGCGTGCTTACCGACGTGCTGCGTCACGCCGTGCTTCCTGCGCTGGCATTGGGATTGCTCACCGCAGGCGTGTTTATTCGTTTGGTGCGTACCAATGTGATTTCCACTTACAATTCCGGCTATGTCGAGGCTGCGCGTTCGCGTGGCGTCTCCGAAAAGCGCCTGCTCAGCAAGCATGCATGGAGGCCGGCGCTTATTCCAATCATCACCGTTATGGGCATGCAGATTGCATTGATGCTCGCCGGCGCGGTGCTTACCGAAACCACCTTCGAATGGAAGGGACTCGGATTCATGTTGTCCCAATATCTGAAAGCGCGTGACTTCGTAGCGGTGCAGGGCATTGTGATTCTGATAGCCATCATCGTGGCCGTCGTCAACTTCATCGTTGACGTTATTGCCGCGTTGGTGGATCCGAGAGTGAGGTACTGATATGACTGCATCAGCCAATAACGTCACCGTTCCGGGTGACACTCGTTTGAACGATCTCAAAGTCAACAGGAAAGCTCCATTTTGGGCCAAGATTCCGATCATCAAGGAGCTTCGCGTAGCGGTCGGCTGGCAGAAAGGCATGCTGATTACCGGCCTGTTGCTTACTGCGTTCTTCCTGCTCGTGGCCTTGTTTGCGCCCGTAATTGCGCCGTACGGCTATGCGCAGCTCAAAGATGCCAATGGAGTTTCATTCCCAGCTCAGACAGCGCCCTCATCCGAACATATTTGGGGTACCACCGCAGGTGGTTATGACGTGTTCAGCCGTGTGATTTGGGGCTCTCGTACTGCGGTCATTGCGATTGTAATCGCTGTGCTGCTTTCTATTTTCGCGGGTGTATTGCTCGGTTTGGTTTCCGGATATTTCGGTGGTTGGGTGGATCGTGTGCTCGTCATGATCGCCGACGCCATCTACTCTTTCCCCTCTCTGCTGCTTGCGATTCTGATGGCCATTATGATTTCCGGCGGTCAGTCTGGTCTGTGGAGTGGCATTCTCGCTTCGGGTATCTCCATCACCGTGGTCTATATTCCGCAGTATTTCCGTACCATTCGATCTGAGGTCATTCGCATCAAGGAATCCGCTTACGTTGATTCCGCTCGCGTGGTGGGCGCGTCGACATGGCGCATCATGACCAAGCACCTTCTTAAGAACTCCACCAGAACGTTACCGGTTATTTTGACGTTGAACTCGTCCGAAGCGATTTTGACTCTTGCGGGATTGGGCTTCCTTGGATTCGGCATCGAACCTACTGCAGCTGCTGAATGGGGTTACGATCTGAATCGTTCTGTGTCGGACGTCACCGCGGGCATTTGGTGGACTGCAGTGTTCCCAGGTATTGCCATCGTATTGATTGTTCTGGGCATCACTTTGGTGGGCGAATCCCTCAATGACCTTGCCGACCCGCGTCTGCGTGCACGCAAATCCGCTGGTGAGGTGGTTGGATCCATCGAAGATACTTCGGTTGATCCCAACCAGAAGCCAGGCGTTCGCAACGAGGTCATGGCCGAGCTCGCGGCCGCCAAGAATCCAATGGGAGCCAGCGATCAGCCAGTGACCGTCACGGATCGCGACCCGTCATTTACCGCCTCCGAATGGGGCTCCAAGGAAGAAGAGTGACGCAATGAATGACGAACAAACCAATCTTGCGCAAGTCAAGGATCTGAGCGTCTCCTTCATGACCGACGCAGGATCCATCAAAGCCATCGACAAAATCAACTTCACCATCCCACGCAAAACCGTGGTGGGCGTGGTCGGCGAATCAGGTTCCGGAAAATCCGTGACCGCACGTTCAATTATCAAGTTGTTGCCGGAGACGGCAACCACTTCCGGCGCGATTTATCTGTCGAACCGTGAAGGCAATAAGCAGCTTGATGTATTGTCCCTTTCCGGAGAAGATCTGCGTCGTATGCGCGGATCAGAAGCGGCCATGGTGTTCCAGGAACCTAATTCGGTACTTAATCCGGTGTATACCATTGGGTGGCAAATCGAAGAGGGACTTCGCGCTCACGGCATGAAAGACAAGAAGGAGCTTCGTGCCAAGTCCGTGGATATCCTCAAAAAAGTAGGTATTCCTGATGCTGAAACTCGAATTGACTACTATCCGCATCAGTTTTCAGGTGGCCAAAAACAGCGTATCGTCATCGCCATGGCGTTGGTGCTCAATCCAGGTCTGATTCTGGCTGACGAACCGACTACCGCACTCGACGTGACCGTGCAGGCCGAAATCCTTGACTTGTTGCGTCTTGCCCGTGACGAATTCGGCGCTTCCGTGCTGATTATTACTCATAATATGGGTGTGATCGCCGATATCGCCGATGAAGTGGTGGTCATGTATCGAGGTCATGTGGTCGAGCAGGGAAGCGTCGAACAGATCTTCTACTCGCCAAAAGACGATTACACCAAGCGGTTGCTCGCAGCCGTGCCTCGTATCGGGCAGAAACTGGTCGTTCGTGATGAGCAGGGCAAGGCGATTGAACGCAGCAAGGATTGGCATGACCAACCCATTGCCGTCGAGGCCAAGGGGCTGACTATCACCTATCCGGGGCATTTGACGCAGCCTGATTTCAAGGCGGTCAATGGTATTGATTTCACTATTCACCGTTCCGAAGTGCTGGGATTGGTCGGCGAGTCCGGTTCCGGTAAATCCACTACCGGTCGTGCCATCGCGGGCTTGCAGAGGGTGTCCGGCGGTTCCCTGAACGTGTTGGGTGTGGAAATGAACGGTGTCAAGGAACGTCAGTTCAAACCCAAGCGTGCTGATATTGGCTTCGTGTTCCAAGATCCGGGTAGTTCATTCAACCCGTTGATGACCATCGCGGAGAATGTGGCAGAACCGCTGATCGTGCATAGAAAGTACTCGTCTGTGTCGGAAGCGAGCGACTATGTGGGAGATTTGCTCGAAATGGTGCAGTTGCCGCGTGCGTATATGAACCGATTCCCGCATGAGCTTTCTGGCGGTCAGCGTCAGCGTGCCTCCTTGGCACGAGCGCTGGCTCTTAAGCCGAGCCTGCTTATCGCTGACGAGCCGACTTCTGCATTGGATGTGTCGGTACAGGCGAAGGTGTTGGAGCTGTTCAAGAAACTGCAGGCGGAAATAGGTTTCGCGTGCCTGTTCATCACCCATGATCTTGCCGTGGTCGATATGCTGGCCGATCGCATTATGGTGATGCATAAGGGTGAGATTGTGGAACATGGTGATGCCGATCAGGTTATGAATAACCCGCAGAATCCCTACACGCAGAAGTTGTTGGCATCGCTGCCGGTGCCTGATCCGCGTGAACAGCGAGAACATCGCGCCCAGCTGCACGAATTGCTCGCCAAAGGAATTTGATTCCGGAGTGAGTTTCGCGGCTTCCTGACATACACAAGAGCTGGTGTGACGGTTCATGATCGTCACACCAGCTCTTAGTTTATATATTCAATTGTGACTGTGTTCAGCGAATCGTGCCGTTGAAGGAGAACTGTGCGTGTGCGTCTCCGTTTGCCCTGTTCTTGAGGTACTCACGCACGTAGCCCATGCGTTCCACTGTGGTGTCGGCTAAGGGCTGAGGCAGGTTGTCGGGGGAGAACCAGCCCACGTTGAGGCTTTCCTCGTCACCTACGAACGGTTCGGCATTGCCATTCGGATCTGGCTTGCACACGAACAGGTGATCCATGTACATGGTGTTGTCGCCGTTCGCATACGTAAGCACCCTGCGTGAGGACTTCACCGACACCAAATCGGTGACGATAACATCCACGCCCGTTTCTTCCTTGACCTCACGCGCCACCGTGTCGGCAGGTTCCTCGCCAGGCTCATTGATGCCATATACCATGGCCCATTCCCCGGTATCGGAACGTCTGCCGAGCAGCACACGACCCTGCTCGTCTTCGACATAGCCGGAGACGCCCATCAGCCACAGGAGATCGTGACCGACTTTCTTGCGTAACTCGAGAATGAATTCAGGCGTTGGCATATCAGGCCTTTGCGCCTTCGGCAGCCATGTTGGCCATCCACTCTTCGACCTCATCGATCTGCTTCGGAATGCCGGCGGAAATCCATTCCGGACCATCCTCAGTCATCAGCACATCATCTTCAATGCGAATGCCGATGCCGCGATACTCCGGTGGAATCAACAGATCATCCTCACGGAAATACAGACCCGGCTCAATCGTGAAAATCATGCCAGGACGAATCGCGGCACCTTGATACGACTCATAACGTGCCTGAGCGCAATCATGCACATCCAAACCAAGATGATGGGCCACACCACAGGCGAGCCAACGGCGATGCTGCTGTCCTTCCGGAGAAAGCGACTCCTCGACATCGACCGGAAGAATACCCCAATCATGCAGACGCTCGGCGATCACACGCATGCACGCATGATGAATGTCGGAATACGTGGCACCCGGCTTGGCGGCTTCGAAGCCTGCCTGCTGAGAATCCAAAACCGCCTGATACAGCTTCTTCTGGAAATCGGTGAACTTGCCGTTGGTCGGGAACGTGCGCGTGATATCGGCCGTATACAAGCTATTGACTTCCACGCCGGCATCAATCAGCAGCAGATCGCCGGACTCCACGGTACCGGTGTTACGCATCCAATGCAGAATCGGCGCATGAGCGCCGGAAGCGATGATTGTATCGTAGCCGACCTCATTGCCTTCCTCGCGGGAAATGGCATTGAACGCGCCTTCCAGCATACGTTCCGAACGAGGCTTGTCGAGTGACGACGGCAGCTTGCGCAGAATATTGTCGAAACCATGCTTGGTTGCGGCAACGGCCTTGCGCATCTCACGAATTTCATATTCGTCCTTGCACATGCGAGCCTCGGCGGCAAACTCATGAAGCTTGTCATCGGCATTGGTATTGCCATCCGGATCGGCGAAGCCGTTTGCCTCGCGAATATCCTCCACCATTTCGGTGATCTGCGGATCAGCCTCGCGAATCACACGCACACGCACGGCACCAGTCTCAGAACCGACATCCTTGCTCAATGCATCAGCCAGCTGTGCAATGTCATTGGTCTCAATACCGGTCATCGCAGTCATCTCCTGCAATCCGGCACGAGGTCCAACCCAATATTCTCCATAATGGGCATCCATGAAAAAGTCCTGCGTGTAATGGTTCGCACGCGGAGCCACAAACAATTCCGGCACATGCGTCTTGCCGGCCGCAGCCTCCGGAGAATCAGGATCAACCGGATTCAACACCAGTACTGCACCGGCCTCGTAGTCTTCACCCAAACCGGTGTAATACGAAAACGTCGTATCCGGACGGAACGCATAATCGCAGTCGTTGTTGCGCACCTTCGGCTGACCGGCCGGAATCACAATACGCTCTCCGGGAAAAGCCTTACCCAGCGTGTCAAGACGAGCCTGAATGTAATGGGAAGATTCCAACGGTTCAATAGTCGGCTCATTATCATCCCAACCGGTGGTCATGAACTCCTTGAACGCCTCGGAACGCGGGCGCAGCGAACGATTGTTCACACGGTCGCTCATCGCCTGATCGGGGCCAGGGGCGCTGGACTGCTCCATGGCTTCATACTCCTTGTCTTTAGCGGTAATGACTTCGTTCATCACATCTCCTGAATATGGTTATCCATGCTTACGCAATTACCGCAAACCATCCTATAACTTTTTGCGCCGCGCAACGTTCATGCAAGCACATAGAATAGGGGAGATTGAGTGAGCAATCCCAAGGTAGGGGAGGAATCCGAAAGAATATGTCATTCGAACATCCGAATCGTAACAATGAAAGCATGATCGACGTCGAACGCGACATCATGAGCCGCCCGTCAGAGCGCAATACCACCAATCTTGACCTGCAACGCATGAAGATGATCCTCGACATCATGGGACATCCCGAGCAGTCGTTCCGTGTTATTCACATCACTGGAACCAACGGCAAAGGGTCTACCGCGCGCATGGCCGAGGCGATCTGCCGCGCCTACGGCATGCGAACCGGTTTGTACACGTCACCGCATCTTGAACATGTCAACGAGCGCATCGCCATCGACGGACAGCAGCTTTCCGACGATGATTTCGTTGATGCCTGGGATCAAATCAAAGACCTTGTAGCCATGGTCGACATGAAGATGGAAGAACTCGACAAGCCAAAAATGAGCTTCTTCGAAGTGCTTACCGCCATGGCCATCTGGAAGTTCGCCGACGCTCCGGTCGATGTGGCCATCGTTGAAGTCGGTATGGGCGGCCGCTGGGACGCCACCAACGTGCTCGATGCCGATGCGGCCATTATCGGACCGATCGACATGGACCATATGGCATGGCTTGGCAATACCGTGGAACAGATCGCATCCGAAAAAGTCGGCATTATCAAGCCGGGCTGCACCGCGGTCATCGGGCGTCAACCGCATGAAGAGGCCGTCATGCCGATTATCGAGGAAGCGGCGGCGGAAAACCATGCCAATCTGGTGCGAGACGGCATTGAAGCGGAAGTCGTGACCCGCATTCCGGCAGTCGGCGGTCAGGTGGTGACCCTGCGTACGCCGAATGGCACATACGCGGAAGTGCCGGTCGCCAAATTCGGCGAACATCAGGCGCATAATGCGCTCGCGGCCCTGTGCGCGGCGGAAGTGGTGATTCCCGTCAACGGTGCGCTTGACGGTGATCTTGTGGCTGAGGCGTTGAGCACGGTGAGGATTCCAGGCCGCATCGAGCAGATTCGTACATCGCCAACGATCATTCTGGATGGCGGGCATAATGTGAATGCGGCAGAATCGTTGCGTGCCGCGATTGAGGAAAATTACGATTTCCAGCAGCTCGTCGGCGTGATCGCCATGATGGGAGACAAGCAGGTCGAAGAGTATTTGGGCGTGCTCGAACCATTACTGAGCCATGTGATTGTCACTGAAAACTCGTGGCGTGATCGTGTGATGCCCGCGGAAGACCTGAAAACGGTTGCTGAACGCGTGTTTGGTGCGGAAAGGGTTACGTGTGTTCCTGAACTGCCGGATGCCATTCAGGAGGCTGTTAATATGGTTGACGCCGATGATGAGCTTGGTGTTGGCTATGGTCACGGTGTGCTGATTTGCGGTAGCTTCACCACGGCTGGCGATGCACGTCTCATGCTGGAAGAGAAAGTCAATCCCGATTTGAAGAAGCCGAAGTCGGAACGTGTCTTCCAGGAGGCTGTTGAGCCGGAACCGCGTAAGGGACAGGACGAGGCGGATCTTGATTTCGAATCCGACGCCAATCCTGATTTCGATATCAACGATTTCGGCAGTGTCGGTCCAGATCTTGCTGAAGATGAAGATACTGACGTTTCCGAAGATGCTGCCAATACTGAGCATGCGGATGATGCATCTTCCGATGACGTGCGGTAATCGCATATATGCATGGCGATGATGGATCGTCGGTTGTTGTCGACGATCCATCGATACAACAATCTGTGATGCAATACAAAGGGGGATGCAGCGATATTGATTCGATGCATCCCCCTTTGCGCGATATTTTGCACTATTCGTCGTGAGGCGCGATTATTACTTGCGCAGTTTGCAACGCAGAGACTGCAGCAGCGTGAGCGAACGGTAGAATGCCCTCTTGACCGGAATATCGCGACCTGCGGAAATCTGTGCGATGCTCTCGGAGAATTTCGTCTTGAATCCGTTCAAACTCTTCAATGAAGGCGCGAAATCGTTGCCGATGCCCATTAAATCAAGCACTGTGCAACCTTGCTCGCCAAGCGCGCAGCATATAACGTAAATCAGCTTGTCGGGAACATGCTGGCGCATGATTTCCGTACGCATACACGCATAGTAATAGACCGCGTGATCGCCGTTGATGGTGACGATGGACCATGCCACAACCTTGCCGTCGATACGTGCCGCGAATACGCGCGCATGATCAGGACCAAGATTGCTGATCATATCGACATAGTCGCTCATCGGAGCGGGGGAGAATCCGTCACGGTTGGCGGTATCGACCATGACCTCGTAGTATTCGGAGAAATCAGCCATCGCCTGCGCGGTCTCATCGGCGCAAGCGGCAGGACTCTCCCTCAACGCCTTACGCACGTCGCGGCGGCCACGCTTCTTCATGCGTGCAAGAACCGCCTCATCGCCACCGGTGAGGTCCACATACACGGTCTCGTTGTAAGGAACGGTGGAAAGCACCGGGAACGAGCCTTCGAAATCCCACAAGTCGATACGCAGGAACACAACGTTTTTATCGCGTTTGCGTACGTCCTCAACAAGCAGGTCACGAACCTGTGCTTCCAGCTGCGCGGAAGGCTTGTCAAGCCAAGCCGGACCATGAACGGACCTCAAATAGTGGTAGCCATGGGTTTCGTAATCGATGAATGCGATGAATGCGATTGGCGCGCCGTCCTGCTTCACCACATACGCACCCCACGGCGTACGTCCGTCAATGGTGTTCTGATATTTGGCCCACACTGCGGTCTGTTCGATGGGCAGGGTAAGACCCGCCTGCACAGCCTGCTGTTCCATGGTGGCTGCGTCGGTGAATTCAAGAGTGATCATGATTGTTGGACTGTTCCTTATGGTTGGTGATTACTCGATGATGGTTGGCTGTTGCTGCAGGTCAGGCAAGCCCAAAAATACGTTTCACAATATGGTCGTCGCCTTCGAAGGGAACATGCTTGCCGTGGTCTTTGAACCAGCGCTCGTTGCCTTTGCCGATGATGAGGATGATATGGAGGCGGTTGGGATTCTTGCGATCGATTGCTACGGTCGATTCCACTGCTTCCGTACGGTCGAGAATGATTCTCGCATCCAGATCAGGATTGGTGACACTGTCAAGCATGTCTTGGCAGACGCGTTCCACAGGCTCATCATCCGTGTCTTCGAAGGTGAGAATCAGATGGTCGATGCGATTCTGCGCGGCCCTGACGATTTCTGATCTGCGGTCATACGCTTTATTGCCTGCGGATCCAGTGACCAGCGTGACTTCAGGATCGTCCTTGCCGTAACGTTGGTCAACATAGTCGAGCAACGCCGTTACGGAAGCATAATTGTGCGCGTAATCGACAATGGCGATGGTATTCGATTTCGTATCGTGGAAATGCTCCATACGACCGGCGATACGTATCGGTTCCATATTGCGCAGCGCTTCCTTCGCGGCGGTTTCGTGGAAATCGAATCCAACGGCATGCGCAATGGCAATGGCCGCGGCGGCGTTCGCATAATTGAAATCGCCATCCAATTGCAGGCTGAGCGAGCCAATCTGTTCACCTTCCAGCGCAATCGCGAATCTACTATGGTCAGCGGATTTCGGCCACGCGGTCACATCTGCGGCCGATGCTTCGCCAAGAGCGAACGTGGCGACGGGAATATCGGCGATTGCAGCATCCTGACGAATAAGATCGGCATGTGCGCATGCCGTGCCGAGAACCAGGGAACGGCAATTCTTTACGATCTGACGTTTGCAGTGGAAGTAATCCTCGAATGTCGGATGCTCAATGGGGCTGATATGGTCCGGGCTGATATTGAGGAATGCGGCGACGTCGAAGGTGAGTCCGAAAACACGGTCGACTTTGTACGCCTGCGACGAAACCTCCATGACCAGGTATTCCATGCCATTGTCAACAGCCTCGCGCATCATACGGAACGCATCCATGGATTCCGGAGTGGTCAGGTCGGATTCGACATAGGTATGTCCGTCAAGGCAATTGTCGACGGAGGAGAATAGTGCGCATTTTCCTCCGGAGCAGCCGTTGAGCATGGCCTGGGTGAGATAGGCGGTGGTGGTTTTCCCCTTGGTACCGGTAATGCCGACGACTTTCAGTTGATTCTGCGGATGGCCGTAGAACGCGGCGGACAGTAGGCTCATGGCCTTGCGCGCGTCGTTCACAATGAGTCCAGGGGCCGTTGTTGTTGCGGAGAAGTCGTTTTCCGCAACGTATGCGGCAAGACCACGATCATCGATGCCATTGAGATATTCCGCTTTGAAACGGCCTTTGCAGCACAGGAGTGTGCCAGATACGACCTGCCTGGTGTCGTAGGTGATTGAACCGAACGGCTTGTCGAATCCGTTGATGGTCTGCACGTCAAGCGTCCAGGCGTCTCCTTGGATGATTTCGCGCAGCAATCCGTACTCGCTGAGCAGACGCGCTGCAGATGCCAGAGTCAAAGCCATATTTCGTGTTCTCCCTGTTCTTCGGATACCGAACAGCCATTCTACCGTCAGCTATGTGCATGGCATGTGGAAGTCGATGTGATTACAATGAAGCTGTGACTGAAGTACGAACGGAAACCATGGCAAGCAAAAGGGCGCGTTTTGAAAAACTTGCCATGCCTGTGGTTGATGCGTTGTACCGGCAGGCGATGAAGCTGACCAACGATCCCGATGACGCCCAAGATTTGGTGCAGGATACTTTCGAACGAGGATTCAAGGCATTCGACTCCTTCCAAGAGGGAACGAATTTCGCCGCATGGATGACGACCATCGAGCGCAACGCCTACTTCAATCAATACGCCAAAGCCAAGCGCAGACCGCAGCGGGCCAACGATTCCACCGGCGAATACGACGATTGGGACATCTATTCGGCTTCTGGGCATTCACCGGAAGAGCTTAAATCAGCGGAACAGGAATATTTGGACGCTTACGCGCCTGAAGAAATCATGGCGGCGCTCGCCAAGCTTTCGCCGGAACGCCGTCAGGTGTTCATCGACGCTGCGATCGACGGCAAGTCATACCAGCAGGTAGCTGACGAGCAGGGTGTGAAAATCGGTACGGTGATGAGCCGTCTCAATCGTGCGCGCACGCAGTTGAAACGAGAACTTGCCAACTATGCGAAGGAACGTGGCTATGCCACGGCGGGGAAGGGCAGAGCATGAGTGAATCGATCGAACGGCATATCACCACTGTCACCACCAGCGAGGACGGCACTGTTGTGACCCGGGTTACGCATACCAGCGTGCGCGTTAGCGCCTCCGGTGATTGTTTCGACCCCGAACGTTGCTGCGACGAGCATGAAAGGGCATTGATCGCGGCCATGCGCGCGTATCTGCGTCCGCAGCATGCCCCGCAGAGTCTGATCGACCGTCTTGAAGCTACGCTTGACCATTGCTGCGGAGAATAAGTCCGTGCATGTTCCCCTGGCAATGGGCTTGTGGCAGGCCTATTGCAGGCTGAAGAAGTATGAGAAAACCCCGCGAATCAATGTGATTCGCGGGGTTTTCAATGCTCTGTAGCGTTATTCACGCTGGCAGGGATCAGGCGTTTGGGCGCTTGCCGTGATTGGCGGCCTTCTTACGACGATCCTTGCGCTTACGTCCGCGCATGCCCATGATTGGACTCCTTTACTTACGATTAATAAGCCTTCGGGATTATCGCACACGAACGAGACGTTTGCCAAATCCGGTGTTCGATGGGTGGCCGCTTAGGCTTATCCTTCGGTTTTTATATGACCAGAATCAGTCGGTGTAACCGATTGGATTACTTGATCACGTTCACTCGCATGTTCACTCGGCCATACCGAGGAATAGCGAGGTGCTGGTGGTTTCGCCCGGCTTGATCACAATCAGGTCGTTACCCGTGTTGAACGCGTTGGCATAAGCGGTCTGCGGTTCCACTGCAACGCCGGCGGGATGCTGGGATGCGGGGAACTTCGTGCCTGTGCACACCTGGAACGAGGTGATGGTTTCATCGCCGCCAACACGGACCTTCTTGCCGTCGGCACGGGTGAACACTGCCGTGACGGAACCGTCTTCGGCATGCTCCAGATCGGTCCATGCATCGTCGAACGGCTGCTCGGTAAGCAGAGTGTCTTCGCGCAGATCGTATTTGGTACCGTCAACCGGCTCGGTGCCGGTCGGAATGAGGTTCTCGTCTACGGTGACGTGCGTGCGAGCCGGCAGCGTGAGGCTGCATTTGGCGTTGTGCTCGTCGATCTCGTCGCCATAGCCGTTAAGGCTGTTGGCGAGCCACGGGTGAATGGCCAAAGCCCACGGCGCGTTTGCGTTGCCATTGTTGTAGGCGCTGACGGTCAAGTGCATGCCGTCATCGGCGAGGCTGTAGGTGGCGGTGACATACAGGTCAAACGGGTAACCGACCATGTTGGGGGAGCGCCAGGCGAGGGTCACTGCGTCTTCGGCAAGCGAGATCAGCTTCCAGAACGAGCGGTAACCGTAGCCGTGGATGGCGGTGTTGCGGTCATGCTCGTCGATTGGCAGCGAATAGGTTTTACCTTCGAACGTGTACTCGCCGCCCTTGATACGGTTCGGGAACGGAATGAGGATCTGGCCGTGGCAGCAGGTTACCAGATCATCAGGGCCAAGGGCGACGGTCAGATCCTCGCCCTTATAGGTCAGTTTGCGCATAGTTGCGCCAAGTTCGGTGATGACGGCTTCATAGTCGCCATGGGAGATGGAGAATTGCTGTCCGGTGCGGGCAGGCAGGTTGATGCAGGTCATAGTCACTCCATAGTGCCGTTGGATAGGTTCCGGTAACGGTATTGTTACCACCAACACCACAGTCTACCTGTTTTACGCCGTATGGCGATGCAGCTTCTTCGGCGTGCCGTCCATGTCTTAGTATTGATGAGGTTTTCACGAAGTGACGAAAGGCGGCCATCATGACCAAACGCATCGTACTGGCGGATCCCCGTGGCTTTTGTGCGGGCGTAGACAGGGCGATTCTGACTGTGCAGACGATTCTCAAGGCTGCCAATCCATCTCGGAATGACGATCTGCCGCCGGTGTATGTTCGTCGTCAGATCGTGCACAACAAGCATGTCGTCGAAGAATTGTCGGCTCAAGGTGCAGTATTCGTGCAGGAATTGGCTGAGATTCCCGATTCCGCGGCTTCCGCAGGAATTCCGATTGTCTTCTCTGCGCACGGCGTGTCTCCTGCAGTGAAGGCTGAGGCCGCGGCTCGGGGCATGCATATTGTTGATGCCACATGCCCCTTGGTGAGCAAGGTGCATCGTGAGGTGTTGCGTTTCGTCAAAGAAGGCTACGAAATCATCTACATCGGGCATAAGGGTCATGATGAGGCTGTTGGCGTGGTCGGCGAATCTCCGGAACATGTGCATCTGATTGAGCATGAGTCGGATGTTGATTCGCTGAATTTTTCTTCGGACACGAAGTTGGTGCTGCTTTCGCAGACCACGCTGAGCGTGGATGAGACGGCAGGCACTATCACCGCGTTGAAAGAGCGGTTCCCATGGATTGAGATGCCTCCGAATTCCGATATCTGCTATGCCACGTCGAATCGTCAGGCCGCGGTCAAACTCGTTGCCGAGCAGTCGGATTGCGTGGTGATCGTCGGTTCGGCGAATTCGTCGAATTCTGTACGCTTGATGGAGGTTGCGCAGGAGGGACTGAACACGCGTTTTGACGGTGTACTTGATGGTGCTTGCGGAAAGGCCTACCGCGTGGATGATGCGTCCGAGCTTGATCCCGCATGGTTCGAGGGGGTTGAATCCGTGGGAATCTCGTCGGGCGCATCTGTACCTGACGAATTGGTGTCAGGCGTGATCGAATCGCTGCAAAGTCAAGGTTTCAATGATGTGACCACCATTGAAACCATCAAGGAAAACATGCATTTCGTGCTTCCCAGTGAACTTCGCAAGAAACCGGTCTGCTGATTGGACCTTACGATCGTCGAGTACTTTACCAAGTGCCGATATGCGCGGCTACGCCGTCAAGCACTTTGAGCAGATCGTTGGGATTGACACCGATTGAGAAGCCGCGTTTGCCTCCCGACAGCAGTATTTCGCTATATTGCAAAGCGCTTTCGTCGAGCACGGTTTTGTGATGTGTGCGTTGGCCGAGCGGTGAGATGCCTCCAACCACATATCCGGATTCGCGCATGGCGACCTTTGGGTCGGCCATGGCGGCTTTTTTGGCTCCGACCGCTGCGGCCAACGCCTTCAGATCCATGTGTCCGCTTACTGGAACTACGCCTACTACGCGTTCGGAGCCGGTATCGGCCATAAGCGTTTTGAATACCTGGTGCTCGTCAAAGCCAAGTTTGGTGGCGGCTTCGACCCCATAGCCGTCATCCATATGGTCGTTTGAATGTGCATATTCGTAAGTCTTGAATGGGATTCCCGCTTGTTCGAGTTGCACTGTTGCCGGTGTTGAACCGGCTCCCTTCTCATGCTTTTTCTTGCCCATGTTGCTCTACTCTAAAACGTATTTGTATCGGTACGTATTTGCGTCGGTTAACAAAAGGGCTTCCGCCGTGAAGCGAAAGCCCTTACACTAAGTTCTACTTAGAATCGTGCGGATTGTTCCGCTATTGATTCACTCGGAGATCTCGGCGAAGTACAGCAGGGTGCGCACCATGTTGCAGGTGAAGCCGTACTCGTTGTCGTACCAAGAAACGGTACGAGCCATGGTCACGCCGTCAACGGTGTTGACGTCGGTCTGGGTCGGATCGAACACGCCACCGTGGGTGTCGCCGATGATGTCGGAAGACACGATGCCATCCTCGTTGTAGCCGTAGAAGTCGGTGGAGGAGAAGGCGGCCTTGAATGCGGCGTTGATCTCGTCAGCGGTGACTTCCTTGTTCAGGACAGTGGTCAGCTCGGTGACGGAGCCATCCGGAACCTGGATACGCTGGGCGTGGCCCTGCAGCTTGCCGTTCACGGACGGAACGACCTTGCCGATGGCCTTGGCAGCGCCGGTGGAGTGAGGAATGGTGTTGATTGCGGCGGCGCGGTTGTTGCGAGCCTTCGGGAAGCGCGGGCCGTCAAGGATCATCTGGGTGCCGGTGTAGGCGTGGATGGTGGTCATGAAGCCAGCCTTGATGCCCCAGTTCTCGTCCAGCAGCTTGACCATAGCGGCCATGGAGTTGGTGGTGCAGGAGCCGGCGGACACGATCACGTCAGAAGCCTTCAGGATGTCCTGGTTCACACCGAAGACGACGGTCGGGGTGGTCTCGTCCTTTGCCGGAGCGGAGATCAGGACCTTCTTGGCGCCAGCGTTGATGTGAGCCTGGGACTTCTCAGCGGAGGTGTAGAAGCCGGTGCACTCGAGCACGAACTCAACGCCATCGTTCTTGACCCACGGGATGTTGTTGGCATCCTTCTCGGCGTAAACCTTGTATTCCTTGCCATCAACCACGATGGAGTCTTCGGTGGAGGTGACCTCAACCGGGGTGCCATCGTCATGACGGAAGGTGCCGTGGGTGCTGTCGTACTTCAGCAGGTAGGCCAGCATGGACGGGGTGGTCAGATCGTTGATTGCAGCGACCTCAATGTCACCGGCCTGGCCGCCACGAGCCTGCAGCTCGAAGATGCGGCGGAAAGCCAGACGACCGATACGACCAAAGCCGTTGATACCAATCTTAACTGTCATGTAATTCTCCCTTTAGGGTAGGCCACACGTGTGCTGGGCACACAGAAGCCATTGTTTACCAACGTCACCCACTTTAGTGCGTCACCTGTACTTAAGGCAACGCATTCGCGCGTGTGTTTCAGAAAACGTCGTATTTTCTGTGAGCGCTCACGCTGCATGTGGTTTCAGGCCGCATTCGACAAGCGCAGACGAGATTTGGGTGTCCAATGGGCCGAGATCGCCCTTGAACGCATGATGCCAGGAGACCTGCGGCAGAGGAGCCTCGGCTGGGAATGTCACGATGAGCGTGCCCTGGGTAACTCCGATATGCGCGGGCAGGCCATGCCGGAACTCGTTACTGACTCCGTTGACCTTGGTGCTGGTCATGAGTACGTCGCTTAACTTGTATTTCAATCCTTTTTCGCAAACGCCGATGGAAGTGTCGGAATGCGAGAAGACGGAGATCATGCGACCCGGTTTGACATCGTTTGCTGCGAAGTCGAGATCTCCATCGCATATCGCCGTCACAATGGAATCATTGCCATGCAGAAAACCGATGGCGCCATGATTGGCGAGCAATGCCATCAATTGGATGTTGGATATCGTATGGTCGATTCGTCCTCCGAGCGCACCGTAGATATGGAAAAGCCTTGCACCGTGAAACCATCCGATTTTGAGGGCGGATAGCAGATCCGGATCGTCTTTTTCCGGTGGCAGCTCGACGGTGCGCTCGTCTGGTGTGGGGCGTTTGCCCGTGATCGAATCGAAATCACCTACCACCACATCGGGCGTTACGTCAAGGGCGCGGGCATGATCGAGCCCGCCGTCCGCGGCGATGACGAACGAGTCCGCCGGAACCATTGGTGTTTCTCCGTAATATTCACCTGCCGCGAAAATCACGCAAGTATTGGAATTATTTGTCATACAAGGTCAGTGTAGTATGCGGATCGGCGTAGCTGTAAGGTGCGTTTTAGCTGGGCTTGTAAATACGACACGCGGTGGTCGTGGTGTGTGGTATTATCTACAAGGCTTGAGAAATCAAGAAAGCGGGATATACCCACCTGGAAGCCTTTCAGGGCCTCGGGTTCAGGCTTAATGCCTTGCCACTGTGTTGAAACAGTGAAGTGAAGATCGTATCGGAACGTTCTTCAGCGTGCCCTTATGGGTGCGTCTGGCGTGCCATGAACTTTTGAGACGTTGAAGAACTGCCAATCTGGGAGCATTCCGTTGAATGGAACATGAGGATTGGAGTCATCATCAGCGACGAACCACGCATTAACGACGAGATTCGCGTCTCCCAGGTGCGTCTGATCGGCCCGAACGGCGAACAGGTGGGAGTCATCGCGACTTCCGTCGCACTGAACCTGGCAAAGGAAGCGAACCTCGATCTCGTCGAGGTGGCGCCCAACGCGAAGCCTCCGGTTGCCAAGCTCATCGATTACGGCAAGTACAAGTACAACGAGAAGATCAAGGCTCGCGAGGCACGTCGTAACCAGAGCACTGCGGAAATCAAGGAAATTCGCTTCCGTCTGAAGATCGACGACCACGACTTCGAAGTCAAGAAGGGCCATGTTGTGCGCTTCCTGAATGGCGGAGACAAGGTCAAGGTCACCATCATGCTGCGCGGTCGCGAGCAGTCCCGTCCAATTGGTGGCGTCGAGCTGCTGCAGCGTCTTGCTAGCGAAGTGGAGGAATACGGTACTGTCGAATTCGCTCCGAAGCAGGAGGGCCGCAACATTATCATGACGCTCGCACCGAAGGGCAAGAAGGTCCACACCCAGTCCGAGCAGCGTCGTCGTGGTGATCAGTCCCGTGCCGAACGTCAGGCTCGTCAGGCCGCACGCTTGGCGGCCAAGCAGGAAGCCCAGGCTCAGGCAGCAGCCGAAGCCAAGGCCGCAGTGACGTCCGACAAACCGAAGACTTCCGAAACGAAGTAACAAACAAGGAGGGCAGCAATGCCGAAGATGAAAACTAATTCCGCCGCTTCCAAGCGCGTCCGCGTGACCGGTTCCGGCAAGCTGATGCACGCTGGCTCCGCAATGCGCCACAACCTCGAGCACAAGTCCGCTCGTAAGCGTCGCGCACTGAAGGCCGACGGCGTTCTGGCTACTTCCCAGAGCAAGAACATGAAGAAGCTGCTCGGTCGCTGAGCATAGCGAGAGCCAATAAGAAGACTTAATAGAAAGCTGAGGAATTAAATATGGCACGTGTCAAGCGCGCAGTAAACGCCCACAAGAAGCGTCGCGTCGTTCTCGAGAGGGCTTCCGGCTACCGCGGCCAGCGCTCCCGTCTGTACCGTAAGGCCAAGGAGCAGCTGCTTCACTCCTTTACCTACAACTTCCGCGACCGCAAGGCTCGCAAGGGTGACTTCCGCAAGCTGTGGATCCAGCGCATCAACGCTGCTGTCCGCGCAGAGGGCATCACTTACAACCGTTTCATCCAGGGCCTGCACCTCGCTGGCATCGAGCTGGATCGTCGCGCTCTCGCCGAGCTGGCCATCTCCGATCCGGAGACCTTCAAGGCCATCGTTGAGCAGGCCAAGGCTGCTCTTCCGGCTGATGTGAACGCTCCGAAGGAAGCCTGAGCTTCTTCGCTGATTCAGCGTGACTGATGGGAACCCTCGCTCCAGCAATGGGCGGGGGTTCTTGCATTGCGCATCGGAAACCATCCATCTCATAGCCATGGCAACGGCGGTATACGATGCAAACGGGCAACCTTCGGCGGAAGGAGGGTGATGAACGATTTCGAGCGGATGATCAGACAGTTTCTCGCACACATCGATGTTGAAAGAGGATTGTCAAAAGCAACGGTATCGGCATATGGCGCCGATCTGAAAAAATATCGGCAGTGGCTTGCCGATCATGGTATTAATGACATTACGTCCGTGACGACGCAGGATGTGGAGAACTACGTCGCTTTTCTTGACGAATCCGGGGAATCCGCCCGAAGCAAGGCCCGCCGGTTGGCCAGCATCCACGCGTTTCATCGTTTCGCAGTGAACGAACATAGCGTCGCCGACGATGTATCCGCGCAGGTGAAGGCTCCCAAAGGTGCAAACACCCTTCCCGATGTGCTGGCTATTGATGAGGTCGCCAGATTATTGGAAGCGATTCCCGTTTCCCAGAACAGAGCTCCTGGCGACGCTTCGTTGGAGGTCCCGGATGATCCTGTGATGCTTCGAGACAAGGCGCTGCTTGAATTCATGTATGCGACCGGCGCGCGAGTGTCGGAGGCATGCGGGGCGAATCTTGATGACGTCGATACGGAATCCAGAATCGCCAGACTGATGGGCAAAGGTTCAAAACAACGTCTGGTTCCTGTCGGCAGCTACGCATGCGAGGCAATCAGCCGGTATGTGCGTTCGGGGCGTCCAATACTGGAGTCGAAGTCAAAAGGTCCTCAGGAGCGTCGCGCCCTGTTTCTCAACAAGCGCGGACGAAGATTGTCGAGACAGTCGGTTTGGGAGATCATCAGGGTTGCGGGGGAACGTGCGCACATCGACAAGCCGTTGCATCCTCATACGTTGCGTCATTCCTTCGCCACGCATCTTATCCAAGGCGGTGCCGACGTGCGTACCGTGCAGGAGCTGCTTGGGCATGCAAGCGTCACCACCACGCAGATATACACGCACGTTAGTCCCGAAAACCTGATTGAAACGTATCTGACGTCTCACCCCCGCGCCAGATGATGGTGTTGCTGCCGTCTTGAACGGCGGCAATGGACTAGCATGGATTACAGTGAAAGTTGACACAAGGATGTTGGTAAGGTAAACGGTATGCCTACGGATTTGCTTGGACGAGATTATGAGACGTTTCCCGCTCCGGAGCCGCTGCAGACGCACGGTCCGGCAAGGGTCATCGCCATGTGCAACCAGAAAGGTGGCGTTGGCAAGACCACCAGTTCAATTAATATCGCCGGTGCGTTGAGCCAGTACGGTCGTCGTGTGCTTATCGTCGATTTCGACCCGCAGGGTGCCGCCACGGTGGGACTGGGCATCAACGCCAATGCCGTGGAAGATACGGTGTACACCGCGCTGTTCAATCCGCGCATGGATGTACATACTGTGATTCAGCATACCGATTTCGAGAACCTTGACATCATGCCGTCCAATATCGATCTATCTGCCGCCGAAGTGCAGCTGGTCACCGAAGTGGGACGTGAACAGGTGCTGGCTGGCGTGTTGCGACAGGTCAAGGATGAGTATGACGTGATCATCATTGACTGCCAGCCTTCGTTGGGCTTGCTCACGGTGAATGCGCTGACCGCGGCGGATGGCGTGATCATTCCCGTGGCTGCCGAGTTCTTCGCGTTGCGTGGCGTGGCTTTGCTGATGCAATCCATAGAAAAGGTGCAGTCCCGTATCAATCCGAGTCTGGAAGTGTATGGAGTGCTCGTCACCATGTTCACGCATACTCTGCATTGCGATGAGGTGTTGCAGCGCATTTATGAGGCGTTCCAAGGCAAGGTCTTCCACTCGGTGATCTCGCGGTCTATCAAGTTGCCGGATTCAACGGTTGCCGCTGCGCCAATCACCATATATGCGCCGAATCACAAGACGGCGAAGGAATACCGTGAGGTTGCCCGGGAACTGATTTTCCAAGGCGTTATCGCATAGATGCTCAAGGCTCCCTTGTGGGGCCTTTTTCGTTAGCCGCATGTGCGCTGGATTTTGATGATTGATTGGTGGAACACCCAACTTATGGTCATGTTGACTATAAGTGATACACTGTGGTTTCGGAACAAATCGTATTGACGAGAATTTGAGAGAGTGGGGTCGCGATGATCATGGGAAATGTCTCGGAACGGCGTAAACAGCCGCCGCAGGTGGGCGTTTCCGTGGTTATTCTCGCTTTAGGGCCGGTCCAAAGGTCCGGGAATGAAAATGGGACGGACACCGCTCCGAACGGTATGGGGTCCATGCTGTGGATGCCGCTGGTCAAGCGTGTGCGCCAACCGTTTCTTGGCCAATGGGCGCTTCCAGGAGGCGGTCTGCGCGCCGACCATTCGTTGGAGCAGTCCGCGTATGCCGCACTGGAATCGACCACGTCGCTTCATCCGAGATATCTCGAGCAGCTGTATACGTTTGGCGATCCGGCACGTTCGCATGGCGGGCTGCCGATGGTATCCATCGTGTACTGGGCGCTGGTCGGAGGAGCGGATGCGCAAACGGAACCTATCGAAGGCAACAACGTCAAATGGTTTCCCGTCGATAATCTGCCGGAACTTGCTTTCGACCATCGTGCCATCATCGACTACACCTTAAGCCGACTACGGGGGAAAATCGAATATCCCCAGGTCGTCACGCGTCTGGTCGGTGAACGATTCACGCTGAGCCAACTGCACGACGTATATGAAGCCGTAACAGGCGAAGCCATCGATTTGGCGAATTTTCGCCGGAAAATGCTCTCATCGGGCCAGTTGGAGGATACCGGCGAAAAACTGCGCGTCGGGCGCAACCGTCCGGCCGCCGTATACCGGTACGTGCAAAGCGCGTTGCGACAATCTTCATCATGGGATTACAGCGTCAATCAGTCTAATCACGGAAGCCATGCAACCGGCAACGACGTGCTCGCCACGCTGACAACCGTCTGAAACCGCTTCAACGGCAACGGTTCAAACAATCGCAAGACATCCATCATCCAATAACAGACGATAAAAACAAACTACAATGAAGGGAAGGCGCGGTATGGCCGCTACTCTGTCATCGTCATCCGTAGACGAAATCATCGCCCGACTGGGCGCGCAAAGCACATGCGATGCCGGACTGACACAGGATCCGTGGCATTTCGACACCACCCAGCCGAGCTACGGCCCGGGCGCATCCATGTTCGACCCGCTGCCGAACAACGCACCCCGCCAGCAGGTGCTGCCGCAGGAATACCGTGACGCCTCCGATGAGGAACTTCAGGAACGTATCAAGGCCGCCAAGGCGCGTCTCGGCAATAAGCTGCTCGTCCTTGGTCACTTCTACCAGCGTGACGAAATCATCGTGCACGCCGACTTTGTGGGTGATTCCTTCCAGCTTGCCAAGAACGCCACCGAACGTCCCGACGCCGACCACATCGTATTCTGCGGTGTGCATTTCATGGCTGAAACCGCCGATATCCTGTCCACGCCCGAACAGACCGTGACACTGCCGAACCTGTCCGCAGGCTGCTCGATGGCCGACATGGCGAACATCGACCAGGTTGAGGACTGCTGGGAACAGCTCAGCGAAATCTGCGGCACCAATCCGGATGCCGACGGCAAGCAGCAGATCGTGCCGGTCACATATATGAACTCCTCCGCGGCGCTGAAAGCATTCTGCGGACGCCACGGCGGCATCGTATGCACCTCATCCAATGCGCATGCCGTGCTTGAATGGGCATTCGCCCGCGGCAAGCGCGTGCTGTTCTTCCCGGACCAGCACCTTGGCCGCAATACCGCTCTCGCCATGGGTATGAGCCTTGACCAGATGCCAGTGTGGAATCCGTACAAGCCTGCCGGTGGTGCCGAAGACCCGTCTGTGTACGCCGACGCGAAGATGATCCTGTGGAAAGGCTTCTGTTCTGTGCACCAGCGCTTCACCGTCGACCAAATCGAGCGTGCACGCAAGGCGTATCCGGGCGTCAAGGTCATCGTGCATCCCGAATGCTCGATGGACGTCGTCAACGCGGCGGATGGCACCGGCTCTACCGCGTACATCGTCAAGGAGATCGCCAACGCGCCGGCTGGTTCGGCCGTCGCAGTCGGCACGGAAATCAACCTCGTCAACCGTCTCGCCGCGCAGTATCCGGACAAGACCGTGTTCTGCCTCGATCCGGTGGTCTGCCCATGCTCCACGATGTACCGCATTCACCCCGCATATCTGGCGTGGGCGTTGGAGAACATCGAGCAAGGCAATATCGTTAACCGCATCACCGTGGACGAGGACACCGCGCGTGACGCCAAAATCGCATTGCAGCGCATGCTGGAGGTACACCCATGATCGTCGTAGTCGGAGCGGGTATCGCCGGACTGTGCGCGGCGCTCGCGGCAGCCGGAGATAGCCGTCTTGGCAGCGAAGGACTGTCCGTCGGCGGACACGCGTCGATTCCGGAAAATGGCACATACCGACCGCAGGAAGTGCTGCTGGTATGCAAGGATAAGTTCGTCGAATCGAACACATACCACGCTCAAGGCGGTGTGGCCACTGCGATTTTCAATGACGATTCGCCTGCGTTGCATGCGACCGACACTATGGCTGCCGGTCATGGGTTGTGCGATCGCACCGCAGTCGACATTCTGACCGACGAGGGCGCGCGTCGCGTACGTGAGCTTATCGGCGATGGTTGGCACGTGGATCGCGACGGCGAAGGACATGTGCTGCGTGGGCTCGAAGCCGCGCATTGCCGTTCCCGCGTGGTGCACGCTGGGGGAGACGCCACCGGAAAGGTCTTGGAACTCGACGTCTCCGCCATGGTGCGGGAGAATCCGAATATCACCGTGCTGGAACATGCGTTCCTGAACGATGTGCTGGTGCGTGACGGTCATGTCGCCGGCGTGCGTCTGGCGGTTCGTGACGCTCAAGACGGTGTTGAGACACGTGTCGTCGATACGGACCGTGTGGTTCTTGCCACCGGTGGCGCGGGACGGTTGTTCCCGTACACCACGAATCCTGCGGTGGCGACCGGCGACGGCCTGGCCGCTGCGATTCGTGCAGAGGCGCAGGTAGCCGACCTGGAGTTCTACCAGTTCCATCCCACGGCTTTGGCTATCGGCGAGCATTTCCTCGTCTCCGAAGCTGTGCGCGGCGAAGGCGCGGTACTGCTCGACGAACATGGGCACCGTTTCATGACCGACATCGACCCCAAGGCGGAACTCGCACCGCGCGACGTGGTGGCGCGAGCCAACTTCCGTACCATGCAGGCGCAAGGCGGTAAGCCGATCATGCTCGACGTTTCACCCATGGGCAAAGAGAACCCTGATCTGGCGGAATTCCTACGCCACAGGTTCCCAACCATCGACGCCTACACGCGTTCGCTCGGTTTCGATTGGAGCAAGGAACCCATTCCCGTGGCTCCCGCGGCCCACTACTGGATGGGCGGCATCCGCACTGACCTGTTCGGACGAGCCAGCATCCCCGGCCTCTATGCGGCCGGCGAATGCGCCAGAACCGGTGTGCAGGGTGCCAATCGTCTCGCATCGAACTCGCTGCTTGAAGGCATGGTTTACGGATATCGCGCCGGCCTTGCCGCTGCGAATGACACCGACGGTACCGTTTGGCAGCCGCAGGACTTCGACAACAGCGCGATCGAAAACATGCCGGTCTGCCAGCAGCCGATGCTGCTGCATATGCCGGATGCCACAACGCAGCCGAATGTTGCGCAATCGCTGGTATGGGACCGTGCACGAATTGAAGACGTGATGTGGAAGCACGTCGGCGTGATCCGCGACGGTGACAGCTTGTCCCAAGGCGTACGTGAACTTGGTGAAGCGCTCTCCATGGCGAATGCGGCGGACAGCGCGGATATGTCGAAAACCATCGCCCAACCGACAACGTATGCGGAACGAATCATCATGTGGGAAAACCGCAACCTGCTTACCGTGGGATACGTTGCTGCGGTTGCGGCAAGCAACCGTTGCGAATCGCGCGGCGCACACACACGGCAGGATTATCCGACCAACAATCCGACAATCGCACATTCCATCGCCTACCAGATGTCATAACTGCTGTGCGACGAGAGACAGCGGAAAGGACCATAAATGCTGACCCGTCAGGTCATTCGCACGGCCGTCGAAGCCGCGCTTGAGGAAGATGCACCCAACGGTGACATCACCTGCGAAACCACCATTCCCGCCGAAGCCCACGGCACCGCAAGACTCGTGTCCAGACAGGAAGGTGTGATGAGCGGCATCGCCGTGTTCGAAGCGGCATTCGCCGCGCAGAACCCTGCGATTCGTGTGCTCGCCACCATCAAGGATGGCGAACGTTTCGAAGCTGGACAGACGCTTGCCAAAGTCGAAGGCCCTGTGCGCGACCTGCTCGCGGCGGAACGTGTGGCGTTGAACTTCACGCAACGTATGTGCGGCATAGCCACCATGACGGCGGCCTTCGTCAAAGCGGCGGACGAAGCCGTCAAAACCACGGACTATCGAACGCCGCGCACCTATGCGCGCACCCGTATCGTGGACACGCGCAAGACGACTCCGGGACTGCGTCCGTTCGAAAAGTATGCCGTCACCTGCGGTGGAGGACATAATCATCGCTACGGATTGTCCGATGCCGTCATGGTCAAAGACAACCATCTCGCGGCACTCGCCGAACAAGGCATCGATATGGCCGGGGCGATTCGCCACATCCGCGAACAAGTGGGACATACCACGCATATCGAAGTGGAAGTAGACCGTTTGGAGCAGATCAAAGCCGCGCTTGAAGGCGGTGCCGATACCATCATGCTTGACAACTTCTCCTTGGAAGACACACGCAAGGGAGTTGACCTTATCGCAGGCAACGCCATTGTGGAAGCCAGCGGTAACATGACGCTGGAACGTATACCGCAGGTGGCCGCCACCGGTGTGGACGTGATTTCCGTTGGCGCGCTCACCCACAGCGTGAGCAGCATCGACCTTGGACTGGATTGGAACTGAAGAAGCGCAGGGAGGACTGATGGAACACCTGTATCTGGACGCCGCCTCCACAGAGCCGGTCAGCGGCGACGTCATCAGCGTGATGATGCCGTTTCTGACCGAAGCGTACGCGAATCCGATGAGCGTGCACAGCGCGGGCAAAACCGCCGCACGCGCCCTCGAAGCTGCACGTGGGTCTATCGCAGCCGATTTGGGCGCGCGTCCGGATGACGTGATCTTCACTTCAGGCGGTACCGAAGCGGATAATCTTGCGATTAAAGGCATTGCGATGGCCCGCATGCGTTTGCTGCGTGAAGCATATGGCGAGCAGGTGCGTCCGCGTGTCATTGTGTCGTCAATCGAACATCCGGCGGTGTTGGAATCGGCCCGTTGGATGGAACGCTGGTTCGGTTGCGAAGTGGTGGAGATTCCAGTCGACCATCAAGCTCATATCGATTTGGACGCGTTGAGGGCCGAATTGGCTCAGGGCGATCTTGACAGCAGTTCCGACAGCGTTTCCGGAATGTCCGGAAAACCCTGTAACTGCACGCTGCTGGTATCGACGATGCTTGCCAATAACGAAGTGGGCACAGTGGAGCCCGTCAATGAAATAGCACGCATCGCGCACGAACATGGCGTGCCACTGCATGTGGACGCGGTGCAGGCGGCGGGACTCATCCCCATCCGTATGCGCGAATGGAATGTGGACGCGTTGAGCTTGTCCGGACACAAATTCGGCACGCCGAAGGGACTGGGGGCACTGCTGCTACGTTCCCGAGTACCTGTCGAGCCGTTGATGAGCGGCGGTGGGCAGGAACGTTCCCTACGATCAGGCACGCAAAATGTCGCCGGTGCGGTCGCATTGGCCGTTGCGTTGCGCGACTCGAACACACGAATGCATGAGATTGGACGCGCGCTGGTGGCTTCCCGGGACCGTCTGATCGACGCGGTGCTGCGTGTGGAACCCAGAGCACAGCTTACGGGGGATTCACAACGACGGCTTCCAGGACATGCGTCGTTCGTTTTCCCGGGACTTTCCGGAGAAGCTTTGCTGGTCGATTTGGACGCTCGGGGCATCGCCTGCTCGTCCGGCTCGGCCTGTGCTGTCGGCCGTCACGAAGCGCCCGGTACATTGTTGGCGATGGGATATGATCCGATAGTGGCAAAATCAGCCATTCGCATGACCTTCCGTGAGCCGCTCACACCGGAGCAGATCAACCAGATCGCCTCGGTAGTGGAGGAATCCTGCGACTCGTTGCGTGGTGCTTCGACGGTCAGTGATCCGTCGATTAACATCCAAGCGCAACAGGCGCTCGCCTGAATGCGGCGTCGGCGAAGGTGTCGTAACGCTTCGCTAATATTGGCTCGGTTTGTGTGTAAGTACGATTTTTCAAGTACCGACAGCATGTATGTACCGAACGTTTACGCAAGAGAACGGCAATACTAAGAGAGGTTTCGATGGCGGTTCGCGGCGATATTCGAAATGTAGCGATTGTGGCACACGTCGATCATGGCAAGACCACGCTGGTAAATGCCATGCTGGCACAGTCCCACGTGTTCAACGAGCGTGAGGAAGTTCCGGATCGTGTGATGGATTCCAATGATCTGGAGCGTGAGAAGGGCATTACCATTCTCGCCAAGAACACCGCTGTGCAGTACACCGGTCCGCTGGCAGCCAAGTATGGGCATCCGGAAGGCATCACCCTGAACATCATCGACACCCCTGGCCACGCCGATTTCGGTGGTGAGGTCGAGCGCGGTATCTCCATGGTGGACGGCGTTGTGCTCCTTGTCGACGCTTCCGAAGGCCCGCTGCCGCAGACCCGCTTCGTGCTGCGCAAGGCTCTGGAAGCCAAACTGCCGGTTATCCTGTGCGTGAATAAGACCGATCGCCCGGACGCCCGTATTGAAGAAGTCGTGGGTGAATCCTCCGACCTGTTGCTCGGCTTGGCCCAGGATGTTATCGAGGAAGGCGTCGACCTCGATGAAGACGCACTGTTCGACCTTCCGGTCATTTACTGTGCGGCAAAGGCTGGCTATGCTTCCGAAAACCAGCCGGAAAATGGCGGTCTGCCAGACAATGAAGATCTCGAACCGTTGTTCGAGGCCATCATCAAGAACATTCCGGCTCCGGAATATGAGGAAGGCGCGCCTCTTCAGGCACACGTCGCCAACATCGATTCCTCCGACTTCCTTGGACGACTCGGCTTGGTGCGCATCTACAATGGCACCCTTGAGAAGGGTAAGACCTACGGACTGTCCCGTGTGGACGGTTCCATTGAAAACTTCCGTGTTTCCGAACTGTTGCGTACGCAGGGCCTTGAGCGTACTCCGGTCGATTCCGCAGGCCCTGGCGACATCGTCGCAGTCGCAGGTGTGAACGACATCATGATCGGCGAGACCATCGTCGACCCGTCTGATCCGCGTCCGCTGCCGCTGATTCACGTTGATGACCCGGCCATCTCCATGACCTTCGGTATCAACGATTCCCCGCTTGCAGGCACTGAAGGCAAAGACCACAAGCTTACCGCCCGCATGATCAAGGATCGCCTCGACCGCGAGCTCATCGGCAACGTGTCCATCAAGGTGTTGCCGACCGAGCGTCCGGATGCTTGGGAGGTTCAGGGCCGTGGTGAACTTGCGCTGGCCGTGCTTGCCGAGCAGATGCGTCGCGAAGGCTATGAGTTGACCGTCGGCCGTCCGCAGGTGGTCACCAAGACCATCGACGGCGTGATCAACGAGCCGATGGAAAACACCACCATCGACGTTCCGGAAGAGTACATGGGCACCGTCACTCAGCTGCTTGCCGACCGTAAGGGCCGTATGGAGAACATGACCAACCACGGCACCGGTTGGGTCCGTCTGCAGTTCACCGTGCCGTCCCGTGGCCTGATTGGCTTCCGTACCGCGCTGCTGTCCGCCACCCGCGGCACCGGCATCGCATCCTCCATCTCCGCCGGCTACGCTCCGTGGGCCGGTCAGATTGTGACGCGCCAGAACGGCTCCATGGTCTGCGATCGTAAGGGTATCGCCACCCCGTACGCCATGCAGCGTCTGCAGGCGCGCGGCAACTTCTTTGTTGAGCCGCAGTCTCCGGTGTACGAGGGTCAGGTCGTCGGCGTGAACAATAAGCCGGACGAGCTTGATGTGAACATCACATTGGCCAAGCATATGACCAATATGCGTTCCTCTACCGCGGATGTGCTTGAAACTCTGACTCCGCCGATCAAGATGAGCCTCGAGGAGTCTTTGGACTTCGCCAACGAGGACGAGTGCGTGGAAGTCACCCCGGAATCCATCCGCGTGCGCAAGATCATTCTCAGCCGTGAGGACTGGTATAAGTGGCGCGCAAAGCAGCGCCGACAGAATAACGCTCAAAATAACAAGTGATTTTCGCGTTGTTCTGTCGGCTTCGCAAGCACGGTAGTGTGCTTGCTCACTTCGCCTACGGTGAGCCCGCTGGGCTCTCCGTTTGACGGCTCAGCAGAATAACGCTCAAAATAACAAGTGATTTTTCGCGTTGCTTTTACGAAAAGAGATACGTGTTTTCACGTATCTCTTTTTCTTTTCAGGTTAGCGAGAGATAGTGGAGATATGACGCAACAGATGAAGCAATCGCATGATACGGATGAATCCAATCAACGGATGGTGGCTGATGCGCGATTGATGCCATGGTCGTACCGCCTGCCGATATGGGGACGATTCCTGATCGATCTTGCTTCTGGAATCGTAGTTGGCATGGTAGGAACCATGTCTCACCGTATGGGGGCATCCATGAACGTTCCCTACGGATTGCTGATCGCCTATCTCATGGTGATCATCTCAACATGGTCCGCTCGATCGCGTGACGGCGTTTCAGGCCTCGCGTTGCATCTGATTAGTTCTTCTCTGGTGGTCTGGACAGTGATGGCTGGGTATGGTCCTGGCGGAGATGCCATGATTCCCGTTGGATTCGGCGGAGACGATCCCATGCCGTTCTTCAGTGCACAAGCGGGATATTTTTGGCTATACGGAGTCGTGCTCATTCCGATCGTGATGCTGGTATTACCGAAATGTTGGTTCGTCACGCCTCCGCGCAAGAAGACGCATGATGATGCGTTTGTTGCCGACACCCAAACGAGAGGGCCCGAAACGTCTGGCATCGCCCAACCAGTGAAATGATTGGCGGCTGATTCCATGTCAATGAGATAAGGTGCATGGAAACACCAAGACAAGAAATGGGGTTGAATGAGCGCACGAAAGCTGTTCTATCTGGGGCCGCAAGGCACCTTCACCCATCAGGCTGCGGTCAATGCATCGCAGGAGCTGGCCCATCTCGAACCTGAAGGGTTCGAATTGATGGCTTTGGACGATGTACCGCAGATTCTCGAAGCCGTGCAGCAGGGTGAGGGCTGGGGCGTCGTGGCATGGGAAAACAATGTCGAAGGCTTCGTGGTACCGAACTTGGACGCGCTGATCGACGCCAAAGATCTGGCCGGATTCGCGCGTGTGGGCGTCGATGTTACTTTTGACGCGTACGTGCGTTCGGGATCCGATCCGAAAAAGGCCACCGTGGCCACCGCGCATTCGCACGGACTCGCGCAATGCAAACGTTTTATCGCGGAACACCGTTTGCAGCCTGTTCCAGCACCATCCAACGCCGCCGCATGTCGAGACATTAAAGCGAATGAAATAGCCTTTGGGCCAAGTGTCTGCGGTGAACTCTACAACGTCACACGCATCGGCACCGCCGTGCAGGATTATCAAGGCGCGCAAACTGATTTCCTTGTGCTCGCCCCGCGCGGGGAAGCAGGGAAACTGTTGGAACAGCCACGTTCCCAAGCCGGTATGGAATACGAATCCGTGTTGACGCTTATCCCGCTCGTCACCGGCCCCGGCGTACTTGCGAACCTGCTGGACGTATTCCGCGACGCGGGACTCAACATGACAAGCTTCATCTCACGGCCAATCAAAGGACGCACAGGCACCTACAGTTTTATTGCGACGTTCGATGCGGCACCGTGGGAGCAACGTTTCCACGATGCTCTGGTCGAAATCGCAGAACATGGTGACTGGGCCAAAACTCTGGCCGTATATCCGCGTAGAGAACGCCCTAATCCTCCAGTCACCTCATGGATGCTGCCCCAGGGAGGCGTACGTCTTGACGAACAGCATCTGCTAAACGATTGGCAGGACAGTGAAACGGCCAAAAAGGAGCTGATGTGGTGAAGCAACGTATCGCAATCGTGGGTCTCGGACTTATTGGGGGGTCCCTGGCGCGCAGGCTCGTCAATGCGGGCTGCGAGGTCGTCGCATGGAACCATAACGATCGGCCATATGAAACCGCGGAGGCGGACGGCATACGATGCGTGCCCACGCTGGCTGTGCTTACTGATGCAAAACCTGACGTGCTTGTGCTATGCAATCCGCTTAAAGCCATGCCGCAAATTCTGGGTGCACTCAAACCGCTGATCGATCCAAGTGTCACCACGCTCACCGATGTAGGCAGCGTCAAGGGAATGGTCAGGGAGCAGGTCAGGGCCGCAGGTCTGGAACACTGCTATGTGGGGGCGCACCCCATGGCCGGCAATGAACTTTCCGGTTGGGAATCGTCGGATCCAACGCTTTACGACGGTGCTCTTTGGGCCATTACCGTGGATGGAAACACTGAATACCAGCGTTTCCGCGCCGTTGCGACAATGATTGTCGACCATTGCGCGAATCGTCTTATCGTACTCGACGATGCGACCCACGATCGTTGCGCGGCACTGATCTCTCACATGCCACACGTCATTTCCACGGCCATGATCAACGAGCTGGTGGCCAATCCCGATCGAAACATCGCGGCAGCGCTCGCCGCCGGCTCGTGGCGAGATATGACCCGTGTCGCGCTGACCGATCCGAACCGTACCCGTGCAATGGTGGAAGAGGACGCGGCCAACGTTGAAGCGTTATTGCGTAACATGGCCAATCGCTTGACGCTTATGGCCAATGTGTTGCATGGCATGACCGCGCAGCAGGGCGCGCCTACTGCGGGCGATGATAAGGAAATGGCGCGTTTCTTCGTACAGGGACAGCCATTCCGTGAATACAAGGCTCTCGCCAAAGAACCTGATTTCGCAGAACGTTGCGAAACGGCCGAACTGTCAATCCCTGAGACCGGTTGGCAGAAGATGCTGCTGGATTCGGCACGCAGGGGAGAGCATATTGTGCGATTCAACGGCTACCGTCAAGCCATGGCACAGGTGCGTTCCTCAGTATGACGCGCTATGGGCGCGGCCTGGTCATGGAACGTTCCGGAACCGGTTTGATGGTGACGACGGTGTCGGCGGGAATGCTGACACGTTGCTCCGGACGCGAACCGTTGGCTGCCGCATCGCGCGTCATTTCCAGTGTCTGCCCGTCCCAAGAACGCACGTGACCGACATAATCGCGGAATTTCATGCGCTGGTCCTTTGGATCAACACCTTCGCATGTGCGCACCACAATGCGCGCGCCTGCTGGAATTTCGTTTGGAATCGGCATAATCTCCCCTTCGAATAGACGATTATCGACGGATTCGCTAAGCGAACGCTACTGGATAGCATAGTTGGTCTCCTTTCAAGTTGTGTCGGGATTGCGGTTTCTATCGGAGAATGGACACATAATGGAGAGAAATTCATGGATTCGGGCTTGCTGTTGAGCTCGGGAAAGGCTGATCGGCATGCTGTTCGATGAGAGTGCAGAGGCATTCGATACATATCTGAAAGCTAACCGTGGATTGAGTGAAAACACGCGGAAGGCATACCGAGGTGATGTCGAAGAATGTCTGCTTGCCTTGGAACGGCTTGGATGCAGGGATCTTAACGAGGTGACCATCGAAGATCTTCGCATGTGGATGGCAGAATCATCGAAAAACCATGCGAGAAGCAGCATGGCCCGAAAAACCGTGGCGGTACGTGGTTTTTTCGCGTGGACGCATGAGCATGGCGTGACGATGTCGGATCCGGCTTGTGTGCTCATGACCCCGAAGATACCCGATACGTTGCCGGAGGTGCTCAGCGAATCACAGGCCGAACAACTGATGGAACGCGTGGATGAGGAGGGTGAAACGTCTCATTCGAAGGAGCGGACCATGAAGCAGCAGGCCATTGAGCTGCGTGACGCCGCAATGCTGGAACTGCTGTATGCGACGGGCATGCGTGTGGCTGAACTGGTGGGACTCGATGTGCCGGATGTGGTCTTTTCCAATCGAACGGTCAAAGTGACCGGCAAAGGCAACAAACAACGAGTCATGCCATTTGGTGCTCCGGCGCAAAAAGCGATATGTCGTTGGCTGGATGATGGGCGTCCCCTGTTGGTGGGGGAGCAGTCCGCGGCAGCGCTGTTTCTTGGAATGCAAGGCAAACGCATTGATCAGCGGATGGTACGTCGTGTGGTGCACGCATGCGCGCGTGATGCCGGCGTTCCCGACATTAGCCCTCATGCTCTGCGGCACAGTGCCGCCACGCATATGCTTGACGGGGGAGCGGATTTGCGTGAGGTGCAGGAGCTCTTGGGACATTCCTCGCTGAAGACCACGCAACGGTACACGCATGTCTCCATCGAACAGCTGAAAGCCCGATACGGTCAGGCTTTTCCCCGTGCGTAGACGCGGTCCATGGATATTTCGTTACATTCCTGTAACAGAAATTGGTGTTTCTTCTTGATTTAGGGTGTATTTACTAGGTGGAGCTGGTACGGGGAAACGATACCGACCGGTAATCAAAATAATGAAGGGAAACATAATGAATGTGAGGAAAAGCAAGGTGTTTGCCGTTGCGGCGGCGGCCTGTGTGCTTGGCATGGCGCTGGGCGGCTGTGGATCTTCCACATCTGGGGACGCGGCTAAAGGGTCGAATGTCATTACGGCATTTGACTCCGAACCGCAGAATAGCTTGATTCCGGGCAACACCAATGAAACCGGCGGTGGTCGTCCTATCGATCTGATGTTCGCCGGATTGGTGTCTTTCGATAAGGATGGCAAGGCCAAGAATGAAGTGGCCGACTCCATTACTGCCAATGATGACGCCACCCAGTACGACATCAAGCTCAAGGATGGTTGGAAGTTCACTGACGGCACCGATGTGACCGCCGAGTCCTTCACCAAGGCTTGGAGCTACGTGGCCAACGCCAAGAATGGCATGGTCGGCTCCTCCTTCTTCTCCACCATCAAGGGCTATGACGCGCTGCAGAACACCGACAACCTCAAGGGTGACGAGCAGCTTGAAGGTCTGAAGATCGTCAACGATCACGAGTTCACCGTCGACCTGAGCCAGCCGGATTCCGCGTTCTCCATCAAGCTGGGTTACTCGGGATTCTATCCGCTGCCAGAATCCTTCTACAAGGATCCGAAGGCCTTCGGAGAGTCGCCGGTTTCTGATGGCCCGTACAAGTTCAGTTCCTGGGATCATGACAAGGAAATCAAGCTGGTCAAGAATCCCGACTACAAGGGCAATCGCAAGGTGAATAACGACGGTGTGACGTTCAAGATCTACACGGACGCCAACGCGGCCTATGCCGATGTTCAGGCCGGCAACCTTGATGTGATGGATACCGTGCCGTCCGCCGACAGCAAGACCTTCGAATCCGATTCCTCCGTGGTGCCATACAACAAGGCCGGTTCCGTGATTCAGACGTTCACCATTCCGTCGGATCTTGAACATTGGAAGACATCCACTGAAGAAGGCCAGTTGCGTCGACAGGCATTGTCCATGTCCATCGACCGTCAGGCCATCTGCGACAAGGTGCTGAATGGTTTGGGAACTCCGGCAGTCGAATTCACGTCTCCGAAGACTCCGGGCTACTCCGATTCGCTCAAGGGCAACGAGAATCTGAAATACAACAAAAAGAAGGCCAAGGAACTCTGGGAGAAGGCCAACGCCATCAGCCCGTGGACTTCCGACGACAAGCTTACGTTCTCCTATAACGCAGACGGCGGAGCCAAGCCGATTTTTGAAGCCGTGGTGAATTCCGTGAAGAACACGCTTGGTATCGACGTGACCACCAACCCGGTGCCGACCTTCCAGGAATTCCGAAACGACGTTACCGACCGTAAGATGACCGGCGCGTTCCGTACCGGCTGGCAGCCGGATTATCCGTCTCCTGAAAATTACCTGTACCAGCTGTATTCCTCCTCCGCTGCCGATGGCAATGGTTCCAACGATGGCGATTACAAGAATTCGGCGTTCGACGATCTGTGCTCCAAGGCCGCTGCCGCTCAGACCACCGACGAGGCCAACAAGCTGTACCAGCAGGCTCAGGAGATTCTGTTGAACGACCTCCCGGCCGTTCCGCTGTATTACTCCAATGCCAATGGCGTTGCAGCATCCGGCGTGAAGAACTTCGTCATGAACTGGCAGAATGTTCCGATGTATAACGAGATTTCGAAGAGCTGACTTATTCTTCGGATACATTGTTCGATATGACGGCGGAAAACGTATGTTTTCCGCCGTCATATCGTTAAGGAACGGTATGCGTTTTTTGGTTTCACGGGAAGGTTGTCCGTCAATTGAGCAAGAATAGTGCACTATCGCCAAATAGAGATGCGTCGGTGAGTAGGTCGGCTCGTTTCCATTTGCGGGAGGACAATCCCGATGTGATATCGAATAGGAGAATGATTATATGAAGAAGAAAGCATTGGCTTTCGCTGCCGCCGCATGCGCTTTTGGTATGCTGCTGAGCGGCTGTGGCTCTTCCAACGGCAGCGATACCGCCGCTGAAGGTGCCAACATCATCACCGCATACAATTCCGAACCGCAGCACCCGCTCATTCCGGGCAACACTAACGAGACCGGTGGTGGCAAACCGGTTGATCTGCTGTTCTCCCGCCTGATTTCCTTCGACGCCCAGGGCAATGCTTCCAACGAAGTGGCTGAGTCCATTGAGGCTAACGATGACGCCACCCAGTACGACATCAAGCTCAAGGATGGTTGGAAGTTCACTGACGGCACCGATGTGACCGCCGAGTCCTTCACCAAGGCTTGGAGCTACGTGGCCAACGCCAAGAATGGCATGGTCGGCTCCTCCTTCTTCTCCACCATCAAGGGCTATGACGCGCTGCAGAACACCGACAACCTCAAGGGTGACGAGCAGCTTGAAGGTCTGAAGATCGTCAACGATCACGAGTTCACCGTCGACCTGAACCAGTCCGATTCCGTGTTCGCCATCAAGGTGGGCTATTCCGCATTCGCTCCGCTGCCGGAATCCTTCTACAAGGACACGGATGCCTTCGGTGAGGCTCCGGTCGGCAATGGTCCGTACAAGTTCCAGTCCTGGGATCACGACAACGAGATCGTGCTCGTGAAGAACCCTGACTACAAGGGCAACCGCACCCCGAAGAACGACGGCGTGACCTTCAAGGTTTACACCAAGGATGACGCCGCCTACGCCGACATCCAGTCCGGTGCCCTCGACGTGATGGAGTCCGTGCCGGCCTCCGCCACCAAGACCTTCGAAACCGATGAGACCGTACAGGCCTACAACAAGGCCGGTTCCGTCATCCAGCAGTTCACCATTCCGTCCAGCCTGAAGCACTTCGAGGCTGGTACCGAGGAAGGCACCCTGCGTCGTCAGGCCATCTCCATGGCCATCAACCGCGAGAACATCTGCGACAAGGTGCTCAACGGCACCGGTACTCCGGCCGTCGACTTCACCTCTCCTCTGACCCCGGGCTATTCCGACTCTCTCAAGGGTAGCGAGAATCTGAAGTACAACGAGAAGAAGGCCAAGGAACTCTGGGAGAAGGCCAACGCCATCAGCCCGTGGACTTCCGACGACAAGCTTACCTTCGCCTACAACGCTGACGGTGGCCACGAGACCACCTACACCGCTGTGGTGAACTCCATCAACAACACGCTTGGTTCCGAAGTGGCTGCCACCAACCCGTACCCGACCTTCAACGATTACCGTACCGCCGTGTCCGATCGCAAGGTGCAGGGCGCATTCCGTAGCGGCTGGCAGCCGGATTATCCGTCCGCCGAAAACTATCTGGTGGCCAACTTCGCTTCCTCCGCTGCTGATGGCAATGGTTCCAACGATGGCGATTACAAGAGTTCGGCGTTCGACGATCTGTGCTCCAAGGCCGCTGCCGCTCAGACCACCGACGAGGCCAACAAGCTGTACCAGCAGGCTCAGGAGATTCTGTTGAACGACCTCCCGGCCGTTCCGCTGTACTACGCCAACGCCTACGGTGTGGCTGCTACCGGCGTTTCCGGTTTCGAAATGAACTGGCAGAACCTGCCGGTCTACGAGAACATGACCAAGTCCGGCAAGTGAGCCGATCTTCGTGAGTGAATCTCGCCGAACCAATTGAAGGAAGGGACGGATCATATCCGTTCCTTCCTTTCCATGTAATACGCACCGTTTTTTAGGGTGAGATCAGTGTGGCCAGGAGGCGTCAGGGGTAGATGCCGGTAACCAATGCATTTTTCCCAGCTGATTCCCATGAAACTGCAATATAAAACAGTTTGTTGTGTGTTGCCACAAAACTTGCGGGGTAAATCGTTAACCTTCCCCGATGATTATGAGTAATAATCTGAAAAGGTTGACAATGAATAAGCAATAAAAGGAGAAACCAATGGGCAGATATCTTCTGCGACGCATTCTGCAGATGATCCCTGTGGTTCTCGGCACGACGCTTTTGGTGTACGCCCTGGTGTTCGCATTGCCGGGCGACCCGGTTAAGGCGATGTTTGGCGATAAGCCGGTCAATGAGGCCGTCGCTGCGCAGATTCGTGCCGAATACAATCTGGATAAACCGTTCATCGTGCAGTATTTGCTGTTCCTGAAAAATGCGCTGACTCTTGATTTTGGCAAGACCTTCTCCGGTCAGCTGGTCATCGACCAGATCGGACGTGCATTCCCGGTCACCATCAAGCTTGCGCTGATGGCTTTCGTGTTCGAAGCCGTGTTCGGCGTGATCTTCGGCGCGATTTCCGGTCTGAACAAGGGCAAGTGGTGCGATACCGTGATTCTGATTATCTCTCTGTTGCTCATCTCCGTACCGACCTTCGTCACGGGCTTCCTTGCCCAGTATTTCTTAGGCGTGAAGTTGCGTCTGCTTCCAGTTACGGCCGGTGCCAATCCAGGATTCATCGACCTGCTGATGCCGGCAATAGTGCTTGGATCTGTGTCTATGGCATATATCATCAGATTGAGTCGTTCGGAGATTTCCTCCAATATCGCGCTTGACTATGTGCGCACCGCACGCGCCAAAGGCATGAGCAATGGGTCGGTCATGAATCGTCACGTTTTGCGTAACTCCATGATTCCTGTCGTCACTTACCTTGGTCAGGATCTTGGCGCACTGATGGGCGGTGCCATGATTTCCGAAACCATCTTCAATGTGCACGGCATTGGTTACCTGACTTATCAAAGCATTCTCAAGGGCGAAGGCAACCTGGTGGTGTCCATTGTGACTCTGCTTATGTTGATTTTCGCAGTGTGCAACCTGCTGGTCGATATGCTCTATGCGGCGCTTGATCCGCGAATCCGCTACGCGTGAGTTGGGAGGATTGAACAATGACTGATATGAACGAAACGAATCTTTCCCACGCGCTTCCGGGACAGGAACGATATGTTGCTCCTCTTGAGGAGACGCCGCTTAAGGACGTTGACTCGGTCGACGAGTCCGTACCGGCTTCAAGCCTTTGGGCTGACGCATGGCGTACCCTGCGCAAGAACCCGATGTTCATCATCTCCGCTGTGCTTATTGTGTTCATTATCTTCGTGGCGCTGTTCCCAGGAGTGATGACCAAGCAGAATCCGAATTACTGCACGCTTGAGAACTCCTTGGAATCGGCTTCGAAGGGACATCCTTTCGGATTCGATCTGCAAGGATGCGACGTGTACTCCCGCGTGGTGTATGGTACTCGTACCTCGCTGAGCGTCGGCGTGTTCGCTACGGTACTGGTGGTGCTGTTGGGCACGCTGATCGGTGCATTGAGCGGCTTCTTCGGAGGCTGGGTTGACGGCATTCTCAGCCGTTTGACCGATATTTTCCTGGCTTTGCCGATTTTGCTTGGTGCCATCGTGGTGCTGCAGATGTTCAAGACCAACGGTTCCATTTGGAAGATTATTCTGGTCATGACGTTGTTCGGCTGGACATCCGTTGCGAGAATTGCGCGAGGCGCTGTTATGGAAGCCAAGAATCTGGAGTTCAATACGGCTTCCACCGCACTTGGCTCCACGCCGTGGCGTAACCTGTTCCGCCACATTCTGCCGAATTCCTTGGCACCGATCATTGTGGTGGGCACAACGTCTCTGGCTACCTACATCGTGTTGGAAGCAACGTTGAGCTTCCTTGGTCTGGGTCTGCCGACCACTACCGTCAGCTGGGGTGGCGACATCTCCAATGCGCAGTCCATTCTGCGTACCGATCCGATGGTGCTGTTCTACCCGTCCGCGGCGCTTGCCATCACTGTGCTTGCCTTCATCATGATGGGCGACGCTGTGAAGGATGCGCTTGATCCGAAGAGCCGTGCGTGAGTGTAAGTGAGGGATATTCGATGACTGAAATGAATACCGAAAACAAGCTCGAGGCCATGCAACGCGCCAACGGTCCGCTGCTGGAAGTCAAGAACCTCCAGGTCGACTTCACCACTGATGATGGCCGGCCGATACATGCGGTGCGCAACTCCTCTTTCAGCGTATACCCGGGTCAGTGGGTGGCTATCGTTGGTGAGTCCGGCTCTGGCAAGTCCACGTCCGCTATGGCGGTGCTTGGTCTGCTTCCAGGCACAGGCCATGTGGTCGGAGGATCCATCAAGCTTGACGGCGAGGAAATCTCCGGTTACAAGCAGAGGGATTTCGACAAGTTGCGCGGCAACAAGATGGGTCTTGTCCCGCAGGATCCGATGAGCAACCTGAACCCGGTGTGGCGTATCGGCACCCAGGTGAAGGAGGCGCTGGTCGCCAACAATATGGATATCGCCCATGAGAAGCGTTCCTCGCTGTCGAAGGCTCTCGCCGATGCTGAGGTCGAGCTTAAAAACAACGACGATGAAACTTTCCTTGGCTCCAAGGATCTTCCGGAGCTGTTGTCCGCGGCGAAGGAAGCGCTGTCCAAGATCGGCAAGACCGGCGACGACTTCGACAAGACCGTGGCATACTTCGAGTCGGAGTGGATTCCGGGATCTGAAACGCGTTGGCGCGTGGCTGACGACCTGATCAAGGCCGGCGTGGCCGAGGATGACGCTTGGTACATCGCCAAGAAGTATGTAATCGGCTCTACCATGGACGACCGCATCGCAGGTCTTCTTTCTGAGGCAGGTCTGCCGGATGCCGCCACTCGTGCACGCCAGTATCCGCACGAGTTTTCCGGTGGTATGCGCCAGCGTGCGCTCATCGCCATCGGCTTGGCATGCCGTCCGGAACTGCTGATTGCCGACGAGCCAACCTCCGCGCTTGATGTGACCGTGCAGAAGAAGATTCTTGATCACCTGCAGATGCTCACCGATTCGTTGGGAACCGCAGTGCTGTTCATCACCCATGACTTGGGCTTGGCGGCTGAGCGTGCGCAGCACATCGTGGTCATGTACAAGGGACAGGTCGTTGAGTCCGGCCCATCTCTGGAAGTACTGCAGCATCCGCAGCATCCGTACACCAAGCGACTGGTGTCGGCAGCGCCGTCGTTGGCCTCGCAGCGCATCATCTCCGTCAAGGAGCATGGTGGCGATGCCAGCCGCGTGATGGAACACAAGGTGAATGAGGATTCTCTGAAGACCGGCGAATCCATCATCACGGTGGATCATCTGACGCGCGAGTTCAAGCTGCCGCGCAAGAAGGAGATGTTCAAGGCCGTTGACGATGTGAGCTTCTCCGTCAAAAAGGGTGCCACGCTGGCGATTGTGGGCGAATCCGGTTCCGGCAAGTCCACGGTGGCCAACATGGTGCTGAAGCTGCTTGAACCGACCTCAGGCACCGTCACCTATGAAGGTAAGGACATTTCCGGCTTCCAAGGCAAGGAATTGCTTGACTTCCGCCGTCACGTGCAGCCGGTGTTCCAGAATCCGTATGGTTCGCTTGACCCGATGTACTCCATTTACCGTTCCATCGAAGAACCACTGCGCATCCACGGCATTGGAGACAAGAAAAGTCGTGCTGCCCGTGTGCGTGAGTTGCTCGATATGGTGGAACTGCCGGGGTCTGTGCGTTTCCGCTACCCGAACGAGCTTTCCGGTGGTCAGCGCCAGCGCATCGCCATCGCACGAGCCATGGCTCTCGATCCGGACGTGATCGTCTGCGACGAGGCCGTATCCGCTTTGGACGTGCTGGTACAGGACCAGGTGTTGCGATTGCTCAATGACCTGCAGGCGGAAAAGGGACTGAGCTACCTGTTCATCACCCACGATTTGGCGGTTGTGCGCCAGATTGCCGATGAGGTCGTGGTGATGCAGCACGGCAAGCTTGTGGAGCACGCCACCACTGACGAGGTCTTCGAGCATCCGCAAAAGCAGTACACTCGTGATCTGCTTGACGCCATCCCCGGCGGCAAGCTGCAGCTCGGTCTTGACTGATCCGACCGATATGTCTCAAAATAAAGCCTTCGGCATTGCCGGAGGCTTTTCTTGTATTCCGGCTACTCTAGGACGTTATGACGATCACTATCACAACCTCTAATGTGAATGGAATTCGCGCGGCGAAACGCAAAGGCATCGAGGAATGGGCGGGTCGCAACACTCCCGACGTATGGTGCATGCAGGAAGTACGTGCTCCGCAAAACGAAATCGATCCCATCTTTGACGAATTCGGTTTTGAATATTCGACTGCAGGCCGTATCGCTGATCAAAGTGAATTGCATCGCATGAACGAGATCTGCCGTATCAAGGGGCGTGCCGGCGTCGGTCTACTGTCGGCATTGCCTGTTGCCGAACGGCGGTATGGCTTGCCGGGACTTGATGAGGATGTTGATTCTGGACGCTGGATCGAAGCGGACGTGCAAACTCCGCAAGGCTACGTCGTTACCGTGGTTTGCGTGTATGTGCATGCGGGAAATACCGATGATCCGGAAAAAATGAAGCAGAAATACCGTTTCCTCGACACCATGCTGGTACGTATGGAGCAATTGCGCGATGAAGCTGCACATGGTGGGAAACAAGCGGTGCTGTGCGGTGATTTCAATATCGCGCACACGCCGCTCGACATCAAAAACGCCAAAGCCAACGAAACGCATGCCGGATTTCTCCCCGAAGAGCGCGCATATGTCGACAAATGGCTGGGAGAACTGGAATTTGTGGATGTGATGCGTGATCTCGCCGGAGACATCCAGGGACCGTACACATGGTGGAGTCAGCGAGGTCGTGCATTCGACAACAATGTCGGCTGGAGAATCGACTACCAGTTCGCAACACCGGAACTTGCGGAAACGGCCTGCGGATTCGTGATCGATAAGGCTCCGACCTACGACCTGCGCTGGTCCGATCATGCGCCGCTCAGCATTATGTATGACATTTAAGCCACTGTTTACCGTGCACAGACTGGGAATTGGAATATCACACCCCGATTCCCAGCCCATATTAAGCATGGGTGCTAGGCTAGTCACGGTTGCAAACGTTATGAAATGAGGAACATCATGGGATTGTTTGGATTCGGTAAGAAGAAGCGTCAGAGCGAGGAAGCTCTTGAAGCGTCCGCCGAAGAAAACGAAGAGGCTGTCGACGCAGCTGAAAATGTTGACGAAGCTCAGGAGGGCGTGGCGCTTCCGAAGCCTTCCGCTGAATACGAGGGTCGCGGTGACAAGCATGGTCCGTGGGACGTGAAAGATGAGAACGTTCCTGATTACGACGAGTACCTCGATATGGGATCATATTATCTGCCGTTCCTGAAGGGCATTGAATTGCGCGTGAAAGCCAACCGTGCCACTCAGCAGGTTCTTGGCACCACCATCACCTATGGTTCCTCCAGCGTGGAGATTGAAGCGTTCGCGGCTCCGAAGACGCTCGGATTGTGGGATGACGTTCGCGCCGACCTGATTGAAGCCAACAAGGACGCGAAAGAAGTCGAAGGTGTGTTCGGCACCGAACTGGCATTGCCGGTCACCGTCAAAGGTGGGCGCAAGGTGCTTACCCGCATCGTAGGCGTCGACGGTCCGCGTTGGATGCTGCGTGGCATCTTCTCCGGCAAGGCCGCCACCGATCCTGAGGGTGAGGAAGCAAAGGCGTTGAACCAGTTCTTCGCCGATATTGTGGTGGAGCGAGGCGATGATCCGTTGGCGCCGCGCGACCTGATTCCCATGCATCCGCCGGTCGCTCCGGCCGAACGCAAGGCCGCGAAGGCCGCTGCGGAAGAGGCTGAGCAGAAGACCGAGATTCCAGACAAGCCGAAGGGTCCATTCGACTCCGACCAGCAGGTTGAGGTCAAGACCACGCTGTCTCGTGGACCGATGTTCTCCGAAGTGCGCTGAGCCGCTCGAACCGATAACTAATACGTATGGCTGAAACCGAAGCAAAAAAACGAACCGGTCTTGGTGCGCTTGCCGATGCCGGTAATACTGACGATTTTTCCGTGATCGACGCCATTGGCGGTCCGAGAGGCGTTATCGAATCAATGCTGCCGGGCGTCGTGTTCGTGGTGTTGTTCGTCATCACGTCCAATTTGCAACTGACCATCGGCGTGTCCGCAGTGTTGGCCGTGCTGCAGGTGATCGTGCGCCTGTGCCAACGACAGTCCGTCATGGGAGCGGTATCAGGCTTGCTGGCAGTAGGTATCTGCCTGATTTGGGCATGGAACAGTCACGAGGCACGTAACTATTACATGTTCGGATTCCTGACCAACGCCTTTTACGTTATTCTGCTGACGATTTCACTGCTGGCCCGAGTGCCTGGCTTAGGATTGGTCATCGAGTTCATCAGAACGTTACCGACCGAACATTTTCGTGCCTGGCTTGCCGATTGGCGAGGTGACAAGGCGCTCAATCGCGCCTATACCATCATCACCGCGATGTGGATCGGGGTGTTCGCGCTGCGTCTGATCGTGCAGATGCCGCTCTATTTCGGCAATCACGTCGGCTGGCTGGGAACGGCGCGTCTGCTGATGGGCATTCCGTTCTGGGCGCTCGCGATCTGGGTCTCGTATCTGATCGTGGCGACGCCAATGCACCGGCATAAGATGGTGCAGGAAGCTTCCGAGGACGATGCTGAGGCAGCACAAACCACCGAAATGAGGGAAGAACACTGATGGAAACAACCATCCGCATTGAACGGTACGCCGACCAAGGCCGTTGTGTCGGTCATATTGACGGACGTGTTGTGTTCGTGCGATTCGCATTGCCCGGAGAACTGGTCCGTGTCGCATTGGACGAGCCACATGATCGTGAGGATCGCTTCTGGACGGGCGAAGTGGTGGAAGTGCTTGAGGCGAGCGAAGACCGTACTGATCCAATATGGTCATTGGCAGGCCCCCTTGCCATGGGCGGTGGCGTCGGCGGCGCCGATCTGGTGCATGTGTCGCTTGCCGGGCAACTCAAGTGGAAAGCCGCGTCGGTTGCGGAACAGATGGCAAGACTCGGCCACGTTGATACGGAAGTGCCCATTGAGCGTATGCCGGAAGACGATGCGGAGCAAGGTCTGCATTGGCGTACTCGCATCGAGATGATCGCTGATGCAGATGGCCGTCCGTCGATGCGCCGTCGGGGCACGCATGTGCGCGTTCCGATTGATACCATGCCGTTGGCCAGCCGTACGTTGCTGGAAGTGGCCGAGCGTGAGCATGTATGGGAGGGTGGCTTTGAGCCGGGTTCCCAGATTCGTCTATCCGTTCCGGAACCTCGCGATAATGCGCCGATTCCAGACAATTACGCCGTGCTTGTGAACGGTGAGGTGGTTGCTGGAAGCCGTGAGCTTACGGAAAAGGTGACTGTTGCCGGCCGTGCATTCGAATACAACGTGGATGCAGGCGGTTTCTGGCAGATGCATAGGTATGCGCCGATCGCTTTGACCAACCATGTGATTGATTTGGTACGCGGCGAGCTCGACGGCGCCAAATCCGCATGCCTGTGGGATTTGTATTCCGGTTCAGGTCTGTTCACGCTGCCGTTGGCTACGCTGACGGCGGAGCGCACTCGCATGTTGAGCGTCGAAGGCGGCAAAACCGCGGTAAGGAACGCGCAGCGTAATTTGAGGCACATTCATCTGGGCAACGTCGATGCACGTGTGGGCGATGTGGCGAAAACACTTGCCAACGTGCGCAATGATCTCGCCAAACCCGATGTGGTGGTGCTTGATCCGCCGCGTGCCGGCGCTCGTGCGAAAGTGTGCAGGCAGATTGCCGAAGCCGAAGCGAAAAGCGTGGTCTATATCGCATGCGATCCGGCAAGCCTCGCCAGAGATACTGCCACACTCGTGTCGCTGGGCTACGAATTGGCGGATATCCGCGCATTCGACATTTACCCCATGACCCATCATGTTGAGACTGTGGCGCTGTTCAGAAAGCACGAGCAGTGAGCATGCCGTTATTCGCACGTCGTGCGTTTTATGGAATGACCGCGATTGCGTTGCCTTGCGCGTCGCTATCTGGTTGCGTGCCGTCGAATGCCGCGGTGGGGGATACGCAATCTCCCGGTACCGCGGTGGCGCACTCCATGGAGGATCGTGACAGCCTGTCCATCGCCATGATTGGATCGGATGATGTCACTGCCGATTCCATGGCAATGGATGCCATGAAAGCCGGTAAGCTCAAGCCGGTGTACATTACCGTCTCAGGCACTGTGGACGCGCAATCCACCGCGCAGCAAGGCGTGCGTGACATGGCGCAACGCAAGGCTGACCTCATTGTCATCGCAGGAATCGACGTGGACAAAACCAATGCCGAAAACTGGAATGATGCTTTGGAAACCGCAAGAAAAGCGGGCGTTCCAGTGGCGCTTCTCGATCCTATCGCTGTGCCGGAAGACAACGAACTCTATGCGGCAACCATGACCATCAACGACCGCATGACCGAAGCGACGCCGCTCGACGATGCGGTCGTGGCCGTAGCCAACAACGATCCCCACGACCGTGAGATGCTGGTGACTACAATCGACCACTGACATGGCTCTGTGCCTTGCCTACGTGAGATGGGTGCCAAATCAGTGCTCGGCGAGTACCCTGAAAATTCCCTGATTTTTACCTGTGTTTCACAAGAAGTTGACCAGAAAACGGGACTGTGACGGTAGTCTGGCAATTATGAGCGAAAGTCGAACAATGCCTCCCATCGAAGAGACGGGGCTAACACAAGGCGAAGTGATCACCCTCAAAAAAAGCGGACTGGATAACACAGTCAAAGCATCGACTTCGCGATCTCTTGTCGACATCGTGCGAGCCAACGTGTTCACCCTGTTCAACGGCATCATTTTCGCCGCCATGGTCATGGTACTGATCACCGGTTCGTGGAAAGACGCGGTGTTCGGTCTGATCATCATCATCAATACCGGCATCGGCATCTGCACCGAACTGAAAGCCAAACGTACGCTTGACAAACTATCGATTCTGGTGGCCTCCGATTACCTTGTGCATCGCGACGGCAAAGACGTTGAAGTACCACACAACGATATCGTGCTCGGTGATCTCATGTGGATCCGCTCCGGCGAACAGGTACCCGCGGACGCACAGATCGTGCACACTTGGGGACTGGAACTGGACGAATCCATGCTCACCGGCGAATCACGGACCGTACGCAAAGGCGAAGGCTGCGACATTTTCTCCGGATCCACCGCCATCTCCGGCATGGCATTGGTGAAAGTCACCGCCACCGGGGAACACAGCTACGCAGCCAAACTTACCGCACAGGCAAAGGTCTACAAGAAAACCGTATCCGACCTAAACAAGGGCATCAATACGATTCTGAAATTCATGACCTTCCTGGTGGTGCCGCTCTGTGTGCTGCTCATCTGGTCGCAGGTACGCACTGTTGGCGGCTGGAATGCGGCCATCTCAACCGGTGAATGGCGTTCCGCAGTCATTTCCGCAGTGGCCGGTGTGGTCGGTATGATCCCTGAAGGCCTGGTGCTGCTCACCTCGCTGAATTTCGCGCTCGCAGCCATTCGTTTGGCACGTAAGAACACGCTGGTGCAGGAGCTGGAATCCGTGGAGACTCTCGCTCGTGTGGATTGCCTGAACCTTGACAAAACCGGTACTGTCACCGACGGCACCATCCGACTTGATTCCGTGGAATTGCTGGATATTCGAAGCGCCGGCACTATGTGCGGCAACGTGAATGAGCATGACGTCAAACAGGCTCTATTCGACCTATCGAACGAAGGACAGCCCAATGGTACAGGACAGGCGATTCTGTCTGGACTACGGGAACAGGGATTTGCGGACGGCACTGTCGAGGCACGAGTACCGTTCTCGTCGGCGCGCAAGTGGAGTTCGATCTATGACGGCAATGCAGTATGGACGATGGGTGCGCCGGAAGTCATTCTTTCCCAAATCGATGGCGACCATGCCGACATACTCAAGCAAGTCAATGATTTCGCCAACGACGGCAACCGTGTGCTACTGGTCGCGCGAATCGACGGTGCAGCGCCCGACGATTACGAAACCAATCCAAAACTCAATCCGGCATCGTGCCCTGTCGCATTGGTGTGCTGTTCCGAACATATTCGCGCCGATGCCGAAGAAACGCTTGCATGGTTCCGTGAACAGGGTGTGCGTTGTCGCGTCATCTCCGGCGATAATCCTGTAACCGTCGGCGCGATCGCAAGAAAAGTGCATCTGACTGGCGAACATGAACCACGATTCATGGACGCGCGTGAATTGCCCGCCGACATTACGGAACTGGCACAAGTACTGGAAAACGTGGATGTGCTTGGGCGTGTGCTGCCCGATCAGAAAAAGGCGATCGTGGAGGCATTGCATGCGGGTGAGCATGTGGTGGCGATGACCGGCGACGGCGTGAACGACGCGCTCGCCATCAAAGAGGCCGATCTGGGTATTGCGATGGGCAATGCTGCTCCCGCCACCAAGGCCGTGGCGCAGGTGGTGCTTGTCGATTCGAAATTCTCACATCTGCCCGATGTGGTGGCGCGAGGGCGTCAGGTCATGGCCAATATGGAACGTGTGGCAAGCCTATTCCTCGTGAAAACCGTGTATTCCGCACTGATTTCGTTGGGTGTGGTGTTGACGCAGATACCATTTCCGTATCTGCCTCGCCACATCACATATGTGGGCGGATTGACGATTGGCATTCCGGCGTTCATTCTTGCGTTGGCACCGAACACACGTCGTTATATTCCAGGATTCCTGAAACGCGTGCTGCATTTTGCTGTGCCCTGCGGTGTGGCGGTTGGATTGTCGATTTTGTTCACGTCGTGGCTGCTGCCGATATTCATGAAGTGGAATGTGCAGGATTCGGGTGCGCAGTTGGCGATGCTGCGTGGCGTCAACGCGATTATTCTGCTCATGATGGGAGTGTTTGTGCTTGCGCGTGTGGCAAGGCCATTGCATTCGTGGCGTGGCATATTGGTATTGGCCTTTGCCGCAATTGGATTCGGGGGCATGTTTGTAAAACCGGTGTCGAATTTCTTTGCGCTGGTGGTGCCGACCGGGCAGATGCTAGCTGCGACGACGGTGGCAATGGCGCTTTCGGCGCTCGTGTTCTTGGTGTGTTTGCATTTGGTACCGAAAATTCCGAGCATTGTCCCATACTTTAAGAAGACACGCCAGAGCTGAATTAACTTGGCTGTATCGTAGGCAACGAATAATCAGCTGTGTTATACAGCCAAGAAGCTCGGAGGTAGCATGTCTGTGCGCGACGACCAGCTCGACACCTTGAAGGTGAACGGCGAGGATTATGAATATTACCGCATCGCAGATCTGCCGGGCATCGATCATCTGCCGTATTCGTTGAAGGTTCTCGTCGAGAACCTGGTACGTAACATCGATGGCGCCAACATCACGGATGATCATGTCAAGGCACTGTTGGATTGGGATCCGGCTGCACAGCCGAGCCATGAGATCCAGTTCACCCCGTCCCGCGTGGTCATGCAGGATTTCACTGGCGTGCCCTGCATTGTGGATCTTGCCACCATGCGTGATGCGGTCAAGGATCTTGGGGGAGACCCCGAGGTCATCAACCCGCAGGTGCAGTCCGACATGGTCATCGACCATTCCGTGCAGATCGACAAGTACGGCATCGCCGACGCGGTCGAACAAAACATGGACATCGAATACCAGCGCAACGGCGAACGTTACCAGTTCCTGCGTTGGGGACAGCAAGCATTCAAGAACTTCCGCGTAGTACCGCCGGGAACGGGTATCATCCACCAGGTCAATATCGAATATCTCGCCAAGGTCATCATGACCAAGGTCGAAGAAAACAGTGGCAAGACTCTTGCCTACCTTGATTCCTGCGTGGGCACCGACTCGCACACCACCACCGTCAATGGCTTGGGCGTGCTCGGCTGGGGCGTTGGCGGCATTGAAGCCGAAGCGGCCATGCTTGGACAGCCGATCTCCATGCTGGTGCCGCGTGTTGTCGGTTTCAAACTTATTGGTTCCATTCCTGAAGGCGTCACCGCCACCGACGTGGTGCTGACCATCACTGACATGCTTCGTCAGCATGGTGTGGTCGGCAAATTCGTGGAATTCTACGGTGATGGCATCGCCTCGGTGCCGCTGGCCAATCGTGCCACCATCGGCAACATGGGGCCGGAATTCGGCTCCACCTGTGGCATTTTCCCGATCGACGGCGTCACTCTCGACTATCTGCGCTTGACCGGCCGTTCCGAAGACCAGATCGCATTGGTCGAAGCGTATGCCAAGGCGAACAAGCTGTGGGGCGACACCACCGATCCGAACTACGTCGAACCGCAGTATTCCGAATATCTGGAACTCGACCTCGGTACTGTCGTGCCGTCGATCGCGGGACCGAAGCGCCCGCAGGATCGCATCAAACTGTCTGAATCCAAAGCGAAATTCGCCGAAACATTGCCCGCGTACGAAACGGACAAGACCGTGCAGGAGCCGGTTGCCGTTTCCACCGACTTCCGCGGCGACTTCGACATCACCAACGGTGATGTGGCGATTGCTTCCATCACCTCGTGCACGAACACATCCAATCCGTCCGTGATGATCGCAGCCGGTCTGATTGCACGCAACGCGCATGCCAAGGGTTTGAAGCCCAAGCCGTGGGTCAAGACCTCGCTCGCACCGGGCTCTCAGGTTGTGGCCGACTATCTTAAGGCGGCTGGCTTGCAAGACGATCTCGATGCGCTCGGCTACCAGCTGGTCGGTTTCGGCTGCGCCACCTGCATCGGCAACTCCGGCCCACTACTGCCGGAAATCTCCGAAGCCATCAACGCCAACGATCTGACCGTCACCTCAGTGCTGTCGGGCAACCGCAATTTCGAAGGCCGCATCAGCCCGGACGTCAAGATGAACTACCTGGCATCCCCGCCGCTCGTCATCGCCTATGCGCTCGCAGGCACCATGGATTTTGATTTTGAAACCCAGCCGCTTGGCAAGGATTCGGACGGCAATGATGTGTATCTGAAGGATATCTGGCCCACCAATAGCGAAGTCGCCTCCGTGGTGGATGGTACCGTCAGCCGTGAGATGTTCCTGAAGGATTACGCTTCCGTATTCGAAGGCGACCGTCGTTGGAAAGGACTTGACGTTCCCGAAGGCGAACTGTTCGCATGGAATGAGGATTCCACCTACGTGCGTAAGCAGACGTTCTTCGATGGCATGAAGGCCACTCCGGATCCCGTCGAAGACATTCATGGCGCCCGCGTGCTTGCGCTGCTCGGTGATTCCGTGACCACCGACCATATTTCTCCGGCCGGCGCGTTCAAAGCTTCCAGTCCTGCTGGCAAATACCTGACCGACCGCGGCGTCGAACCGAAGAACTTCAACTCCTATGGTTCCCGTCGAGGCAACCATGAGGTCATGGTACGTGGCACGTTCGGCAATATCCGACTGCGCAACCAGTTGCTCGCGTCCGTGGGAGAAGAGGTCACTCCGGGCGGTTTCACCTACGATTTCCTCGACCAGAAGCCGACCACCATTTTCGAGGCGTCCCGAGACTACATCGAACACGATGTGCCTCTGGTGGTACTTGCCGGTAAGGAATATGGCACCGGCTCCTCACGTGATTGGGCTGCCAAGGGAACCGTCATGCTGGGCGTCAAAGCCGTTATCACTGAAAGCTTCGAACGTATCCACCGTTCGAACCTGATCGGCATGGGCGTGCTGCCGTTACAGTTCCCCGCAGGCGAATCCTATGAGAGCCTCAGCCTTGACGGTACTGAAACATACGATATTGCCGGCGTTGAAGAACTCAACAATGGCATTATTCCGAAGACGGTGCATGTCACTGCCATCCACGAAGACGGTTCCGCAACCGAATTCGACGCGGTCGTGCGCATCGACACCCCAGGTGAGGCCGACTACTACCGCAACGGAGGCATCCTCCAGTATGTGCTGCGAAATCTCATGAAATAAATAATCACATGATTGAGATCAGCAAATAACAAAGCCCGTGTCATACTATGCAATGCAGTATGACACGGGCTTTGTTGATGCCGGTTTTTCATGCGTTTGATACTACGGCGGAATTGGTCTGTCTCGTCACATTATTGACCCAACGATACTTTCGATAATGCAGCAAAGCAGGAATCATCTTGATGCATTCGTCGGTATTCAGCAAAGCATAGACCGCCAATACCGGCAACTTCCACACGAAAGCCGCCAACAGACCGACCGGTACGACAATCAGCCACATAACGCTCGCATCGCAGACAAGTCCGAACCGGGAATCGCCTCCGGCAGGGAAAATACCGGCGATAGTCAGATTGGTCATGCACCCGCATACCGCATAATAGGCGCAGATAAACAGCATAACCGACAGATAACGCGTGGCCTGCGGCGTTAATCCCGCCCATTGCAATGCCAAAGGACGTACCGCGATAATCAACAGGCCGGTTCCAACGCCAACTGCCGCCACCAGTACACAGAGCCTGTCGCCCATAACCTTCGCCTGATCGAAAGCATTGCGGCCAAGCAAATTACCGACAAGAATGCCGCCCGCATTGCCAAGGCCAAGACTCAAACAGACCAACAGATCCTTGACGATATTCGCAATGGAATTGGCCGCCACCGCATCCGTACCAAGATGACCCATAATCACGGTGTACATGGTGAAACCGCAGCCCCAAACCAGCTCATTGCCAAGCACGGGCAGACTATACTTCCAAAAATCCTTCTGCAACGCCACATCCGGATGCAGCACCATCGACAACCGCAAACGTGGGCGGCCATTGCGGCTGGCTACAAGCACAGACCACACCAGTTCGATGGCTCGGGAAATCACCGTGGAAATCGCCGCGCCGAAAATACCCAATGCGGGTAAACCGAACCAACCATAGATCAGCACCGCGTTCAGCGCAACATGCACGATCACGCCAACCGTGCTTACCGTCATTCCGGTGACCGCCGCACCCACATTCTTCATCAGACACAAATACATTTGCGACAAACCGATGAACAGGTACGAAACCGACGAAACCCGCAAATACTGTGAGCCGATGACAATCAGCGTTACGTCGTTCGTCATAATCGACATCAACGTTTCCGGAATGAGTAGCGTCAATGCGAAAAACACCAGCGACAATCCGCTGGCATACAGCATGATGAACGCCAAGACACGTTCGACGGCATTCGTGTTGCCCGCACCCCAATACTGGGCCACCAGAATACTCATGCCAAGCGTGAGCGCGGCAAGACACAAACTGAAAATGAACTGGAACTGCGTGGCAAGAGACACTGCCGACAGCTCGTTTTGACCGACGTTCGTCAGCATAAGTGTGTCGGCGCACGATGACAGCGCCAGCATTAGTTGTTGAAACGCGATGGGCAGGGCGAGCGTCAACGTCTGTCGAAGAAACTCGCGCCAAGTGATGGAAGATTGCATGATGATGTGAGGATGGTTGGTGCGTGTAGGAAATGTACGAGAAATACATTGATGGGGTGTGGGCGATGATAGCCAATGCCCGTACCCGAGTGAAATTGCGGTGCGTGAACTAACGATTTACTGAATCGAATCCTTCCAAGCGCGATATTCCGCTGCCTTGCCTTCCCAATATTCGCGGTCGGCATCGGTGATCTCACGGATCACGTGACATGGATTGCCGACTGCCACCGAATGCGAAGGAATATCCTTGACCACTACCGATCCCGCGCCGATCACCACATCGTCACCGATGGTAATGCCGGGGCCGACCACCACATTGCCGCCGGACCAGACATCATTGCCGATGGTGATCGGTCGTGCACCTTCCGGCCCAGAGGAACGTACGGCCGCATCAATCGGATGATACGGCGTGTACAGGCTCACGCGAGGTCCGAAAAAAACGCGGTCGCCGATGGTGATGCGTGCCACATCAAGGAAAATGCAATCCATATTGGCATAGAAATTCTTGCCGATGAACGTGTTGCATCCATAATCGCAATTGAACGGTGGCTCTACGAATCCGCCTTCTCCAAAGGCACCGAACAATTCGTGAAACAGCTCGTCACGTTCCTTGAACGCGTCGTACTTGGATGTGTTGATGGCCTGCACCAAGCGACGTTTGCGCATATTCGCATGCTGTTGTGGACTATCGGCCACATACAGTTCACCGGAGAGCATGCGCTCCCACTCATCTGCCGCTGGCTGCTTTGCAGTATCTGCCATGGTAATGCTCCTGTGTTATGAGTCGTGCGACAGCATGCCGCACGCCCCTTCTGGTCAATAATGGTCTTACGCATATCATTCAATGGCATGATTGCCCGGCAACACAGTATCTGCCTGTATTATCGTTCCCAGAATTTGCATTATTTACCGAAATGGTGGAATACAGTGGTGAATGATATGGCATGCGACATGACCGTGACGCAAGCAGAAAGCGCGGCAGCAGGCGGTTTGAACGTTTCTTGTGTATGCATGCCGATCACTGGATGGGGACGTTTGCCCAATGGTGCGGAAATGGTGCAATACGACGCTCCGATGTTCTTCTCATTCACCGAGCATTCGTTATTGAGCCAATATCCGAACATGCGTGCGGAATGCCATTGGCATATCGATTTCGAATTCACTTACATTATGCGCGGCCATATGTGGTATTTCGTGAATGGCGAAACAATCCGCCTCGATGAAGGGCAAGGCATATTCGTTAACTCGCGACAACTGCATTACGGTTTCACCAAAGACAATGCGGAATGCGAATTCTCATGCACATTGCTCAATCCCACGCGAATGGGCGCGCCCAATGCGGTATACGAACGATTCATAGCGCCGATTCTGACGGATTCATCAATGCCATATATTGTGTTCGATGCCGACAGCGAATATGGTAATGCGCTGGTTGACGGCATCAGACGAATCCATCGCGCGAAATTCGACTGTTCGACATGCAACGAACATCCGGCGTTGTCTGGTCCGGTTTCTTCTGAATTCGTTTCATCCGAACCGGTTGACATGCTGTATAGAAAGCTGTGGTCCGATAGTGAATCGTTGACTGTACTGAGTTGTTTCTACGCCATGGTACGAGCATTGACGACGTTTGCGGAGGAACGAGAAGGGGATGGTTCTCGTGTTGGTGGCGTTGATGAGGCGAAAATTGCCGCGTTGCGCAGCATGATTGATTATGTGCAACAGCATTATCATCAACGGGTTACGTTGGCGCAGATTGCTGCTGCGGGGTGTGTGGGACGCACGCAATGCGCGGTGTTGTTTCACGACATGGTTGGGCAGTCGCCGATTGAGTTTGTGAATGATGTGCGCGTTCGCGCTGGCGCTGAATTGCTGGCGACCACGCAATTGCCGGTTGCGGAGATTGCGGTGCGGGTGGGATTCTCACGTTCGTCGTTTTTTGCGCGAGTGTTTCAACGATATATGCATGTTACGCCATCGGCCTACCGCAGAAGCATGCGCAGATAAACGCGTTTTTGCGGTAGGCCGACGGGGTGCGTGATCAGCGCAATGCTGAAGGCATATGTGATCGCCTATGTTATTTGGCGAGTTGTGTGGTAGCGGGGGAGGCGAGTGTTGGCCTTGTGCGTCGGATGCGTCCAAAAGTGAGGCCAAGACAGATAAAAGTCACTCCGAACAGTGCCACCAAGCCAATGGATGATGCCCATAGGCCGATATTCACGCCGGTGGATGCTGCGGTGCCAATGCCGAACACCTGATCGATTGACGTGCAGAACCACCATCCAGGCAACAGCTTGCCGATGGTGATCATGGGATCCGGCATCATGTCCGTAGGAAATGACATGCCGGAGGTGAACATGACCAGCAGAGCGAACACGTTGACGAAGCCATTCGTCGCCATTTCGTTGAAGCCTGTCGATCCCAGCAGAAAGCCGCATGCGATCGCCATGAACGTGTAAGTCAGCAGCGACACGAATGCCAGTCCGACATTTATGATGGTGAGCCCGTCAAAGGAGACTCCGGCCAACATCATCAGCAGGAACGTCACCGCAGTGTAGGCCACGCATACCAGCAGGCCGAACGCTCCGCATGTCAACATTTGCTGTGCTTCCAACGATACCATGCGTGCGGGCGACGAGTAGAGTCTGCGCCTGATCTCGCTGTCGTTGAACGTGCTGACCACCAGGAACGTGCATATCGGCATGACCAGCAGCAGTGGATACAGGCCGGTTTTGATCGTGCCCGCGAATGCCGACGCACCCGGTTTGACTATGCTTTCATCTTCGGAAGACGAAGACACCACGGCGATATGTGATTGTTTCGTATCGTCGTTGGCAACATCCAACACCGTTGTCATGGCGGTGCCGAGTTCGCGTTGCGATTGCGGCAGACCAAGATAGGAGGTACGCGTCAAAGAAAGGAATTCGTTGACTTCCAGCTGGGCCAGGGATCCAGCTCCGGAAGCATAGCTGACCACGGTATCGATGGTTGGCTGCGCATCCGTGCCGCCGTCCGCGTACTGTAAATAGTGCTCGGCGAAACCTTCTGGAACAATCGCAATCAAATCAACATAATTCGATGCGACAGCCTGCTGCAATGATACGGAATCGTCGTCAATGTCGACCATCTCACCATCCAAGGCGAGATAGGAACGCAACGATTCCGCCACATGGTCAGCGTTATTATCACGGTCGATCACTGCGATGCGGGCTGATTTCGGCTCATACGTCGACGCTCCGGCAGTTGAGGAGCCTCGCATGATCTGCCAGCTGATTGAGAACATCATCGTGCCGATCAGCACCAAATAGATGATCACATACAATTTGCGCGCCTTGAGAATGCGCATCGCGGCTTTACAGGTGTTCATAGCGCTGCCTCCTCAACAGAACGGTCGCCACAGCAAGGCAGACCAGACTCATTGCAGCCAGCACGCCCACCGTGGTGAGGAACGGCCGGAAACTGTCGTAATACAGAATGTCGTAGAACAGGTTCGTTACCTGCTGTGCCGGATTCAATGTGCTCAATATGGGCGCGTGCTGCGCTATCTGATCGCTCAGAGCCATGGCGAACGAACCATACAAACCGGAAAACAGTGAAAGAATGCAAGCCAGAGCCGTGCACAATCCCTGCTTGGCGCCTGCGGGAATACCCGGCAATGCGCCGATTAATGTGCCAAACGCGCTCGTGGCGAACGATGCCATCAAACATGCGCACAAACCTGCCCATTCACGGCCGCCAAGGGAGATCTGACAACCGAAATGGATGTACAGCATGTCCACGGTCAGACTTAGGAACGAGCAGATCCAGCTGGAAAGAAAACCGGCAAGTAACTGCTGCAATTTCGGCAGGGGAGCGACGGAACGTCGGATGCCAAGCGCCGAAAGATTCGCCTGCGCCATCGATACCACGTTCACGGCTAAATTCATGGCCATCATCGCAACCATGCCAAGCAGCGCGTAATAGTAGCGTGCGGTGCTGCTCGGTTTGAAATTCGTCAACTGGATTTCTTTCGTGAACCCGCTTGACGATCCGATACTGCCGGTGAATGCGTCATCCAGCAAAGCCGACGGATTATGCTGCACGGCATTGACCACCACGTCGGTGTTGCGATTGTACAAGTCCACGATATTGCCCAATACCGTCAGGGAAATGTCCAAGCCGCTGCTTGATGCCATCACATCCGTGACGGACGATTGCGTGGCCTGTGAAATGGCCAACTGCAGTTTCCCTTCGCCGTCGACGGATAGCGCGCCTTGCGCCTTCCCGTCGGAAAGCAGCTGATTCGCGGCCTGCACTGAGCTGGTTTTCGTAGCCGTGATGAGCTTTGGCATGGCACCATCACCACTATCGGCCTTTTCATGATCGCCGTCGGAGCCGGACGAAATGCCGTCAACCAACGTTTGCGCGCCAGGGGAGGCACGCCAATCGTCATTGTCGACCACGACGACATCGATCGTGTGCAATTCGTAACTTTCTGCGATATTGCCGAACATGCCGTTGAACATGGTCGCCAGAATGATGGGAAAAGCGAACAGCCAGAACAGTGACGACTTTTCCCTGAAATGAAGTTTCAGATTGACCAGCAGTGTCTGCAGCATAATGCCAAACCTTTCAGATTATGGTTTCCACTAGTCGCGCAACGCGGTGCCGGTCAGTTCGAGGAACACGTCGTTCAGCGTCGGCTGCCGAGAGGAAAGATGCCCGATATTCGTGCCGTTGGTTTTCAGCAACGTCAGCACGTCAAGAAGATTGTGGTCGCCTCTGCGGCAACGCACCGTCAATTCGTGACCGTCATAATCGGCGCCGACCACACATGGCAGCGCTCTCAGCTCTTCCAACGTCTTCCTTATGCCGGACTCATCGTGAGTACCGCCCAAGTCATCGGTTTCCACGCTGATACGTTCGCCGGTGTCGATCATCGTCTTCAACTCGTCGGCAGTGCCCAATGCCAGATGCCTGCCGTGGTCCATGATGAGAATGCGGTCGCAGATCTGTTCGACCTCCTCCATGTAGTGGCTCGTGTAAATCACCGTCGCGCCTTCGCGGTTAAGCCGCTGAATGCCTTCCAGAATCGCATTGCGGCTCTGCGGGTCGACGGCAACGGTCGGCTCGTCGAAGAAAATCAGATCCGGCTTATGCGCCACACCGCATGCGATGTTCAATCGACGAAGCAAACCTCCCGACAGTTTCGACGGACGGAACTTGCGGTAATCGCGCAAGCCCACGAAATCCAGCGCATCCTCAACCATCGCATGGCGACGAGCCCTGTCGGGAACATACAATGAGCAGAAATAATCGATATTCTCCTCAACGGTCAGCTCGTTGAACACGGCAACATTCTGAGGCACAATGCCAATGCGACGTTTCAGCGCATAACTGGTCGGGCCTATCGGTTCGCCGAACACGCGCACCGTGCCCTCATCGAACGTGAGCAACGCGAGAATGCAATTGATCGCAGTGGTCTTGCCTGAACCATTTGGGCCAAGCAAACCGAAAATCTCACCTTCACGCACGTCAAGGTCGAAATAGTCAAGCGCAAGCATATCCCCATACCGTTTGACCAGCTTCGACACTTTGACCGCGCTACCGAAACGCTCATCAGTGCCGCGTTCCATATGCCCGCTCATAGCAACTCCTTACCTCACATGTTCCACCGGCGATGGCGGCCGTTGTTCGATGATGATTCCATTCTCTCCAATGAAAGAGGAATGACACAGTGTTTGCAGTCATGAAATACGATGCGAGACGAACGGGCGAAAGGTGACAAATGTCATCTTCGAGGCAAAGCGGGATGGTAACGACGGCATCGTGCACTACGCTGGTAAGCCGGGACCATGTTGGACGGCGACAATGGAGGATGGCATGTTGCGATTGATGTTCCAAGCCATTTTCCTGGCGTTCGCGTTGATTGCGAATCTATACATGACAGGAGATGCGTCAGCCGAACTGGTATGTGGGGCGTTACTGGCCATCTGCTGCGCCTCAGTGGGGGAGTATGCGCGCTCATCGGTATGGAACGCTGCCCTATTGCTGGTGTTGGACTGCGGCGCCTGCATCATGCCTTCATGGTGTGCGATGGTGCCGATCGCCGCATACAATGTAGCCATGTTGCCTGCAGCCTCACATGACGCCGACCGGCAATGCGCTATCCAACGTCAGCAAGCATCAAGACCGCACCACATCTTGCTGAGAATCATACGGATTGTCGTGCGATGGGCGTGGCTCGCTCCTGCCGTGGCGGCGATGCTTCGTTGCCACGGTGCAAGCACGAACGAAAACTCTCCAATGGTCGCCGCGCTGCTGATCCTGCACATGATATTAGGATTCGCGGTCGGCATGCTATGCGCCCGCAACATCGAACTTGCATGGCAAAACAAGAGACTCCAAGATTCCAGACGCGACCAGATACGTCGGTTGCGCTCGCAATTGGCGGAAAGCGAGGAGGATCGCGCCGCCTCGGTACGTGCGGCCACGCTTGCGGAACGTACGCGCATAGCACGGGAAATCCACGACAACGTCGGTCATATGCTCACCCGCGCCATCATGCAGTCCGAAGCGTCGCAGGTGATGGCGCAGGTTTCCGGACAGGAACAGGCGGCTCAAGGATTCGCGCAGATTCGCGACACTGTGGACGAGGCGATGACATTGGTGCGAGGCGCGGTGCATGATCTGAAAGACGAAGGCACGGATTTCGTGGCGCAGATCGAAGCCTCCGCACATGGTTTTGATGGTTCCAGTGGAGTGAAGGTCATGTTGAGCAACGGCATTGATGCGGCTCCGGCCGCGGTGTCACGCTGTTTCGCCACGACGATTCGTGAGGCGTTGAACAATACGATCCGTCACAGTATGGCGCGCAACGTCGATATCGTTTTGCGTGATTTTCCTGCGCTATGGCAGTTGCGTATACAGGATGACGGGGCCTTGTGGAGCGATGGCTCCCAGGAAAGAGACGCCAGCATGATGGGGGAGACTTCCGTCCGCATCCACCAGTTCCGCAGTGCCGTTCGCAAGGAGGCGATGCAAGGAGATACAGGCATTGGATTGGCCGATATCGAGGAACGTGCGCGCGCCCTCGGTGGCACAGCGGTGTGCGGCCCTTATCATGAAGGGTGGCGGGTGTTCGTGTCCATTCCCAAAACGGACAATAGCACGGCAACGCATATGGCAACGAAGGAGAACGTATGACGCGAGTCGCAATCGTCGATGATGATCCAATCGTATGTTCGTCGCTGTCCACGATCCTCAAAGCGACAGGCACCGCCGACATCGCGTGGACGGCCTGCGATGGCGAAACTGCGGTAGACCGATATGAAGCCGATAATCCGGACGTGCTCCTGATTGACGTGCAGATGCCGGTCATGGACGGTCTCGTTGCGTCACGCAAGATCATCGACGACCATCCGAATGCGAAAATCCTGATCCTCACCACATTCGCGGACGAGTCGTATATCGCCAAAGCGCTGGAAATCGGCACCAAAGGCTATTTGATCAAACAGGATGTCTCATCGGTAATTCCCGCAGTGCAGTCGGTGATGGCAGGGCAGGTCGTCATGGGGGCACAGGTGCTGCAGAAACTGCATGTCGGCAATGCCAGTCCAGCATGGAACGACGTTTCACAAGCGTATAAGAGCGAAGCGGTTCAGTTTCCGGGCCGTTTCGCGAATCTCACCGAACGGGAGCGTGACGTGCTGCAACTGGTCGCCGAAGGCTACGACAATCGGGAGATTGCCGCGAAACTGTTCTTAAGCGAAGGTACGGTACGCAATCGCATCAGCGACATTCTCGCGAAAACCAACATCACGAATCGAACGAAGCTTGCCGTCGAATGGCTGGCCTGCCAATAAGCGACCGTCAGTAAATGACCACTGGCCAATGGCACCCACGTAAGCGGCCAACGGATACCACTCTTAGCGTGTGCGCAGACGATAGGTCTTCCACACGTCGCTGAGCTTTTGGCCGTTCGACGTGCGTTTCCATACGGTCAATCCCGCCGAACTGCCGCCGACGGCGCGTGCGGCCGCGGTCGGCGTGGAATATTCGTTGCCGTCATCCATGCGCAGCTTGCCTTCCGCGGTGACGGTCGCCACCCAACGTTCGCCCTTGCGAGGCCGATCCCACACCAGCGTCTCGCCGGGAATAAGCAGACCTGCCTCAAGCACCTGCGCGATGGACACACGTTTGGACGTCGGCGAGGTGGACGTATCCTTAACGCTCAACGATTCCTCGCTGAGCGTGGACAGATCATTGCGTTCGGCATCATAGCGGATATTCCAATAGTCGGCGATCAGACGAACAGTCTCATCCTGTCGATACTGCAAGGTTTGGGGCGTGCAGTCCGCGATGTCGGCCAGCTCCGCGGTGAGTGGGAATCGTTTGGAACTCGGAGACAGCAGCATGCGGTCACGACGGTCCTCATAAGAGGCCAATTCTGCGATCTGCTTGTCGTTGGCTTGGCTGAGCGCAAGATTGCCGATGCGGTTGGCCCAATGGTCGCGCGTCGCTTCAGGCCATGTGGCGAACGATGAATCGGAAGCCACCTGCTCCGGCATTATCGGCAAAGCATTGAGGCTACGTGGACGGATGATACGATGCCCGGCCCGCTGCTCGTTGGCACGCACCAGCAGCAGTTTCTTCATGGCAGGACTGATCTGTAACTCGCCACGCAGGTGGGCGAGCGCGCTGCGGCGGTCTTCGTCGGTGATGAGCAGTCCTCGGATTTGTTGGATGGTGTGGTTTTTGTCGAGGTCGCGGATGGTGCTGGCTGAGCGTGTGCGGCGGCTGAGTGGGGTTTGTCTGTTGAGACTATCTACGCCGGTTGCGCGTTCCAGGGCCGCGAGTACGTCGTGGAGTCGTTCGAGATCGTGCAGCTGTGGTTCTTCGAGGTCTTTTTTCGAGGTGCGTGTGGCTGTTGGCGCGTGTGTGCCTGGAGTAGAGAATATGCGTGTGCCGGGGTTGCCGAGGTTGCGGATGGAGTTGACGAGCGCCCACATGGCCACCGGTTTCCAGTCGGTGGTCTGGTAGTCGTTGAGTGCGACGAGTTTGCCGATGATGTCATCTGGCAGGTTGGCGTCGGTCGGGTGGCCGATGATGCGCCAGGCGTTGGCGTAGGGGGCTAGCAGATCGTCGATGAAGGAGATGACGTTCTGTTTCTTGACGTACGGTTTGAGCACGTCTTTGCGGAATTCCTCAAACAGTTGCGTGCAGACGGCTTTATGCGAGATGATGAGGTGGATGTCGCTGAAGAACGCTTCGAGTGTTTGTGCGTCATCGCCGAGCGGGTCCATGATGTCGTCCCAGCGGGAGGCATAGGCGTTGCGTGCGACTGGGGAGATTTCCGCAATGGTTCTTGCTTTGAATACGTCGGATGCGGTGAGGGGCACCCCGCGCATGTTCATGACGTCGAAGATACGGTGTGCGCCGGCGAGGTCGTCGGTGGTTACGATGACGAGGGTGACTTCGTTGACGAGATATGAGGCGAATGCGCGGCGGTCTTGGGTTGGCATTTTCGCGAGTTCGTCGAATACTTGTCTGGTGTTGATGGCGATGTTGCGTTGCGCGTGCGATTCGATGTCGTTGTCGCGTAGGTCGAACAGTCCCTCCAGATCACCTTCCTGCACGTACATGCGGAAGAAATTGGTGTCGCGTTCGCGTAGTTTGAGGCGTGGCTCGGCTTTGATGCCGCGTAGTTTGTCTCCTGGTTCGACGATGAGGTCGTTGAGGCTTTCGATGAGTTCGGGGTCGTCTTCCAGTTCGCGTAGTACGGAAATGATGATGGAAAGTGAGATGAGGCGTTGTTGTCCGTCGATGACCTGGTATTTGGTTTGCCCATCACGGACGAGGATTAGCGATCCGAGGAAATACGGTGTGCCCGGATTGTGACATACATCCTGCAGATCGGTGACCAGTTGCGCGATGTTTTCCGTTTGCCAGGTGTACGCGCGTTGGAATGATGGGATGACGAATCGGTAATCCGAAGTGAAAATCTTGCCTAATGGTTTTTCCGTTGCGTTGATTGACATGGCGTTCCCCTCGTTGCGTTGCTCTGTGTTCAAGTGTACGAGTGTGTGATGTCATAGTCGTGGCGGCAGGTCGGCGCGCTCGGTTTGGTGCTGAGCTTCATTCCGATCCCAGTCTTTCGCGTTCGGCGCACTCCCCGTGTCGAACGTGAAACCTATGCAGGCTTTGAAGAAAATACGAGATTAAGCCAATATTCATGAAATCGTCAGGAAAATGCCGTATCGTGATGCGCAATCGAGCAAAAAGGAGCGATTATGGCATTCGGTCAGCAGCCCCAGGGTAACAGCACCCAGAATAACGGCTTCAACAATCAATACCAGTACAACCAACAGTACGACCAGTACAATGCGCAGCCGCAATACGCCTACGCGCCGAATGGTACCGCCGCAGTCAACGTGCAGGCCACCTATTCCTACGAGCAGGCCGAACGCAGTTCCATCAACAGCGCATACACGCACATGACCCTCGGTTTGATCGTCACCGCCGTGGTCGCCATCGTCACCCAAATGAGCGGCGCGTACCTGGCACTCGTCCAAACCACGGGCATCATCGGCATCTTCGCCCCCGCCGTCATTGAAATCGTGCTTGCCATATACCTTGGCGCGCGCATCCATAAAATGAAGGTCTCCACCGCATACGTCATGTTCTACGTGTATGCGGCGCTCATGGGCTTCACCCTTAGCACCATCTTCATGGCCTACGATCTTGGTACCATCGGCATTTCCCTCGCATTGTGCGCCGGCTTCTTCTTCGCGCTCACCATGTTCGGACGCACCACCAAGATCAATATGCTCAAGGCCGGCCCCATCCTTTTCGTCGGCCTCATCGTGCTTATCTTCGCCGAAGTGATTCTCATGATCTTCGCCCCCGGCAACACCGCCCTCATGATCGTCTCCGCCATCGGCCTCCTGCTTTTCGCTGGTATGACCGTCTACGACGCCCAAGCCACCCGCGCCATGCTTGAACAGTATTCCGCCCAAGGCCCCGAAATGGTCAAAAAGGTTTCCATCCTTTGCGCGCTGAATCTGTATTTGGATTTCGTGAACATGTTCATGTATATTCTCCAGCTCCTCGGCAATCGCGACTGAAATCCCAATGACGGAGCGTTCCCGGCATTGCTCCTCAGTCGACGTAACGGATAAAGCCTGACCAGAATGTGGTCAGGCTTTATCCGTTGGTAAAAGACATGCCTTACGGTGGGTGTTCATGCAGAGAAAAGAGATTGGCGGCATGGCATGCCTCGTACTGGCGGCCCTCATTTGGGGATTCGCATTCGTGTCGCAAGTACAAGGCATGGACTCCACAACACCGCTGTTCTTCGGAGCCACCCGATTCACCCTCGGATCCATCTCTCTGATACCGTTGCTTTGGTTTCGCCGCAGCACCATAGCGGAACAAGAGCGTAAACGCCGTGAAACCCAGGGAAAACCGTCCATCACCCTCGGCAACGGCGCAATCGTCGCCATGCCGAAATGGACCGGCAATCCCATCGTGGTCAGCATCATCTGCGGAATCGTGCTTTTCACCGCAAGCACCGTCCAACAATACGGCATCCTTTACTCCGGATCGGCGGGACGATCTGGCTTCATCACCGCGCTATACATCGTCATGACTCCGCTGCTTGCCTTCGTCATACTGCGTCGACGAGTGCACCTCAGCGTCATTATCAGCGTCGCCATCTCCGTTATCGGCTTCTACCTGCTGTGCGTCACCGACGGATTCGGATCCATCACCCTGGCGGACATGGTGCTGCTGTTCACCGCAGTCCTCTTCGCGGGGCACATCCTCGTCATAGACACCTTCGGGCGAGACATGGACCCCATTCTGCTTTCATTCGGGCAGATCACCACCACCGCGATCCTCAGCTGGATTGGCTCTATCATCGAAGGATCCATCGATTGGGCCGGTGCCGCGCAAAGCTGGATCGCCATCGTCTACGCGGGCGTCTGCTCCGCTGGCGTAGCCTATACGCTTCAGGTCATAGGCCAACAACTTGTGCCTCCGACCAGAGCGTCCGTGATTATGTCGCTCGAATCGTTCTTCTCCGCGGTCGGCGGCGCACTCCTGCTTGGCGAGATCATGACCACCCGAGCCTACATCGGCTGTGCGCTCATCTTCGCCGGCACCATACTCGCCCAGCTGCCCATCGACCAGCTTCTGCACGCGGTCAAATGCAGGCAGGCGGACATCAATCGGCCTTAGGAGCCTCGCCAACCCGAGGCGCGCCATTGATGTCGCGGTGGATGTTTTGCATCTGCGTTTCGATATTCTGCAGACTCCTCGCGCAATCAAGCAGCGTTTGCGAATGCTCCGACAGCTTTGTGTCAGGCAGATCCGTCTTATAGCGCAGCGCGTGCTCCAAACTCGCCCAATAATCCATAGCAATAGTGCGGAACTGCACTTCCACAGGCGTGTAATGCGGTCCGGAAGACAGAAAAACAGGCACCGCGTAAATCACATGCAGCGAACGGTAACCATTCTGCTTCGGATTCTTGATGTAATCCTTCACGCGCAACACCTGAATATCGTTCTGGGCAGACAGATAATTCGATACTGAATATACGTCATCGCGATAATTGCAGATCACACGAATACCGGCCACATCAAACAGATTGTCTTTGACCGACTCCACCGTCAGCGGCAGTTCCTTACGTTTCAGCTTGCCGAGAATGGAATTGACGGACTTTAACCTGCGTTCCATATGATGGATGGGGTTATGGGAGAAACGCACTTGGAATTCGGAATCAAGAATCTCCAACTTGGTGCTAATCTCATACATCGCACCCTCGTACACCTGCATCTGATCGATGAATTCGGTGATCTGATCGGATGGCAACGGACCGTCGTCGAAACTTACCGATTTCAATCGCGCTTGCAGCTCGCTGGTATTGATGCGGCTTTGTCTATCAAGTATCACGGTTCCATAGTGTACCCAAAAGGTAGGTACGAAGATCGATTGCCTCAACCGCAACTGGCGGATCCTTCAATTAGTTATACACTTATTATCAATCTGAATCTTAGGTATAGCGACGATTCCCGCTTCCTTCCGATGGACATGCGAGCGGTGTTGCTCCTTAGCGTCATCTTCATGCGGCTGATGGTCGAAACGACCTGTGACGAGTGATTGAATCAGCCTAAACCTCAATGATTGCAAGATCGAAGATGCCGTCTTGGATTCAGCAAGGAGCATCATCATGTCCGCAAGGACGAAGAAGGACAGTACGGGGCCGTCGTCGGAGCGGCGGAGCAGGTTCGGCACCGTGACGCCGCGCTACGATACCGCGGGCAATCTCGTCGCCTGGCAGGTGCGCTGCCCGGACCCGAAACGCCCGGGCAAGAAGGTCCAGTGTCAGTTCAAGCCGGACATGGAGCACGAGGTGGATTGGCTACAATGTGTTAGACAGTCCGATGAGGGACGAATGACATGAGGTTGGAGGCCGACGATGGCCGACCCGAAACATCCCTGCCACTACGACGAGGCGTTCAAACGGCGGATCGTGCAGTCGTGCGAGAGCGGCAGTCCATCCCGGGAGACCAAGGCCGAGCACGACATCGCGCGATCGGCCCCGCGGCACCGCGTTCAGGAGACGCATCGGCGACATCATGCGCGAACAGGGCATGACAGACGCGTACGCGCGCAGACGGTTCAAGCCTCACGGGACGCGGCCCCAACGACTGCGTGTGGTGGTCCGACGACCAGCGGCTCCACTCCGCCCTCGGATACCGGAGCCCGAAGGAATTCACCGAACAAGGACTCGTCCTCCAAGAAACTGTCCAACACACCGTTGCCAATCCACAAAGGGGCAATGCGTAGGACGGGTTTGTCATTGAAACATGCTCGCCCTCAAAACAACGGATAATGTCGGTTTCTTTTCTCATTCTTATTCTTACTGTCGGTTTTTGAAGAAGGTGAAGAGCTGGCTGTCATGGATGGTGCTGATGGCGGCGATGGTGCCGAGTTGTGCGGTGATGATGGCCGTGGCGAGTGCGGGCAGTTGGATGGTGGTGAGGGTGAGCGCGTTGGCGTGTCCGCTGGCCCAGCGTGCCGTGGTGTAGGTGATGGCGGTGGCGGCGAGGACGGCGGGCAGGGTCCATGCGAGGGTCTCGAGTGCGTTGGTGGCGAGGATGCCTTGGTGGGGTATTCCCATGTGCAGGCCGTCGGCTATTTCGATGCGGCGTGCGCGTGTGGCCGTGAGTGCGATGGCGAATGCGGCGATGGGGGTTATGGCGGGCATGATGCGGGTGGTTCTTTGCCGATAGCGGGTGTCGAGGTTGGGGTTGGTACCGAGCATGGTGTTGGCCTGTTTGGTTTGGGTGGCCGGGGCGACTCCGGGGGTGGCGGTGGCGGTGGTGTTGAGCAGGTCTTCGGCGTCGGGGTTGGCGGGGTTGATGGTGGCCCAGCATTCGTCCCATTGTTGTCCGCTGTCGATGGGGGTCGGGGTGATGATCGCGTAGGCGAGTCGTTGGTCGCGGCTGTCGTCGGTCCAGGGGAAGACCGCGCTGATGTGCATGACGCCTTGGTCCGTGGACAAGTTGTCCCCTTCTCGTGTGTGGAAGGTGGAGGCGAGTTGGCTGGAGATCCACACGCCGGGGCGGGTCTGTTGTGTCGCGCCGATGCCGAGCACGTCCGCGAGGCCAGGGGTCGCCTGCCATTCGTCCAGGGGTGCGGCGGGCATGGCGGTCAGGGTGATTTCCCCGCCGTTTTTGAGTGCCCCGGCCGCTTGGATGGGGTGGGTGGTGGTGGCGTTGGCTGTGGTGCCGGTGGTTCGGGTGAGGTTCGTGCAGGTGGTGGGGTCGATCTGTTTGCTGCCGGAGATGATGTGGATGTCGGCGGCGCGGGTGGCCCATTGGCGTGATTCGTGTTGCAGGGAGAGGATGCCGGTCAGGTCGAGGATGGCGGTTCCTGCGGCGATGATGGTGAGTATGGCGGCGCAGGCGAGGGCGCGCGTAGTGCCGGTGGCGATGTTGCGCCATGCTTCGGACAGGATGGCGGTTGGTTTCATCGTGTGTCGTCCTTGGTGTCGTTGTCGGGGTTCATTGGGTTGTGCCACGCGAGGTCGATGACGCGGGTGCATGCGGCGCGGGTGTTGGGGTCGTGGGTGGCGATGACGACGATCGCGTCGCCTTGGGCGAGGCCGGTGAGGGTGTTGTCGATGTCGTTGGCAGTGCGTTGGTCCAATTGGGCGGTGGGTTCGTCCACGAGGAGGAGGTCGGGTCTGCTGGCGATGGCGCGGGCGAGCATGAGTCGTTGCGCCTCTCCTCCGGACAGTTCGCGGAATTCGCGTGCAGCGACCTTGGTCAGGTGGAACGTGCTCATGATGGCGATGGCCTCGTCCTCGGCCTGTATGCGGTCGATGCCCTGGCCGAGGAGGGGCTGGACGACGTGGTCGATGGCGGTGCGTCGGGGCATGCCGTGGGGGTTCTGGAACACCCAGCGCACGCGGTTGACCCGGTTGTGCCGGATGGTGCCTTCGGCTGGTGGTTCGAAGCCGGCGATGATCGACAGGAGGGTGGATTTGCCGGAGCCGGACGGTCCGCACAGGCCGACGGCCTCGCCGGTCGTGAGAGTGAAGTCGAGGTCGCGGAACAGCCAGGGGCCGTTCGCGAACCGGTGTCCCACGTGTTCACCCGCGACCGTCGGCGAGCCTGTGGCGTGTGGCGGCTTGTTGTCGGACGGCGTGGCCGGATCGGGGTCGGATGCCGTGTGCAGGCGCAGGATGTCGGTGTCCATGTTTGTTCCTTATTCGGTGGTTGCGGCGGGGCATTGGATGTCGTCGAGCTTGTGGCCGAGGACGACGTTGCCGATGGTGGCGTCGGATTGTTCGGGTTGGATGAGCGTGGCTCCGAGCGCGGAGCCGATAACGGTGACCGGGATGGCCCGTTTGCCGTCGGGCGAGACGCATGCACGGGTGCCGTTCTGTCCGGTGATGGCAGATGGTGGGACCTTGATCGCATTGATGGGCTGTTCGAGGGCGAGGGTGGCGGTGGGTTTCTTGCCGCCTTGGTCGGCGAGGGTGGTTTTGTAGCCGTCGCTGGCCTGGATTTGGTCGAGGAATTGCTGGTCGCTGATCCTGCCGTCGGTCTTATCGAGGCTGGTCTTGACGCCGAAGAGCGTGAACGTGCGTTTGCCTTCCCTGAGGTCCGAGGGCGCGGGGAAGGTGACGGCGGTCAGTTGGCCGCCGGTCTTCATGATCTCCGACCCGTCGGTCAGGCTGGCGTTCAGGTCAGCGGTGCATTGGGTGGGGGTGACGTTGGTTTGCGGCAGCCAGGCCACGTCGGCCGGTCCGATCCTGCCGTCGGGATTGGTTTCTCCGGCTTGCGAGAGCAGTTGTCTGACGCCGTCCGTGGTGCGCCATCCGTAGGTGCCGTTGCCTTCGGCGTTGTAGCCGAGGCGGGCGAGTTCCTGTTGCAGGGCGAGCACGTCGAGGCCGGTGTCGCCGGCGTCGATCTCGCGGTAGAGGGGCGTGTCGGTGTGCAGTGCGATGACGGGTCTGCCGTCCACGGACAATATTCGTGTGCCGGATTCGACCGTCTGTCCGGGTTTGCACAGGGTCTCGCTGACGGTGCCGGCGGCGCGTGTGGTGATGGACTGTTCGGTGCTGGTCTCGAACGAGGTCTCGACGGTTCGTTCGTCGTCGAACTGTTGACGGCTGGCGGTGACGGTGTCGGGGCTCGTGGCCGCGGACAGTCCGTCTGGCGTTGGCGTGGGGATGACGAGCGCGGTGACGAGCACGCCCGTGGACAGCATGCTCAGTCCGGTCAGGATCAGGGGTGTCAGGATTCGTGTTTTCATGTGGTCGTTTCCTTTCGTCGGATGCTTGTTCGTCAGCCGATGTTGACGGCGAGACCGGCCCCGGCGAAGCAGGACTGGGCTGCGTCGGAGGTCGAGTCGAACGGCAGTCCCTTGCCCGTGCCGGCGCCGTTCAACGCGTTTTCGAGTTTGCGTCCGGTGTAGGCGTCGTCCACGAGGCTGCTTTTCTTCAGGCATTCCACGGCGGTTTCGTACGGATCGGCCAGAAGACCGGGGTTGCCTTGTTGGAGCTGGTAGAGGGATTCGATGATCTTGCTGGTTCCCTCGGAGCAGGTGTTGGATGCCTCCATGTATTTGTTCACTTCGGCGTCGGTGGATGGCACCGGGGTGACGCCGGTGGTCTGATAGAGGCCGTTGGACAGTTTGCGGGTCTGTTCCTGCCAGCCGTTCTCGGCCATGCACGCCGTCTGCTTGTCGTGTGCGGTCTCGTAGTCCTCCGCGCTGATCTTGCCGGTCTTTTTTGCTCGTTGGAGCACGTCGCGTTCGAACTGGCTGAGCGTGTCCTTGGCGAGATACTGGTCGAACAGGGCACTCATGCTCGGCGCGATCTTCGCTCCCAACGACTGGTCGTCGCCGGTGTCGTTCCCGCTCCAGGGCGTGGAGCATGCCGTCAGCGAGACGAGCAGTCCCATGCAGGACAGCAGTGCGGTCGTCCCGCGCAATGCGCCATGCCGTGCGGTCGATGATGGTGTGGTGGTCATGATGATGCCTTCCTTTCCGTCGGACTCGGGGCGGTTTCCGCGTGCCGAGCCGGCATGACTGGCGTGTTTACTTGGTGTTGAAGTCGGGATCGTGGTAGTCGGGCACCTTGGCCTGGCATTCCTCGATGGTCTTGTCCCGGTCCCCGTCATCGGAGTCCGAGGACACCGAACTGGAACCATCACCGGTCCATTGGAGCACGACCCAGTTGCCGTCCATGATCTGCGCGGGCACTCCCGCCGCCGTAAGGCAGTCGCGGTATCGTTCGGCGGCCTGTTTCGAGGCCGGGTTCGTGCCCTGCACGGCGTCGCCACCCTGCGTGTCGGTCTGCGGTGCGGCCTCCTGCGATGTCGTCGCGGACGACGTGCCCGATGACTGTGATGATTGCGATTGCCCGCATGCGGTCGCCAATGGCGTGAGCGTCACGGTCAATGCCGCGGCCGCCGCCAATCTGAAAACTGGTGTGGTTCGCATGGTTCCTCCTTTGCCGGGTCTGCTGTGCTGGTGATGCGTGGTCCGTCGCCTGCCGGACGACGCCCATTACAGTCGGCGCTTCGTGTGCGATGGGTGCGTGTCGCGCTCACCTAACGCACACCCAAGCCGGGCACAATAGGAAAGTGTGAATGCGCATGGGGTCATGCGGGAAACGGAGGCGACGAATATGGCGAGGATCCTGATCGTCGAGGACGACGCCGACCTGTCGGCCGTGCTGGACGACTGTCTCAGGCACGAGGGGTACGCGACCGGCCTGGCCGGCACCGGCGTCGAGGCACTGGACCTGCTCTCACGGGACCGGTTCGACGTGATGCTGCTCGACCGTGACCTGCCTGTGCTCTCCGGCGACGAGGTCATGCGCACCGTGGACCGGCTGCGCATCCCTGTGCGCACGCTCATGCTCACCGCGGCCGGCAGCATCGAGGACCGTGTGCAGGGCCTCGACTTGGGAGCCGACGACTACTTGGCCAAACCGTTCGCCTATCCCGAACTCCTTGCCCGCATCCGCGCGCTCCTGCGCCGCGGCGAGACCGACGACGTGCCCACCATGCTCTCGCGTGGCCGCCTGTCGGTCGATACCATCAGACGGCTCGCCTACGCGGACGGCCAGCCCCTCGACCTCGCGCCGCGCGAATACGCGCTGCTGGAGGAACTGCTGCGCGCCGACGGCGGATGGATCAACACCCGCACCCTCCTCGAATCCCTGTGGCCGTCCGAGGCGCACGGCCAGCCCGACCTCGTCAAGACCGCCGTGTACTCGCTGCGCCGCAGACTGCCCGACCCCACGCTCATCGCCTCGTCACGCGGGGAGGGATACCGCATACCATGACCGGCATCGACAAGACAACACAACCGGCCACGCATGCCGCACGCCCACGCAGACCAGTCAGTTTCCGTACGCGTCTCGCCGTCACCGTGGGACTGCTCCTGCTCGTCATGCTCCTCGCCGTGATCCTCGTGCAGAACATCTCGCTCGACTGGGCGTTCCAGCATCAGGTCGATACCATCGCCACCGGCAGCAGCCGGAACACCATCACGACGGAACCTTCCACACCATCGGATGGGGTTCCCGGCACGGCCGATTCATGCAACGCGGGCTCCTGCGACGTGACCGGCACCATCCCGGCCGCGACCGCCGGCCAGGCCGGCGCGGAAGGCGTGGTGCTCACCGTCAGGGACGGCGTCGTGCAATGGATGCGCTACGGTTCCCTCGCCGTGTTCGCCGTGGCGGCGTTGTTGGCCGTGCTGCTCGTCTGGCGACTGTCGGGCAAACTCACCGCACGGCTCGACTCCATCAGCCGTCAGGCCACCCGACTCGATCCGGACCATCCCACCGGACGCATCAGTCTTGATCATCCCGACGCCGAGACCGCAAGTCTCGCCGCCGCGCTCAACACGATGCTCGACCGCATCGAGCAATCCAACAATCTGCAACGCTCGTTCATCCGCAACGCCAGCCACGAACTGAGAACCCCGATCACCACCATCGGCACCAGCCTCGAAGCGCTCATGGCCCAGGACCGGTTCCCCGAGGATGTCAAACCCACCATCCGCCACGCCATCGAAGCGAACCGCAAAAGCGGCGAACTCATCACCAGCCTGCTCGAACTCTCCCGCATCCAGACCGCACCCGACACCGGAACCGAACCTACCAACCCCGCACGAATCGTGCGTGACGCACTCGAAACCCACGCGCGGCAGGCGCAATCCCGGAACCTGCGCATCAACACCGACGGACTCGACGTGTACGAAGGCGACACGGTCGAAACGAACCTACGCTACCTCTCGCTCGCCGTGGACAACCTCGTACGCAACGCCATCATCCACAACACCGACCACGGTACCGTCACCTGCTCCATCCACGACGACGGGCAACACGTCACCATCGGCATCAGCAACACCACGACACCGCCGACAAACCCCGAAGCAACGGCCGACCTCATCCAACCGTTCCACCGCGGCGACGCCACCCGCATGTCCAACCAACCCGGCCACGGCCTCGGCCTGTCCATCACCAAAGCCTGCGCGGACGCCATCGGTGCCACACTCGACATCAGCCGACCCACACCAGACACGTTCCAAGCCCGAATCGCACTAATCCGACATATCGGCATGCCCATTGGATGATCTATTTACAGTAAGATATCAGTATCTATACTGACTAGTTAGTCAATGAATGCGAGGATACCGATGAATAGTGCGGAACGGAGACGCCGAACACGCGAAGCTTTGCTTGAAGCCGCGGCTCTTGAGTTTGAGACACAAGGATATGCGAAGACCACATTGCAGAGTGTTGCCGATCGACTTGGTTTAACGCGCGGTACGGTATTATTTCATTTTCACTCAAAGGACTCTTTGCGGGACACACTTATCGAATGGTGCGATGAGCGCCTGCGCGCAAAAGTGTCCCAGTGCAACAGCAGAGACGATTGCGCGCGGATTCTCATCGAGATTGCCGACATGCATCACGAAGACGCGCGAATACGTTCTGGAATGCTGCTATACGAAGAAAAAGCCCGAGCAGAAAAAACGAAGCGTATGACATGGGAGGAATCGCTTGAGAAGGCCTTGCGCGGGCGGTCTGACAATGCTTATGAAAGCGTTAAGACAGGAGCCCTAATCGACATGTACATCGCCGTCATAAGATCCGGTCGATGGAAAAATAAGCAGCAACTTCACCAAGCCCTTGATTTTTATCTATCCCTTGCTGGTCTAAGCAATGCAGCGGAACGTTCTGATAGCAGGCTATAAAAGAATCATATGACAGGAGCCATCAATTCTTATTGACTGACTAGTCAGTCAATGTATATTATGGGAGCACCAACCGAAAAGGTTGGAAAACCCAAGGAGGAAGGAACTCCCATGAGCACCACCACCAAAAGCAAAATCGGCCTGCTGGGCAAAGCCGGAACTGTCGCCGCAGCGGCGGCAGCCGTAATGGCTTTCACTGTTCCTGCTGCTAACGCGGCTGGAACATACGCTCTCCATGCCGGCACGGACTATGCCTCGGCCCAGACCTGGACCAACGGAGGGACCCAAGGTCGTTCCTATGCGCAACATGGCAAGCGCGTAGCAAGCACCGTGTGGACTCTCCAGTCCAGCCGCGCATACGCTGATGACGGATACTCGACCAGCTACCACGCTCAGGTCTGGTTCCGCTGAATTTATCGCCATGAATCAAGGAGACGAGCTTCTGCTCGTCTCCTTCTTTTCCCCGTCATACCTATGTTCACGCATAAAAGGCAACGAGACCATTCTTGTCCGCCGCTATCCCGCTTGGCTTCCCCCCCCCCCACTATGGGTTCCAATGGAGGTCGTTGTTTGTCGGGCTCCTTAATCGTCGTCAGAGGAGGCCGTCGTGGATTTGTTGAATCAGGTGTTGCAGCTGTTCGTCAGGTTCGCCACCATCGGCGGAGGCCTGTGGCTGAGTCGGTCCGGGGCGTGCCGTGGAGGACTTCATCGTGGCGATGCTCAACATGATCGGCGGCGGTGCCGGTTCGGTCACGGCCGGGCTGTTGTCCCAGGTGCCGGAGACGTGGAATCCCGCCCTGTACCAGTTGGCGGTGAACGTGCATGGAGTCGCTGTCAAACCTTTGACGTCGGTGGTGCTCGCGGTCATGCTCACGTTGGAGCTGGCGCGCAGCTCGACGCGCCTCGAGGCGTTCAACAACAGGATCAAGACCGCCATCCGCATGACCTACGGCTTCCACCACGTTGCCAACCTCATCGCCTTGGTCATGCTCAGATGCGGCGGACTCGACATCCGACTGCCACAACCCGCAATCTAACCCACGAAAACAGCAGAAGACTCGAAAAAATGTTATCCCTTCAATCTTTCAACATGCCACGCACAGTACGGCGCGTGCTGGGAATCCCTGCCGATAGCATGGAACACTATGAACGAAGACATGATGACCGAGGCGGAGCGCGCCTCGAAACTTGCGGAACCCACCACAGGAGACACCGCCACGCGAGGCAAAGGCGTGTTCTATGTGCACACCCTCGGATGCCAGATGAACGTGCACGATTCCGAACGTATCTCAGGCGTGCTTGAAGCGGACGGTTACGTGCCCGCCACCGAAGAGCAATACCTCGACCATGACGTGGATCTCATCGTCATGAACACGTGCGCGGTGCGAGAAAATGCGGCGGAACGCATGTACGGCACCATCGGCCTGTGGGCCGAAAGGAAGCGCCAGCGCCCAAACCTGCAGATTGCCGTCGGCGGCTGCATGGCGCAGCTCGACCGTGAGAAAATCGCCAAAAAAGCGCCATGGGTCGACGCCGTGTTCGGTACGAAGAACATCGGTTCACTGCCGCAGCTGCTCGATCAGGCACGTATTGAAGGTCACGCCCAGGTCAAGGTCAAAGAGGAACTCAACTACTTCCCAAGCCAGCTTCCCACTGACCGTGCGTCGAAGGTGTCAAGCTGGGTGGCCATCTCCGTCGGATGCAACAACACCTGCACATTCTGCATCGTGCCTACTACCCGAGGCAAGGAACATGATCGTCGCCCGGGAGACATTCTTGCCGAAATCCGCCAGTGCGTGGACGAAGGAGCCAAGGAAGTCACGCTGCTCGGCCAGAACGTGAACTCGTTCGGTTACGGCATCGGCGACCGTTTCGCCTTCTCCAAGCTACTGCGCGCATGCGGTGAGATCGAAGGATTGGAGCGCGTGCGATTCACTTCGCCGCATCCCGCCGCCTTCACCGACGACGTGATCGCAGCCATGGCCGAAACGCCCAATGTCATGCACCAGCTGCACTTCCCGCTGCAGTCCGGATCCGACCGAATCCTGCGCGCCATGCGCCGTTCGTATCGTTCCGCGAAGTTCCTTGACATTCTGCGCAAAATCCGTGAGGCCATGCCGGATGCGCAGATCTCCACCGACATCATCGTCGGTTTCCCGGGTGAAACCGAAGAGGACTTCCAGGAAACTCTGCGCGTGGTGGAAGAGGCGAGATTCGCGTCCGCATTCACCTTCATCTATTCGCCGCGCCCAGGCACTCCGGCCGCCGAAATGGAGCAGGTGCCGCACGACGTGGTCCAGGACCGGTTCGAACGACTCGTGGCATTGCAGGAACGCATCACCGAAGAAAATCTCAAAACCTTCGAAGGCCGTGACGTCGAAGTGATGGTCACCGGCGCATCCGGCAAGAAGGACGCTGCGACCCATCGTGTCACCGGGCGCGAGAAAACCGGCGTGCTCGTGCATGTCGGTGTGCCCGAAGGCAAGCCGATGCCGCAGGTAGGCGATTTCGTAACCGCCACCATCACCCATGCGGGGCGCCACAACCTCATTGCCGATCCCGATCTGAAGGCGGGGCAGACCTATGCCGTTCGACACTGAGCAGACTTCTGAGAAAACAGACAAAACAAGGGGCGCCGATCCTGCCACGCAGCGTAAGGTCGTGTCCATTGTCGGACCAACCGCATCCGGCAAAACAGGACTGGGCATTGCCGTCGCCAAAGCGTTGGCGTGCAAAGGCGAACAGGCGGAAATCATCAACGCCGACGCATACCAGATGTATCGGGGCATGGATATCGGCACGGCCAAAGCGAGCCCGGAGGAGCAGGCGCAGGTCAGACATCATCTCATCGATATAATCGAACCGGACGATGCCATGTCCGTGGCGCGGTTCCAAGAGCTCGCCCGCGAGAAAATAGCCGAACTACAGGCCAGGGGAGTGCGTCCGATCCTTGTTGGAGGTTCCGGCCTGTACGCACGGGCGGCCATCGACGACATCTCCTTCCCCGGCACCGACCCGCAAGTACGCAAGGCGCTTGAGGAACGGGAGAAAGCCGAAGGCGCGGGCGCGTTGTTCGACGAGCTGAAGGTCAAGGATCCCGAAGCGGCGGCGCGCATGGACCCGCACAATCCGAGACGAACCATCCGCGCGCTGGAAGTCATCGAAGTGACGGGACGCCCCTATTCGGCAAGCCTTCCGCACTATCGGTACATTATTCCCACCGTGCAAATTGGTCTCGATCTGCCCCGTGAGGAACTGGATCGTCGTATCGACATTCGCACCAAGCAGATGCTCGAAGGCGGATTCATCGAGGAAGTGGAGCGCATACGCCCCAAACTGGGCATCACCGCGGCCAAAGCGCTCGGTTACCAGCAGGTCGTCGACTATTTGGACGGGTTGCGTGACCTGAACGACACGTTCATGGACATTGCGCAGAAAACGAAGCGTCTGGCACGCAAGCAGATGGGATGGTTCGGTCGTGACCCGCGCATCCACTGGCTCCAAGCGCTCAATCCGGCGCTGCTAGACAATGCGATGGCCATCATCGAACATGCCGATGCAGGTGCCTATGACGCCATAGACGCGCAGGCGGACGCCTACACCCAGCATCATCTCGGAGACCTCGCCTGAAATGAAAAACCCGCTGCCGTATTCGTCGAAGCTTTCCACCTTATCCACGGTCTTCTCCGGCTTGGCCCCCAGATTGACGGTGACGATCTTGACGGAATCCAATAAGTGAAATTGCGTGTTCACTTAAGTTAGAAAATGTGTGCGATTCGAGGAAATGTCATGTCATGGCGCATCCCATGGGTAAAATCATGACCGTTATGGCACGAACAGCATCTTCCAACACGAAATCCAGCGGCAAAAGGTCCGCGGGCAAAGCCCGTTCCGGCGAGACCAAGGTCATGGACGCGGTCGAACCATCGCCAGTGATGGGCGTCTTGACCAAGTACAGGCGCGATATCGCATGTTTTGTTCTGGTGATTCTCGCGGTACTGTTCTGCGCTTCGGAATGGTTCCGGGTGCAAGGTGCGTTCGGTCGGGTGCTCCATGCTATGGCTTCCGGATTGTTTGGCCTAATGAGCGTCATTCTGCCGGTTTTCCTAATGCTAGTGGTGTTCAGCCTCATGCATAAGGCCCAGCGCAAAAGCGACAATGCGCGTATGGCGGCGGGATGGTCCATGATCTTGTGGTCCGTCTGTTCCATACTTGACGCGGCACTCGCGTCCGACATCCAAGGTTTCGATATGGCGCTGCTGCAGAAAGCGGGAGGATTGCTCGGCTACGTGCTTGGTTGCCCGTTGGCATGGGGGCTTTCCAAAGCGTTCGCCATCGTTATTTTCGTGGTCGTCATTCTGTTTTCGCTGTTGATGATCACCCGTACGCGGGTTGATGAGATTTCCGACAAGATATGCTCGTTGATGTCCCGTTTTGGTTTCAGTGCCAATAAGACGGACGATGACGAGACCGAGCAATTCCCGAATGAGGTGCGCATCGGAGATACCACGCTGCCCTTTGCCGAGGGAGTGCCGGCGCATGATGGAACCGACAATGCGGCAGCCGAAGAGAAGAAGCCGATGCTGCTTTCTCGCTTAAAGCAGTTGATATCATCAAAAACCAAGAAGCAGGGCTCTCAAGATGGACTCGAATATTATGACGGCGATGAGGCGTTTCGCAATGCCGCCGAACGGCATGGTGAAACGGCGGAAACCATGCTTGACGAACCATATCAGAGTGTTTCGCAGCCGCGCAGCATTTCATCCGGCGAACATTCCGCTCAGGATTCTGGCGGAACCGTCGTCATGCCTCAAATGCCCGTGGCGCGTTCCCTTTCGTCAGATCCGATCGGAACTGCAAGCGGCACCATGCCGCAAATTTCAGAAACCGTCCCCGCGATGGTCGGAGCGGTACCATCCAGTGAAATCAAGTCAGTCGGCGTGGCTGCGGACGACCCGTGGGCGGTCATCGATGAGAACGGCACATCCAACGGAACGCAGGTCATGGTCGATGCGGCGACCAACGAGGTCGTAAACGATCTGAATGACGGCGTGAGCGAGGAAGGCTTTTCCGATGAATCCGACGAGATTCCGGAAGGCCCATACCATCTACCTGACCTCGGCATGCTGAAGCAAGGTGCGCCGCACGCCGTGCACACGCCGGAGAACGATCGTGTGATTCGCGCGCTTACGGTCACCTTCCAGCAATTCAATGTCGACGCCAAAGTCATCGGCTTCCTGCGAGGCCCATCCGTGACTATGTACGAGGTGGAGCTTGGTCCTGGCGTGAAAGTGGAGAAGGTCACCAATCTGCAGAAAAATATCGCCTACGCGGTGGCCAGCTCCGACGTACGCATCCTGTCGGTGATTGAAGGCAAGTCCGCCATCGGCATCGAAATACCGAACACCGACCGTGAAACCGTGGTGCTTGGCGACGTGCTTCGCTCGGACAAGGCAAGGAATGATCCGAACCCGATGCTCACAGGCGTGGGCAAGGATGTGGAAGGCCATTTTGTAACGGCCGACCTCACCAAGATGCCGCATCTTCTGGTGGCAGGTGCCACCGGTTCCGGCAAGTCCAGTTTCATCAACTCCATGCTGACATCTGTGATCATGAGGGCGACGCCTGATCAAGTGCGCATGATCATGGTTGATCCGAAACGAGTGGAACTGTCCGCCTACGCGGGCATCCCACATCTGCTGACCCCGATCATCACCGATCCGAAGAAGGCCGCGCAGGCGCTTGAATGGGTGGTCAAGGAGATGGATGCCCGCTACAGCGATCTTGAATTCTTCGGATTCCGCCACATCAAGGATTTCAATGCGGCCGTGCGTGCGGGCAAAGTGCATGCGCCGGCCGGGTCGAAACGGAAGGTCGCCCCATATCCGTACATCCTGGTGGTCGTCGACGAGATGGCCGATTTGATGATGGTGGCCAAGAACGATGTGGAAAGCTCCATCCAGCGCATCACGCAGCTGGCGCGAGCTGCAGGTGTGCATCTGGTGCTCGCCACCCAGCGTCCGTCGGTTGATGTGGTTACCGGTCTGATCAAGGCAAATATTCCTTCACGACTTGCTTTCGCGACCTCGTCCGCCACGGATTCTCGCGTCATCCTCGACTCCACCGGAGCGGAAACCCTGATCGGGCAGGGCGATGCGCTGTTCCTGCCGATGGGACAGGCCAAACCGTTGCGTGTGCAGGGTGCATGGGTTGACGAATCGGAAATCCGTCATGCGGTGGAGTTCGTGCGCACTCAACGCAAGCCGCATTACCGCGAGGATATCGAGGAAATGGCTAAGGAATCCGACAAGAAGGCCATCGAACCGGATGAAGATATTGGCGGCGATATGGACGTGCTGTTGCAGGCGGCGGAACTGGTGGTCACATCGCAGTTCGGCTCGACGTCCATGTTGCAGCGCAAGCTGCGCGTCGGGTTCGCTAAGGCGGGACGTCTTATGGATCTGCTGGAGTCGCGTGGCATCGTGGGGCCGTCCGAAGGGTCCAAGGCGCGCGAGGTGTTGGTGCAGCCCCAGGACTTGCCGCAGGTGCTCGCCTTCATCAAGGGCGAGACCTCGTCGCTGAATTCGGGAGCTTCTTCGGCGGTGGATTCCGAAGTGGCGATGTGACTGGGGAGCGTTCCGCATGAAACGCAAATTGGTAAGCAAGTAGAAGTGTCAGGGTAACGTGAACGGTATGGAAAAGCAAGAAGAACGCAAATCATCGTTGCTTGACGGCTGGAACGCGCCGCCGAACCTTGTCACCTTCTCTCGTATCATTTTGGTCATCGTATTTTTGACGCTGTACGCCAAAGCCGGCGCGTGGGGCGTGGACAACGTCACCATGCGTTGGGTTGCCGCTGTCATCTTCATCATCGCGGCATGCACCGATAAGCTTGACGGTTGGATGGCCCGCAAATACAACCAAGTCACTGAACTTGGCAAGCTGATGGACCCGATCGCCGACAAGCTGCTCACCTGTGGCACACTGATCGTTGCCGCCATCTTCAACGAATTTGGCAATCCGGTGCTGGGCTGGGTCGTGACCGCCCTGTTCCTGATTCGTGAGATTGGCATCACCGTCATGCGCTTCTTTGTGATTGACACGGGCGGCAAGGTCATCGCCGCATCCCAGGCGGGCAAGTACAAGACGCTCTGCCAGTGCATCGGTCTGGCCATGTTGATGCTGCCTATGTGGAGCTTGGCGTCGGAAGGGGTCAACGACACCCCGATGTGGATGACCGTCTACTACACCATCACGTATGCGCTGATTTATCTTGCGCTGATTCTCTGCCTGTATTCCGGTGGCGAGTATCTGGTTAATACTTTCGGCGGTCGTAAGAGGCCCGCAGACAAGACCGGAAAAGAAACCAAGTAGGGTATTCATGATTGAATCCTTGAACCAGACGGCTGCCGCCAACCAATCGCAATGCGATGAATTGGCTGCGGTCGTTCTTGCATATTGCGAGACCAATCGTTTCAAAATCGCGGCGGCTGAGTCATTGACAGGAGGCTTGCTGGCCGATGCTTTCGTGCGTGTGCCGGGGGCGTCGAAAGTGTTTCTTGGCTCCGCTGTGACATATGACATTCGTGCCAAGGCGTCGATTCTTGGAGTGGATGCCGAGTTGTTGCGCCGAGAGGGGGCTGTCCATCCCGAAGTGGCGCGCCAGATGGCTTTCGGAACAGCGAGGCTGTACCGTCAGCAGGAGGACGGCGATCGTGTCGTCGGATTGTCGACCACCGGTGTGGCAGGTCCTGGACCTGACGGAGACAAGCCTGCGGGGCTTGCCTACGTCGGCTGTTCCCTGCCGAACGGGTTTGGATCTGTTCGCTCTAGGCGAACGGAGGCTTTCGAACTTCGCTTGCAGGGAGATAGGGAAAGCGTACGGCGTGGCGTCGTGCATTGTATTCTGCAAAAACTGAGGGAGCTTTCAGCGGATTCACAGGAATAATCCACAAAGATGAGTGTTGACCATAGTGGACAGACGTACGCACGAAAAAGGGGCTGATGAATGGAAATGATGACACTCACCAAAGAACAGAGGGAACTCAAGGCTATGGCCCCCGCGACCGCGCAGGCTGCCGGGGCTCGCGTCAGGGAGCTCACGCCGGCTCAGAGGCGTGCGGTGATGTTCGCGCAGCAGCAGGTGCTCCGTGCGCGTGCGGCTAAGAAAGCCAAAGACGAGCGTCAGGCCGCGTTGACGCGAATGTGGCAGGAAGAGGACTCCGAACGTGTAAACACGTGCGCCGTGCAGCATGCTCCGGAGCAGTCTGATGAGGCCAAAGAGGTTTCGTTGCGCGAAGCCATCGGTCATGTGCTGCGTGACCTGCGCACGCGAGACCATAAGACGCTTCGCGAGGTCAGCGAAAAGGCCGGCGTGTCGCTGGGGTACCTTTCCGAAGTGGAACGCGGGCAGAAGGAAGCCAGCTCCGAGCTGCTGTCGTCCATCGCGCAGTCCTTGGGGCTGTCCACAGCTCAGATGCTTCGCATGGTGGCTGACTATCTTGATTCCGTGACTGCCTGATTCGTGAAATATGGCATGATGACGCCCGGCGATTGTTCGCCGGGCGTTTCTCTTTTCGCATATAAATCAAGTCTGTGTACACTGGGGCGCGTGCAGGAACGTGAATTTTGGCAGTTGCTTGAGGAAGTGCTCGGACGCAGCTACGGTCGATCGTTGGCGCATGATCAGGTGCTTGATCGCCTTGGCGGTATGACGGTGGTCGACGCTCTCAGTGCGGGCGAGGAGCCTCGAGTGGTGTGGAATGTGCTATGTGACCAGATGGGTATCCCGGATTCCCAACGTTGGGGCAAAGATCATAACGCGCCTCCCATGCCGGTTCGTTGAGTTTTTCGAACACAACACACCTCTTCGAACAGATGTTCGCATATTGGGATATAGTTATCCACAGATAACAACCGAAACGGGCCGTTTCCAAATTCTTTAGGTCGCATGAGAACGTTGATTTTTCAAAGAATGTTGGTTTATGACTCGTTGGATCGCATGTCTTCCGACCACAGCGGTCGTTGGATTTGCAAGAACGAATGCTGTGGCCTTACGGTGAAGCCACCATTCGTCATAGTCGGCAAAAGGAGTAGTCATGGCACAGACGAGCGCGGCAAAGGGAGCCGCACAGAACAAGTCCGCGAACGGCATCGACCCGCGTCGTCAGGCCGCGCTCGATACGGCGCTCGCGCAGGTCGAGAAGAATTTCGGCAAGGGGTCGGCCATGCGATTAGGCGATCGTCCCGAGCAGGATGTCGAGGTGATTCCAACCGGATCACTGGCATTGGATATGGCATTGGGCATCGGCGGTTTGCCGAAAGGGCGTATTGTGGAGATCTACGGCCCGGAATCCTCTGGCAAGACCACGCTGGCGCTGCATGTGGTGGCCAATGCCCAGAAAAGCGGTGGAGTCGCCGCGTTCATCGACGCGGAGCATGCGCTTGATCCTGTCTATGCGCGCAAGCTTGGCGTCGACACGGATTCGCTGATCGTCTCTCAGCCCGATAACGGCGAACAGGCGCTGGAGATAGCGGATATGCTGATTCGTTCCGGCGCTCTTGACGTGATTGTCATCGATTCCGTGGCGGCATTGGTGCCGAAGGCCGAAATCGAAGGTGAGATGGGCGACAGCCATGTCGGTTTGCAGGCGCGACTGATGAGCCAGGCATTGCGTAAGATGACTGGCGCTTTGGCCCAGGCGGGCACCACGGCCATCTTCATCAACCAGCTTCGCGAGAAGATCGGCGTGTTCTTCGGCAATCCGGAAACGACCACCGGTGGCAAGGCGTTGAAGTTCTACTCGTCCGTCCGCATGGATATTCGTCGCATCCAGACCATCAAGAACGGCGACGAGGCTGTGGGCAACCGTACCAAGGTCAAGGTCGTCAAGAACAAGATGGCTCCGCCGTTCAAGACTGCTGAGTTCGATGTGCTGTACGGCGAGGGGATTTCCAAAGAAGGATCTGTGCTTGACATGGCGTTGCAGGTCAATGTCGTGAAGAAGTCCGGATCGTGGTTCACGTATGGTGGCGACCAACTGGGGCAGGGGCGTGAGAACGTGCGTCAGTTCCTCAAAGACAACCCGGAGCTCACTGAAGAGATCGAGAATAAGGTGAAAGCCGAATTCGGACTCATTGAGCCTACCGACCAATTCGCCGAGGATGGTAACGATGCGTCGGCGAAGGATACGAAAGGCGAGGAAAAGGCGAAAGCTGCTGCCAAGCCGGAAACGGCCAAGGGTGAGACAAAGTCTTCCAAGCCTGCCGACAAGGCATGACATATGATCAGTGCCGAGCGATTTCTTGAACAGCAGGGCCTCCAGCCGGCATTGTCCAAGGCTGGGGGCCTTGCCCTTTCCTGCGGTGGGCGACTGCAGGACGGCCGAATCGAATCCGGCTGCGGACAGGTTTTGTGCAATGATGAAGAAGACACGCCGAAGCGTGTGCGACACGCACGACACGCAGGGCGTGTCGTGGTCGGCGTGTCGCGAACCCCTGACGATCCGACTGATCTGGATGCGTGCAGGGAGGCCGCCCTCCGGTTGCTTGATGCGGCACCGCGTCCGTCAGGTGCGATGAGAGAGCGACTCGTTGGCAAAGGATACGCTCCTGAAGTAGTGGACGATGTGATTGCTAGGCTGATTAGGGTCCGTCTCATCGACGACGAGGCGTACGCCCAGTCCGCGGTGCGGTACTGCGCATCACGGCTGATGGGGCATAGGGGAGCGGTTATGGAGCTCAAACGCAAAGGTGTAGACCGCCAGCTTGCGCAACGTGTGTGCGATGAGGCCGAATCCCAAGGCGTGTTCGCCGAGGCTGCATGGGAACTGGGACGTCGAACAGCAAGAAAAACTGCTGGATTGGATGTCGAGGTGCGTAAACGACGGTTTTGGAGTGCTGGTGGGCGGAAAGGCCATAATCCTGAAGTTCTACGGGAAATCGCACAGGAATTGTTCGTCTGAAACGACTGATTCGCATAGTGGTTATGCGGTTTTCAAACACTGTTTCGTCATGGGAATTGGTCGGTGCGATAAGGGAGTGAGACCTCTTATACCCCGGGTTCTGTCGTGCCTCAGGCACGGATGGCCATCCATCTCGACCTGACGTTGCCGCCAGGCTCTAGCAGCCTACCCGAAGGCTTCGGGCGAGCAGCCCTCAAACGCCTTCTGCTTGGCCTTGCTCCCGATGAGGCTTGCCATGCGGCCGACTGTTACCAGTGGCCCGGTGGTCTCTTACACCGCCGTTTCACCCTTACCTGCCGGTCGAAACCGATAGGCGGTCTGTTCTCTGCTGCGCTATCTCTCAGGTCGCCCTGGGCGGACGTTATCCGCCATCGTGCTCTATGGAGCCCGGAAGTTCCTCAACCGACGAATCGGTCGCGGCCATCAAGAGGTCTCAAACTCACTATGATAGCAAGAAAACGGACGAAAGGAAAATCAAAAAAACTTTATTTTTCTTGCATCAACTTCTCAGTGAAATCACAATGTTGCGGCTACAATGATGACTACCGAACAGCGAAGCAGCTGTTTGGTCCGTATATAGCGGGTAACACCGCTTGAGTCTAGGGAGGTCCACATGGAAATCGTCGTTACCGGACGTCATACGCAGATCAAGCAAAGGTTCCGTGACGTTGTCGAAAGCAAGATGAATCGTGTGACCGCTATCGCCCCGGATGCGCAGCGTGTTCAAATTGTGCTGTCGCATGAGGGCAATCCGCGTCAGGCCGATACTGCCAAGCGCGTTGAGATCACTGTCATCGCAGGTCGTACCGTGGTGCGTGCCGAGGCTTCAAGCGCCGACGAGTTCAGCGCTTTGGACATGGCTCTCGACAAGCTGACTCTCCGTCTGCGTCGTACCCGTGATCGTCGCAAGGATCATCGTCGTGGCTACAGCGATCCGGTTCCGGTCGATCTTGGCGTCGTCGAGCCGACTCCGGAAGTCGAGGAGCCGGTCGAAGAGCCGAATAACAGTCCGGCCGACGCCGTCGCCGCTGAGCTGGGTCCGGGTGAGTCCGTCGAAGTCCAGGTAGGCGACACCCCGATTGTCATCCGTCGCAAGCTGCATATCGCGGAGCCGATGACCATTGATGAGGCGCTGTATGAGATGGAGTTGATCGGGCATGACTTCTTCCTGTTCGTGAACAAGGAGACCGGTCGTCCGTCCGTCGTCTACCATCGTCACGGCTGGAGCTATGGCGTCTTCGAGATCGACACCCCGGAGAATGTGGCGAAGTAAGACATGCAACGTGGTTGGATAGGGAGATAATCTGACCGAATGGGGCTCGCACAGTGTATGTGCGGGCCTCTTTTTCATGTTTGAAGGTGATGTGTCGAATGGCAGAAGACCGAAACATGCTGAAAGTTACGTAAAATGGACGGTGTTTTTCGGAAATCGTTAAACAGCGACTAATCTCGGACGAGGTAACTCGCATACACAAAGGGAGTGATTGTGGTAGATATCGTTGACAAAGCCCTGCGAATGGGCGAAGGCCGACAGATCAAGAAGCTTGAGCATGTCGCTCAGGCGACCAATGCGCTGGAAGATGAGATTGCGGCGCTTAACGACGAGGATCTCAAGGGCCAGACCGCCAAGTTCAAGCAGCGTCTCGACAATGGCGAATCCCTCGACAAGCTGATGCCGGAAGCCTTCGCCACTGTGCGTGAGGCATCTAAGCGTACCTTGGGCCTGCGTCACTTCGACGTGCAGCTCATGGGTGGCGCGGCGCTGCACTGGGGCAACATCGCCGAAATGAAGACTGGTGAAGGCAAGACCCTTGTGGCGACTCTGCCGGCATACTTGAACGCACTCGACGGCCAGGGCGTGCACGTCGTCACCGTCAACGACTATCTGGCAAGCTATCAGGCCGAACTCATGGGTCGTGTCTACCGCTTCCTCGGCATGAGCACCGGCTGCATCATCACCAACCAGAAGCCGCCGGAGCGTCGTAAACAGTACAACGCCGACATCACCTACGGCACCAACAACGAGTTCGGCTTCGACTACCTGCGCGACAATATGGCGTGGGAGAAGTCCGATCTGGTGCAGCGCGGCCACCACTTCGCCATCGTCGATGAGGTCGACTCCATCCTCATCGACGAGGCCCGTACCCCGTTGATCATTTCCGGTCCGGCCGAAGGCGACGTGACCCGTTGGTACCGCCAGTTCGCACGTCTGGTGCTCAAGCTCACCCGCGACGAGGATTATGAGGTCGACGAGAAAAAGAAGGTTGTCGGCATTCTTGATCCAGGCATCAACAAGATCGAGGATTATCTCGGCATCGACAACCTGTACGAGCCGAACAACACCGCGCTGATCGGCTACCTGAACAACGCCATCAAGGCCAAGGAACTGTTCCTGCGCGACCGCGACTACGTGGTGACCGGCGGCGAGGTGCTCATCGTCGACGAACACACCGGTCGTATCCTGCCGGGTCGTCGTTACAACGAAGGTCTGCATCAGGCAATCGAAGCCAAGGAAAACGTGGAAGTCAAGGCTGAGAATCAGACCTTCGCCACCATCACCCTGCAGAACTACTTCCGCATGTACGACAAGCTGTCGGGCATGACCGGTACCGCAGAAACCGAGGCCGCGGAGTTCATGGGCACCTACAAGCTGGGCGTGCTCCCGATTCCGACCAACAAGCCGATGATTCGTGAAGACAAGGACGATTTGATCTTCCGTACCAAGAAGGAGAAGCTTGCCGCCATCGTGCGCGATGTTGCCAAGCGCCACAAGAAGGGCCAGCCGGTACTGCTGGGTACCGCTTCCGTGGAATCCTCCGAAATCGTGTCGTCCCTGCTTGACGTTGCCAACATTCCTCACCAGGTGCTGAACGCGAAGCAGCATGACAAGGAAGCCGCCGTCGTGGCCGTCGCAGGCCGTAAGGGCGCCGTCACCGTGGCTACCAACATGGCAGGCCGTGGTACCGATATCATGCTCGGCGGCAACGTCGAATTCCTCGCCGATGCGAAGCTTAAGTCCGAAGGCTACTCTCCGGATGACACTCCGGACGAGTATGAAAAGCGTTGGCCGGGCACCTTGGCCGAAATCAAAGAGCAGGTCAAGGACGAGCATGAAGAGGTTGTCGAGCTCGGTGGTCTGTACGTGCTCGGTACCGAGCGTCACGAGTCCCGCCGTATCGACAATCAGCTGCGTGGACGTTCCGGACGTCAAGGCGATCCGGGCGAGTCCCGTTTCTACCTGTCGCTCGAAGACGATCTGATGCGTCTGTTCAACACCCAGCTTGTGGCCCGCGTTATGGCCAAGGGTATGCCGGAAGGCGAGCCGATCGAGGCGAAGAGCGTTTCCAAGGGCGTGCGCACCGCACAGAAGGCTGTGGAGTCACGTAACTTCGAAATCCGTAAGAACGTGCTCAAGTACGACGATGTGATGAACAAGCAGCGCACCGTCATCTACGCCGAGCGTCAGGCCGTACTGAAGGGCGAGGACATCCACGAGGATATCCTCAAGTTCATCGACGATACGGTATTGAGCTACATCAAGGGCGCCAACAAGGGCTCTGACAAGCCGAAGGATTGGGATTGGGAAGGCCTGTTCAAGGCTCTGAACGCCGTGTACCCGATTGCCGTTGATCCGGAAGCTGCCAAGGATGCTGTCTCCAAGCTCAAGGGAGACAAGGCCGTCGTAGCCCTACAGGAGCTTATCGTTTCCGACGCCAAGGACCAGTATGCCGACTTCGAAGGCAAGCTTGGTGAAGAGGGTCTGCGTCAGCTGGAACGTCGTGTCGTGCTCGCGGTTCTTGACCGCAAGTGGCGCGAACACCTGTATGAGATGGACTATCTCAAGGACGGCATCGGGCTGCGTGGCATGGGCCAGCGCGATCCGCTGGTCGAATACCAGCGCGAAGGCTACCAGATGTACAACTCCATGATCGAGGCGATCAAGGAGGAGACCATCCAGTTGCTGTTCCATGTCGATATCGATCGTGTCGCCACCACCGAAGACACCGACACCGAATCTGACGAGGATGAGGCCGTGAACGCGGCTGAAGCGGTGATGGGACTGGAAGGCGAGACCGAACCTACCGGCGAAACCGCTCCTGCCGAGCCGGAAACCGATGATGAGTCCGAAAAGACCGTCATCGACGAACTGGCTGACGAGCAGAAGAACGAGTCTGGCATCGTTGGCATGCAGCCGATCAGCCACGCCGAAGGCAAAGTTCCAGCCAATAAGCGTCCGAAGAGCGAGGAATTGCACTCCCCATGGGCGGATGGCCGTACCTTCCCGGGAACGGGTAAGAACGCCCAGTGCCCGTGTGGTTCCGGTCGCAAGTACAAGATGTGCCACGGACAGAACGAGCAGTGACGCATGAGATAGTGCGTTGATGATTCGCGCATGGCGAAGGCGGTCTGCGGATTTTTCGCAGACCGCCTTTGTAATCCGTTCTTTTGCCATCTGATATACGTGAGATCAATATCGGAATTGTCTGTGCATTTTAGTTTGTGTAATCATCTGTTCGTGATATGGACGTTGGAAAACCAAGAAACGTAGACCCGATACAATAATCGGCATCATACAACGATATGACGTGCCGAAGCGTCAAGGAGGGCATCATGGCCGAAATCACATGGAAGTCGATCCTCACTAAGCTGGTCGGAGGAGACCATCTAAGCGCCGAGGAATCCGAGTGGTTCGTCGATGACCTTATGAACGGCAACGCCAATCCGGCGGCCGTTGGCGCGGTCCTGGCAACTCAGCAGCAGCTCGGCCTGACCTCGGGCGAGGTTCGCGGAGCGGCCAAAGCCATGATAGACCACGCCATCAAGCTCGACATTGAGGGGGAGACCACTGACATTGTCGGCACTGGTGGTGACGGCGCTGCGACAGTGAACCTGTCTTCCATGGGTGCGGTGGTGGCTGCCGCCTCCGGAGTGAAAGTCGTGAAGCATGGCAATCGCGCAGCCTCTTCCAAGTGCGGCACCGCCGATTGCTTCGAGGCGTTGGGACTGCCTCTTGATCTGGAGCCGGAGCAGGTTGCCCAAGTCGGCAATGAGTGCGGCATCGCTTTCGCTTTCGCACGTACCTTCCATCCGGCGATGCGTTTCGTTGGTCCGATTCGTGCCGCGCTGGGAGTGCCCTGCGTGTTCAACGTGCTGGGCCCGCTGACCAATCCTGCCGCTCCGAAGCATATGGCGGTCGGTTGCGCCAATCGCAAGATGAGTCCGATTATGGCCGAAGTATATGCGGCGAACGGTCAGACCGGTATGGTCTACACCTCCAACGAAGGCTTGGATGAGATGGCTCCGACTGGCCCGGTATCCATCTGGGAATTCAAGGACGGTAAGGTCACGGAAAACGAATTTGATCCAACCGTTGAACTCGGTCTCGCCAAAGTGACCGTCGCCGACCTCAAGGGTGGTGAACCGGAGCTTAATGCCCAACTATTCCGTGACTTCCTCGCAGGCAAGGACGTGCCGTTCCGTACCACCGCTCTGCTCAATGCGGCATCCGCGATTGTCGCCGATGGACATTTGGTGCCGACGGAAGCCAGCCTCGCCGATCGTTTCAAAGCGGCCTACGCCATCGCCGAAGAGACCGTCGACTCCGGTAAAGCATCCGCGTTGCTTGATCAGTGGATCGCTACCGCTCAGTCGAAGAAAAATGCCTGATTCAAGACTTTCTGATCGATATTTGCCAATAACTGAATAGCAATGCGTGTGCGGCATCGAAATATCCAGTGCCGCACACGCATTTTTTGATACGGGGCTTTCGATATGGAAATTTCGTTGCCAGGATTCTTATGATGTTCTGAAAATATGCTCGATGAAGAAAAGGTCGAAATCAGACCCTCGCGCCATCATCAAACTCATCAAAGCGAGTCTGCGAGTGCTCCTTGTGCTGCACAATAAGCCCTGCGGCGCCAACCAATGCACACAAGCCGAAAATCGATCCCAGAATCGCCGCCAACGCAGGCATGAATACGGAAGCGATGATGCCGATAACTCCAGTGACTAGCAACGCCCAGAACACGAGTTTCGAAAGCTTGACATGTCCGATTTCGGGACTCGGAGGCACGAAATCATCTCCATAACGGTCCATCACGCTATCGGTGTCCAACCAGCTGGAACCCGTGAAATCGCGTGGTCCACGACCTTGCGGCATATCGTCGGTGAATGTACCCTGATCCAGATCCTGAATCGATAGCAGCGCCTCTTTTTCACGTCGCTGCGCATGCTTCTCGAAACGCCTCGCATTCCTTGAGTGTTCCACGGCCTTCAAATCGTCGGCATGGGAATTGGCGAACTCGGCCCAAGCGGCATCCAGATCGTTCGCATCAGAGGAGGGACCATTCCCTCCACCATGCGACTCGGCATTTGGGTGTTCTTCATTGGCATTGCTATTGTTGAGGTCAGTCATACTGATAACTTTAATCAAGCGGATGCCCATCCGCTGGGAGGACCGTGAAGAATGCTCTATTGGTTTTTCGTTAAAGGCCTAGGACCGATCGCCATCCACCGTTTGGGACCGACCGCAAAAGGGCTTGAAAACATTCCTCGCGAAGGCGGTGCCATTATTGCGGCCAACCATCTTGCCGTCATCGACGACGCGCTGTTGCCGCTGACCAGCCCACGCATGATTCACTTCATGGGCAAGGCTGAATATTTCGAAGGTAAAGGCATCAAAGGCAAGTTCAAGAAATGGTGGTTCACATCCGTTGGAGTGTTCCCCGTGGATCGTTCCGGTGGTTCCAAGTCGTTGGGCGCGCTGAACCATGCCCGCGAAATCATTGAGGACGGCCACCTGTTCGGCATCCACATCGAAGGCACCCGCAGTCCTGACGGACGTCTCTATAAAGGCCACACCGGTGCGGCGCGTCTGGCATTCGAAACCGGATGTCCGATTGTTCCGGCCGCCATCATCGGCTCCCGAGAATTGCAGAAGCCAGGGCAGGTCATTCCCGACAAAGGTAAGACCACGGTGATTTACGGCAAGCCGATCGAAGTCGAAAAAAAACCGTTGGACCAGATCACGCATGACGACCTGCGTTCGCTTACCGACCGTGTGACCATGGAGATTCAGAAGATGAGTGGTCAGGAATATGTGAATGAATACGCACAAAAAGTCAAGGAACAGCTTAAGGCGGCCAAGGAAGCAGAAAAGCAGCTGAAACAGGACTGAATTTCGTCGCTGTCACGCAGTCGCAAAGATGGTTTGAAAGCGGAGACGGAATGTCATCAGTGAGCCCATCCGGGAAATCGGACGGGCTCACTCTGTTGTAGGGAAGCACGTTGTCGGGTCTGGCGACTCCCTCACGTTTTAGAACAGTGAAGAATACATTTTCAATGTAATAGTGGTCGGGGTTCCATTTTCGTCTCGGATACGTACTTCGGTGCCACCTACCGGATCCTGCGAAGCGACCTTCTTATCTTGGCTGGCGTCCAATGTGAGCTGCGAACTCACTTTGACCGTGAATCCAAGCTTCTCCAACGCAGCTTTGGCGTCGGAGGCTTTTTGACCCACATAATTCGGTAAGGTTATGGTTTCCGGTCCCTTGGAGACCACTACATCGACGCTATCTCCCCAATGCAGCGTATTGCCGTTGTTGACGGAAGTGGAAATCACCTGACCTTGCGGAATCTTATCGTCGAAGGATTCCGTCCAATTGGCGGTGAGCTTGAGATCGTCCATCGCCTGCTTCGCCTCATCCTTCGTCTTGCCGACGATATCAGGCATGGTTACTGGTTTTGGTCCCTGCGACACGGTGACGGTGATCGTCGTATTATGTGGCAATGTAGCACCGGGATCCACGCTTAACGACAGCAGTGCCCCCTGCGGCACCTCCATGGAATACGTGTCATCGGAGGCAGCGGTCTGTTCGATACTATCGAATCCGGCCTTCTTCAACGCATTGATCGGATCCTTACCGGATGCGCTGGTCGCGTCGAGAATATCGGAGGGAACCGTCGCCTGCCTGACTCCCTTGGACACCACGACCCTGACTTTCTGGCCGCGACGCTTGCTGCCACGATCGCCGACATTCGCCGGATCGGTGGAGATGATATCGCCTTCCGCCACGGAATCGCTATACTCTTCCGACACTTCGTATTCGACATCGGAAACCTTCAGCAGACTTTCATAGTCGCTCCATTTCACGCCGGTGATGGGGCAGGCTACGGAATCGCTGCACGACATGCCATCAGGCTGAGGCATGGTCCAATAACTGCCAGGCCCCTGGTAATACCACCATGCCCAGCCGCCTGCGCCACACGCCAGAAGAAGCGTAGCCACGCCTGCGACGATAAGCGGCGTACGATGCTTTTTTGAAGATTTGACCTTTCCTGCATTGCCGTAATCGCCGTTCTGCATGGCAGGGGATTGCGGCAATGTACCGCCGTCTGCGGTATTGACGGCTCCGTCCGGCGGCAGCGAGAAGCGCGTTGTCGCCTCGGGATCAACGTTCTGCTGTTGCACCGGCATGACGGTCGTCATGTTCGGTTTGACCCTGTCCAGTTTGCGTGTGCGATCGTCGAATTGTTGCGTCGATGGGGTCGGGGGAGCGGGTGGGGCCGGATTAACCTCATTCATCGGGACGGCGACATCTTCCGCTTGTGTGGTATTGGGCGATATATTGACGTTTGCCGCGGGAAGCTGATACTGCCAATCGCTGACCGCGAGCATGGATTGCAGTTGCTGCAACTCGGCCAATGCGGCGGAAGCGTCTGCGGGTCGTGCTTCGACTGCGCGCGCCGTGAGGTGAGCGATGAATGCAGCCACATTGGCATTGATGCCCTCACAGACGGTAACGATGCTTGGCACATCCTCGTGAACATGCTTGAATACCAACGTCACCGGATTGTCCGAAGTGAATGGCACTTTGCCTGCGAGCATTTCCCAAGCCATGATGCCTACGGAGTACAAGTCGCCTTGAGGCGTGGCTTGGTTCTCCTCAATCATTTCCGGCGCCAGATATGCGGCCGTTCCAAGCAGAACGCCAGTGGAGGAAAGCGTTGCTTGTGAAACCGTTTTGGCCAAACCGAAATCGGTGATCTGCACATGGCCGCGGTCGTTGAGCAGAATGTTCTCCGGCTTGATGTCGCGGTGTACCACGCCTGCACGGTGTGCGGAAACAAGTCCATCCAACGTTTCGCCGATGATACGCAACGTTTCACGAACGCTGAACGTGCCTTGCTGATTCATTTCGTAGCGTAGATTCACGCCGTGAACATACTCCATGACGAGGTAGTCAAGACCGTCGAATTCCCCGGTGTCATACACTTGCACGATATGCGGGTTGGCGATGGCGGCCGCGGAGCGTGCCTCGCGGTGGAAGCGCTCCACGAATTGGTCACGGTGCGGCCCCTGAGCCAGCTGCGTATGCATGATTTTGATGGCGACCGTGCGCCCCAAGCGCTCGTCTACCGCCTGGTACACCGTGGCCATGCCGCCATCGGCGATTCTGCTGACGACCCGATACCGGCCTTCGATGACCTGACCTTCGGGGGCGTGTGGAGCTTCACTCATGGTTGATTGCTGCGGTTCCTTCTTCAAAACGCTTCACGCTGAACGTGTTCTCATTTGTAGTCTACAAGCAGAGGTTTGCGGATTGTGCAACGAACGCGCGTTCTGTCCGGATACCAGTCAGAAGACACGCGGATCTTGTCACGCATTTGCACGTACGTCAGGTACGAAACGTGCGCAGGCCTCGATGAGCGGCGATTTGCGATACTCAGAAAGATCAAGCGCATTGATAGCCGATTTCGACGCATGCCACAGATCTGCGATTCTGTTGCGGGATTGCGCGATGGCTCCCGTCTGTCCGAACAGTTCAATGGCGCGTTGCACTTGAGTCTCGGAACGCGAATCGGCTTCCCACATGTCGATAAGCTCACGTCGCTGCCCATCATCCGCAGCGTTGATGGCATCGGCGAGAAGCACGGTACGCTTGCCTTCGCGAATATCTCCGCCAACAGGTTTTCCGGTATTTCTGCTTGATCCGACAACGTCCAAAAGGTCATCCGCAAGCTGGAACGCCAAACCGAGCGGCAACCCGACCGCCAATGCGCGCCTTCGAGCATCATCCTTGCTTAAACCAGCGGCAAGCATGCCGAATTCCAGAGGGGCAATGGTGGTGTAGCTGGCGGTCTTCCAACGGAATACGTTCAACGAAGCTTCCACCAGCTCGTTCGGATCGTTCAACGGGTTGAGCTCCACCGCCAAATCAAGTATTTGGCCAACCTCGACTTCGCGATGCATATTGAGCAACGCCGCCACCACATCGGAACCATAAGTAAGCTTGGACGCGGCCTTATCCGCGATAGCCACGCTCGCCGTGGCCAACATGTCGCCAAGCATGATGCCCAAACCATGACCGATAGTCTCACTATGCGTATCGGTGGAAAACGCACGATGCGCGGATGGCTTGCCGCGACGCAGATCGGAATCATCGATGATGTCATCATGCACCAGGGCGCCGGTCTGAAAAACCTCTACGGCACACGCCAAATCAAGTAGTGCATCGAAATCGCGTTCCAGCACATCCTCCGAAGCGAACGCGCGGAACGAATCCAACGTCAGCAAGGCGCGAAGTCGCTTGCCGCCCTCACTTGAAGTGACCGCTTGCGTGGCGACCATGTCTGCGATGGGCTTGCAGGAAGAGGCAACCGAATCGTCCACATGAAGGAACGCAAAATCCTTCACTAACGAAACAATGCGCGATTCAATCTGTTCCAAATCGGAAGAGCTAGTCATACCAACAGTTATCCACAGGCGTTCGACAAGACCAAATCTCAATGATTGCAATAGTTGCGGTACCGAAACCATTTTGCGAAACGCCGAAAGACCCATCCTCCGACCACAAGCCCCGAAAAACAGCGCATCGCCTCAGCGCATCAGACATAGTGCCATACAAGCGGCGCGCAGAGAAGCCGATCAACCATGTCAAGGAGGGCAGAACAATGACAGTCAACAGGACCGTACGCATCACCGGAACGGAAATGAAAGAAACCATCAACCAATTCGAACAAGAGCTCCGATCGAATGGCACGCGCAAAGCGGTGCGCTCCCTCATATCAGAGGCGTTTCTCATATGGATGGACGCGCTCGAACAGGCGTCGACGGAAAATGACGAGCCATGCCGAGTAAGCGTGACACGTACCGAATGCAGCCTCGATAGGGACACGGTCATACGAATTACGGTGGGCATGGGCGAAATGCTGTCCATACGCGATGCGTTCCTCATCTCCGCCATAGTCGATGAGCAACGCGCCAGTCGGGAGTTTCTTATGGATTTTGCCGAACGGCCCAAGCATCCCGGCAATGCGCAACGTTTGGAACAGCTGCTCAGCGATGCATTCCGCGACCCATCAGCCAGACCCGATCTGAAACGTTGCGACCAAGCGGTCAACATGCTGTTTGACATCATCGATATGATTCCCAAACCATATCGGGCGCAGCCGTTCGCCGTAATCAGCTACATCATGTGGTGGATGGGTCAGGAAGGCGCCATAGCGTCCGCCATCAGCGCGCTCGCGATAGATGATCAATGTTCACTGGCGGCGATCGTATGTTCGGCGGTCGAACGGCATATCGGGCCTGCCTGGACATCGGAAACCTAAGGCAACACGCCGTAAAGTGGCGTGACTTGCGCGTGCAGGCCTCATTATGCGGGAATAATCGTCCTTGCAAGATGGTTTACTCACATAGTTGATGATTTGCCCTTGCCAGAAGTGGGTCCTTGTGGTATACGCTTCTGGCAGGATCAATAGGAGGATAAGTTTGGCCACCAAGGAAACGACGGCAAGCATGGAACAGGCTGATCTGACCGAAAAGACCACCTCCACGAAGAAAGCCGCCACGCGTAAAGCCTCCACCAAGAAAAGCGCAGCGAAGAAAACTCCTGCCACGAAGACCCCTCGCAAGACCACCGCCAAGAAGAGCGCCCCTGCCAAGAAGGAAGAGGAGCAGATTGAGGATGACGCCCTTGACGATGAGGACGCTCAGGTGGATGACCCCGATCTCGATGATTTCGATGACGATCTCGATGACGTCGATTCGGATGATGACGACGATCTCGATGATGACGAGGAATCCGAGCCGGATGATGACGACGAGGAAGAGGAAGAACGCAAGAAGCCGGAAGAGCCCAAGGAAAAGGGTGCTTTCGTGGTGCGAGACGATGACGATGATGAGAATCTGACTCCGTCCGGCAACCCGAAGCGTCGTGTGATCGCAGCAGGAGCGACCGCCGATCCTGTCAAGGATTACCTGAAGCAGATTGGTCGAGTGAGCCTGCTGAACGCGGAGCAGGAAGTCGACCTGTCCGAGCGTATTGAGGCTGGTCTGTATGCCCAGCACCTGCTGGACACCGAATCCGACCAGATGGACTTCAAGCGCAAGCGCGAGCTTAAGTGGGCCGCAAACGATGGCAGGCGTGCCAAGGACCATCTGTTGGAGGCTAACCTGCGACTCGTGGTGTCGCTGGCCAAGCGCTACACCGGACGCGGCATGCTGTTCTTGGATTTGATTCAGGAAGGCAACCTTGGTTTGATTCGCGCTGTTGAGAAGTTCGATTGGAAGAAGGGCTTCAAGTTCTCCACCTATGCCACGTGGTGGATTCGTCAGGCCATTACCCGAGCCATGGCCGATCAGGCGCGTACCATTCGCGTGCCTGTGCACATGGTCGAAGTGATCAACAAGCTATCCCGTGTGCAGCGTCAGATGCTTCAGGATCTTGGCCGCGAACCTACACCGGATGAGCTTGCGCGCGAGCTTGACATGCCAGTCGAGAAGGTGCAGGAAGTGCAGAAGTACGGTCGTGAGCCTATCTCCCTGCATACCCCGCTGGGCGAGGACGGCGATTCCGAGTTTGGTGATCTGATCGAAGACACCGACGCCATCGCACCGTCCGATGCGGTTGCTTTCTCGCTGTTGCAGGAACAGTTCAGGCAGGTGCTTGAGACGCTGTCTCCGCGCGAGGCCGGTGTGATCAAGATGCGCTATGGCTTGGAAGATGGTCAGCCGAAAACGCTCGACGACATTGGCCGCGTGTATGGCGTAACCCGTGAACGTATTCGCCAGATTGAGTCGAAGACCATGTCGAAGCTGCGTCACCCGTCTCGTTCGCAGACGTTGCGTGACTTCCTTGATCAGTGATCAGACGATACGTGTGTGAATGAAGTCGAGAAATCCGGCGGGAATGTCGAATTTCTCGACTTCTTACATCTACAAGATGTTTTTATGTTTTTGAAAACCGAAGCGAATAAGCAAGTCGGAATGAGGGAAATGGCGAAGGACAAGGACAACTACGGCGCAGGCAGTCTTACTGTGCTCGAAGGTCTTGACGCGGTGCGCAAGCGCCCAGGCATGTATATCGGCACCACCGATAGCCAAGGTTTGATGCACTGTTTATGGGAGATCATCGATAATTCCGTCGATGAGGCCCTTGCTGGTGTCTGCAACCATATCATCGTGACGCTGCATTCTGACGGTTCCGTGGAAGTCGCCGACAACGGACGAGGTATTCCTGTCGACATTGAGCCGAAGACCAAGCTTACCGGCGTGGAAGTGGTGCTGACCAAGCTGCACGCCGGCGCGAAGTTCGGCAACTCTTCGTACGGCGCCTCTGGCGGCCTGCATGGTGTAGGCTCGTCCGTGGTGAACGCGTTGAGCTCTAGGCTTGATGTGGAAGTGGATCGTGATGGCAAAACCCATCACATGTCGTTCCATCAGGGTCATCCGGGTGTATATACCGACGTCGATCCGGAGCATCCGTCGCCGGACGCGCCGTTCAAGCGCACGCGCAAGAACCGTCCGACCGAACTCGAGATCATTGGCAAGGTCAGTCCGAAGACCACCGGTACCCGCATCCGTTACTGGGCTGATCCGGAGATTTTCAACGATACCGCAGAATTCAGCTACGAACAGCTAATCGACCGTGTCAGGCAAACCAGTTTTCTGGTGCCGGGATTGAAAATCACCGTCATCGACGAGAATATTCCGGAAACCGGCGATGAATCCATCGATGAAATGCTGGAAGTCGACAATATTACGAATACTGCGGACGACAAATCTCAGGATTTTGAAGGAACGCAGGAAGTTGCGCAATCTCAGGAACCGGTAGCGGATAACGATGCGCAAACGCAGAAAAGCGACGAAAGCGGCGATGCTGAAAATGCCGTCGCAGGTCGGACGGTGGAAACCGATGCCGTGGCACAACCTCAGGAATCGAAATACACGCATGCCCGTATCGAGGAATTCTGCCATACCGGTGGCGTGAGGGATTTCGTGGACTACCTGTCCAAGGGTGAAGCCGTTTCCGACATTTGGCGCGTTACTGGCGAAGACACGTACGTTGAAGAAACCCAGGCCGTTGGCGACGGCGGCGAGTTGCATGCGCAGAAGGTTACAAGAAAGTGCGCCGTTGACATCGCCATGCGGTGGACCAACGGTTACGACACCACCATGCGCAGTTTCGTCAATGTGGTGGAGACCCCCGGCGGCGGCACGCATGTGGACGGCTACTTGTTGGGAATGACCAAGCAGATTCGTAAGGCCATTGAAGACAATGCGCGCAAGCTCAAGGTGAATCTCAAAGATTCCAACATGAAGGTCGAACGTGATGATATCCTGTCCGGTCTTGTGGCCGTCATCACCGTGCGTATCGCCGAACCGCAGTTCCAAGGCCAGACCAAGGATGTGCTTGGCACCGCGCAGGTCAAGCCGATCGTCAGCAAAATGACCGACAAGCAGTTCGGCGAGATGATCACCGGATCCAAGCGCGGCTATAAGGAACAGTCCGGCCGCGTGCTTGAGAAGATCGTAGGCGAAATGCATGCCCGCATTCAGGCACGTAAGACCAAAGAGGTGACCCGTCGCAAGAACGCGCTCGAATCGGCGTCCATGCCTCCGAAGCTGTCTGACTGCCAGCCGGGTAATGACGATGTAGCCGAACTGTTCATCGTGGAGGGTGATTCCGCACTCGGTACCGCCAAGGCCGCACGTAACTCCGGCTTCCAAGCGTTGTTGCCGATTCGCGGCAAAATCCTTAACGTGCAGAAGGCGTCGCTGTCGCAGATGTTGTCGAACAAGGAGTGCGCGGCGATTATTCAGGTGGTCGGTGCTGGCTCCGGTGCAAGCTTCGACATTGAGCAGGCAAGATATAACAAAGTCATTATGATGACCGATGCAGATGTTGACGGTGCGCATATCCGCATTCTGCTGCTCACCTTGTTCTACCGTTACATGCGGCCGCTCATCGAGCATGGCCATGTGTATGCGGCTGTGCCTCCGTTGCACCGCATCGCCTTGACCGGAGCTCGCAAGGGGGAGTACATCTACACGTATTCCGACGATGAGCTTGCCGGAAAATTGGCGGAGCTTGACAAGAAGCGCATCGGCTATAACGAAGACATCCAGCGTTACAAGGGTCTTGGTGAGATGGACGCCGATCAGTTGGCTGACACCACCATGGATCCACGCACGCGCATGCTGCGCCGTATTCGTATGGAAGATGCCGAACAGGCCAGTCGGATCTTCAGCCTGCTGATGGGTGACGATGTGCCTCCTCGAAAGGCATTCATTGTTGAGAATGCCGATGATTTCGACCGTTCCAAGATCGATACCTGATCGGTGTTTTCGATGGTTCGCCTTCCGTTGCGTCAAAGACGTTGCGGAGGGCGTTTTCTTAGCGAAGACGGTATATGGTTTCGCGAGATAGGGATTGAAGATTCTGCGGTAAATAGTGCAATTGAGCAGTTACCGATCGGTAGATAGATATGTTTACAATGACGAATGATATTGTCTTCTGCAGCTATCAGTCAAGAGGGAGTGGGGCGTGGTCAATCTTTTGCTTGCCGTAATCTATGTGGCGTTCATCAGTCTTGGTTTGCCGGATGCTGTGTTGGGTGCCGCATGGCCGACGATGAGTGTCGATTTGGGTGCACCCATCTCTTGGGCTGGCGGCATTTCCATGACGATTTCTGCTGGAACCATTGTCTCTGCGCTGCTTTCCGACCGTATGACTTTGCATTTTGGAGCGGGCAAAGTCACCGCGGTTTCCGTGGCATTGACGGCGTTGGCGTTGTTTGGCTTTTCGGTGGCTCCGAACTATTGGGTGCTGATTCTGCTTGCCATCCCGTACGGCTTGGGAGCGGGCGGAGTTGACGCGGCCCTCAACAATTATGTGGCCATTCACTACGAGAGCCGTCATATGAGCTGGCTGCACGCCATGTGGGGCATCGGTGCATTGACTGGCCCATACGTCATGGGATTCGCCTTGGGCGCGGGTCAAGGCTGGCCGTGGGGCTACCGTTACATCTCCATACTGCAGGTTGCGCTCACCGCCATTCTTATTTTCAGTCTGCCGCTGTGGAAGAAGCGCTCCGAGGCAAAGACGAGCGAAGTTTCCGGCGAATCCGACGGAACGGCCAATGATGAAACTCGCAAACCGCTTGGTGTACGAGGCGTGCTTGCCATTCGCGGTGCCAAAGAAATCCTGATGATGTTCTTCTGCTACTGTGCGTTGGAATCCACGGCTATGCTGTGGGGTAGTAGCTACATGGTGCTCGGCAAAGGCATTGACAAGACCACAGCCGCCATGTGGGCCAGTCTGTTCTGTATCGGCATCACCGTAGGCCGCTTGGCGAGTGGCTTTCTGACCATGAAGTTCAACGATCCGATTATGATTCGCCTAGGCCAGGCGCTCGTGCTGACCGGTATCGTTAGCATGTTGTTGCCGTTGCCGTACAATATCGGCACTATTGTGGGGCTGATGATCATCGGTCTCGGCTGCGCTCCGATTTATCCGTGCGTCATTCATTCCACGCCGGCATATTTCGGCGAAGACAAATCGCAGGCGATCGTCGGCATGCAGATGGCATGCGCATACGTCGGCTCGATGTGCATGCCGCCGGTGTTCGGCCTGATCGCACAGCATATCAGCGTACTGTGGTTCCCTCTGTACATGTTTGTTTTCCTGGTGCTTATGGTGATCATGCACGAGAGCCTGCGTAAAAAGTGCGGTGGTCAGACCATCGGCTGGTAGGGCGTTGCTGCCACTGCGTCTGCGATGCCATGAGCGGCATTGTAGATTTCGCATATACGGTTAGGGTTACTAAAACCGAGTGCAACATACCATACGATAAGCAGTACGGCCACGGCCACGGCCAATGGCAGTCGTTGTGTTTTCAAACGAATAAGACATAGCAGAATCACAGTGGCAAGCAAGGCGATGAATGATGCCGAAAGGTAGCGTAGCCAAGTCAAACCGTATGCGTTGATGTACAGCCCCAGTCGAAGTGCCGCTGAAGCCAGAATAACGGCGGTTAACGCCAGCAATGCGACCAATGTGATATTGATCGTGCGTGTGCGTGGCGCGAGAGCGATCGCCAAGCCGAACAGAGTCACATTAATGGCCGTAACTGCCAGCAGTTGAAAGAATCCGCTGCGTGCGTATTCGCTATAGGTCAATCCGTCTGGCAGCGCGATTGAACCGTCAGTGAGCAATCCCGCGAACAGGAACCGGACTTGCACGGTGCAGAACAGTGCGTATACCATCAGGGTCACGGCCAGTACCACGAACGCTGTTACTGAACTGAGGGAGAAGCGTTGCTCCGGCGGCGTGGAAGCGGGCTCGGTGTCGAGACTGATAAGCAAGGAGAACAGCAATGGCCATGGCAATACGATGAACATGATGTGAAGAGTGAGCGCCATCGGATTGAAATTACGAAAAACGTTCAACACCTCATATTGAACTATTTGATCGGCGCCAACAAGCAACGGTATGATCGTCAAAAGCAATGGAATGGAAATCAGCAGCGCGATGCCGATTTCGCGCACTTTTGAACGTTGTTTCGACGCGACTGCGAATCTTGCGAATATGACGGAAAATGGTTCCGCAAAATCGCGAATGTGAATAAACGGCTGCTGCAACCAGCCGGTAAACCAATTCCAAACAACTTGAAGTGGACGGCGAACTTCGTAACGCCCGTTGACCAGCTGACAGTGCAGCATAAGCAACGCCGGTTGAACGAATTGCGTGGTGAGCGCGTATTCGTCGTTTCTCGAATAGCACGAGGTCGAGCGAGCGAGCATATTCCACACACCAATGGCGACGATGCTTCCCAAAACAAGCCAAACAAGAACTTGTTTTCGTGCGGTTTTCCAGTGCAGCGCGGTTACGGTAAGCGCACAGATGATCCAGAAAACCGGCAGTTCATATCCGATAAGCCATGTCGGAGGCATGCTGCAGATCAGACGGTCGAATGCGAAAGTGATGAGAAATGCAGCGCTAATGGTGATGACCGCGCGTTTGTCGAGGGGATGTTGCGCTATTTCTTCCCGCGTGATTTTAGGTTTTGCCAAAGGCTGTTCCTCCTGATGTGCGGATGGTTCTTGTGTTGGTTGGTTTTCTTGTGCGCCTGGTGTTTCTTGGGTCTCTCGCATTTCGCGTAATGACGATGATTGTTGAGATTGTTGCGCTTGTGATGGGGAAGTGCTGGCTGATTCCGTCATAACAAATTCCTTCCTTGAGTGTGTTGGATGTCATCGTATATATCGAAAAACGATAGAAAAATATCGACTAACATACTTTCACAAGATTTGCATATCGAATATCGATAGAATATTATCGATATTCAGGTTTATTGGATTGAAGGAGACGAATATCATGTCGAATTCCGCTGCGAAACGTTCCATGGTGATTGACGTATTGCGTGTGCTGATTGTGATAATTGCAATATGCTGCCTCGGACTGCAGGTCAGTGCGATTGCGGCATCCGCTGTCGTTGCTTCCAAGTATGCCGGCGCTGACTCGATGCATTGGCTGTATGCGGTTGCCGCAGTGCTGATTGTCTCCTGCTTCGAGTTCGCGTTGATACCGTTGTGGAGATTGCTGACCTTAGTTGAAAAACGTGATGTCTTTTCCGGCAAAGCCATGCGTTGGGTGAATCACATTCTCATATATGCGGGGATTGAAGGCATACTGGTGCTCGCTGTGATGATTGGCCAAATCTGGTTGTCACCTTCGCGCTTTCTGATGGCCGCGATAGGGGTCGACGAGCAAATATTTCCATACATCGTGCTGGCGGTTGATGTGGCAACGCTTCTGCTGATCGCGGCGTTCGAACTGTTGATGGTGGTGATGCGCTCGCTGTTGATGCAGGCCATCGAACAGCGTGACGAACTGGCGGCGGTGATTTGATATGGCCATTCGTGTGAATCTTGACGTGATGCTCGCCAAAAGAAAAATGAGCGTCAGTGAACTGGCGGAGGCTATAGGCATAACGCCGGTCAATGTTTCGGTGTTGAAGAACGGACGGGCCAAGGCGATACGGTTTTCCACGCTTGATGCCATATGCGAGACATTGCATTGTCAGCCGGGAGAAGTGCTCGAATGGGTTGACGGCGAAGACGAGTGACGTCTTACGGTAATGCGATAATCGAACGTATGTGCGAATGTTTGAACTTGTTTTCGGAGCCGACCAAAACATGGTTCAAACATGCGTTCAACCGGCCCACCGAAGCCCAGCAGCAGGCGTGGCCGGCCATCCATTCCGGCGAGAACGTGCTCGTTGTGGCGCCCACTGGGTCGGGTAAAACCCTCTGTGCGTTCCTTTCGGCTCTTGACCGGCTTATGGCGGGCGGAGCGCGTTCCGCAGGAGTGGACCTTCATGGCGAAACCGCGGCAACCGAGAGCCATGCGGAACGAAGAACTGTGAAGAAAGGTTCCCACGAGAAAACGAAGCGTAACGTCAAAGTGCTGTATATTTCGCCATTGAAGGCGCTCGGCGTCGATGTGACGAAGAATCTTGAATTGCCATTGCGGGGAATTGCTCAACAGTGTGAGGCGATGGGACTGCCCGTCCCCGATGTTGAAGTGGCTATGCGCAGCGGTGATTCTACGCCTGAACAACGTCGAAAAATCGTCAGCCATCCGCCGGATATTCTCGTCACCACGCCGGAATCATTATTCCTGCTGCTTACTTCCAAAGCGAGCAGCATATTGACGGATGTGGAGACGGTGATCGTCGATGAGGTGCATGCGGTCGCGGGTTCGAAGCGAGGCGCGCATCTCGCATTAAGTCTTGAACGCCTTGACGATATGATCGGACATCCAGTGCAGCGCATAGGGTTATCGGCAACCGTTAATCCCGTTGAGGAAGTAGCGCGGTTCCTTGGAGGTTCGCAACCGGTAACGGTGGTGAACCCCGGTGCTGTTCCGGCTATGGACTTGAGAGCCGTGGAACCATTGCGCAATATGCTTGACACTAGCGCTACAGGTGGTTCGGTATGGCCGGCTCTTGAACGGTCCATTCTCGATGAGGTGTTGCGGCACCGAACCACATTGTTGTTCGTCAACTCGCGTGGATTGGCAGAGAAGCTTACTGCACGGCTCAACGACATGTATGCGGAGTCGAAACAGGGCGCGGAGGCGACCGATTTGAGTGAGCACCGTGATTTGGGCTCACCGGAAGGCCGTGAGCAATTTGCCGGGCATTACGATTCGGTGGTGGGGTCCACCACCATGTTGGTTGAATCGCATGACGATGTTGATGTGATTGCCATGGCACATCACGGGTCTGTGTCAAAAGATCGGCGCAAACGGATCGAAGAGCAGTTGAAACGCGGCCAGTTGCGTTGTGTGGTGGCCACCTCCAGCTTGGAACTCGGCATCGATATGGGCTCTGTGGATCTAGTGATTCAGGTGGCCGCCCCATTGTCGATCGCATCGGGATTGCAGCGAGTGGGCCGTGCCGACCACAATGTCGGGGGAGTCTCTCATGCGTTGTTCTTCCCCATAACCCGACAGCAGATTATTGGCATAACAGCCAGCATGGAATGTATGCGGGAAGGGGCTATAGAACCATTGCGAATGCCCCGCAATCCTCTGGATGTGCTCGCACAGCAGACTGTTGCGGCCTCGGCCATGGAAGATCTTTCTACGAATGATTGGTACGACCGCGTACGTCATTCCGCGCCTTTCCGAGATCTCGATCGGTCCATGTTCGATGCGGTTATCGGCATGATGACAGGCGCATACAACAGTGAGGACTTTTCCGCATTCCGCCCGCCGCTGCAATATAACGAAGAAGCGGGGCTGATTTCCGCACGTCCAGGAGCGCAACGTTTGGCAGTGACCAGCGGCGGTACCATACCTGACCGTGGCATGTACACGGTGGTGCTTCCGGAGGAAGGCTCCGGTCCGGGCCCTCGACGGGTAGGTGAGCTGGATGAGGAAATGGTATACGAATCCCGTGTGGGAGACATCATCACCTTGGGGACTTCGACTTGGCAGATCCAAGAGATCACACGGGACAGGGTAGTGGTGGTTCCCGCACCAGGCCGTACTGCACGCCTGCCATTCTGGCATGGGGACCAGGACGGGCGCGATTATGGTTTCGGATTGGCACAAGGACGTTTGACACGCGAACTCAGCCAAAGATTGCACAGACATGAACCAGCAAAGAATGGTGATCAGAATACGGTCCAAACTGTATCGGAAGTGCGATTCGACCGTGAGGCCACACAACGTTTGAAGCGGGATGGTCTTGACCGCAATGCCATAAGCAATCTTGCCAAACTGCTTGACGAACAACGTGAGGCGACTGGTGTGATTCCTTCGGATCGTGATTTCGTGGTGGAACGTTGTCAGGATGAAGGTGGGGATTGGCGCATTATCATCCACTCGCCATACGGTAGGCGCGTGCATGAGCCTTGGGCGTTGGCTATTACCACTCGAATCAAACAGCGGTTTGGTTTCGATGGTCAAGTGTATGCGACCGACGATGGCATTGTTCTACGATTGCCGGACGGTTACGGCGGTTTGCCGATGCATGAGCTGCTGCTGTTCGACGTGGACGAATTGCAGCGCATCGTTGAGACACAGGTTGGCGAAAGCGTGCTCTACATGGCCCGATTCCGCGAATGCGCGTCCAGATCACTTTTTCTGCCGCGCACTCGTCCAGGTAAGCGTGTGCCGCTATGGCAGCAGAGGTTGAAGGCCGCACAACTATTGAATGCGGCCCGTACCCGTAAGAATTTCCCCCTACTGCTGGAAACCGCGCGCGAATGTCTGCAGGATGTGTATGATCTTCCCGCATTGCGTACGATTATGAACGGGTTGAATACTGGGACGATACTGTTGTCGGAAGTGGTTACCGAAACGCCGTCTCCGTTCGCGGAGAATATGCTGTTTGGTTTCGTTGGCTCGGTGATGTACCAGTATGACGTGCCGCAGGCCGAACGAAGCACACAATTGCTGTCCATGGATCCGGAAGTACTGGAACGGCTCTTAGGGAGCACGGACATGGCATCATTGTTGGATGCCGAAGCCGTTACACAGGTGGAAGACGAGCTTGCCGAACGAACATTCTGGAATGATCTCGCCGAAGAAGATATCAACGGGCACGTAACGAGATACGCCAAGACGCATGGCCCATTCACCTCTGACAAGATGATTGCCGAACTTGATATTGACGCGGCTCAAGCGGTGCATGCGCTTGATGAGCTGGATGCTCGAGGCGAACTCATCAAAGGAAGGTTCACTGATTTAGGTGAGACTTCCGAAAAGAGCGCTATTCAGCAATGGCTTCACAAAGATGTTTTCCGGCGCATTCGATCGTTGTCTCTCGCCAAGGCCCGAAAAGCCGTCAAACCGGTCGATCCGAGCGTCTATCAGGCTTTTCTGCTTGATCGTCAAGGAGTCGGTCCTGTTGGAGGTGAACGCTACGAAGGTGTCGATGGTCTGATGCGTGTCATCGAACAGTTGGAAGGCGTGTTCCTGAACGCTTCGGTATGGGAATCCATGGTATTCCCGGCGCGTGTGCGTGACTATCAGCCCAGCATGCTCGACGAGCTCATTTCATCATCGGATGTGGTGTGGGTCGGCTCGAAAGCGAGTGGATCCAGTGCCAAAGAAGCTGGTGATATCGCCTTCTATCCAGCGGGTTCTTTGCTGCTCAACCCATCTGAACCGACATTGGAAGAACTGAAAAATAATGAAACATTGACTATGCCGGAAGCCGTGCTAGCAGCATTGAGCGGTGGTGGAGCGTTCCCCATTCAACAGCTTTCAGCCGCAGCCAAAACCATCTGGCAGCAGCATGCCGAAGTGCAGGTGAACCCTGAAACAGGTGAAATCATATTCCCCGCATGGGGTGAGCAACAGTTCGAGGAAGCCCTATGGTCACTGGTGTGGCAAGGAAAAGTGACGAACGGCTCGTTCACGCCAGTACGAACGCTCCTATACGGAGGCAAAACTGTTCGCACACCTCGTCGTGTCGCACGTAGGCGTGTCACCATGCGCCCTCCAACACCATTGAGCTTGAGTGGATTATGGTCCGCTGTAGCTTGTGGTGATGGGCGAACCGTTCTATCAAATAAAACGCTAGACGGTGTCATCGAGCCTGCCATGTCTAAAAACAGAGATGCCGGCATTGATGATGCGGCGCATGCAGCAAGTGTGGAGGAGCGTAAGTTGGCGCTCATCGACTCGCTGCTGGATCGATATGGGGTGATTGCCTCTCCTTTGGTTGATAAGGAACGGATTGCCGGAGGATTTTCAACACTCTATCCAGTACTCAAACGAATGGAAGAACATGGCACACTGGTCCGAGGCATGTTCGTGAAAGGTTTCGGCGCGGCACAATTCGCGGAGCGAGAAACCATCGACGCGCTTCGTAGCGATACGCAATGGCATAGTCAGTCCTGCGCGGCGCTCGATGTGACTGATCCCGCCAATCTTATCGGCTCCGCAATCGTCTGGCCAGAACAGGATTACCTCAAACCGGCACGTAGATCTGGCTCCATCATCGTACTCAGACAAGGCGAACCCGTGTTGTTTGCCGTGCCAAAGAGTCATAAAATCGTCAGCTTCGTAACTGACGAGACAATATTGAAACCAGCTTGCGCCGAATTTGCCTACGCATTGCAACGACAGCCCAGTGGCAGCATCAGTTTCAGCGAAATGAACGGCATGTCATTAAAGGAACGGAATGCGCGTCGGCAGATCCTTCATGCGGCCGGCTTCGTCGACAGCCCGCAAGGCATGAAGCTCTACTGCTAGCTTGGTGTTACATTGCCTGAGCCAAAGCGAATGAAACGGACGCACTGGCAGAACCGTGCCGACAACAACAATGCCCGCATCTTGCAAGCACAAGCGAAACCAAAACGATCCCAGCCATCGCAAAATACGGGCATTGTCAATGAAAAACAAGTTAGCCGATGATGGCGATTGGTGCGGAAAGCTCCGTGCCAGAGCCATCTCGACGCATATCCGGCTTCGGCAATTCCACGCCGGTACCGCCCTGCGTGGAAGCGTGTACTGGGTACGTGCCTACAAATGCGAGAACCAACGTATCCTGTCCCTTGAGGAATCGCTGCGAACGAACACCACCGGTACCACGGCCCTTCGTCGGATACATTTCCAACGGGGTTACCTTCGCAGAACCATTCTCCGTACCCGGCAACGCTTCGGAATCGCCCGCAACCGTCAACACCACAGCTCCAGACGCGGAGAACAGGCCATTCTCGCCTTCTTCATAATTCCATGCCACCTTGCTGGCGGGAACCACCGCGAATGCAGCCGCTGAGTAGCCTTCAGCCAGGCGAATGCCTGCCATTCCTCCGGCGGTGCGTCCCTGCGGGCGTACGTTCTTCGCCTCGAACGTCAGCAGGGAGGAGTCGGTGGATACAAACACCAGCCGATCCTCGTCACGCGCTTCAGCGGCAGCCAGAACTTCATCATCATCCTTCAAATCGATGACACTCCATGAATCCATGGTGGTGGGCGATTCGCGATTCCAACGCTTGACTACACCATTGCGCGTACCCAATGCAAGAGGAGTGGGCTCTACGGCATTATCACCGGAATCGTCGGCGGATGGCATGGCGATCGCGGCGATCACACGTTCACCACGAATTGGATCGGTGTTTTCCGTCATGCCGATTAACTCTTCGGCGCGAACGCCGCCAGTCACGTGGAGCGGCCCATCCGCAGGCACAACCGGCAGTTCCACGACATGCGCCACAATCAGACGACCGGCAGATGTGATCAAACCATATGAGGAACGCGTGGTCGTGCGGAAGATCGAAATAATCTGATCATCCTTTACACGCTGGTCGGCAGAAGAGCGATTCTCCCAACGCTCCAACGCGTTTTCGGAGGTGCGTGCGATCAGACCAGTGGCCGACAACATCACCGCGCAGGGTTCATCGTCGATCTGCAAAGCTATGGCTGCGGCATTGTCTTCGCCGGCTTTTTTCGCGGCCTTCGCGGCGGCGGCGACATCGGCGGCGGCGGACGACACCGTGGCTGCAGCGCGTGCCGCAGCCACGGCGGAGGCGGATACGCCATCATCGCCATGCGCTGCAACAGGCACAAGCCTGCCGTCAGCGTCTTCATCCAACAGCACAGTGCGACGTGGCGTGCCATACGTGGCAACAGCCTCGTCCATTTCGGCGATCACCACGCCGTCAAGCGCCTCAGTGGAGGCGAGAATGCGATCCAATTCCTCGATACGTTGCTTCAAATCGTCGCGTTCCCCTTCAAGCTCGATGCGGCTCATTTTCGTCAGACGACGCAAGCGCAGGTCAAGAATGTACTGTGCCTGAATCTCATCCAGATCAAACACCTTGATGAGCTTCGTCTTTGCGGCTTCGGCATCGTCAGACGAGCGAATCACCTGAATCACTTCGTCAATGTCGACCATCGCAAGCAGAAGACCTTCAACCAAATGCAGACGTTCCAGCGCCTTCTTCTTGCGGAATTCGCTACGACGGCGAATCACCACACGGCGATGATTTACCCACACCTGAAGCATTTCCTTCAAGCCCATGGTGTGTGGGCGGCCGTTGACCAACGCCACGTTATTGATGGTGAAATTGTCTTGCAGCGGTGTGTGCTTGAACAGTTGCGCCAGTATGGCGTTCGGGTCGAAGCCGGTTTTGATTTCAATGACAAGGCGAGTGCCGTTATGTCGGTCCGTCAGGTCGATCGCGCCGGAAATACCCTCCAGCTTGCGATTTTTCACACCCTCGGAAATACGTTCCAACACACGTTCCGGGCCGACCATGAACGGCAGTTCCGTTACGACAATTGCCTTCTTACGAGCGGTTACGTTTTCAATATGCGTTACCGAACGCGTGGTCAACGCGCCACGACCGGTTTCGTAGGCCTCGCGAATGCCCTTGCGTCCCACAATCACGCCACCGCTCGGCCAATCAGGGCCGGGAACATAGCGCATAAGCTCTTCCAATGTGGCATCAGGATGATGCATCAAATGTTTGGCTGCGGCAACCACTTCGCCCAGATTGTGCGTCGCCATATTCGTGGCCATGCCGACGGCGATGCCGGAACCGCCATTGACGAGCAGATTCGGAATCGCGGCAGGCAAAACGGTTGGCTCCTGCAGCTTGTTGTCGTAGTTCGGTGTGAAATCCACCGTATCTTCGGCGATATTCGCGTTCATGCCAAGCGCAGCCTGGGCCATACGAGCCTCGGTGTAACGCGATGCTGCCGGACCATCATCAAGGGATCCGAAATTACCGTGACCGTCTACCAGGGGCAGACGCATGGCAAACGGTTGCGCAAGACGGACCATCGCCTCATAAATCGCGGAATCGCCATGCGGGTGAAGCTTACCCATCACCTCGCCGACCACACGGGCCGACTTCATGTACGGACGATCCGGATTGAGGTTCATTTGACCCATCTGGTAGATGATGCGGCGCTGCACCGGCTTCAAACCGTCTCTGGCGTCGGGCAACGCGCGGGCATAGATCACCGAATACGCGTATTCGAGGAAGGACTTGCTCATCTCCTCGTTCAACGGTGTTTCGACGATGTTCTCTTTGACCGTACGCGGGTCAAAGACTGGTTTTGCCGATTTGCGGTGCGACACCATGCGGTGAATCTCCTCACGGAAAAGTAATGGTAATCAACCTAGCAATGTTACCAGCCGGTACCACCGCGGTGCTTGAATAGGAGTCATGAGTGTTGAAGTGCCAAGCGACGAAGAGCTGCTTACCATGACCGAACCGGCATGCTACGGAGATGGCATGCCATCTGAAGGGATCCGTGGGGGAGCGTTGCATCTGTCGTCGGTACTTCCTGCGGTTTCCAACGCCATTGGCTGCCCCATGCCAACGGACATTCATTCTGACCCGAAAGGTCTGCAGGAAGCGCTTGGGCTGCCGGACGCGGCGTCCGCGGTCGTAGTGCTCGTGGACGGTCTCGGCTACTGGAACCTCAACATGAGACTGGGGCATGCGCCCTACTTGCGGTTTCTCATGAACGAGTCAGCTAATCAACGTCCCATCGCCACATGCATGCCGAGCACTACCGTCGCAGCCATGTCTACATTCGGTACGGGAACATGCCCCGGTATGACGGGTATGACCGGCTATACGCAGCTCAATCCGAAAACCGGCGAAATATGCCAGCTGATTTCCTTCAGAAATGCGGTTCCTCCGCTTGAGTTACAGCAGCAGCCGACCATGTTCGAACGGCTAAGCGCACAAGGCGTTCGTGTGACCAGTTCTGGATTGCCGAAATTCGCGTTTTCCGCGTTGACGCAGGCTGCCTTACGTGGCAGTGACTACATTTCCAACGATGATCCGCGCAAGCGTGTCGCAGTCGCGGCCCAAGCAGCGAAAAATCCCGGACTGACATACCTGTATCTGCGTGATACCGATAAGGTCGGGCATAACTACGGCTGGGATTCCGATAAATGGATTGGCACGTACGAGCGTGTTGACGGTCAGCTCGGCCTTCTTCGCCGCAGCGTGCCCAAAGGCACATTGATTGTGATTGTAGCGGATCACGGTATGATCACCACTGATCCCGAATCCGTGATTGATATTGCGCAGGATCAGCGGCTCATGCAGGGTGTCGTCCATGTCGGCGGTGAACCGCGTTGCGTCATGCTCTATGCGGAACAGGGCGAGGCCCCGGAAAACATCGCTGCGCGGTGGCGTGGTGTGCTGGGAGACCGGGCACAAGTGCGTACGCGATCGCAGGCGATTGCGGAGGGTGTGTACGGACCTGTGGTCTCGCGCGTCGAACCGATGATTGGTGATGTGATCGTATCGGCCACGAAAGCCGTCACCATCGTGGATTCCCACACTCAGGCGGAAAAGGCGATGCATCTGCCGAGTGTGCATGGCTCGCTCACCATGCTCGAGTCCGATATCCCTTGTCTGATCGACGTGGCCTAACATGCAGGGTTTGGCTCAGTCGCCGAACAGAATCTCATCCCAACTCGGCACGGCGGAACGTCCGGCGCGCCGCTTCGATTTGGTGGTGTTTTGGCTGTGCGGATCAGGCGTTTGATTCGTGTTTGCGGTGTTCGATGCGGTATCCGATGCGGACGCGATGGTGTACTGAGCATCGCCTGTTGCACTGACGTCGGTTTTCGTCACGGCGTCTTCCGATCGGTTTGACAGAGAGATGTCGGCAGCCATACTCGATGTGTTCGGTGTGCCGAATTCGTTAGACACGCCGATTGGCGCGATTGGAACGGAAGGTGCCGTTGAGGGGCGCGCCACCGGCATGGACGGTTCAGGCGTGTTCCATGCCGATACGGTCTGTTCGATTCGCGCCGATCGGGCGGAATTTCCCGGAAGATTCAGCGAAGCGAGGAAATTCTCGTCGGCGTGTTTCTCGGCGTGTCCTTCCTTTGGCGTGTCTTGCTCCCCGATGAGCTTGCGTGCAGCGGAATTCAAACAGCTTGCGGCGTTGTCATGCATGTTCCACGACCATTCCGCGCAGATAGTATGGCCGGAGGAAACGAACTGAGCGCTGATTTTCCAAGGTTCCAAGCCAAGCCTGGTGGCCTTCCAAGTCACGTCTTCCAAACGTACTCGTGCCGCCGCGAATGTACGTTCAATCAGTTCGGAAAGCGTACGTACACGGCTTTCTTTCGGTGCCGGAACGGCGAGGAACTGCTCAATCGCATATTGCTTCTCTGTTTCGACCGACGCCGAGAAACGCCGAACGAGCGCTTCGCTCAACGAATATCTTTCCGCAACACGCGCGGGATCGGCGCCGGCGCGAATCAACGACTGAATCTGCGAAATCGGCAGGGTGATCGGAGCGTGCGTCTGCTGTTTTTCCTGCACTTCGGAACGAATCTGCTTGGCCTCCAAAATGGCTCTTTCAAGCGCTTCATCGACCTTTACAGAGAACTTTCCGGCACCTGAAACAAAGACGAGTTCACCGGCATCACTGACATGATCGAACCGCGCTTCCTCGAGTGAATTCTCAGGCACAACACACCACTTTCCTTCAAGAATTACTGTTTATTCTATTGTGCCCCACGTGTCGGATTTTACGAGTATTTCGAATCGTGTATCCTATGCGGGGTAAAAGTCATGTATCCTATGGCGCATAAGCACCATAGATGACGAAAGGAATCTCGATGGCACAGGATTATGATTCCCCGCGCAACAAGGACGAGGACGAGGAGTCGCTCCAGGCTTTGGGCAAGAGCTCCCAGAACACTTCCAACGACATGGACGATGACGAGAATGCCATCGCCGAGGATTATGAGCTGCCGGGCGCGGATCTCAGCAACGAGGACGCTTCGGTGACTGTCATTCCTATGCAGGGGGACGAGTTCATCTGTTCTGAATGCTTCTTGGTGAAGCATCGCAGCCAGCTCGCTTACACTACTGACGATGGTCAGCCGGTGTGTCAGGAGTGCGCTGCCTGATGGCGTTCGACGAAACATACAACGAGCCGGAAAACGTCGAGATTCTAGTAAAGTCGCTGAATCCCGACCAGCCGGCGGAACTGTACTATGCCCATGCCGGGGATGCGGGCGCCGATTTGCGCACCACCGAGGAAGTCACGTTGAAGCCGTTCCAGAGGGCGCTGGTGCCTACGGGAGTAGCGATCGCGCTTCCAGCGGGTTATGTGGCCTTGGTGCATCCACGGTCTGGTCTTGCCGTCAAACAGGGCGTTACCGTGTTGAACGCGCCTGGAACCATTGACGCGGGCTACCGTGGCGAAATCAAAGTGCCGCTGATCAATCTTGATTCGGAACACACCGTGACGTTCCACCCGGGAGACCGCATCGCGCAGCTGGTCATCCAGCGTTATGTCGAGGCGAAATTCATCGAAGCGGAGACGCTGCCCGGATCTGACCGTGCTGAGCGTGGCTTCGGATCCACCGGTGTGGCCTCCTGAACTGAGCGTGCGGAGACATAAGCGCCAAGAGTCAGCAAACGTTGGCGGCACAATGTCTTTCGGGGGTATCTGGCCGTGCAACACGCGGTCGGATACCCCGAACATACCGTGATGCGCGGGTAGTATAGGGAGCATTGCGAGCGAGGAGGTGGACGATGGGAGACGTTGAGAACGGGGTTCATTCTGCCCGAATGTTGGGCTGTGAGATCAGCACGAATCCGCTTGATCCGCTTGAGCCGATTCTGAAGATGTGCGAATACCATCATCCTGATGAGGATATGAGCATTCTTGAACGTGCTTATGAGCGTGCGGTCAAGCAGCATTCTTCACAACGGCGCAAATCGGGTGAGCCGTACATCATCCATCCGCTGGCTGTGGCGCAGATTCTTGCGGACCTTGGCATGGGGCCGTTGGTTGTGGCTGCCGGCTTGCTGCACGATACAGTTGAAGACACCGACTACACGCTTGACGAGTGTCGTTCTGAATTCGGCGATACCGTGACCGGTCTGGTTGATGGTGTCACCAAGCTTTCCAAGATGGAATATGGTGATTCCGCACAAGCCGAAACCATTCGCAAGATGGTGGTCGCGATGAGTCGTGACGTGCGCGTGCTGGTCGTCAAACTTGCCGATCGCGTGCATAATGCGCGTACGTGGCGTTACGTCAAAACACCGAGCGCACAGAAGAAAGCGCATGAAACGCTCGACGTGTATGCGCCGCTTGCCAATCGTCTTGGCATGAACGCCATCAAAACCGAATTGGAAGAGCTCAGCTTCAAAGTGCTCTATCCGAAGATCTATAACGAAATCGTGGTGCTTGTCGCACGTCGTGCGGGCCAGCGAGACGTGTATTTGAAGCAGATTCTTGCTGAGATCAACGAAGATCTTGACGAGCAGAACATTTCGGCGTATGTGACGGGGCGTCCGAAGGATTATTTCTCGATTTATCAGAAGATGATCGTACGCGGACATGATTTTGCGAATATCTACGATTTGGTGGGTGTGCGCATTATCGTCGATACGATTCAGGATTGTTATGCCGCGTTGGGTGCGGTGCATGCGCGTTGGAACCCTGTTCCAGGTCGTTTCAAAGATTACATTGCCATGCCGAAGCTCAACATGTATCAGAGCCTGCACACCACGGTGGTTGGGCCTGGCGGCAAGCCTGTCGAGATTCAGATTCGTACGTGGGACATGCACCGTCGTGCTGAGTTTGGCATCGCCGCGCATTGGAAGTACAAGGAGAATGGTCAGGCCGGTCGCGCGTTGAGCTCGCCTGATAAGTCCGATCGCAAGCGTGGCGAGAATCAGGAGTTGAGCGAGGCCGATAATCTCAAGTGGATTCAGCAGCTTGCCGACTGGACGAGTGAAACTCCGGATTCCAACGAATTCCTGGGCTCTCTGAAGGAAGACTTGGGCGCCGCCGAAGTCTACGTGTTCACGCCGAAAGGCAAGATTGTGTCGCTTCCCGCCGAAGCGACGCCGATTGATTTCGCCTATGCGGTGCATACCGAGGTCGGTCATCGCACTATGGGCGCTCGTGTGAACGGCCGTCTGGTACCGCTCGACACCAAGCTTGTAAACGGCGATACCGTTGAAGTGCTTACATCGAAGTCCGAATCTGCTGGTCCGTCTCGTGACTGGCTGAGCTTTGCGAAAAGCCCGAAAGCCCGTAACAAGATTCGCCAATGGTTCAGCAAGGAACGCCGAACCGAAGCCATTGAAGAAGGTCGCGATGAGCTGACGCGAGCCATGCGCAAGCGCAACCTTCCGATCGCAACATTGTTGACTCCCGAAGCGTTGGTCGGCATAGCTGACGAGTTGAATCTCGCCAATGCCGAGGCTGTGTTCGTGGCAATCGGTGAGGGTCAGATTTCCACACAGAACGTCATCTCGCATCTGGTTCGAGATGCGGGCAGTGACGAAGTGAACGAAGAAGTGGAACAGGAGGCGTTGCCGCTCAAGCAGGTGGAACGCACCAAGAAGACCACTAGTTCGCTGGGCATTTCCGTCAAAGGCGTGGGAGACATTTGGGTCAAGCTTGCCCGATGCTGCATGCCGGTGCCGGGAGACCAGATTATTGGCTTCATCACCCGCAATCAGGGCGTGTCCGTGCATCGTGTTGACTGCCAGAACATGCTGGACTTGCAGAAACGCCAGCCGGAACGTGTGGTCGACGTGCAGTGGACCAGTACCAAGGGTGTGTTCATGGTCAAGATTCAGGTGGAGGCGCTCGATCGCCCGCACTTGTTGAGTGATGTGACTCGCGTGCTTTCCGACCATGGTGTGAATATCATCTCCGGTTCCATTTCCACGGGAACCGATCGTGTGGCCACTAGCCAGTTCAGCTTCGAAATGGCCGACCCCCAGCATTTGAACACTTTGCTTGCCGCAGTGCGCAAGATTGAAGGCGTATTCGATGTGTACCGTATCACCGGTGCCAAGGATTCCGCCGAACCTCGCTTACGTAAAATCTGACACGATTAGTGAGGCCGTGAGACTCATCTGAACTGCTGTAGATTCTCTCGGAGATAATGAAAAGCCCCTCGAGTTGAACCGCACCCCGATTGTTGGACTGAAGAAATTCAGATTCGATGATCGGAGGT